>Ga0265797_10009723_pt1 | contig 12386 bp, 17 predicted proteins | sample P2T30metagenome_FD_192433 | JGI IMG/M metagenome (GOLD analysis project Ga0265797, IMG submission 192433) | Plant litter microbial communities from East Loma Ridge, Irvine, California - P2 T30 | ecosystem: Environmental > Terrestrial > Plant litter > Unclassified | place: USA: California... | reverse complement strand
GTCTGTCTGTGTCCACATGATGGACGGCTTGGGATTTATTGTTTGCAGAATTAGCGATCATTTGAAGTGACTCCGTCACGACCTGTTCTATACCAATACCAGTCGTTATAGTTTTGTGTTTTAACAGCACTTCATGCAAGGAAGCACACTGAAGTCTACGTGGACGTGAGTTTACCTACTTTGCATGTTGTCATATTAATGCAGGCTGCAGACCTGTGTGGATTTTCCTTGTATGAGGTGTGAGCGTGTGTGAACTGATTGTTCGCTGTAGTTAGTGTGAAGCCGGTCTACATTTCTGGCAAGTGTTATTCGAATGCTCCTTCACATCAGAACCCATGGAGCGACATAGGCTGGCAATGGCTAAGATCGAGTCGCTTGACAGTGGCAGAGCAGTGATCGTGGTAGGGTAGACTCTTTGGTCGTACCTGCATGTCACGTATAGTCAACCCAGGCAGTGACTGCACATGTCGCTAAGAGCAAAAGACAACGGTTGTACCATGTTCCAGAGGCTGTCAAAGTACATACCCAGCCTCTGAAGCGTCTCGTGGGTCGGGGCAAAAAGATTCAATCGGCAAAAAGATATACCAGCCCAATCTCAAACCTAAAAAGATGCAAAAAAGAAGAAAAGAAACGTTTCCGACACCGGGAATCGAACCCGGGCCTTGCCGGCACTGCGCTGTAACAGCGAGCTGACTCTGCGATGAGAGCGGCAAATCCTAGCCACTAGACCATATCGGAAGTTGATGGAAGGAGGACGAGATACAGACAATATAACAAAAGTTGTCAAAATCTGACGCGGCGACGACGAGGTTTAATCAAACTTTGCCGAGAGGGTCGAGGACGGCCCAGAACCACACTGGCAAGCTCATGGAAAATTCTGACATGTGGATAGTGATGGCGGGGAAGTTTTCTGCAGACCCCTGAATACCCCCACTTCGTGAAATCTCTACCAACAGAACTCTCGGATGCACTGCGGATGTACCACAAAGATGTTTGGAGCCACTGGAATCGCCGTACGAATGGTTGGGGCGATAGAAGTGGTGCAACACATACGGCAAGCCAGTGCGGTGAAGTTTCACAAAGCTACATGCCTCCTGTACATCTCGATGACGATCTTCCACGCGGGATATCTACCAACACTTCGCAATATCGCGCAGCATCTGTTTGCATAGAAGTATCCTGGCTGTTGCCTGTGTCAAGATGGCGCACTGATTCCGGAGACCTTGAAATTGTCGATGTGACTACTACAATGTTTCGTGACAGTAGGGAAATCTATTTAGCATCTTAATCTATCAAATACTTCTACAACGTGATGAGTCCACGATGCTTTCCAGGCGCATGGTTTCAGACCCTCGTAAAGTTTGGCCAGCGATGGCAAAGCATCCATACTTTACCGAAATCGAGGTTGTCGAGAGACTCATGATAGAAACCTACTAGATGCACGCCGGTTGCCGAACTTCGATTTTTGGTACGAGGATACTGCTGCAATTTGGCCTTCTCAACATGTCATGACACAGCCGTAGTATCGTACGGCTCTTCCTACAACGACATCGCCACCACCGCGTTGAAAAAAGAGACTAAATAACTTAGAGCCTACGTTAACTTCAGCTCATTGACATCGTGGTACTCATGTTGATGTAGGCTTCTGGGTGTTGAGTGTATTTCTTGAATAAGATTAAACGTCAAAGTTAGTCCGTAGGAATCATCCTCGACGGTCAAGTCTCCATTCATCAAGACGCCCAATACACGATATATTACTCTTATTGAGCCCGCGACCATATCCGCTGTAGTGCAAATCCCCGAGGTTTGTACAGCCTTCCTCTCAGTTTTGCTTTCTTCGAGAGATACACAACACGCGTTATATCATCCCTACTCCATGCAACGAAACAGGGAAATGCGACGTTCGGTGCGAAACAACCCTCTAGTCTGTCGCGTTCGGATTGTCGTCAGCCCAGAACTGCTTACTCTGGGCGAGATAAGGTTAGCTTCCACTGTTCAGCCAAATCTTGAATCTGGTACTGCACCCGAGTTCAGTAGTTTGGTTGAACTGCTGAGGGGTAATTTAGAGGCTTATCAGATCGACGAGATCGTCATGCGCGATCCAGATGTCATCTCTGGTGCTGGGTAGACATGCTGCTCGCGCTCTATGTTTCAAAATAGCGGAGGTTCAAAATGGTTCGAATTGGTATTGCACTTAAGTATCTCTGCCACGCGCCGTGACAGAGGCAAAGCACCAACATCACCCTACAACATATCGTCAAACAGTACGTCGCATTGCCCATACGAGTGACCCAATAAGATATGAACGATCTTTCGGGCGAACCAGGGTCCTGGCGATCGACGCCAGGCCGTATAGAGAGGTTGGGAGATAGTCGGGTAACGTTTGACGCGACTCCGGCAGGCTCTCGACCCGAGTAAAAGCAAGTGTAGCATACGTACGTACTTTGACGGCAACGTACTTCGGTACTCATCGATGAGACTAGTCAAGATTAGAAGGAGGTGCATGTCGTAGTCTCTGGAGAAATGCAGGTACGAAAGGATAATGCGACGGGCCGATAGAAAACAACAATACCGCAGCTTGTTTGACTAAACCACGTAACGTCAGCTCTACGTAGCAACCATTCGCCGTCTTGCTAGATTTCCTTCTGGTCTAGACGTCACTTCCATGTCGCCCTGCACAAATTTTCAGCTCCGTTGGGTTGTATTGGTGTGGGTTTGCTTGCCGGACCTGTTTGCCAAAAGAAACGTAGAGAAGCAAAGAGCATTTTTCATGCAGAACAACTCTAGTTGCAGTAGCAAGTAATAGTCTGCGCCTCGGTGGCGAAGTTCGTAAGGAGTTCGCAGCAGAAGCAATAGCTAGTGGTATGCAGGTTGTTTTGCCGGATGTCTCGATGCGATGACTAGGTCGGATACGCTGGATACGCGGACAGCAGCCGCGGAGTGAATTCTTGGTGACGAGATTGGAAAAAGAGAAGCAAGGTAGTAAATTTTGCTGGTGTGCAAAAAAAATGCAAAAAACATACAACAGCGGGGATTCGCCAGTGGTCACCCACCTGACTACTAGTCTGCCGTTCACAGGCTTGAGTACCGCTGAGCGAACGGGAAGCGCTATTATCCTGAAACTATGGTCGTATGTGAAGGAATTGGAGTTGTGGCGCTATCACATAGTCGGCATTCGAGAAGGTCGAAGAAGCATCTTCAGTGGCTGTTGCGATCGCGCCAGAACCCATTGGAAAACCAGAACTTGCAGTTATAATAATACCAGTGCCGTACCTGCGAAAGTCGTTCCATGTATAAGACCGCGTGTCGTTACAATGACATGCATGCAACCTACCAGGATCGTTGACATGGGTAGCCGATCAATGTCACCGAAGCTTCCTTCGGATGCGCCCCGTTCCTTCGGCAGGATCCCGAGCACCAGAACCTGGGGTAGGAACATGCTAGTTGCTAGGTCGATGACGACAAATCGGGTGTTTTGGAAGGGAGCCATGTGCAGTGAAGGACGTTTCGCAAGAGGCAACGCTGTCGGCTGGTGGCGTGGACAGTGGCGTCGGGAAACTTCGCTTTAGCCGTGAGGGAGAAATCCGCTCGTGTAATATGAGATGCTGTATGGCTGCAGGTGTCGCTGCACTAGCAGTGTCGTGTAAACGCTTCCGTTACGGCGGAGGTGTACCTGCGCAAGCTACAACCCTGAGACGGTTTACGGTATCCTGTGGCTGCGCTTGAGGACAGCGGTGAGCGAGAGCATACTGTGCTTTAGCAAGCTTGATATATCAGCCGTTGCTACTTTACTGCCATGTCATTGTTGATTCTTCCTCTTGAGAAGGTAGCGGACAAACAACGACGACCGCGTACTAACTTCGCGCGGGAACTACCTTGGAACTACCTTGAAATTACCTTGGAACTACCGTCTCTCTAGTGGATATAGGCTGCGGGGTCAGATTGTGCATGGTTGCAGACTACTAAATTGTTGAGTTGATATTGTCGTCATATGTAAGGGCACACCTCTGAGATGGCAGAGTACTGAAGCATCAGCAGCACTCCAAGAGATAACTGATGCGACCGCGTCGCTTTGAAGAGATGCTCAGATTGCAGGCGCGAACAAAGCCTTGCTGCACTCATCAGCCGCAGTCAATAGCCGTGAGTAACACCCGGCATGGCACATGTCCTAACCGAACATCGAAGGAACCGCTTTAGACGTGGGTGTGCGGATGAGCATGTCCGCATCACTTCGTGCATGTTCTCAATGCGAGTCGTGTATACTTCCCCTAACACGACGTCAGCGCCTCTATCCGATCACGTGCACTTCGCAATAACTTACAGAAGTGACTAGCAAATGTGGGGAGTGCTGTCAATCCCCTTGTCGAGAATGGCAAGCGGATGAGGGGCGTAGATATGGCATCAGCCCATGTCGAAAATCAAGCTTTGGATCTAGGGTCCAGGTCGCTAAGGTGAGCCCATTGAAGCAAGGCGCCTTCAGTAGTCGCCGTTCACCTACCACTACACGCCCAATGCTGTTCCGTTTCTCGTGGCAGCCACAGCAGAGAACTCTTTCGACCCCTGCATCTCGATTGCAATTGCAAACTGTGCTTCCGTCGGATCGTCACCGGTGTAGTAATCCACGAATGGCTGTCCGGATCCGGTTAACCACGCCGCAAGCTCAACCGCAACTCAACCGCATCCCGTTATCTTGGAGAGCCTTGTCTAAAATTGGCTTTATAGTTCGGTCACTTCCGTAAACAGCCATGATCGGGACATACCGATGACTCGGAAAGTGGTTGCTTTTGCAGCCAAAATGTGAGGTGCAGCATCTCGGGTCCAGCGCCTTGGTAACCTGGGCTCAACCCCTGTTTGTAGGGTCTTCACAATGACGCCCAAGGTCACTGTACTTGCAAGTCTTCCTTTTCATCTGATCCTTTAATAACCGGGAAGAGTACCCGCAGCCGTCGAACCGGTGACCCGTTTGATATACCAGGACTAAAAAGCACAAGAGACCGCGACTGCGCCGAGCGGACCAGTAGACAGTTCTCCCGGTGAACGTCTGACACTGACTTTGAAAAACAAAACAAGGCAGAATTATGTCTCTGCCAACCCTGAGTCGTGCATGCGCGCAGCACTAATGCAATCGTGGTGTGAAGATGCTGCATTAGCGTGCTGGGTGAGGCTGCTCTTTCGCATCCGTACCCGCGATGTCGAATGCGAAGTTCAGCGGCCATTACTGGAAATAGAGGTATTCCGAGCCCCACAAAAGTCCACATGATCGTCATTCCGCACGCTCATCAGCACATGGCATGAGGAGGCATAGCGCCGAGCACACAGGTACCTCGCTCCCTTGACCCCGTTGAGCCCTGAATGAGGCAGTCGACGAGGCAGTCGACTCGTGGGCAGGGAGCCATCACAATCAGAGGCTGACGATGCCCAGTTGTCGGGTTCGCGATTCCTGGACGAAAATCATAATAGAAGCGCGGGCCCCCGCGGCAATGGCTCTTGATTGCGGAGCTTGGTATTCCGCTCAGCTTGCCCTGAACCGCCACCAGCGCGAAGATGCTTTGCATGCCGGCCACTCTAGTAGCAGTTGTGCCAGTGACGTCGAAATATGTCCGGGGTGCTCGGTGAATCAAACGCGCGAAACCAGACAGAAGGTCCGGTAGGGTGGTTGATGGTATAGGTTAATTGGCGGATGCTTGAGCTCGTTGGCCGGCGCGCGTGAGACGACGCCATCAGTCGATCAGCACCATGCCGCTTCTGGTAATGATAGAGCCATGTATCAGAGGCAATCAGAGCAGACCACCGTGGCAATTGCGCGATTCCTGGAGGCCTGGCAGCAATAGCGGCTAGCTAGGCCATTGGCAATGTCCACAGCTGTTGAACTGGGCGAGTACACGTCCGCTCCAGCTGGGCCAGTCACTGTGATGGATTGGGATGATATGTACGTGAAGACGCGTCGCACACGGAATGTCTTTTGCGCGGAATAAGGTTTGTGTCGTGGGAATAGAAGCATGGCCAGCTGTCGCCCGAGTCCCACGTTCCACTCAGGCTCCGCACACGAACGCAACCTCCACGCGACTGAGGCTGATGACAGCTGCCCAAGCGGCTAGCAGGCAAAGCACGCTTCAGGGTGGAGCAAAGTGTCAAAGAGGTTGCTTTGCCGACGTGCAGTGGGTGGGAGCGAGAAGGGTGAGGATCCTCGGCAAAGCATCGTGGCCGCTTCCGAACTCGGCAGCGCACCAAGTGATTGCAGGCTAGCTCCTCAGGCCGACGTCCCGCCGTCCATCTCTCAACGCTCGCAACCAAAGCACCCCCATCGCTTCGCCAGTCGTGTGTCTATATCGGGCAGATTGGCTGGGAACCCACGTCCAACGCAAAACATCATACCCCCCTCATTAGCCTACCCGGCATCAGATCCGTTGATCAGCCGCCAATTTTCTGCTCCCACTCTCCTAGCGCAAGCCCTTCAATACCCCCGGTCCATTGGCACGCACTCCGACGAGACCTCGCACGACAGCTGCCGAATCGAACTTGACTTCTTGCCCTGCTCTGAACACTCCAAGTCCGTGTCCGCACCCGCTGTTTCTGCATCCGACTCCAGTTGCCCACCCTGATCCAACCCCCATGTACCTTGTCGCTCCCCAGAAAAGTATAGTTCCCATTCTAGTCTAGAACACCTTTGCTCCTATGGCCATTCCATGCCTGATGTAGGTACTGTGGACGCGCTATCATTTTACGTACAGCCTTCCGTACCCACGAACAGCGGCGGGCTTGCCGCTCGCTCCCCTTTTGGCCTTCCCAGCGGCCTCTGACACCTGGTGCGTGCTCCCCACTTCGTTATAACTAACATTGAAGCCCTGGCTCCACATGGCTCCCGTGGGTTGAATGATCGACTCTCCCTGAGTAGATTTGTTCTTGCCTTTGAGCCCTGGATTCCTACAAGACGACACCATCACTTTCATCTTTAACCCAGTCGCCCGTGAAGCTTGACTGCCTCGTCACTGGCGCCCCGCAGGATTCAACCATTCAGATCGGCACTGCTGCGAGGTTAATCGATCTTGGCTCCGTACCCGCTTCCAAGCGGACCAACATCAGCCCGCCGATCTTGTGTCCCCATTCCTCAGGATCGAAGATTACTCAGGTATGTCATCCCAGTCTTACGTCCCTTATATGGCCTTGTAGCTTCGTACTAAGTGCTACAGACTCGCTTGTTGTTACCTCTATCTCTTTACTCGAATCCATGGACAGTATGGCGCCCGCCCCAATCTCGGGAGGCCCGGGCGATGTGTCACCAACAGGCCTCTCAGGGTCTGCTACCAACTCCAAGATGAGAAAGAGGACCAAAACCGGATGTCTCACCTGCCGAAAACGCCGCATAAAGTGTGGTGAAGAGAGACCTACTTGCAACAACTGCATCAAGTCCAAACGCCAGTGCGAGGGCTACAACCAACGAGTCATCTTCAAACCACCGATTGGCGACTGGCCGAATCACCCAGGCGTTGTCAGCACCATCCAATATCACACCTCCATGCTTCCTGGCACACGCAATCAATCATTTCGAGGGCCCGAGCCAACTACCGGCATGCAAGAGGGCATGCTTGGTCCAATCCAGCCACGCCCGCACGGTAGCTTCGACTTCTCTCACATGGACGCGAACCAAACTTCAGGGCCTTTGGAACCCCCACAAGCTTACCCTGGAGTGACCCATGGCTACACACACGATCAGGCTTATCAACAGCCTCATCAACAACCTCTGCCATCACCTCTTCACCAACAGCCGCTTTCTTCGCCAAACCACCCTCCACATGGTCATACACCTACCGCTTCATATTTCCCGCCCCCTCAGTCTATGCACACCAGCCCACAGACACAGTATAGGCACGATTCACACGGCACATTTCAACCGCCCATCCAATATACCCAGAGCGCGCCATATCCACCAGTCTCGGTTCCTTACAGCCACGAACCCGCTATAAAAGCCGCAGTCCCTCAGCCCCCGCCACACTATCCACAATCCTACCGGTCTGATAGCCAACAAGCCGAAGGTTCCTATCGGGATTATTCGAGTGTATCACCGCGAAGCGACCAGTATCCTCACTACACGGAAGCGCCACCGGGCATGCAAAGATACGATGGTCATCCGCATGCTCCCGTACACCCTCCGCAAGGAGGCCCCCCGAGCTTCAGCCACGTTGGAACTCACAATTACCCAGCAGCAGTTTCTCACGCTGACTTCAGTCATGCAAGCTATCCTCCTGTGCAGATGCCCATTCATGATATAACCCCAGATGTAAAGTATATGTCTCAGCCTGTCCTCGGTATGTCTCGTGTCTAGTTAAAACCTCATATACCCCAATGACTATCGTTATTCTCTTCGTGTCCCAACCCATTGTCAATCCATAAATTCGTGCATGTCTTCTAAGCCTGGGGTTCCTTAAGTCACCCCAGGTGCGACAGCACGCTACTCTTTATCATCTGTACATGTCCGTGAATGTTTCCAGGCTAACTTGTGGTGTATACAGACCAACCTACCGCCGTATCACAAAAGCAACGATCTCAACCGCAACTTCTCGGCGGATTCGATATCGACGATCATGTCAGTCCTACGCAGGTTCTCGACGAAGCCGCGATCGAAAACGAAGACGACGACTACTGGGACGTTCAATCGGACGAAGAAATGTTTGAAGCGGAGACAATCGAGGATGAACAGGCTCTACTTGCGAGCAAGGAATTCAGCAACATCCGTCGCATACACCTTGAGAACTACAACGAGCTTGGAATCAGACGATACGATGCGTTCTTGTACGACGGGTTACTGTCGCACTATAGACCAGAGTATGCAGCAAGCCCCCTGCGCAATCCTAAGACTGCGAGGGTTTTCGCACACTACATTCATGTGGTAAGCTCGACGGGCCCATTAGGCCGTGATCAACCAAATTGGGCAGAGTTACTAATGTATGATAGACCGGACCTACACTGTCGATGTACGAACGAAATCCTCGAAACCCTACCCTCATTTTTGAAAGCACTACACACCCAGCTCAGCAGGGACTCTGGACACATACACTACCTCTGAAGGCTCTGAGCCACCAAGGTCTTCTACACGCCATGCTGGCCCTTGCGAGTCTGCACATTGCGAGACTTCAAGGTGCTTCTATAACGCCGTCCTACAAGCACTACGCATACTCTTTAAAACGCCTTGTTCGCTCTCTGGGCAACCCTACCAAACGCCTATCAACAAACACACTAGCGACGTCTCTGCTCCTAGCCTTTTACGAAGTATGGACAGCAGAGCATGTGAAATGGGGAACACATCTCGTCGGCGCCCAGCGCCTGATCACCGAGCTCGATTTCAGGTCACTCACGCGAGAGTACAGACGCATGCGAGCAGCGCAGACGGCGATGGAACGGCAGTTCCCACATCAGAATCCAGAGATGCTGTTTGACCAACGACAGTTCGACCAAAGGCTCAAAGACAGCGCTTTGATGCCAGATCAGGGTCTCGTGAGCACGATCGTGGGGAAGAAGGTCAACTATGACGACTTTGGAATGGTGTTTGAGGACAATGGCGCGAGACATGACGCGAGGCAAAGCATTCCTGCAAAACTGGACTTGCAAAGTTACGAGACGCTTCAGGATATTTATTGGTCGTATGCTAGGCATGATGTTTACCAGAGCATCGTAAGCGGCCATCGTCTCATGTAAGTGAACCAAGTCTGGATCTAGGAATTGAGACTAACGTTAAGCAGTAACCCCTACCGCAAATGGTCCGATTGTCCCCCAAGAGCACCACTCGGCCGAACCGATGCCCTTTATGGCTCACACGATCACATCATTCTTCTCCTAGGTCGTATCGCAGACTTTACAGTTCGAGACCGCACTCGCAAACTTCGACAAGTGGAAGCGGATGGTGGATGGCGACCTCGCCCAGGTATGCCTGGTTTTGGCAGCATGGGACCACCTCCCAGCGGCCCACCTGGTCAACAACAAATGCATGCGGGTTCTGGAGGGCCTCCACCTCAGATGCAAGGTCCGCCGCCAGGATGGAAAGGACCTCCACCACCAGGATGGACAGGGCAAGGACCACCACAGCCACCACCAGGCTTTGGCCCACCCCCCGGATCGACTGGAGGACCACCTCGAAGCCAACCACCACCCATGCCCAATTTCTACGGCATGGCCCCCTCAGCAGGTCCAGGCCCCATCCTCTCCAGCTACGAAAACCCTAACTACGAACGCTCACCCCCCACCCCCAACGTACCCAACCCGCAACACGCCGACCTACCCACCCTATACGAGAAAGCAGTGTCAGAATGGGAAACCATCATGGACGCCCACACATCCGTGTTACGAGTTCTAGAACAAAGCGAAGGCTTTGCTCCATTACCAGAAGACACCTACCCACCACCCGTACCAGGAGGCCGGCCCCACGAACACGGTGGAAACATGACACCCTTCGGCCCAGCCATTCTACACAGAACCTACGACATATCCATCCTATGGGGCCTCGCCTATCTCTCCAAAATCATCCTTTTGAGATCCCACCCTGGCATGCCACCCGCCGCGCAAATGGCCGCTGGAGTCTGCGCCTCCGTTACAGCACCTTACTGCATGCTCATCGGCCGTATATGGGCTAGCGTCAGCATACCCGTTACATCAGACCTCTCCCCTTTCCTCGGCGCCGTCCTAACAGAATCAACCCTCTCCCTTTTCTTCGCTGGAATCACGTTCCAGGACCCGCGGCAGCGCGAATGGCTCATCACGCGGTTGCTTGAAACGGATAAGAAAACGGGGTGGGCGAGCGCGGGGATCATTGCGAAGGGGTGCGAGACGGCGTGGGAGAAGGCGGCGGAGATGGGGAGGGGGCCGCCGTATAAGAGGAGGACTAAGAAGGTGCAGCCTGTGGATAGAGAGGAGGTTGGGGTGGAGGCTGGACGGGAGGGTGTAAGAGGGAAGGAGAGGGAAGAGGGGAGGGTGCAGGAGATTGGCGAGACGAGGTTTGTGGTTAAGAGTCAGAGACCGCCTTGGGCTATGAATCTTTTGGGGACGGAGGAGGATCTTAGGGTGGGCATGGAGAGGTTTGGGCTTTGAGAGGGAGGGAGGGATGAGATGGAATGGAATGGAGGAGAGGGAGATATTGATGGGGGTGGGGGAATCAAGCCGAGAATATGAGAGTAAGAGAAGGTACTCGGAAAGCAGATCGCGTAGCACCTGGGAAGGTACTCATCCAATGCGCCAGAAGCACAAGATTCGAAGCCGGCCAAGAACAGAGGGAACGAATATCGCCAGCTTCATCAGCATACCACAAACCCCGTCTCGAAAGGTTAGGCGCAGAGAACCCCTCTATGCCTTCGAATTCCATTAGGGAAGGACAGGGCCTACACGCCACACGCGCATCGAAACATACCAACTGTCCAAGCCCAACAAAGCACGCGATCGCACCTCAAAGTCTATCCATCTGTTCCTCCAAAGCAGAGCATACACACCAACCTACAACAACACAACGTCTTCTCTCCGAAAGCTCTCACATACACCTCTTGCTTCGAGCGAGCTCCTAGTCATCCAGCAAACCTTTCTTCCCGATTTGCTTGCTTCCCAGCGACACTCACACTTCACGCCTAACGCGATAACGACCCATCACGAACCCACACAATACAACACAATACAATACACTCATCATCTTAGAAAAGAACAAGAAACCTTGGAAAAGCATCGCGGAGGCTGGACATTCGTCACATTGAAATATTGAGGTTTAGAAAGCGTGGAGGAGATTTGACGTTTAACGGAAGTGTGCGGTATCGGGAAACCTATCGTTCGAATCGAAGATATACGTTAGCTTGATGTCCTGTTATCTTGTTGTCAGGGCGATGGACATGTATAGTGTAGATAAGTTTGCATATAGAGACGACATTAGCGTACCAGCAGAAGTCGTTTGTGTGTTTTTGTTGACGTCGGCCCCATCGGCTGAGACGTTGGTTTACCAATGTACCAACACACGGACAGATACTCTGGGAAACGTTGCGTGCAGGGTCTTGAAGTACGACAGTGAAACAGATGTCCACAGGGAGTCAGACGAAATGTGAATTCTAGGAAAAAAAGCCGTGAATTTGTCTACATATGCCGCCCCGAAAAAACAAAGATCCCAAAATCGCGCCTGCTCGCTGAACATGAGTTTTGATATCTTTGATGACTCGTGTTGCCGATGGGATGGATGGATGCCACCAAACGCCTCTCTTCCTTCTTTGAAACACCCAGCAAGAATCGTGTCGTATGAAGATCCAGATGAAACAAGGATTATGCTGCGTTGCCGTGTGATCTTAATTATGCCAAAAAACTCCGATATTGCGCCCAACCCCGTAAGTCGTCGCGTTCGCGCGACGGCTTCTTTGCCCCAACTA
>Ga0265797_10009721_pt1 | contig 12389 bp, 5 predicted proteins | sample P2T30metagenome_FD_192433 | JGI IMG/M metagenome (GOLD analysis project Ga0265797, IMG submission 192433) | Plant litter microbial communities from East Loma Ridge, Irvine, California - P2 T30 | ecosystem: Environmental > Terrestrial > Plant litter > Unclassified | place: USA: California... | reverse complement strand
ATCTTCGTAAACTCTTGCAACATCAAGATCGGGAAAATATTCAGAAGGTTCGGCTGGCGTTGAAACCGTGGGCGCGTCGCTACCGGAATACTGGTAGCTATCTGCTCCTGCGCCGACGTCTGATGCAATATCGTTGTCGCCGATGTCGAACGAGCCAGGCATGTCGCGGTTACTATCAGGTTGATAGTTCGGATCGTCCTGGTGGCTTTGCATTCGTCGCTCTCGCAACGTCGGTCTTGCGTTCTGTTGCATTTCCGCGAATGCATTCCTGCTTCCTGTCTTCAGGGGCAATGATCCCCAAGCTGTAGGTCCAGCTATAGGTTTCGAAGGGGTGTTATCAGCATTTTCTTCAGCTCCCTTGGAAGCTGATGACCCAGGATACCACATCTCGGGTGCTTGATACTCGGCATTATTGAGAGGCGAGGCATCTCTTAGGTTGTTGAAGCTTTGCCGCCTAATGCTGTCCTCCTTCGCCCGCTCTCTGAGTGACGATATCCTGTTTTTTAGAGTTGACATCTGACCTTTCAACCCATCTGTCGTTGTCGATGGCGATCGAGTTATTCCTAGCCCATATGTGTGCTCGTGTTCATAATGTACAATTTCCCTGTGACCTACCGAGGGCGCCATCTGAGAAGCACTCTCCTCTGGTAGAGGTTCCAGATCAATATCGGGAGTTCCCATAACTGCTGGCGAGGCGCCAATCCGCCCTGATCCGCCGTCTGCAGAAGTCGGCTGAGCAGGACTGCTACCTAGTGACTCGTGGCTCCTTGATCCTCGCAAGTCGGTCCAGGAAGAATTACTCGGCCTTACGGGTATTCTGCCTTTCCTCCCAAACATGTCGCCTCGCATAAGGGCTGTATGAGGTCGTTCTGGGAGGGTGTTCTCGCTGAGCGTTCGAGAATGGCCGCTGTTGTATTCTCTCCGCAACGAAGGCGTACTAACCTGTAACTGTAGCGGTCGGCCAGTTCCCGGTCGTGTGTTTGTGTAGCCATCCATAAGGAATCTTTTCGTGCCGTAATTTGAAGTGGATGAAGCAGCCGAAGATCCAAGTGAAGTCGCTCGTTTCAAATTAGCAGCAGTCAGCGGCGCTACCAGATCTCTCGCACCTCGCAAGTTGCCCTCCATCAGGTTTAACCGTTTCTTCGCATTTGCTAGAATTTGCTCCGCTCTTTGGCTCAACATAGCAGAATTGTGTTCTTCCTCCTCTTCCTGTGCCTTGCGCCGCGCATCTGCGCCGCCTGCTATGCTACAGCTGTAGCCCATGCGCATTGGACCAGGCTTCTCGGTGTCGGTCTCCTCGTCCTCGGTCTCATCTTTCTTGTATTTGTGCAAGAACGCAGGCAGTGCAGCGTATTCTTCACTGTTGAACGAGCTTGCGCCAATGCTCGAGCGCTTATCCTGAATGTTCGAATGTGGAGTCAAGCGGTCGCCGTCTTGAATGGTCGGCGAAGATGCGATCGAAGTTTCCTCCGGAGATTCATGGCGGACGGGACTTATCTGCGAGACATCTTCTCTGCTGTTGCTGGCAGTCCGACTCCGCAGAAGCATCAGCTTGCGGCTCATGAGCCCGCGCTTCTCCTTCTTCGCCGGGTAAGGTCGGTCGCTATCCATGCTCGCACGCGCACCAGCATGCTGGTTGGTGATGTCTCTGAGATAGGTGATGCTGGGCGGGCCGCGCAGACTGTCGGCGGGCGAACTGGGAGCGTATAGCGAGCCCGCATTCGGCAGCACCATGTCAGGGTTCGTCAGAGTCGGGGAAGGAGGAGCCGGGAGAGAAGGCAGTGGCTTGTCGAGCGTTTGGTGTGAGAGCGGGTTGTCTATGGTGTTGGTGGCCACTAGGGCGTGTCTCGAGTCGTACACGGCTGCCATTGTGAGAGAGGGGCCGGCTCAATTTATTGGTGACGGAGTAGTGGGCGATTGGTGGAGCTGGTGGTGATGATCACTGCGTCGACATGCCTGCACTCATGCTATGCAGCCTCCAGACAACGACGTCCTCGCTCGGTCGAGGATCCGCTAGTCAGGCTGTGCAGCTGGTATTCGAGGGCAACAAACAGGGAGGAGGAAGAGGCTCATGGGGGAATAACACTATCGCACATGCTCCCGGGGCCAGCGAGGAGGATTGGACGGAGTGGAGGGCGCTAGCTGCCTGCCGGACATGGATAGCTCGAACCGTTGGCCTCGCCGCTATGCCTGTTCCTGAAGATCTACACTGCAATCGTCCATACTCGTCGCGTCCATTCACACCGCTTCCAGTCTTGTGCATGTTGTGCTCGCTTGCATACCGAGATGGGCGTGTCTGGGATTGATAGCAATACCGACATCCTTCTAACGGTCTTCCTCGAGTGGTGTAAGCGATCATGTCCGATGCTTTACATAGATACGCCTGCCGTTCTGGCGTACCGCTAAACATCTCGCTAGCGCCCGTCTCCAATCAAAGTGGAGTCTGCTGAAGCAAAACATGGAAGCCCGGGCTCTCGGGTCGCCAGACCCTATGTCTGCACTCGAGTCGTGATAGTAAATATATTATATATATAGTCGTTGTTATAGCCGCCTTACAGCCTGGCATTCCAGAAAGCCTCGGTTGCATTTTTGTGCTTGTTTTTCTTCTTGCTGATATTACGAGACTGCGTGGCATGTCGGAAGTTCTGTGGCAAGCGAATTCAGCTGTCGACAACATGCGCGTTTGGAGAACCTGCGATGATGACTGAACACGTGATGACTTCAATGTTGATGAAATTGATTAAATTAAGGTGGATACTGTACTGTCCAAAACCACCTTATCGATTGTCGTTGATTTATTTCTCAACAACGTCGCAAGAAAATACATGTGACAAAATCGCCAACCACCCTCGAGTCCGGATCCCATCCCAAGGGGTGCAACAAAATATTCCCCGCGCACAATCAACCAAAAACCCTCAACAACTCAATTTCTCCTGCCACACGTATCAATTCGCTTCCATGCCCATCCCTCCATAGCTGTCGCGACACCCACGTCGCTATTCACCTAGATAGCATAGGCGTCAAGGTGTTGTGGACGAGCGACCTACCGCCTTTCCAGATCAGTAGGCTTCACCGAGTGATCACTAAAGTAGCGAAGCGTGGCACACATTCACCCATACGAGCACAGCGAGCGGTATCTGAACCGCAGGAACGGCTCTCCCTGCCGTCATACCGCAGATACCGACATAACGGTGACACGACAATACGGTCAGTAGCTAGCGTGATCACTTACGCAGCCTATCATCGGACGTGCCTTCTCCGAACAAGCTGACAACCCTCTACCTCGTACGCGTGGACAGCCAGACTTTTACGGAGACGGCCTTCGTCGATCGGTATGCAAATTTGTGGTTCAGCAAGCAACATTTCCCAACCCTAGTAACCACAAGCCGACTTCACTTCCATGATGCATGTGCCCATATCAGTTTCAAACACTCGGTGATGAACTACGTGTTTTCGCCTTGGAGATAAGACAAACAGCGACCACTAGAACAAAGTCCCGTAGACACATATCCTGGCTACGGCGTAAAGGCAGCAAGACTCTCCCTTCATTTAAATCCTCTCCCTACCGTCAAATCTTTACAAGCGTAGTAACCAGCCAGCAATTGTATTTCCGTTCAAACTCAGCAGCAACAGGGTCCATTGTGGCACTTTCCAAAAGAGCTTCGATACTACTGTTTGCTCGGAAGTTGCGTGGTGGCAGAGTGAGAAAATACCAAAAGCGAAAGTGTTGTCGATCTCAGTCATAACATTCGAAGGGCGTATCGGCCCATCTATCAGAATTGTAGGCTCCTCGATTCGTTCCTGATGCAATACTGTTTGAGCCATAGCGGTGTTGATTGATCAGGACATCAGTGTTGGCTTTTTGTGATTGGGATTGGTTTGGAGCGAACACTGTGGTCGAGCTTGTACATGGCCGATCTGGGTCTGACGATATTTGGCTGTCTTCTGGGAGGGTGTTGGGGGGATTCAAGTAAATGCAATTGTCCTTGACATTTTGCAGCGAGAAGCGAGAAGGAGATATCAGGACGTCTTTGGCAGATAAGTCGTGTTGTTGATGTCGATTGAACCAGACGCGAAACTGCGCTTCACGCGAAGAAACTCTCTTGCTCCCTGCTGAACCCCTGATGCAGAGCGATCACGATCGTAGCTGAAAAATTGGATGTAAGTAAATACATGTAATGTTCGAAATGCGTCTAAGCGTCCGACGTGGTTGTCTACCAGCCGGAAATCTATGCTCCTCTCATCTCCCCAAAGCCTGCTGTTAGGCCTCTTTTCACGACTTGCCTCAATGCCACGCTTCTTAATCGTACACCCAGATCATGCCGACCCGCAGCCATCTTACAATGCGTGACTTTCAATGGCCGGCCTGCCAGAATTACCTCCCAGGTTCTCACACACCCCTCTAACCCAATCTCCTGGGCTTGGGGCTACGAGTACCACCAATCTTCAGCCTCGTCGCATCCAACACCGCCGAAATCTTGTCTCTAATATTCCTTCCCTCCGCGCCCAGAATCGCCTTTGTGAACGCCTCTCTGCCCGCGCCAAAACCCCGCATCACAACCTCCAGCTTCTGAATATCGTGCATCATGCCCCTCTCCTGCATAGTCTTAAGAGTAAAAGCAGTGAGCTGGTACGCAGCGTCGTAACTGCTGCGCCCAGCCTTCTTGAAACCAATATTACCCGCCGACAGCGACAGCAGCACATCAACCATCTTCTTCTGCTCCGCAGCGCTCGCATTCGTAGATGAAATCCCGCTGGAAGTCGTCTGCGAGGCGGGTTTGGGAGGCTGCACGAGCGTCAGGTGGGTGTTGTGCTTGGTGGCCAGGACGTGCAGGCGGTGCGGCTTGATCTCGCCGGCGGCGTCGAGGTTGTGGCTGGCGGCATCGTTGAAGAGGCGCGAGGGCGAGTCGAGGATGTCGGCGAGCGAGCTGCTTTCTTGGTTGCGCCGGCCTTGACGGCGGGCGTTGGTGTCGCTGATGTTTTGCAGGCCGCGGATGGCGCTGTCGATGGGCTGGACGGGGGTGGTGGTGAAGGCGCGTTTGCTGGTGGTCGTGGTGGGTTTGAGGCGCAGGCGGCAGGATTGGCAGACGGAGGAGGCGAAGGTCCGGGGGGTGAGGAAGGAGGCCATTTTGGGTGGTGGTGGTGGTATGCACTATGCGACCTGCCTGTGGTACTGTATACTGTATTCCGCTGGTCTTCAAATGTCGAGTCTCTCGTCTCTCGGCTTCGGAGGTCTTCTCATTTGCCCGACCGACGATCGGGGCAAGCTTTCTTCCAGCCCAACTCATCAGCCAATTCCATCGCCGCCCACGACTAAAACATTCACTCACTCCACTGAGAGGCGACAACCGTTACATCTATTTAATCAACCCATCAAACATCTTCGTCGCTTCTTCATCACTGCGCCGCGCCACCTCACCTCACACCACCGCGCCAGCATAGCATGAGCACAACTCAACTCCGCTCCCTCTCCGCGAGGGTAGGAGGCGCCGCTCCCCGGAGCCTGCAACCTTCACAGCACGTTCTCCCATACGGCAGGACAGCAGCATACAGAAGGGCAGCATCGGGCCTGCGAGAATACAGCGAGGCGTCATTACGCCAACGACAAAATGGCGCTGCCATCAACCTCCCCGCAATTGCCCTGCGCTCACATTTCCTTCCCACATCAATACAGCCCGCCTCTGCCAGCTCGGTGAGGCATGTCTCATTCAAGGAGATGCGGGAGCAGCGCGCAAAGGAGAAGGCTGCCGCAGAGGGTAAGGCCGCCCCTGAGGCTTCCAAGGCTGCGCCTGAGCCTGAGCCAGCAGCAAAGGCAACCTCTTCAGCAGCCGACGATGCTGCTGAGGCGGCTTTCGCTAAGGCGGCCGCCGAGAGCAAAGCAGCTTGGGAGCGCGAGGAGAAGCAGAGGAAGAAGGCAGAGGAAGAGGAGCCCGCCGAGGGTGAGGAGGGCAAGGACGGCGAGAAGAAAGAGAAGAAGAAGGACGATGCCGCGCCTCCGCCTCACGGTGAGAAGACTCCCTGGCAAGTCTTCGTTGAGACTTTGAACACCGAGTTCAAGTCTAGCAAGGAATGGAACGAGGGCACCAAGGAACTCTCCGGCAGCATTCACGATTTCCAACAGAACCCGAATGTGCAGCGCGCAAAGTCCGCCTACACAAAAGCCGCTGAGACTGCTTCATCCACAACCGGCAAGGTCTTCCTCGGTACTGCTGGTGCTATTGGCAAGAGTGCCGCATGGACTTGGGATACCAGCCTCATGAAGGGCGTTCGTTACGGCGCATCAGCTGTTGGATCTGGTGTTGAGAAGGCTACCAGGCCTGTGCGCGAGACCGAGGCTTACAAGAGCGTCAAGAACACCATCGATGATGGCTCATCTCAGCGCTATGGTGGCTGGGTTGAGCGTGAAGAGCGTCGCAAGAAGCGCGAGGAAGAGCTCGCTCGCCGTGAAGCTTCCGGCGAATTCAAGGCGGCTGAGGTCCATGATGAGGACCCCAACGCCGGCACCAACGTGACGGTCCACAAGGATGCCGCTTGGAAGCAATCGTGGCAGAACTTCCGCGACTCTTCGCCTATGATGCAGCGCGTCTTTGGCCTGAAGAGCGTCTACAACGAGTCTGAGAACCCTCTCATTAGCACAGCTCGCAGCATCTCCGACCGCGTGGCTGGCTTCTTCGCCGAGAACGAGACCGCCCAAGTCATCAAGAAGTTCCGCGAAATGGATCCTCATTTCCAGCTCGAGCCTTTCCTCAACGAAATGCGCACCTACATCCTGCCCGAAGTCCTCGAGGCATACGTCAAGGGCGATGTCGAGGTTCTCAAGACTTGGCTTTCCGCAGCGCAGTTCCAGGTCTACTCTGCGCTCATGCACCAATACACCACCGCTGGCCTTCAATCCGATGGACGCATCCTCGATATCCGCAACGTCGACATTCTGAGCGCCCGTCTGCTCGAGCCCGGTGACATCCCAGTCTTCGTCATCATGTGCAGAACCCAGGAGGTGCACGTCTACAAGAACAAGAAGACTGGCATCCTTGCCGCCGGCATGGAGGACAAGGTCCAGCAGGTCACCTACGCCATTGGTGTCACCAGGATCCCCGAGGATGTCAACAACCCCGAGACCAGAGGCTGGAAGTTCATCGAGCTACAGAAGAGCGCGAGAGACTACATGTAAGAGGGTGCATGTGTTCTGCCCATCTATTGTCGAATTTACACAGTGGCCCAATGTCGCTTGCGCTGCTTGATGACCACTTGCAACGCATCACGCGCGCCAAAAGGCTTGAAACAAAAGAGAGGAAGACTGCGGTAGTCTATCGCTTCCCCAACCAAAGGGAAGGCTCACGACCATTCCTGCATTAGACGGCGTCTGGAGTTTGTTGCAGATGTTCATACATGGCGACGAGCGATTTGCTGGCCTTGGCCTGTGTCCACGGGCCGGTCGGCGGAAAAAAGAAATGCTCTGTATCAAAACCTCCCCACCTCTTGTAAGATATTATACTTTCATGTAACTGGATTTTCGAAAAGCCGGGTCCTCAGCGATTCTTTTCTGATGAGGGGAAAAAGAGGGACGCATCTGCTTGTCTAGCTTAGAGGAGAGACTCTTGTACTTTATTCGTTGTTCAAAACTTATTACCTTATCATTCAAATCGATTCCAGATTCCATGGCTTTTGCACCTCACACGCGCGTTCATGCACCAACGGAAAATATGCTTGCCCGACAAAAGTGAACATATGTCCTGTGCCACTGTTGACTCTCCAGGGCGATGCCTCGACCAACAATCGACGATCTTTCCTCTCTTTCGTATTCACTACTGCTCGCGGACTTTACACGCAGGCCCTTTTCGATGTTATGGCCGCTTTTATGTTGGCGTTCGGAATTTGTCAGCCAAACTCTAGGGATGGAGAATGTTTACTGAACATTGCGGATGGGATCACGTAAGATGCATCGCTTGGCGTGGTTGGCATGGGGCATTGTGAGTTGCATTGCTTCGAGCTCATGACAATATACGATATGCCATGCGTGGTATCATTCGCGATCTCTTGGAGGGAGATGGAGGTGGAGAATTATGCATTAGGCCTTGGGGCTTCGCTTTTTGTTTCACAATTCTGTTCTGTTCTGTCTGGCGCCGGAGCAAAGGACGACGATGGGATTATCAAGCATCGATATGTAGGTGTTCTGCTTCGCTATGTCCGGTTCTATGAGCCTGTTGTTTGGATGGGTAGACATATAGGCACAAGAAAGATTTGAGAACATCCCCTTCTGCGTATGTTCAGTAAACCTCACCAATCCACTCCATGAACAACTCCGCAGCCATGTCCGCCCTCCTCCACCCCACCCCCCTCAGCCCCACCCTCCACCTCGCCAACCGCATCACCATGAGCGCCCTAACCCGCAACCGCAACACCTCCGCCCTCACCCCCGGCCCCGCAAGCATCGAATACTATTCCCAGCGTGCCACAGCCGGCCTGATCATCACCGAAGGAGTCCTCGTATGCGCGCTGGAGACTCCGTGGCCGTACGCTCCTCTCATGTGTGAAGATGAGCATGCGGCGGCGTGGAAGGAGGTTGTTGATGCTGTGCATGAGGAGGGCGGGAGGGTTTCTATGCAGGCGTGGCATGTTGGGAGGAACGGGGGGATGGATGGGGAGGGGGTGAAGGAGGCGGTTGGGGTGTTTGGGAGGGCTGCGCAGCTTGCGAAGAGGGCTGGGTTTGATGGGGTGGAGGTGCTGGCGCAGGGGTGAGTTGAGGCGATAGCTGGTTTTTTCTGGCTGGTGAATTGTGCTGATGGGAGTTGGGGACAGAGGATATCTTGTTCATTCTTTTCTCTGCTCGTGAGTATGCATCCAATCCATTGGATGAGCACGTACTATGAGCTAATTTCTGTGTCAGTAATCTCAACGACCGAACAGACGCCTACGGCGGCTCCATCGAGAACAGATGTCGTTTCGCCCTCGAAGTCGTCGACGCAATAGCATCCGTCTTCGGCTACGATCGCGTCGGAATCAAAATCTGTCCTGCTGATTTCATGGGCGACACGATGATCACGCACAAGGAGATGACAGAAGTCTACACCTACTTGATCGAGAAGATCGTGGCTCGAGGTGTGGGCTATGTCAACATCTCGCGAAGAGGCGTGGACCTTGGCCGCAACGGGGAGAGATACGTTCCACTCCCACCAAGGCCTGCTGATCGAACGCTGAGGCCAGGCTACGAGCCTCTTTTCGAGTTCGGACCGTTGGTGAAGCGTCCTGGAAGTCAGACTATTCTGATGGCGAATGAGGAGTATACTGTGGGCGAAGCTGAAAAGCTGGTTGAGAGTGGCCAGCTCGATTTGGTGTCTTTTGGACGGCCTTTTATTTGCAATCCGGTAAGTCTTTCACACGTCTAGCCATTGAGATATATGATCTGACGGTGTCATATGATAGGATCTGGTTCATCGCGTCGAGAAAGGTATTCCGTTTGCGAGAAACGATAGGAGTAGGTCTGTTCATTATGGGCGTGCTGGAGAGCCTCGACTGCATTTCACCGACTGGCCTGCTGCCTAAGGTCGGGAGTTGGCGAGATGGTGACGTTGGAGTATTTTGGCAGACTTGATGTTGTTCAAAATTTGTGGCCGTCAAACAGAACTGTCTCCATTTTCTACAAAGTACCTTATGCTTTTGGATGTTTCTGTGGTTGTTGTAACGTAAGGATGCTCTTGTGCTCAGATCTTGGTATAACACTGTCGCACCCGATGGCCATACGTGTTCATCCGATGCCAGATTGTGGGTACGAAGACTGTAAGAGCGCCTGAAGTTATCATGTCGTCTGAGACACGCAAGTCACATCGATTGAAGAAGGGGTGGCAAACACAAACGAGGCTGATATGTTGTACCACAGTCCCAAGGGAAGCCTCAAGCCACCTGTGCAACTGCCTCAGCGCGCGATAGGCTTTGGCCGTGCAATAAGAGACAAATGATTTTCCATGCCAGGTATCCAGTCGCCCACGTGCTTATCAGCAGTCGTGTTTGTGAGGTGTAGGGCTTCTCCGCGTGCCAAGTGCCCAGATCCTTCTAGCCTTGCATGCAGCGCAACTGCGAACGACGACTCGCTACAGCGTCGCGAGGCCAAGAACACGTAAATGCTTGGTCGTCCGCGATAGGGCCCGAAAGGGCAGGTACCTGGATATCCGCCGAGGACGTTACTGCATCCCGAAGCATGGCCCGGTATCTCGTTTCTGGGCACTTTCAATACCAGGTTTAATACAAAGTATGAAGACTGCCCTCGTGGCTGGTGGCAAGACACTCCCATCTTGTCGTTCGAAGCGGCAGTGTACTCGCATTAATCCACCATGACATCCGTTTGGAAAAGCGCTCTGGCGCTTACTGCTCTTGCGTCCAGCACTCTCGCGGAAGACGTTCTAGTCAGTGAGAAGCAATTGCAGAAACGCTACATTGACGCAGACGGCAACTGGAACCAGAGCTTCTTCCACATCAATGATGTGCACGCCCATCTCGATGAGTTCAGAAGCTCGGGTACAGACTGCGAAGACCCAAGCCGTGGCTGCTACGGAGGCTACGCCCGTGTCTCGACAGTCGTCAATGAGATCCGACCTACATTGAACTCGTCACTCTTCCTCAATGCTGGCGATGAATTCCAGGGCACCCTGTTCTACTCGTACTACGGCGGCGAGAAGATCGCGGAGACACTCAACCAGCTCGGCTTCGACGGCATGACTCTCGGAAACCACGAGTTCGACGGTGGCGACGACGAGCTTGGAGAGTTCTTGGACAACCTCACATTCCCTATCATCAGCGCCAACATCAAGTCTGACCACCCTATCCTCAACCGCACCATTCAGCCCTACCACATCTACGAGGAGTACGGCATCGCAGTTATTGGTGTGACCACCGAGACCACGCCTAACATCGCCAGCCCAGGCGAAGGCACCACCTTCTCTGATGTCACGGAAGCTGTCCAGAATGCCATTGACGAGATCCGCGAGACTACAAACATCACCCGCATCGCAGCACTTACCCACATCGGCTACGAGGAGGACCAAAAGCTTGCCGAGAGCACCACCGGTCTGTACTTGATCATGGGTGGCCATTCTCACACACCTCTTGGCACCGGCGAAGACGAAGAGGGCTCTTACCCTACTATCGTCCGCAACGCCGAAGACGAAGAGGTGTTCATCGTTACCGCATACCGCTGGGGCGAATACCTTGGCTATATCGATGTCACATACGACGCCGAGGGCAAGATCCTCGAATACCACGGCGGCCCAATCCACCTCACCAACGAGACTGAGCAGAACGCTACTCTCCAGGCCCAGATCGACGAATGGAGGGTTCCTTTCGAAGAGTTCGCCGCGGAGGTCATTGGCACCACCAACGTCGAGCTTGACCAGACCACTTGCCAGGAGCAGGAGTGCCTCCTCGGCGACTTCATGGCTGACGCTATGCTGGAGTACCGCCAGAACAACAGCGATAGCGCCGACTTCGCCATCATCAACGCCGGAGGCATTCGCGCTACAATCGAGCAAGGCGACATCACCCGTGGCGATGTCCTGAGCTCGTTCCCCTTCGGCAACTCGCTCGTGGAGGTTACCTTGTCCGGCGACGATCTCTGGAAAGTTTTGGAAGGCATCGTGACTGGCGTCAGCCAGTTCAACGACGAAGAAATCACCAGCTTCTTCCAAGTCAGCCGCGGCATCAAGGTGGAGTACAATCCGGAAAACAACAACGGCAGCAGGCTCGTCAGCGTCACCATCGGAGGCGAGCCTCTGGATCGCGAAACCGAGTACAACGTCGTCACTCTGGACTTCATCGCGGGAGGCGGTGACAACTTCTTCGCTAATCCTTTCGAGAACGTAATCACCCTGGACACCCAAGACGAGATCCTCACGCAGTACATCCAGGCTAAGAGCCCCGTCGACATCGAGCTGGATGGCCGTATTGCTATTGTCAGTGGCTCGGCTGGCACTGCCGGCAACGGTACATCTGGAGGCAATGGCACGAGTGGCGGAAACGGCAACAACAGCAGCACTTTCGGCGCTGGCAATGGTACGGTTCCAGGTGACTGCCCTGCCAACACTGCGTGCACACCTCCGATTTTCGAGGGTGGAGCGACACAAGGTGCATTTATCCCTAATGCTATCGCTGCGTGCTTCTTGGTCTGCTTGTTTGCGATCTTGTAGGTCCACGTAGTTTCATGATATCAAGATAAGATATGAAGAAGGGTAACGGCTCATGCCATTAAATTTTTTGAGTAAACTTGGTTTCCATTTCAATCATTCCTATCGTGACTGACGTTGAAGCGTGAAGCCGATTGTTTCAGAGACAGAGATGCTTCGATGCTTCCTGACCTTCTTCCGCCCTCGATAGGTTCTGTGTTGCCCTGCAAAGGCAAG
>Ga0265797_10009720_pt1 | contig 12391 bp, 5 predicted proteins | sample P2T30metagenome_FD_192433 | JGI IMG/M metagenome (GOLD analysis project Ga0265797, IMG submission 192433) | Plant litter microbial communities from East Loma Ridge, Irvine, California - P2 T30 | ecosystem: Environmental > Terrestrial > Plant litter > Unclassified | place: USA: California... | reverse complement strand
CTCATACGTAACGGACGAGAAACGCCTTCTCCAACCCTCGACCTGCTGCTGCTCAACCTCACCACCTTGCCGATCCCGACCATCGAAGGGATCGGGGATGCGCCGGTGCTCGAGTCTTACAGGCTGAATGGGACCGAGCGCACGTTGATCAATATCTGGCACTTCATTCATCGGGCCGAGCGCATATGGATGGAGTACCGCGGCACCTATGACACCGTTCCAGAGACACCATACTTCGAGGCCACCTACACCAACAACCTGGTGACCGAAGAAGGCGAAGCCAATGGAATCATGCCACCGACCCCCGTTGACGAACTGCGCAAGCTCAAGGATGGAACGCTTTTGACCATCCGTTTCTGGGTCTGCTTTGATCGCAGTTTCAACAAGGCCAATGCGGTGTTGTTCCGCGAGCGCCACTACACCGTACAAGGCCTGCCAGGGACATTGCCTCATCCGTCTATCAATGGCACCGCCGATACCGGGCCAAATGTGACGGTGGATCCGCTGCCGATCGAACACGATACGCGGGTGACCGTCAGTTACATCGGTATGAGCCGTGATGACCAGATTACCCTGGTGTGGATTTTCGCCGACAGTACCAGCGTGACATTCACGCTGGATGGATTGGACGGTGGCACAGTGGTGTTCAACCTGACCTCGGCCAAGGTCTTGCATCGCAGTGTGAAGAGCACGGTGTGCCTGAAATATTCGGTGAAGCGCCTTGGCGTGGACGATCCGATCCCATCCATGGTGCAGACAGTGATGGTAAATGCCCCACTGAAGGCAAGCTTGCCGCAGCCGCTGATCAATGACGTTGAGGATAGCGGTAAGCTCGACCTGAATAGCTTTGAAGACGACGCCAAGGCATCAGTGAATAAGTGGCCTTTGAGCAATAAGGATCAACTTGGATGGATGATAGTTGCCAGCGACGGTATTGAAGATTTACTGGTGATGCAAGGGGAACTCATCAGCGCTGCGGAGGCCGCCAATGGCTTGAGAGATAAACCGGTGCTGCGTAGTTGGTTGGCCAAGCTACCGAATAATAGCCGGATAAGGGTTACTTTTTGGGTCGCCTATAATGGCATTGATGATAGAGACCAGGCGGTTGAATTTCCAACGACGACCTATAGCATCGCGTCTAAGCCCCTTAGCATTGATACCTCACCCATGATCCTGAGTGGTTGGCACTTCACCACCACAGGCGCAGTGCAGGTGGCTGATTTTCCTGGAGCCGCTTCTACTCGAGAGCCTGAAGGTGGCGTTGCGCCTTATTACTATTCACTCACATATCAGAACTATCCTGCAGCAGTTATAGATAGCACAGGAAAGGTCAGAAGCCGCAGAAACGGTTCAACTCGAGTCACTGTGACAGACAGTGCGGGTAGTGTAGTCAGCTATCCTGTGATCGTATCAAACTGCTGGGAGGTGGTTCTATTATACGGTGACATCCCCTGGGGCCACCATAACTTCGCTGAGCGGGTCCAACCGCCCTATGAGCAAATCCCGGAAGCCAGATGGCCGTCTATCTACACGGCGTATGGCACTGTACCTATCAGATGGAATGGCCTGATTCAACTCGCATGGATAACGTCTGTGGCTCAGAGTGGCAGGTCGAAAAGCTATAACGGGAATACGGGTGTCACCCAATCAGTAAGTATTAACGAAGACATCAGGTATTCGTTGTGCATGATTCCCTCAAATGCGTCCTGATAATAGTTCAGCCCCACAATGAAATAGCCCTATGAGGAGATATCGCCGCCCTGTTTGAAAACAGGGCGGCCCTCGATGACACTTATTCAAGCAACGTCTTAAGCCATCATGCCTCTGAGCGCCTTTCCACGGCCAAAGACTTGCTCCCAGCCGCAGCCCTGCGCTACATGTTAATTCTCGCTTAATCCCCTCCAGACAGCATCCAGACACCCTGCTCGGAACTCCGCCCATGACTCTAGTTCGCGTCCTCTCCATTGCCACCCTGCTGAGCGTCAGCGCCACTCACGTGTTCGCCTCCAGCGAAGGTCGTACCTACGGCCCCGAACTCCAAGGCTTCCAATACCCCTACCCCCTCCAACACTTCTCTTTCCAGTCCCAAGGCAAATCCCTGCAAATGGGCTACATGGACGTGCCTGCCAACGGCGCCGCCAACGGCCGCAGCGTGGTATTGATGCACGGCAAGAACTTCTGCGGCGCCACCTGGGAAAGTTCGATCAAGGCTTTGAGCGACGCCGGTTACCGCGTCATCGCCCCCGACCAGATCGGCTTCTGCACTTCCAGCAAACCCGATCACTACCAGTACAGTTTCCAGCAACTGGCGACCAACACTCACCAATTGCTGGAAAAACTCGGCATCCAGAAGGCCACGGTGATCGGCCATTCCACCGGCGGCATGCTCGCCACCCGTTATGCGCTGATGTACCCCACCCAAACCGAGCAGCTTGGGCTGGTGAACCCTATCGGCCTGGAAGACTGGAAAGCCTTGGGCGTGCCCTACCAGAGCGTCGACCAGTGGTATCAGCGTGAGTTGAAGATGAGCGCCGACGGCGTGCGCAAATATGAGCGCGACACCTATTACGTCGGACGCTGGAAACCCGAATACGAACGTTGGGTGGATATGCTCGTCGGCCTGAACAAAGGCCCTGGGCATACCCAAGTCGCATGGAACTCGGCGTTGATTTACGACATGATCTTCACGCAGCCGGTGTACTACGAGTTCAAGAACCTGCAAGCGCCTACCTTGCTGCTGATCGGCACCAGCGACACCACCGCCATCGGCAAAGACCTGGCGCCAGCGGACGTCAAGGCCAGGATCGGCAACTACCAGGAACTGGGCAAGCAGGTGGCCAAGCTGATTCCCCATGCCACCCTGGTGGAGTTCGACGGCCTGGGCCATGCGCCGCAGATGGAAGAACCGGCCCGTTTCCACGCAGCGCTGTTGCAGGGTTTGAATGCCCTTTAACCTTTTCGAGGCACGCGTGAATGTCGCTACAGATCGCAGTCATTGATGATTGGCAGCAAGTGGCCAGTCGTGTGGTGGATTGGTCGGTGCTGGGCCCCTTGGGCCAGGTGCACTTCCTGCACGAGTACCCGGCCGATACCGCCGTGATGGTCGAGCGCTTGCAAGGGTTCGACGTTATTTGCGTGATGCGCGAGCGTTCCGTCTTCGACCAGGCGTTGTTGCAGGGGCTGCCCAAGCTCCGATTGCTGGTGACCGGTGGCATGCGCAACGCCGCCATCGACATTCCCGCCGCCAAGGCGCTGGGAATCCAGGTCTGCGGGACCGACAGCTATAAGCAGGCCGCGCCGGAGCTGACGTGGGCGCTGATCATGGCTTCGACCCGCAACCTGCTGGCCGAGGCCGATTCCCTGCGCGCAGGCGGTTGGCAGGTCGGCCTGGGGGGCGACCTGTATGGCAAGACCCTGGGCATCCTAGGGCTGGGCAGCATCGGGCAGAAAGTCGCGCAGTTCGGCCAGGTATTCGGCATGCGTGTGATTGCCTGGAGCGAAAACCTCACGCCACAACGGGCCGCCGAGTCAGGCGTGACCTGGGTCAGCAAGCGCGAGCTGTTCGAACAGGCCGATATTCTGAGCATTCACCTGGTGCTCAGCGAACGCAGCCGCGGCCTGGTCGACGCGCAGGCGCTGGCCTGGATGAAACCCAGCGCGCTTCTAGTGAACACGGCACGTGGGCCAATCGTGGATGAACAGGCGCTGGTGGATGCACTCAGCAACGGACGACTGGCCGGCGCGGCGCTCGACGTATATAGCCAGGAGCCACTACCGCTTGAGCATCCCTTCCGCACGTTGCCCAATGTCCTGGCCACGCCGCATGTCGGTTATGTCAGCGAGCAGAACTACCGACAGTTTTACGGGCAGATGATCGAAGACATCCAGGCCTGGGCGAACGGCGCGCCCATTCGGGTGCTCGGCTAACGCACCCTTTCAGTGCGCACGTCCCATTGTGGTGAGGGAGCTTGCTCCCGCTGGAGTGCGAAGCGCTCCCAGAATTTTGGGGCCGCTGCGCGCCCCAGCGGGAGCAAGCTCCCTCGCCACTTTTTCATCGGCCTAACCTTATGAGTTTTCGTCCTACAATTTTTCCCGCCAAACCCAGCAGGCGCTGGAATCTGTCCTAGACTGATGACCGATGGGTCCGTTCCAAAACAAAAACCCCGCAAAAAATCGAAACTTTCGAACTCTGCCGCAGGTCCAGTTTTAGGTAAGGCGAACATATCCGGTTTCAGGCCGCATGCCCGCCCATCCAAACTTTTTCAGCTAACCGTGCAACTGGCATACGCCTTGCCAGTTTGTAATGCGCTTGTGCGCCTGGCCGCAGGATGCGGTCACTCGGAGCCAATGGCAGCGGGCCATTAGCCGACCAACGAAACAAAGGGGAGTGCATTATGATCAGTGCCGCAGTAGTAACTCAGGGAGAGCGTTTTAGTCAGCAGGCAGGGGGGCCGACGTCATTGGCCGACCTGCCCAACACTGTGCGGCCAATCGTGAGTAAGAACCCGAATCGAAAGAAAGTGCTGTTTGTCACCTCCGAGTTTGCCGACCTGGTGAAGACTGGTGGCCTGGGCGACGTTTCCGCCGCCCTGCCCCGCGCCATGGCGCACCTGCACGACGTGCGGGTGCTGATTCCCGGTTACCCGCAGGTGATGGAAAGCGACAACCCGATCCATATTGTCGGTGAGCTGGGCGGCCACGCGGCGCTGCCACCGTGCAAGATCGGGCGCATGGACCTCAAGGACGGCCTGGTCATCTACGTGCTGATCTGTCCTGAGCTGTACGAACGCGAAGGCACACCCTACGGCGCCAACAACGGCCGCGACTGGCCGGACAACCACATCCGTTTCGCCCGCCTGGGCCTGGCCGCCGCCGACATTGCCGCCAACCTGGCACAGATCCACTGGTGCCCGGACCTGGTGCACGCCCACGACTGGCCGGCTGGCCTCGCCCCGGCCTACATGCACTGGCGTGGTTCACGCACCCCCACCCTGTTCACCATTCATAACCTCGCCTACCAAGGCGTGGTGAGCCTGGGCTGCACCCCCGAACTGGGCATTCCGCCCCATGCCCTGCAGCAGGAAGGCATGGAGTTCTACGGCAAGATGTCGTTTCTCAAGGCCGGCATGGCCTATTCCAGCCACATCACCACGGTCAGCGCCACCTACGCCGCGGAAATCACCACTCCGGAATTTGGCTGCGGCCTGGATGGCTTCCTCGCCAGCAAGACCCAGCAAGGCTTGCTCAGCGGGATTCCCAACGGGATCGACGAAAGCTGGGAAACCTCGACCGACACCCACCTGACCCACAACTTCAATATCGGCGACTGGGAAGGCAAGGCCATCAACGCCGCCCATGTGCGCGAGCTGTTCGGCCTGCACGATTCCACCGGCCCGTTGTTTGCCGTGGTGTCGCGCCTGGTCTACCAGAAAGGCCTGGACCTCACCGAGGCAGTCGCCAGCTTTATCGTCGAAAACGGTGGCCAAATTGCCATCATCGGGCGTGGCGAGCCGGAAGAAGAACAGGCCATGCGTGAACTCGCGCTGCGCTTCCCCGGCCAGGTTGGCGTGCGCATCGGCTTCAACGAGACCGACGCGCGCCGCATGTTCGCCGGCAGCGACTTCCTACTGATGCCGTCGCGCTATGAGCCCTGCGGCCTGAGCCAGATGTATGCCCAACGCTTCGGCTCGTTGCCGGTGGCGCGCAATACCGGTGGCCTGGCCGACACCATTGAAGATGGCGTCACTGGTTTTCTGTTCAACGAATCCACGGTCGACAGCTACAAGGCAGCTCTGGAACGCGCGTTCAAAGTGTTTTCCTACCCGGGCCTGCTCAACGCCATGCGCAGCCGCGCCATGACCCAACCCTTCAACTGGTCCCAGGCGGTGGAACCCTACGCCGAACTGTATGAACAACTGGTGGCAAAAGCCCTGGGGAAATCGACTAAATAATCAAGAGAGGTCTTCATAGATGCCGTTACGGACTTTGGAAACCTGGCCCCACGGTGCACTGATGCTGGACGCGCAACACACGCGTTTCGCCTTGTGGGCGCCAGACGCGTTTTATGTCAGCGTTGAATTGCAGGATGGCCGATCCATCGCCATGCTGTCCCAGGCAGACGGCTGGTTCGAAGTCGAACTGGCCTGCCCCGCCGGCACGCTTTACCGCTTCAATATCGACGGGGAACGGGATGTTCCGGACCCCGCATCCAGGGCCCAGGCCCTGGATGTTCATGGTTGGAGCCGCGTCGTCGACCCCCTCGCGTACGAATGGCAGCACAGCCAATGGCAAGGCCGCCCCTGGCACGAGGCGGTGATCTACGAATTGCACGTCGGCGCGATGGGCGGTTACGCCGAAGTGGAGAAACACCTGCCGCGCCTGGCCGAGCTGGGCGTGACCGCCATCGAATTGATGCCCCTGGCGCAGTTTCCCGGTGAGCGCAACTGGGGTTACGACGGGGTACTGCCTTACGCACCGCACGCCGTCTATGGCTCCCCCGAACAACTCAAGCAGCTGATCGACAGCGCCCATGGCCATGGCCTGGCGGTGATCCTCGACGTGGTCTACAACCATTTCGGCCCTGATGGCAATTACCTGGGGCAATACGCCAAGGGCTTCTTTCAGGAAGACGTGCACACACCGTGGGGCGCCGGCATTGATTTCGAACGCCGTGAAGTGCGGGATTTCTTCCTCGATAACGCATTGATGTGGCTGCTCGAATACCGCTTCGACGGCCTGCGCCTGGACGCGGTGCATGCCATCGACAACCCAGGCTTCCTGCAGGAGCTGGCGCAACGCGTACGCCAGCAGGTCGACACCGGGCGCCACGTGTGGCTGGTGCTGGAAAACGAGCTGAACCAGGCCAGCCTGCTCAAGCATGATTTCGACGCGCAATGGAACGATGACTTCCATAACGTACTGCACGTGCTGCTCACCGGCGAAACCGACGCCTATTACAGTGACTTCGCCGAGCAACCCACCGCGAAACTGGCACGCTGCCTGGGTGAAGGCTTTATCTACCAGGGCCACACCACTCGTCACGGCCATGCACGCGGCGAACCCAGCGGCGAGTTGCCGCCGACCGCTTTCGTGGCATTCCTGCAGAACCACGACCAGATCGGCAACCGCGCCCTGGGCGAACGCTTGCACCAGTTGTGCTCGCCCGAGGCGCTGAGGGCGGCGACCGCCCTGTTGCTGCTGTCCCCGATGATTCCGCTGATGTTCATGGGCGATGAAGTCAATGCTGCAGAGCCGTTTCTGTTCTTCACCGACCATCACGGTGAGCTGGCCGAGGCCGTACGTGAAGGTCGACGCAGCGAGTTCGCCGATTTCGCCGCGTTTCACGACCCCGAACAACGCGAACGCATCCCCGATCCCAACGCCTTGACCACGTTCCTGCAATCGGCGCCTGCGCTGGTCGAAAACGAGCACGCCCAGCTCTATCGCCAGTTGCTGAGCCTGCGTCACCAGCATGTGGTGCCGCACCTGCCCGGCAGCGTGGCCCTGGGCGCAGAGGTGCTGGCCGAAGGTGCCGTCGCCGCGCGCTGGCGTCTGGGCAATGGCAGTGTGTTGCAGATTGATCTGAACCTTGGCGCCAAGCCCGTCGACCAGCCCGCATCGCTCCACGTGATTTTTCAAACGCCGGCCGACGATGTGGCGCACTTGCCGCCCTTCAGCGCCCGCGTGTCCTTATTCCCTGCTGGAGAACAGTCTTGAGCGAAGCGAACCTGGAAATACTCGCCAGCCGTGCGGGCCTGGCCGTCGATTGGATCGATGCCAACGGTCGCCCGCAACATGTGCAGCCCGACGCGCTGCGCGCCGTGCTCAAGGGGCTGGGCCACCCGGCCGACACCGAAGCCGAGATCGACGCCAGCCTGCGCGAATTGGAGCAGGCCCAGCAGGATAAACATCTGCCCCCGCTGCTGACGGTCGACAGCGGTGAAGGCCTGGACCTGGCGCGCTACTTCGCGGCCGACACGCCGTGCCGCGTGCACCTGGAAAACGGTGAAACCCTGGAATTGCGTCTTGACGGTGATGCCGTGCTGCCTGGCGTGATTGCCCTCGGCTATCACCAGGCGCATATTGACGGCCAAACCTTCACCCTCGCCGTCGCACCCGCCCGTTGCTACAGCGTGGCCGAAGCGGTCGACAGCAACCCGGCCCGCGCCTGGGGCCTCAGCGCCCAGTTGTACTCGCTGCGCCGCCTCGGCGACGGCGGCTTTGGCGACACCCTGGCCCTGGAACACCTGGCCCGCTCTGCCGCCGAGCGCGGCGCCGACGCCCTGGCGATCAGCCCGATGCACGCGATGTTCAGCGCCGATACCGAGCGCTACAGCCCCTACTCGCCTTCCAGCCGGCTGTTTCTCAACAGCCTGTATGCCTCGCCGGGTTGCATCCTGGGCGAACGTGAAGTGCGCAATGCCATCGAAGCCGCGGGCCTGACCGATGAATTGCACGACCTGGAACAACTCACCCTGATCGACTGGCCCGCAGCCTCCAAGGTCAAGCAGCGCCTGCTGCGAGCCCTGTACGACGATTTCCGCCACGGCCACCATCCGCAACACGCCGACTTCCAGAGCTTTCGCCAAACGGGCGGCGAATCCTTGGAAAACCACTGCCGTTTCGAAGCCGTGCAAGCGCTGCGCGCTGCTGCCGGCGAAGACCTCGACTGGCGCCAGTGGCCAGAGGCCTGGCGTACACCGCAGAGCCCGGCGTTGGCACAGTTCGCCGAAGAACACCGCGATGAGATCGGCTATTTCGCCTTCACCCAATGGCTGATCGCCCGCAGCCTGCAACGCGCGCAACAGGCCGCGCGCGGCAGCGGCATGGGCATCGGCCTGATCGCCGACCTGGCGGTGGGTGCAGACGGCGGTGGCAGCCAGGCCTGGAGCCGCCAGGATGAGTTGCTGGCCGACCTCACCGTCGGCGCGCCACCGGACATTCTCAACCGTGCGGGCCAGGGTTGGGGCATCTCTGCCTTCTCCCCCGAAGGGCTCAAGCGCAACGGTTTCCGCGCGTTTATCGAAATGCTGCGGGCCAACTTCGCCCACGCCGGCGGCTTGCGCATTGACCACGTAATGGGCCTGCAACGCCTGTGGGTCATCCCCAATGGCGCATCACCGCGCGAAGGCGCTTATCTGTATTTCCCATTCGACGACATGCTGCGTCTGCTGGCACTCGAATCCCATCGCCACCAGGCCATCGTCCTCGGTGAAGACCTGGGCACCGTGCCCGACGGCCTGCGGGAAAAACTCAGCAGCCGGGCGATTCTCGGCATGCGCGTATTGCTGTTCGAACAAGACCACAACTACCAGTTACGGCCCATTCTGGACTGGCCCGACAACGCCCTGGCCACCACCAGCACCCACGACTTGCCAACCCTCAACGGCTGGTGGCACAGCCGCGACATCGAATGGAACATCGAGTTGGGCCTGATCGACGCGCCCACCGTGGACCAATGGAGCGAGCACCGCCTGCGCGAACGTCAGGCATTGCGCCAGGCCTTGAGCCAGGACCCGCAGAATTTCGTCGATGAAATCCGCAACGACACCGACCACATGATCGATGCCAGCGTGCGCTACCTCGGCCACACCCGTGCGCCGCTGGTATTGCTGCCGCTGGAGGATGCGCTGGGCATGGAGGAACAACCCAACCTGCCCGGCACCACCGACACCCACCCCAATTGGCGCCGCCGCCTGCCGGGCGAAGCGTCCAGCCTGCTCGACAATGCCGGCGCCGCGCGCCGCCTCGAGCTGCTGGCCGTCGCGCGCAACCAAGCCTATGAGCGTGACCGATGAAAGCACTGCCCCTGCGCGCCACACAGCGCCTGCAATTTCATAAAGGCTTCACCCTGGATGATGCGGTGCCACTGGTGCCGTATTTCGCCCAGATGGGCATCAGCCACCTGTATGCCTCGCCCCTGCTCAAGGCCCGCGCCGGGTCGATGCATGGCTATGACGTGGTCGACCCCACCCGCGTCAACCCGGAACTGGGCGGCGAGGCGGCGTTGCAGCGCCTGGTTGCAGCGCTGCGCGAACACGACATGGGCCTGATCCTCGATATCGTCTCCAACCACATGGCCGTAGGCGGCGCCGACAACCCCTGGTGGCTGGACCTGCTGGAATGGGGCCGCTTGAGCCCCTACAGCGAATTCTTCGATATCCAGTGGCACTCGCCCGACCCGCTGCTCAAGGGCCAATTGCTGATGCCGTTCCTCGGCAGCGACTACGGCGAGGCGTTGCAGAGCGGCAACCTGATCCTGAAGTTCGACGCGGCACAAGGCGCGTTTTACGTCGAGCACTACGAACACCGCTTCCCGATCTGCCCGCGCGATTACGCGTTGATCCTTGGCGGCGATGAAGCACTCAAGCCCTTGGCTGATCGCTTCGCCACCCTGGCCTATCAGGATGACGCCTACACCGAAGCCGCCCAGCTCAAACAGGCATTGGCCGAGCGCGCCGGCGACCTGCTGCCCGCGATCGAACAGCGCCTCGCCACGTTCGACGGGCGCACGCCAGAAGGCTTCGAGCGCCTGCATGAACTGCTGGAGCAACAAACTTACCGCCTGGCCAGTTGGCGCACGGCGGCGGACGACATCAACTGGCGCCGCTTCTTCGATGTGAAGGAGCTGGGCGGGCTGCGTGTGGAGCGCACGGCGGTGTTCGAGGCCACCCACGGCAAGATCTTCGAATTGATCGAAGCGGGCTTGATCGACGGGCTGCGCATCGACCATATCGACGGCTTGGCCGACCCGCGTGGTTACTGCCGTAAGCTGCGCCGTCGCCTGGATGCGCTGTCGCCGCAGCGGCATCTGCCGATCTTCGTGGAAAAAATCCTTGGCGAAGGCGAGACCCTGCGCGACGACTGGAAAGTGGACGGCACCACCGGATATGAATTCATGAACCAGTTGTCGTTGCTGCAGCACCATCCGGACGGTTTCGCCCCGCTGGCCGAGTTGTGGTCACGCCACAGCGAACGGCCGTCGGCGTTCATGGATGAAGCCCGGCTGGCACGCCAGCAGATTCTCAACGGTTCCCTGGGCGGCGATTTCGAGAGCGTGGCCCAGGCGCTGTTGCAGGTGGCCCGCGACGACGTGATGACCCGCGACTTGACCCTGGGCGCAATCCGTCGGGCATTGCAGGAGCTGATCGTGCACTTCCCGGTGTACCGCACCTACATCAGTGCGCGCGGGCGCAGCGCGGCTGACGACAAGATCTTCCAGCAGGCCATGGAAGGTGCGCGTACCACGTTGAGCGAAGGTGACTGGCCCGTGCTTGATCACCTGGAAAAGTGGTTGGGCGGGCAACCGTGGCGCCATCGTCCGCTGGGGCGCGAGCGCAAGATGCTCAAGCATGCCTGCGTGCGTTTCCAGCAACTGACCTCACCCGCCGCCGCCAAGGCGGTGGAAGACACCGCGTTCTACCGTTCAGCGGTGTTGTTGTCGCGCAACGATGTGGGCTTCAGCACCGAGCAGTTCAGCGCGCCGCTGGCGGACTTTCACACGGTCAACCAGCAACGGCTCGAGCACTTCCCGCACAACTTGCTGGCCACCGCCACCCACGACCATAAACGCGGTGAGGATACCCGCGCGCGTCTGGCGGTGCTGAGCGAGTGCGCGCCCTGGTATGCCGAGCAGGTCGAACACTGGCGCAGCCTCGCCGCACCGCTGCGCGACGCCCCCGACAGCCCGTCGTCGGGCGACGAGTTGATCCTCTATCAAGTCTTGCTCGGCAGTTGGCCGCTGGCGTCCAGCCCTGACCTTGAGGCTTACCAGCAACGCCTGTGGCAATGGCAACAAAAAGCCTTGCGCGAAGCCAAGCTGCAAAGCAGTTGGAGCGCCCCGAACGAAGCCTACGAACGCGGCGTGGAAACGTTCCTGCAGCGCGTGCTGCTCAGTGAAGCCGGCGGCCCACTGCGCGACGCCCTTGCCAGCGCGGCCCAGGCCATCGCACCCGCCGGCGCCCTGAACGGGCTGGCGCAGTCTTTGCTTCATCTGAGCGTGCCGGGTGTGCCGGACGTGTACCAGGGCGATGAATTCTGGGACTTCAGCCTGGTCGACCCGGACAACCGTCGCCCGGTGGACTTCGTTGCGCGCCAACGCGCATTGGATACCCCAGCGAACCCGGTTGAGCTGTTGTCCCACTGGCGCGACGGGCGGATCAAACAGGCGCTGATTGCGCAGGTGCTGGCGTTGCGCAAGGCTCACGTCGGATTGTTCAGCGACGGCACTTACACCGCCCTGGAGGTGGTTGGCGAGCAGGCCGAACACGTGGTCGCCTTCTGCCGCGAACACCAGGGCACACGTGTGCTGGTGGTGGTGCCACGCTGGTCCCGCCGCCTGCTCGAAAATGCGCTGCAGCCGCTAATCCCTGCGCAGGTTTGGGGCGATACA
>Ga0265797_10009719_pt1 | contig 12392 bp, 11 predicted proteins | sample P2T30metagenome_FD_192433 | JGI IMG/M metagenome (GOLD analysis project Ga0265797, IMG submission 192433) | Plant litter microbial communities from East Loma Ridge, Irvine, California - P2 T30 | ecosystem: Environmental > Terrestrial > Plant litter > Unclassified | place: USA: California... | reverse complement strand
ATGCACCAACTCAAGGCAAGAAAAGACAATAGCGGGCCGTTAACACCTCTGACATAATGGTGGGATCTCACGATGCCCTCAGGTAGGTGTGGCTCTGGCCTGTCCATCCGAATGCTAATTGACCCTCCTCTCTGCCGTGCTCTTCCTTTCTCGACCCTAACACTCACTGTCCGACACTTACGCATCCTTGACCACGCTCCAAACCCCCTCCTCTAATCCAGATACGATAATGGCTCCTAGCGCTATCACCCCGCCTCCTCAACATGTGGATAACCTGCCTTCCACCGAGAAATTGTCCACCACCAGGAAGATCGTAATCTTTTCCGGTAAGTCAAGCATGTTTAAAATCGTCGGCCTCTTCGTCGTCTAACGTCGGCACGCAGATTTTGATGGCACCATTTTCATGGAAGACACTGGCCATGTCCTCTTCAACAAGTATGGCTGCGGTTCCGAACAGCGTGAGCGCCTAGAGAAGCAGTTCAAGGACGGCGAGAAGAGCTTTAGGGGAATCTCAGAAGAACTATGGGGATCACTCGATCTGCCCTTCGACACAGGCCTCAAAGCGATTCAGGAAGCGCTTACCCTCGACCTGGACTTCAAGGTCTTCCACGAATTCTGCGTCAACAACAACATCCCCTTCAACGTCATCTCTGCTGGCCTGAAGCCCATCTTGAGGCGCGTACTCGACCACTTCCTCGGCGAAGAGTCAAGTTCAAAGATTGAGATTATCGCGAACGATGCTGAGATTGATGGCGAGGGACACGAGTGGAAACCACAATGGCGCCATGATAACGAGCTTGGCCACGACAAGGCCCTGTCCATCAACGAGTACAAGGATGCTGCAAAGATCGAGTCGGAAGACGGTACCATCCCCATGGTGATGTTCGTCGGTGACGGTGTGTCAGACTTGGCCGCCGCAAGCGAGGCAGATGTGCTTTTCGCACGCCGCGGTCTCGCGCTTGAGGCACACTGCATCGAGAAGAACATCAAGTACTATCCATACGATACGTTTGCAGACGTTCAGCGTGAAGTCATCCGCATCGCACACATCGACGAGAAGAAGACCAAGGGACAAGGTCTGCCTGTCAACTTCAATCCCCGTGCGAACATGTGGAGACGCATCAGCTCGAGGTCGGCGGTGCCTGTCATCGCAGCAGCCACCCCTGCGGAAGAGCGCCAATTTGTCTGGCCTGAGCACTTCGACGAACAGGGAGAGAAGCGTATTGCCGATGCAAACGCAGCAAGAGCACAAACTGTTGGCGCATAGGGTTGTGGCAAGCAATGTTACACGCGCACGAACATATTTCCTTCGAACAGATCTCTGGCGCTTTGTGGTTGGCAGGCACGACGGTCGGGATATTGAGGCGGCATGCAGGACGGCAGCAGGGGTAGCTGTGGCTTGAGCAAACAGAGGTCATCACCTTACCATTGCTCAAGCCTTGCTTGAAGGATGTCGCAACTCGACTAATAACCATATCCATTCTCATCGAATTGAATTGTTCGTTAGACGCAACGCAGAATCACGGTTCAATTTGGTGCGCGCGCGCAAACACACCGCGAAGCAAATAGCAACCCCCACGCGCTCTGTTTGCATCCCCACAAATCCACCCATGCATGTGCACTCGACTGGTAACACGAAGATACAGGTCGCAAAAGATGTGATTCTAGGCAAGATATTCTGGGTGGAACGTGTTGCCCATCAATGATCCTTTTTCTTTCTTTCCTTTCTCCCTCCCTCTCCAGACACAGTGTTTGTGGACGCGTACATTCACTCTACAAATCCAGACCCGACCAGATCATCCTCGGCCATCGGGCTGTTTCACGACTGTCATGACTACCTCAGATCCTGTTGCAGGGAAGCCCCCCATGTCGAATGTTGGTGAACGTCATCCACAGCAGCACGATGGAAGCCAGGCAGAGTCGCTTCTGCAACAAGGAGATGACCGTAACTTGGTAAGCCTGTTCTCACTTCATACGGAGATATCCCATCTGATAATACATAACAGGATCGAACGAACAGCGGGTCTGCCACTCAAGGCGTTCATGCCGTTCACGCTGAACGATTCGAGCCAAAGGAAGAAGACTGGCTGCCCGGCACGGATGTTATTCAGCCACCGGACGGCCTGTCGGCCAGTCCAAGAGATCAACGGGAGCTGAATATGGTCGTGTACGAGGGCCAGCCAACCAGGCCTGCGAATCCTGAGCCGTCTCTCGCAGGCGATCAAGGTTGGGGAGGATCTCGGAACAAATGCTCTTACTGCGTTGATATACAGTTCCACGCGCCGCACCTGTACGACATGCGACAATGTACGTGCGCATCGCGCACCGTCCAGAGCGTGGACTCCGCTTCCAGAGATTCTTCCTCGACCACCACTATTCTGAGCGCTCCAAGGTCGGGACCACGCTACGATCCCCAACAGCTGCTCTCTCGGTCTTCTTATGCACCCGACCATTTGACCCCAGTCAATATATCTGGTACTGCCGTGGCCGGTGGAGCCACAGGTCGAGCCAGACGGACTGGAATGATCTCACCACCTCCCTCCCGCTGTTCCATCATTGACACCTGTTTGTCCTCTTGGTCGGCAACGTGGGCGTCTCAAAGCCAAGTCCCTAACGACGTGACAGCTGGTTTGCCTTCCCGTGATGAGGCCACTCGAGAATTAGGCACCGCATCGAGAGCGACGCCTGAGTATGGAAACTCGAAAGGCAAGAGGCCTGTGACTTGTTCCGCCAACGAAGAGAAATCTCTCATGTCATCTCGAGGCAGTCCGACTTTCGACTCTGCACCTCGAGAGAGCTCCTTCTCACGCTCGCTTCCGACCCGCCTCAGTCCTCTCGAGCCTGTGTTCGACGCTGGGCTTCGTGATCCCAACGTGGGACCGGCAGCCACTGACGCAGATGACGATCAGTCCTCTGATGCCACTGTCCCTTCCTCAAGCCTCGTCACATTGGGCACGCGCCGCAAGCGCAGACGCCGCGACTCGACAACCGACGAGCCACGCCAGTACTCTGCGCCGGCCTCCCGCCCCTCCCAACGCAGGCGCCTTGCAGCATGTAGGCTGCGAGGAGGCACTGTGAGGAACACGTTCTCGCAACGTGTACAGAATGATCGTCCCTCCATGGGTGACCTCTCCTTCCATGTGAATCACGACAGGACCAGTGAGGAGGTAGGACCCGCTTCGCTCCAGGAAGGTGCCATGGAGCTTCTCGAAGAATCGCATGAGAGTCTCAGAGCATATCTCGCCTCTTACTTCGAAAGCAACAGAAGGCTCCGGGCTGAGCTTGCTGAGAGCACACGGGAGCAGGAAGAGTTGAGAGCAAGGTTAAGACATGCTGAGAGATTTGCCGCCCGATACCAGGCGCGGTTGTACGGGAGGCGCTGACCGCGTTGTGATCTGATAATGGTGAAATGACTCGTTCCTTCCGTACACGATGTTTGGGTTGGCGGTGTCATGGGGACATATGTAACGAGTGTATGAAGATAGTGTCTATATTACTGTAGCGCGTCAGTCGTCGCGAATCGATCCATGTTGTTGCTGATCTCTAGCTTGTATGCATCGACACCTGCAGCAATCTGCCACAACATTTGGCAGCGTGACACGGCTTGAAAGCTGAGGGTATCGATGTTTCACCAGAAGGGGTCCCTACGCTTCGAACCACCGTGCCGACCTACTGTGCCACCTTGCCAGACATTTCTTCGACACGTATGATGACAAATATTTATCAAATCTGCTTCGATATGTTCATTTGTTCCAATACTTCGAGATATCTGCAAGAACGTATGTGCATGATGTGTCCGTGCACATGCGTGGTCCCAAATGGGGTTAATAGGGTTAGAGTTGGTACTCATCGAACTTGTCTCAGGTCCAACCTAAATCTACATGAAGACCAAGCGTGTCGAGATTGAGCAGATGACGTTGGACAAGCCTCTACTTCCACAGCGGATGACCACAACAAGTGGCATGGTTCTGAAAAGTCAATGGCCGCCGGCAATGTATGCAATTGCAACCCGAGGCCCTCGCATCTCGAACTGCTCTGCAGATCGATATACAAGTCTAGTCCGTCTTCTGTCGAGTATATACACGTCTATAGTCCACGAGCTTCTCGAAATACCCCACATTCACGATCAAACGTCAATCAGACAGCAGCTATCCACACTTCCGAACCCGGCAGCCACGCCGCCTTCAGCACTTCCGGCACCCTTTGTTCGTAGTAGATATCCTGCCTCGAAGTTCTCCAAGATCTCTCTCGGACCGCCATTCTTGCCATCCTTCCACAGGCAAGCACCATACACACCAAGTTCGCAGATGACTTCGCCACTCTGCACCTCGCCGTTTCTGAAGATGCTGTTCGCCTGTGCAGGCGGCTCAATCATTTCCATAAGGATATATGCCGGCCAGTGGGATTCCGGTAGAGACTCAAGGAAGCCGGGAATGTCGGAACGGTAGACGTTGTTGCCGCCGCCTTCACGCTGAGGCTTGAGGACAAACTTGACAGCTGTTTCGGGGTTGGTGGCGAGAGATCGTGCAGTCAGACCAGCGGCTGACTTATCCAGTGGGTATATGGGCGCGAAAGTCTCGAGGACTGCAGACGAGGCGGCCTTGTCCGGTAGGAAGCGTGCGAGATGAGGAGATTCAGGGGTGGCGAGAACTTGCTGAACCTTTTTGCTGCCTGCCAGATGTGTGAGGATTGAGGGACACTTGATGGCCGCGCTGCGTTCAAGGTGCAAGCGAGCCGACCAGTGCTCCTCGGAAGTGTAGTCAGAGGGTGCGTAACCGGCACGGAAGTAGAGTGTGGAGACTTCGTATGACTTGTGAGGAGTGTGAGGCGGAGTGTAGAGAAGCTTGCGAGAAGATGGCTCTAGGCGAGTATCGGCAAGGACACGATCGAAAGAGATACGGAAGGTACGGACGTTGTGTGTGGCGTTGAGTTCGTACTCCAAATGGCGCTGATCGAAGACGTTCCTTTCAGGGTCCTGAACAATGAAGAGGACGCAGGTAGGGTGCGATGATGACGAAGTATCTGTGTAGGCGGCGTGGGCTTTAGCGAGACCCAGTGCAAGGTTAGGGATCGAGGTGCTCTCTGGTAGGGATTTGTCGTTGATGATAGGTCCAAGAGCGTCAGGGTACGCATCGATTGATTGTAAATTACGATGTAGGCCAGCTACACGGCTGGAGAGACCTCCAAAGGACGAAGCAATAGTGTTGAACTCGACTTGCTTGACACATGTCTGAGCACCTTCCGACTTGTCGACATGGACCATGTAGTCAGATCTGAACAGACCTAGCTGTATGGGCTATACAATTACTGGTCAGTCTTGCGCATAAGGTCTTATCATGTTGGTGTTGTGTACCTGCACATAGCCTTCGGATTTAACCTGTACATGAATCTTCCACAAGTTCTCAATGAAGTCATCAATATCTAGAAGTCTGACGGTTGTCAGAAGCAATTTTCGATGGAGGGGTACAGGCGCTGCGAAGATTGATGAAGTCTAGATTGGTGCCGTGGCCGACTTGGATGCTCTTTCCTGGTCACAAATCATTCACTTACTCCTTGCAGATCTCGCCTATCCAAGCCTCGTCAACAGCGATAGCAGAGTACAATTCGTTGTAAGCTTTCGACACTGCCTTCGCTTGGTCGAAGCATCTTCTCGGGAAGAGACTGGGAAAAAGTGTGACGGGTGCTGTCGTTGCAGTGGCGCCGGCTGGGTCGATTTCCTTGGAGACAAAGGTGTCTACTGGGCGTACAGCGAGTCCATGAGCAATCGACCAGTCTTTCAGATTGGAAAGCAGATATTCTTGCTCCGGCCGGGTCAAGGTAGGCGGGTACGGCGGGTAGATCTCAGCAGACATATTGTATGTTGATTATTGCGTATGCCGGTGGTTGTTTCTCTAGGCGACGTCGAATGGCAAGGCTGTATGGTGTTTTGGTGGTGAAGTGTCTGCCGATAGACGGCCCCACATGGCGAGACGATCACATAATCGACTTTCGTGCTTTGCTCCATCCCATCCCACCTTGCTGCCTGGCAGCCTGACTGCCTTAGATCTCTCATCAATAGATGCCGCTAGTCCTTGAACGGACCTCGGCGATCTACGCGCAATACATTTGTGGCCTGGTCACTTCCCCGCCTCGCCCGCGCATTTGACATTCGCCTGCTGCTTCCAAACACGCGCGCTGCGGGAAAGAACATGATCTACCGCCTGGCCGTCTCCAACAGCTGCGGCTGACCTGCATCCACCCATTGGAATAATCCACCGACGCCATGGACAAACTCCAGCAGGAACTCGAGCGGACGGAGCCTCACGTGCCCTTCCGCGCCTCCACCAAGCACCTGCACCACACCTGGGCAAAGACCTTCATCTCGCGTCCCGAGCTCTACATCCAGCCCCAGTCGCTCGAGGAAATCCAGAAACTCGTCACCCTCGCCCGGAGATGCCGCAAGAGGCTGGTCGTTGTCGGCTGCGGCCACTCGCCCAGTGACCTGACCTGCACCAGCTCGTGGATGGTAAATTTGGACAACTATGCGCGCCTGCTGAAGGTCGACAAGGCGCGCAAGACTCTGCTGGTGGAGGGCGGCATTCGTCTGTGCAAGCTGAACGAGGAGGCAAACAAGCATGGTCTGACCATGCCCAACCTGGGAAGCATCGATGAGCAGAGCATTGTTGGCGCCTTCTCGACAGCCACCCACGGCAGCTCGCTGCAGCACGGCTTGATCTCCGAGAGCATTCGCTCTCTGCGCATCGTCCTCGCCAATGGACAAGCTGTCAGATGCTCTGCCGAGCACAACCAGGACCTTTTCCGCGCAGCACTGTGCTCTCTCGGAGCTCTCGGAATTATCGTAGAGGTCGAGTACGAGATGACAGATGCCTGCAACATTGAGTGGGAGCAGACCCTCAAGCCTATGAAGGAGATCTTGGACACTTGGAACACTACTCTTTGGACGCAGAAGGAATTCACCCGCGTCTGGTGGATGCCCTACATGAAGCGTGCCGTCGTCTGGTCTGCCGAGAAGACCACCAAACCTGAACGTGCCGCTGTGAGCAGCTGGTACGGTGGCTCCGTCGGCTTCCATACCTACCAGAACCTGCTCTTCATTTCGAACTATGTTCCCTTCATCTTGCCCTGGATCGAGTGGTTCGTCTTCGGTATGCAGTACGGCTTCAAGCCTGGCAAGACCGACTCCGCTGTTGAGCCTCTGCAGACTGGCCTACTCATGAACTGCCTGTTCTCACAATTCGTCAACGAGTGGGCTCTTCCTCTGAGCTCCGGACCAGAAGCCATCTCCCGCTTGAGTGCCTGGATCAATGGCAAGAAGGGCGATGGTGGCATTCCCTTCTCAACCGCTGGTCTATATATTCATTGTCCCATCGAGGTTCGTGTCAGTGATACGAACCTTTCGCCCTCTCTGCCACGCCCATACCTTGACAACACCGTTCGCGGCGAGCCCACTCTCTACCTCAACGCAACACTTTACCGCCCTTACTTGCAAGACCCGCCATGCCGTGAACGTTACTACGAGGCCTTTGAATGGCTGATGAGAGACATGGGCGGCCGCCCGCATTGGGCGAAGAACTGGGCCTACACTTCCTCTGAGCAGATCGATGCGATGTTTGGCAATGACATGCAGGAATGGATGCGCGTGCGTAACGACGCCGATCCTGAGGGCATGTTCCTTGGCGAATGGCACCGTCGCGACTTGCCCTTCCCAGCCGACAAGAAGTTCGCGCTCGAGGAGCGCGAAATCACTCGCTCGAAGCATCGCAACGGTGGCCAGTACTGGGTCGGTGAGGTCAAGGCATCTTCCTCAGACCTCAAGGATGCTTACGAGGAGGAGAAACCTTCCCCACTCAGTCCCAGCGCCAGCTCAAGTGATGAGAGTTTCAATTTGATGCACGAAGCGGAGGCGGAGAGGAGTGGTATTTTGGGTGCTTCTTGGGCTAGCGACGAGATGAACGCACAAGAGACTGAGAGGACTGATGCGGAGCTCAGGCGCACGCACGGAAGGCCTGCGGAAGGCTGGACGGGGACGAAGGTCTTTGACAAAATGTGAAAGCCAGATAGACAGAAACATTATGGGCGATCGTTCCTCTGACAACAACTGGTCTTGGCCTATGTTGCAACATTTCTGGGCGCGTGTTCATTAGGCGATGTACTTACAAGCGTGCGAGAAGTTCGAGAACCGCTGGAAAGTTGGTATGCAGACAGTAACTCAACAGAGACTCCGATCGCTCGCCTCAATGCATGGCCACCGTACCTGCTGCAAAATCTGCCCATCATGACAGGAGTTGCAGAGCACACTCCCAGCTGCGCACTATATTACGAGATGTCTTCGGCTGCACTGCCGCATGGGTGTAAGTACACAGTCTCAACAGTTACGGTAGGCATGTGAGAAACCACCAAGCTCCCACCTCGACAATCACGCAAGCGCTACCTTCGTACCATCCTCTCACAACGCCGAATCGGTCTTATTGCCGAGTAACAGGATGCCCTAGATCCCGGCTTAATGCAACTCGGTATTAATTCTGTGAGTACCGAGATCTCGCATCGAGAGCTGCATGGGCGACACACCTATTCTGTGAATCTGTGCCAACGCATAGGCATCACGTCAGCGCTATTGTACATTCTGCATACCAGAAAGGCTAACGGCGATCCTTCGTGGCCGAGGCGTTTGGCGTCCGTTGCAGGTAGTCTGTCGTCGGACAGCATCAGTAGCCGTTCAAGAGAGCACACACATATAGTGTACCTGAGTCAATACTGTAGCTACTCCAACGAATGCTGACGAAGCCCATTGCAGACAAGACTACTCTGGACACTTTTTGCCATCGGCGAGGTCGGAGTAACGTCAGATCTGGAACGTTTGACGTTGAAACGGTTGAGCCCGCAGAATTCTCATTGGCTCACAGGAATCCCAAACCGCAAAATACCACGCACGACCACGCTAGCGATCAAATTTTTAAGTAAGAATATGTCCAACGGTTGGGTGGATGGGGACCCCTTTCGCAGGTCGAGTTCGGTCGTGCTGATGGCGTGATAGCCTCTAGCGATGGCGACTGGGCAGAGATTTACCCTGCGAGACCACCGTTATAGCTATAGTTCGCGTGCTCAGCTTCTCCATCCGCCTGCATCAAACGATAATCACACTTCTTCTACAAAACTTCCATCCGCCTTCGAGATCTTCGCTGTCTCCACCACGTGCCCTGCTTGGCAAACTTGTTCATCCACTCCAAAGATGGTCGACACTTTCGTTGTTCCGGCCGAGGAGTCGGCGTCTGGTCCGAGGAAATATGGCTCTTGGTTTAGGTCCGTGCCATTCCAGATATTGGTCGCTTGTGGCGTGTCGTTCACCGCGCCTGGTATGTGGGATGCTCTGGGTGGTCTTGGAGCTGGCGGTGCTGCAGAGCCGTACGCTGTGAGTGCTGCCAACGCTCTTGTGTACGGTCTCTTTGCCATCGTCTGCGTGCTGGCCGGAGCCATCAACAACCGTATCGGCCTTCGTTATGGACTGGCAATCGGTGCCATCGGCTACCCTCTGTACGGTGCTGGACTTTACACCAACAACGTCAGCTCGACCACTTGGTTCATGCTGTTCGGCAGTGCGCTCTGCGGTATCTCTGCCGGTTTCTTTTGGGCTGCTGAGGCAGCGATCATCATCGGTTACCCTTCGCCCAAGGACCGCGCTTTCTACCTTGCCGTCTGGCAGACTGCCAAAGCTGCGGGTCCCATCGTTGGCGGTGCTATCAACCTTGGACTGAACGCCAACCGATCGACCTCTGGATCTGTTGGATCGGCCACCTACATTGTTTTCATCGTCATCATGTGCCTGGGTCTTCCTATTGCTCTGCTTCTCAGCCCTGCAGAGCGCGTCTGGCGTAAGGACGGCACAAAAGCTGTGACGATCAAGAAGCCTACTTGGGGCGCTGAGTTCAAGGCTGTCTTCAAGCTCATGATCTCTCGCCGCATCCTGCTGCTCCTCCCTGCGTTCTTCATCAGCTACTTCTACAACGGCTTCATGAGCACCTGGCTCACGACCTACTTCACCGTCCGCTCGAGAGCGTTCTCTTCCTTCTTCACCAACTTCTCGGGCATCTTCAGTTCCTTCATCATTGCCTCTCTTCTCGACAGGCAGTCGATCTTCATTAAGACCCGCGCCAAGATCGCGTTCACATCCATCGTCGTGCTGCTCACCGGAACTTGGATCTGGGCCACGGTCTTGCAGAACAGGTTCTACAACGCCGCTGAGCCGCCAGTCTTCGATTGGTTCAAGGGCGGCTTCGGCAGCGCCTATGCTCTTGTCTTCTTCTGGCAGTTCTCCGGCCAGGCCTTCCAGCAATTCCTGTACTGGCTCGTTGGTCAGTATGCCACCGACCTGTCTTCGCTCTCTCACCACACTGGTATTCTGCGTGGTTTCGAGGCACTGGGACAGACAGTTGCCTGGGCGTAAGTTGCACCTCAATGAATGTTCGACGTCAAACAATTTGCTAATATCTTTCACAGCATGCAATCGCAAGGCAACGCAAACCACTTTGTCAGCATTGGCATCAACTTTGGCATCTTGATCGTCTGCATCTTCCCTACATGGGTCGTGCTGTCTGAGCTGGACCGCAGCCACGAAGTCGTCGTCACAGAAGGAGAGGTTGCCGAGAAGGTGTTTGAGGAGCAAGAGGCCGCGAAGGCGGCCAAGTAAAAGTCATATTTTCAACTTAAGATACCCATAAGCGATAGATAGCGTTTTGCAGGAGTTTCAACAACAACAAGCGGCCTGAATGGCACTGCTATAATTATTACCATGCTTCCGACCCGCCGTCGAATGTTCCCGATGTGAATGTCAAAGCGTGCCGTCGATCTTGTGCGGTCACCTAGTCTTTTTGGTGGCCAGATCACATTGGGCTTTGCTTTGTTGTCAAGTGTGCGGCTGGGACGGTGGCTGCGGAAAACACATGTTGGCTGAGGTATGCCCAGGCTTGCAGTCTCCACCCAGATATTCACTCGTACTGGTTCCTCGATCCGGGGATGTCTTTTTCTGCAGAGGATGGTGTTCACAGCCGGAGCGATAAGCATCACGCAATCGACTCCCAGCGATATCCCAACGGCCAATGATCGGCTGCAGCGGCGGAAGTACCGCTGTACCCGTGGGGGCCGCACACTGATTGCGGCGAGTGCGGCCAGACATCTCGTGGCGGATAGAAAAACAACTCCTTTACCAGTACATTACAGACACCGAACGGAAAATCGAAGCTCTAGCTGTGACAGAAAAACATCGACACGAGGCAAAGATGGCTGACGCGACAGCTCATGCGCCGGCGCCCTTGCGCGCCAATCAAGAGCTCTCGAGTGAGAAGCCGTCGCACGCGTCGTCATTGGCTGAAGCTCCCCATGCTCGAAAGGAACCAGGGCTCTTCTCTCGCCGTAGGATGCTCGGCCCGGTGGTGAAAGAGTATGGCGACTATGGCTTGCTGGCTACATCGCTGGTGACGGGCATGGTTGATGGCGCTTCATTCTTGAATTGGGGCGTGTTCGTGGGAATGCAGACTGGTAAGTTCAATGTTGTTCCCATGGCAGGTCCGTCGTCGGCAATTGTGCGTGTGTACACCTGCATATATGCATATGTTGCTGCTCGCCCATGGACGGTTTGATTGAGATGACGAGTACTATGCTAACATCCATCCAGGTAACACTGTCATCCTCGGTCTTTCCACTGCCGGTCTGCCAGACATGCCTCACGCCTGGCTCGCCACACTAGTCTCCATCATCACCTTCCTTCTCGGCGCAATGGCGACTTTCCATATCTCCAAGTACCTCACGCCAAGTGGTGTAACGAGCAATCGCCTCTGGACCAGCTCTCTCTTCACCCTTCAAGGCCTATTCATTCTCGTCGCAGCCGCACTAGCAACTCCCAACAACCTCATTCCCAAGAATCCCGCGGGCACAGGCTTCCACACCCCGGAACCGTCATGGGTGAAGCACGATATCCGGATTGTCAGCCTCTTACCACTGCTGGGATGGCAAGCTGGAATGCAAATCGCAGCATCGCGACTGCTTGGCTTCAACGAACTTCCTGTTAACGTGGTAACATCCACGTACTGCGATTTGATGGGCGATTTCAAGCTCTTGGCAACCAACAACGTGAAGAGGAATCGACGTGCTGCATCGGTGATCTTGCTGTTCATCGGATCGATCATGAGTGCTTGGTTGATGAGGAGTCGAGGTGGCTTGGAGAGCGTGCTGTGGGTTGCAGGCGCCATCAAGGTGCTTGCAGGTCTTGGACTCTTCATCTGGTTGCCGGCGCTGAAGGAGAAGGAGCTACCTTAGGATGGCTGGTGCTGCGGAATGCTCAAGCGCTGAGCATTCTGCTACGGTCGGTGAATTGCAGTTACACTGGTCATTCGAAGGCT
>Ga0265797_10009718_pt1 | contig 12394 bp, 6 predicted proteins | sample P2T30metagenome_FD_192433 | JGI IMG/M metagenome (GOLD analysis project Ga0265797, IMG submission 192433) | Plant litter microbial communities from East Loma Ridge, Irvine, California - P2 T30 | ecosystem: Environmental > Terrestrial > Plant litter > Unclassified | place: USA: California... | reverse complement strand
ATGGATGAGGAACGCATGATGCACAATATGATGACTTGAATGGACTATACCCTTGCGGCCCTTTGGATTACATAGAAATAAGACGCGACCTACGTAGTAAAGAAAACGAACACGCACAGTTCAACGCTAGGACGATCTCGTGTGATCAGTCCGTCTCTCTCTTAGTTTCTGCCCTTTTTCGTCCTGCTCAGCACGATCGATTGTCTACGACGGCGGAGAGGCCCACATGTAGTTCGGAATTCTCTGGCTCCGACCTTCCAACTCCTTCAACGCGTCCTGGAAAACGGTAACCGCATACAGCAAGCCTCCCTCGTCGGTCTTTGGACGCATCACCGGGTTCTTCAACAGACACCACTGCAACACCTCCTGCAAAGTCGAAGTCTCGTAGCCTCGCCTGCCACCCAGTCTCACGCCAATCAGTCCGCGCTCTGTGACAAGAATTGGAAACGTCATCGGGTCTGCGCCGACCACGTGCTCCCTGCCAGTGCAGAGTTTGTGGATAGTCTGACCGAGCGCGAAGACGTCCGCGGCTGGGGTCATGTACCCGGTGGTTGTCAATGCTCTGTTGGAGGCCTCGCGGTCGGTTTCCTGTAACTTGTAGACTGCGGCGATCTCGGGGGCTTGGTAGCCTGGAGTTCCGGCGATGCCTCTGAATGTGTGTGCTGGCTGTGCAAATCCCCAGTCTCCTAGGACCACGTTAGGAAGACCACGCCTCACAGCATCGTCATCCCAACTTAAGAAGCAATTTTCCAGTTTGGTATCAGCATGCACGATGGGTGCCTCGAAGCCAGGATCCTTCGAGTACGACTTGGTCTTCGGATCCCAGCGAAGACCGTTGTGGACGTAAGACAACGCATGAACAATCGAGATGAAAACGTGAAGAACAAATGTCTCCGGTGGCACAACCTTGATCTTCAAGAAGTGGGCCATCTGCTCCGTCAAATCTCCACCAGAGCAGTAAGCCGTGTAGAAATTAGCACGCCTCTCGCCGAACAGATCGCATCCAAAGGCGTGCAAGATGTTCGGGTGGGGTCTGAGAGCCTTGAGCAGCACGAATGCTTCGTTCGGGAGTGGTTGCTCACCTGGTTGGGGTGCAGCTTCGTCGTTGTAGACGTTGTAATTTGAGAAACGCTTCACGACGTAGACGCGACCCGTGGTGGCCGATTGGGCCACGTATGACTTGGCTTCTGAGCCGTGTTGCAAGGTTTTAGTGTTCGTGTAGGCGTCGCCTGGACGCCATGCTGGTTGGGGTGGGCTGGGTGGACTCCTTCGACGGATGGAGAATGCGTTGCTCCGCTGACTTGGTGTCCTTGGTGGTAATGCCTCCTCGTCGCGGTGTACGCCGCCGCCGAAGCAACTGGGTACACGCATGGTGAAGAGCTTCTGCAAGGAGCTGGTCTTGATCGCCATGTTTACGAAGATCTGAGACGTGGTGTATGGACTCTCCATCGATGGGCAGCAGGGCTTCGTTGTGTATCTTTTATTGCGTGTGAAGTCAATGGCTTTGTGAACGGTGACATTGACAACGTCTTGTTTGTTATGTGAACAATAGAGCTTCGAGCGTCGGGTCGCGTATCCGTTGCGACGATAACATTTCAGTGGCAATTAACTGGCAGTCAACAGGCTCGGCAATGGTATTGGCCGGATGGATTATTCGCAAGTGAAGGACTGCTACGTCAAGGCACTGGAATCAATGAGACGAATTGTTCGAGGGATGGGGATGTATTCACAACATTAGTATATAGATGAACAAAGACGGATTCAATGGCTTACTCGACTTGAACAGACGCAACGAGGCTCTCAGAGCTCCGTCTATGAAACCGTATCACTATGATGAAAAGGCACAAAATTATTGATGACAACGACAATGATTTACTCGATTTACTTACTCAATACAGTATTCCCAACAGAACGCCCATGCTATGCAATGTCTCAAACTTTCTCACATGCTTCCTTGCTCCAATTCACTCTAAGTCTCCAATCTCTCAAATTTTCTTGCAGGCCTCCTTGTACCAGTCCTTCCAAAAGTCGAGATTGCACGTTCTCGTATCACGGACCATTTCGAACCTTATGTCATAAGCCTTGTCAATAGCCGGTGCCAGGCCTAAAGCAGGATCGAAGTCCATGCTTGGACGGGCCCTTGGGTCTACTTGCAAGCATCTGGTCAGAAGGTGTGTGAATCCAAGGTCGCGGTACTCAGCTGGGAGTTTGATGTGCTTGGGGTCTGCACCTGTCCTGAAGTGCTTGCGAGTGATGAGGTAATACAATGTCAGGCCCATCGTGTAGATGTCGCTTTTGGTGCTCATCGGAGGTCCCTTCTCGCCGCGCTCGGCTGCCTTCACTTCCGGGCAGAAGTAGAGTGGCGATCCAGCGACGAGCCACGGTGAAGATGCGAGAGTTGCGTGGCCACCGTCGCTTAGCCTGACATCAGGCATGCCACATTCGTTGGCAGGGCTGAAGTTGAGCAGAATGTTTGGCGATTTCAGATCTGACCAGATGATTGCATGGGTATCTGATGACCAGCCTGCATCGATGTCCCATTTGCCTTTGTATTCTCGACGAAGACCGTGGTGGAGGAAAGCGAGGGCTTCTCCCAACTGCACCAGAACATGTACAGCGAAGGTCACGCGGCCTTCTTTCAGAGACAAACGGTCTGCTCGTTCCATGTACGAGTACAGATCGCCACCGTTGCACAGCTCAAGACCTTGCCAGACCTGGCCATCAACAATGTCAATCTGTGACATGAAGATGATGTAAGGATGCATGGGAAGGTTGAGCTGAAGCATAGAGTCTGAGTTGGTCGGCAGTTGAGCAATGTCGTACACCTTCTTCTTGCTCTTGAGGACTTTGATTGCCAGCACTTCGGCCGTCTTCTTCGATTTCGACAGATAGACTATGCCTTCGCTGCTCTCTCCAAGCTTGCGGATACGCTCGTAGTCTTTGAGAGGCTCGTTGGTTGTTGCAGTAGCCTCGCGTGCTCGGATGCTTAGGACAGGTGCCTTTGGGGCTAGAATGTGTTCGGCGTCAGTCGTTGGCGAGTTGTCCGGGTTGACTGGCTTGACGCGGACCTTCTTGGGAACAGGTAGTGGTTCCGGGGGATCATCCTTACCTAACGAGTCGGTGCCTCTCTTTCTCTTCTGGCCTTGTGGAATATGTCCACGAGTCAAGACGTGCAGAGTTTGGTCACCAGGGAAGCCTCCAGGCATACAGCTCTCACTGACCTCGCGGATCGAGCTTGAGATGTTACCCATCTTGGATGTCGATGTTGTTGGTCGATGTCGAAGGGTGTTGTTAAAGGGTGATGTTGAAGGTCAATGCCGGTGATTGATGTCGATGGTTGTGATAACCTTGGATGCCGAAACTAAAGGTAGACGAGAACAGACTGTGTTTATAAACTACATGTCGCTGAGCCAGATGAGAACAACACCATTATGCAGACCTTGGATACAACAAAGGATAGTCTGTAGCATGGCTACTCAGCTGGCGGCGTTTAGTGAACTGTGAAATGTGGACGGTGTGAGCCAGGTGTCGGCCATGGCTATCTTGTTGACAATAGTATTGTTAGACACGTCCTACAACACGTTAGTGACAATGCTTTAGTGAAACTCCAGCAAGATGTTGAACAAAGAAACGATATGGCGGGAGCGATTGAGCGATTGAGCGATCGAGCGGAACATCGGACGGTGCTTCGTCTCGTCAGAGTGTCTCACTGGTAGACTGCAGCTTGTCTCGTCACTAATTTCGTGGCGTGGACCGTCTGGCTTGCTGTTGGTGTTTCTTATTGATGATGCTGAGGAATTAAAGTAATTTGTGTAAGTAGTCTCAATGCTGAACTGGTTCAATGATTAAATGTTTGCCTCGCATAATAGTAGTACATACCTTTTCTCTGACAGCCAGTGCCAATACCAATTTGTTCTCACTTGAACGCAGCCCAGTAGCTCCTGTCAATTCTCTCACCTTTTTGCAGCTTTTCACTTCGCTTCTCTCTGAACTTCAAGATGTCCCACAGCATGCCTTCTCCCTTGAAGCCCGAAAAGTCACCTCGATCAGGAGCGAGGGTTTCTAGACAGCTCTTGAGCATATCTGTGAGCCCAAGGCCTTTGTACCGCTCGTCGATCATGAGGGTCCTCGGATGCCTGAACATTGGCCAGAAGTCGTCGCTGCAGTGATTGAGCATGTACTCCATCATGACCCCAAACGAGTAGATGTCCGTCTTGTGACTGAGGCGCGACACAGTTCTGTGCAGACATTCCGGAGACATGTAAGGTTTGCAGCCATACCCCGGGTTCGTTTGCGACTCTGGTCTCGAGAGACCAGTATCAGCGAGCACAACGTCGGGAAGACCTCCTCCTTCCTTGCCAGGCCATCGGAGGAAGATGTTGTCAGCTTTGAGATCGTGGTGTACCACTGGTTCGCCACGTGAGGTCTCAATGTATCTGTTGCCTTGATCGTAGACCAATCCGTGATGGAGGAACGCAAGAGCTTCGGCAATGGAAATAGCGATATGCAGAGTAAAAAGCGGCTTGACCGTGCGACCGTTTCGACCATGCACTTGCTGCCACAAGTCGCCTCCAGAACAGTATTCGAAGCACATCAGAGCATATCCTCGTGGGTCGAGTTCGCACTGGAACAGATGGATGATGTTTGTGTGACGAACACCTTTCGCTAGCAGTCGGTAAGTAAGGGCTCTCGCTTCATGTGGCAGACGCTTTTTGTCCCAGTGCTTGACGGTCTTGATGATGCGAAGTTTCCCTGGGTTGCGTTTACTCTCCACGAGCTCAACTTCACCTTCTCTGGATTCGAACGTCTTGACAACTCTGAACGCATCTCGTAGCTGCACGCTCCCCTTTTTGGAACCGAACGGCATTTGGTAGATGTAGTTGCTGCTCGGCATGTTGGCGTTGGTTTCGGCGGTAGGTTGACGGTCGTTGGTTTGAAGCTGATTAGACAACTGTAAGCTAGCCAGTAGCAAATGCAGTTATTGATCAGTTTCTACCACGATCAGGTTCCACAACACTTCCAAAATTTCATCAATGTGCTTCACTTGGGCCTTTAGTACTGAGCCTGCGCCTAAATAACAATCATCAACGTCAGCCTTGAATGAACAAAGAAAAGCACCCTCGCCTCTGTATCAGACAAAGACTTGAGCTCACAAGTAGGCTTTCTAAACAAAGAATTGTATTGAAAATCAAGCTCGACTTACAGTGCAACCGACTCGATCTGAGACAATTGTCTCGATGTGATAGCCAATTATAGACCAATGTCTCCGTTAGACCCGTACTCCTTTTCGTGACCCACGTATGCAATGAATGCAATCTTGGTCGGCCGTCAGTCTCCAACGATCCTGTCTCTGTAACACTCACATCGGCCGTGACTCCCGGTCCTTGTCTGCCGTCAGTCTCAATGTAATAATGATACTGTCGTAGTAAAACTCTCAAGCATTCTCCTCGTCCAATTCGTACAATCTCCAGGTATCAGTAATGCTGCCTCTGCAAGGCCTTCGAGCGTTCCCCGTATCCATTTCGTACAAGCCCCATGCACCAACAATGCTGTCTCCGCAAGGCTCCCAAGCGTTCTCCATGTCGTTTGTTGCCCGACTAAGCGGCTCTTGCAACTTCGACGGTAGCCGCACGTGGCCCAGGCACCATGCTCTTGAGCTGAGCTCTGTAGCCTCTAGTATACGCCAGAACTCCAGAGGGCGACATGCGCGGTCTATCCTTCGGGTCGATCGCAAGACAGTCGTGTAGGAGGTTCTCGAGCCTGTAGCCCTGAAGATACCTCGGAAGACGCAGTGTACGCGGATCGCTTGCACACTTGAACTTGTCTGACTGGATAATGCGAGTCTGACAGACAGTCACAATCGTCATTGCAAATGAGTAGACGTCTACTGAAAGTTAGCTAATGTCTCCAGCAAGTGATGGATGGGAATACTTACCAGCTTTGTCGGTGATAGCGACCTCGGGTTTCTTCTCAAACTCCGGTGCTCGGAATCCAGCTGTTCCGCCGTGGAATCGGGTTTCTGCTTCCGAAGCATAGAATGCTTGCCCAAAGTCGCCCACAACGAATGTGGGAAGCTCCCCAACCCCGTTGAGCCTGATGAAGATGTTTGTAGTTTTCTGTATAAGGTGTTAGCATGCTGGCCACAATTGAAGGGTACCTCTCAGTGTTTCTTACCAGATCTCGATGAATGATGCGAGGAGCGTGTTGTGTCATTGAGTAAATTTCCGTCCTCTCGTTCCTTACATAGCCATGATGAATGAACGCCAGACCATCAGCGATGTCGACGGCTGCCTTCAAAATCAGCTGATCCGGTACATGGGCCGATAGGGCGTCATAGGTGCACAGTAGCTCGTGGAGATCACCGCCATTGCAGTACTCCATGCACATGTGGGCCATACGCAAAGGTGCTTCATAAGCGCATTCGAAGATTTTGAGAATATTGGTGTGTGATCCTGCCGCGTAAAGCATGTGGGCCTCTCTTGGGTCCGATCCATTGCTTCCAACTGACTTCACGATGCGGAGCTCTGGCGAGCCACTCTTAGGTGTCGAGCGTGCAAGACTGACAGTGCCTTCGGAGGAGTCGGCGATGCGTCTGATGATAAGGTAATGAGCCCTGTCGGTCCGAAAGGAGGCCGGTCCTTCCTCTTGAGCGTGCTTGTTTTGGGTTTTTGGCTGGTGTTGTGGTTGATGTTGCGGCTGGCGCGGCAATTGTGCCTGTTGCTGCTGTACTTGTTGTTGCTGTACTTGTTGCTGATATGCTTGATGCTGATATGCTTGTTGTTGGCGCCGTGCCCGGTACATCGGCTGCTGGCCCTGCGGCTGACCTTGTGGTTGGTGCTGCTGAATGAATTGCTGTTGGCGCGCCTGAGGTTTCACCATGTGCAATGCCTGATACATTGCGTATCGAAACCTGTGCTGTACCTCAGGACCTAGCACATTGAGTGTCGGACGTGGTTGCTGTTGGACTTGTTGGTTGCCTTGCTCACCACCTTGGTGAGGTTGTTGTCTCTGGTCCATCTTCCGGTCTCGCTGTTGGTCCTGCTGTGCCTTCACCCAAGCCTCCAGTCTCTGGTTTGCTCTCTCGATTGCTCCCATGATGTTGAGAGTCCTTGGTGTCAGCAGTATCAAGAGCGTTGTGGTCGCTTGAGAGTTGAGGTTGGGTGGTCTCCTGCAAAGCCTCTGGAGGCGCGACTTGTTTATGAGGAGCGCAGAGCTGGTGCCTAGGTGTTACGTGAAAAGTGTTTGAGGGGGAGTGTCGCTAAGCTGCAGAGCCGAGTGACGTCGGACTTGGACGCGCCAAGCAACCGCCTGCGGGTAGAAGTGAATTATGCGACCTACCGAAAGTGAAATTGACTTACCGGGCAGGAGGGGAAGCGCGTATTCAATGGTCGTGCTGGTCTTGACGGGGTATTACCTGTTTACTGTCAAATGTACTATGTCCATCTTGAGTTCCTCGGCCTCGAGGCCCAGAGGGTGCTCCTTTGACTCGAGAGCCTCTTTGTATTAGCAGATCGTCCCCAACACCCTACAAAGCCCATTCCTCGCGATTATCGCTCGCAGTCACGAATGGCTCATCAACCATCCTGACAGCCATCTCTGAGCAGAGCACACAGCTACCCGCTACCAATCCATCAAGTTCCTTAACCATGCTTGTCCGCTTAGCACCTCCCACCACAGCCCTGCCAACCTCTCTCTGCAGCTCGCGGATTCTCTTGCCTTTGCCCATACCCACGCTCTGCAAGACCATCTCGCCAAGGCAGTCGGCATGGAAAGCATGCTGACAGGGGAAGACGAAGAATTGGCGCATGAGAAGTGGAAGGCGGCATTTCCAACATCGCTCTCCTGGCTCGACGATGGCGTATCGCGAATCCAGAGCTTGTATTGACGTCTTTATCGACGCTGCTGTTGTCGCCGATGAATCCATGGAAGTCTTGAGGGAGTCGATTTGGCGGCTGTAATCTTCAAGCGCTGCACAGATCTCTTCCTTGAAGTCGTCAATGACAACAAAATCAGGGAAGAATGGGATAAGATCTTCAATGCGTAAAAGCTCACAGCGCTTCAAAAAGTCCATCGCGCTTTTGATGCCTTTGCTCTGGCCAATGACCTTCTTGGCAACCTTAAGCCAGAGCTTCTTGCGAAGAGCATCATCGTTGCCTGGACGGTCTGCGACGACCGCGGCAAGCTCAACGGCATCGTATCTCAGAGCGAGATCAACGGCAGACACAAACTGTGACATAGTACAGTAGACGTGGACAGCCGACTGGACGCGCTTGTGCGTGATGCAAAGTCGAAGGGCGAAATCGACGTCGTAATTCTGCTCGTGGTTCCCCTCTTGTGTCTGAAGGTATGACAGCAGTGCAGACTCATCTGTCGATGGATGCGAGGCATATAACGAGATCAGAGTGTTGTGCACCGCTGGCGATGTGGAGTGTTGATGGTTGATGCAAAAGAGCAAATACCTTACAGCCTGATTCTGAGAGAGTGGCACGGCAGCGCCAGTGGTCTTGTTGTAGTTGAGAAGAGCCGGGATAATGTTCTTCGGTTCAAGGCTGGTCTGTCGCATCATGACCTCGATGAGGTCAACAGATACATGCGACATCAGCACCGTGCCATATCTATAGAACATCTCAGGTTCTGTCTGCTTCTTGAGGACAGCCATTGCCTCGGTCCATCTCTCTCGCTGGACCCAATATGACAACACGAAGTTGTAGTCCTCCACAACATTGGCGAAGTGAAGAAGCTCTTCCTCGCGCCCGTGAGAGCTGATGATCTCGTAAGTGGTTTTGCTGTCAAGATCTGTCTTGTACTTCGTCACGAATTCCTGGAATTCTCTCCTAAATATCGGCAGTTGCCTCTGCATGTCCGACGCTGTAGAGCCCTCGGCGAGCTCAGCTCTGGTACTGATGGTGTCGTCAAGCTGGTTGAGCTTCGACATGTACAGTTCAATCAGCCAGCTTGTGAGCATAGTCCTCTGCATTGTGTAGTTTTTGGGAAACCCAGCGAGCTTAGTAAGGAGATACTTGCGCAGAGCGTCGTTCTGACCCTTATCAATGAAGGTGAGCGCAACGTCCTCAAATGGCTTGCTACTTCTTCCAAGTATCGTTGCGGCCTCGGCGAATTTCCCTTGGGAGATGAGGTGGTCACCGGTCACAGCTGCAACGGTATCCTTGTGTTCGACGGATGTCGCGTATCTTTGAGCACCGTCATAATCGCCCTGGTCTAGAAGGATCTTCCACACGTCACGAGTCTCATCCGTGACAACAATCTCGTAGATCTCTGACGAAGTCACCAGCCAGTATGTATTCTTCTGGTGATCAGCGAGAAGTCCCAGGTTGCTCTCTCCAGGCTCGAGGACGACTTGGTTGTAGACTATACTGTCGTCGAGTCGGTTGATGGCCGTCACTCGGCCTTCCATCAACGCCAGTATGTGGAATTGCGAGAGAGCAATAGAAGAAATCGCTGGCTGTGCTGTCCTGGGTCGGCCTCCCGCTGTCTGCATATGGGGCAGTTTCGATTTCGGTAGCAAATGTGATTCGTGGAACACTTGCCTGCCGAGGGTGGCAGGATCTGGCGATTGAGCGAGCAGCTTGCCATTGTAGACACCTTGAGAACACAGCCACGCGTATGCTCTTTCCGTAGCTTGGTCCGCCACTTCCGTGGGATCAGGGGACACTGCGAGACTACACGGGGAGGCATTGCCCGTAGCCTCCATTGAGTGAATGGTCGGAGTTTCACCCTCGAATAGTTTGGAGTATATGGAGCCGCTGCCCTCATGGCCCTGTCTTCCGATCCGGCCCGAGAAATGAGCTAGCTGATGCTGCGTCGCGATAAGTATCCTCCTCGTATCTGGCTTGGTAGACAGCACGTCTACGTACAGCCCCATAACAGGGCCATCCTGTGGATTGAACACGCTCTTCAGGTACTTCTCCTCCCTCCTGTAGAATTCTGTGCTTGGCTCGATGTATGTCTCGTACACCTGGCCATCCGCCGCACCGATCAAGATCTCGCGGGTGGATGCTGTAGGCTGCGACGGATTCCATGCTACGCTCTCAATTTGTACGCCCTTCAATCTTGCCAGTGCCTTAGGTTGCCGCGACTGTGTGTGTAGGTAGTAGTTCTCTCCAAGTGCTGTTGACACGATCAAATGTGAGGCCGAGGGGTCGAGGAATAGTCGGCGAATGACGCCTATCTCGGCGGGTCGCTTAGGAAGGTCAATGTCGTCAATGTCGGCGGCATTGTCGAGGTCGAAGCGCAATAGGCGTCCACTGGACAGCGCGAGGATGAGGACATTGTTTGCGACTTGGGCTGCTACGAAGTCGGCAGAGACATCGAACTGCAGGGTGACCTTTTGGACGTCGAAGATGGGGACTTGGTTGTCGTCTGCCATGGCATAGGCGCCGGATGGGTCTAGCGACATGCTGGAAATCGTGTCTTGGTCGCGTATGTTCGGAATGGGCTCATGCCATCTTTCAGGCTTGTCGGAGTATTTCTCAAGCCATTAGCGATCGGCCAGATGTCTATCCGCAGTGTCGTCTGAAGCTCGTGAGCAGCTTGAGGTCACACTCCACAGCTAGCTTGAGCGTCATGGTGCTTGCCCTCTTACACTAACCCTAGTGACGTCTGACTGCGATCAATGCGACCTTTTAACTATACCTGTGACTGCTTACCGTGTACATATATTTCATGGAAGGTTACTAGTCTATACTGAAATTGTTCTGGGCGCTCATTTCTTGCATACATACGAAGTGTGGGTATTGGTGGCTCATTCGCAACAAGCAAAGCCACGATGTCCAGAAAGAGACCGAGTTTCGGTAGGACGTGAGGGCAACTCAGATTCCAAATAGACTGGATAGTATGCAGGTATCACAGAATGAAACCCAACAAAAGCCCATATCAAGGACCATGTCATAGCCATACGCGCGGCGGATACAGCATAGCGATTTGACATTAAAATGCAGCGTCCCCGTCTTAAAGACAATCTCGTGCCAGCGTCTTCCTCGTCAGCAAGCGACATCATCGAACCCGGACATCGGTTTGCTTGGCATGGCTGTTCATACCAGTATGAAGATAACGATGCCAAGATACAGTAAATGTCGTCGCTGCGAGATCAATTCTTTTGGAGACATCATTTCGAGCACTTACAACCTCGAAGAAACATCAATAATTACGATATACCGACCTTTGTTACTCCTCACCTTGCCAAGGTATGCGCCAAGGGGTATGCCAAGGCTGCCAAGTGGGAGGGCATGAACATGGTCATCCGTCGTAATGAGTTTAAAGTCGTTGTGTTGAAACCAGATACTTCGAACACCCTATCTACGACGCGAAAGTGCTCATATGAGCCTGGGAAAGTCCTACTCGTTCCCTTAAAGCTGGCCATGCCAAGCCTACACCGAGAGCTCATTCGGCTATGTAATGTATCAGGACTGCATCATAGCTTTCACGAGATCTGGATTCATTCCTGTTGATGATTGTTGAGCTGGTGGTTGAGCCCAAGTCTGTTGTGTTGGCGGCTGTGGGGCGGTTGGAGGTTGCAGCGGCGCTTGTTGGAAGGGCATCTGTTGTGCAGGCATTGATTGTGTAGGCATGGTCGACGGAGGCGGCATTGCCCCTAACAAGGATCACACTGTCAGCATGTGAAGCGTCATCGAAGAAAGGTAGTTGGTCGTTGAATCTTGATCCGCGCCGATGCCTATGCTTGGTGTTGATGTTGCGAGCGTGCTCTGGTAAACGGTGCGTTCAAAGGGCTGTGATATAGGTTCACGGAACTCACTAGATCTTTGGTGTCTCTTACGCACCCATGCTCGGCGCTCCTTGTCGACTTTGATCGATAGACAGTTGCCCATTCCAGCCAGTTCCACCTATCGTCGATGTGTGACAATGCACAACATCTAAGAAAAAGTCACCGCATTTTTATAAGCTGCTACAATCCATAGTCAATAGCTTCGTGATACAAATGATAACCAACGACCGTAGAGACTGCAGGGTGCCATTGATTATTTAAAGACCGGTCGGATTCTTAAGCTGCAACAGCAGCAGGACACTACGATATGACGTCGACTCGACCTTGAATATCGACCAGCCGGTTGTAGAATCCATATAGTCAGTAGAAGGTATACGGTGCTGGCTAGGCCAATTGGTTGTATGAACTGATCGAGAAAACCAACCGAACTCAGTGCTATCATTGATCCTTGTACCAGTGCTGGTACCACGAAATTGTCCAAGTTGCGAGCTCATGCCTTAGACCAGACAACATCATCGTTGAGTATTGTCATGATATACTGACGCTGTTCATTATGCTTTCGAAGCAACTAGTCAGTGCACATTCAAGGTTGCTCGCTTGCCTGACGTTTCCGCATGTGGTTTCAAGTCAATAGGGACGTCATGGTTTGTT
>Ga0265797_10009716_pt1 | contig 12398 bp, 8 predicted proteins | sample P2T30metagenome_FD_192433 | JGI IMG/M metagenome (GOLD analysis project Ga0265797, IMG submission 192433) | Plant litter microbial communities from East Loma Ridge, Irvine, California - P2 T30 | ecosystem: Environmental > Terrestrial > Plant litter > Unclassified | place: USA: California... | reverse complement strand
CCAATCCATCTGCGCTGGAGGGCGGGTGATCGGTTGCTGAAAGGCGCATTGCGAAGGGCGGGAGCTCTGCGGGCACGGGTGCACGATCTGAGCGCGGCGTCTAGAACGGGAGGGCGAATACCAGCCATGGTTACTGTTGTACAGAGGAAAGGAAAGGTGGATGAAAGAGGGGAATAATGGGTGCTAGGTTTTGGAGAGCGTCATGAGATGAAAGGTCCTACTGTTTTTGGAAAGCCCAAGCGTTCGTTCGTCCGGCCGTTGCAAGCTTGACCCTGAGAGATGCCGCGGTTGCAAGCGGCCTTTCTCACCACAGCACAGCACTTACTCCTGTCTCATGTTTGTGAGCGATTATTCTTCCCCTCTGCGGCCGACTCCGACTTCGCATGCCACGCATACCGCCTACGCTGCTTCGTCACGCACGACGGATCGACCGCCTGTTGCCGCCTCTGCTCCCTGTCTGTAGAGACTTGCCGTCGTCGCAGAATGAGCTGAGATGGCTCGGCGAACACGCTGCGGAGGTGGTGGCCTCGCAGCACGCCGACACCAGCAATGAGAGACTGCTTTTGCGGCAGTATGTGAATCGACGTGCCAAAGGCGAGCCTCTGCAGTACATACTAGGTACCGAGTTCTTTGGCGATCTCGAAATAAAATGCAAGCCGGGTGTTCTTATCCCTAGGTCGGTGCATGCCTTTCAATCTCTTTCTCGTTGTATTCTGATTTCCTGGACTGTAGACAAGAAACTGCTGCGTCCGTCTCTCACCTTGCCAGATCACTTGTGCAATCATGGAAGAGTAAACCTCCTGCGCGCTCCATCAACGTTTTGGACCTTTGCACGGGTACTGGCTGCATTCCTCTGCTCTTCCATCATGAGCTGTTCAATCAGTCAAAATTCGAGCCCGCCATTGGCCACATCGTCGGCGTCGATATCTCCCATCACGCCTTGGATCTAGCCGAAGAAAACAGGTCACAATGCGTCCAAGATGTCCAGTCTCATCCATCGAGCTCAGTAAATATCCTCCGCGACATGCAGTTCCTGCAAGCCGATATCCTCGCCGATCACGGTGATCAATCGAGCGTCATGAGCCAAATCAAGAAACTGCAGAGAGCGAGCTCAAACAATTCCAGCTACGACATCATGATCTCGAATCCGCCATACATATCCACCACAGCTTTCCGCCGAACTACATCAGCCTCCGTCCGCAAATACGAACCCAAACTGGCTCTCGTGCCCCCCGTCCCAACTTCATCCACCACGCAAGCCGCAGAGGACGACGGAGATCTGTTCTATCCGAAACTGTACGAACTTGCCATCATGCTTGATACGAAGGTCGTGCTCTTCGAGGTTGCGGACATGGGGCAAGCACTTCGCGTCGCTAGTCTGGCCGGTAACGATTGGGAGGTTGTGGAGATTTGGCGTGACGATCCTGATGCTAGTGGAGGTGGGATGGAAACTGTGCATGTTGAAGAGGGCGAGAGGAGACGCAGGGTTGGTGTCAAGGGTGTCGGGAATGGGAGGTCAATTGTTGCTTATAGGGGAGAAGGACTAAGGTGGCTTGGTAAAGCAACTGGCAGCTGAACCTCTCGTGCTGTATACTCTATGTCTATCGCCAATGGGCAATATTGGTGATATTGGTGTTCTACATTTTCGTCCGTGGAACCGTGAGCGGCCACGCTTGTTGGATCGGATGTGTTCGTTGCAGGACCAACGTGGAAATCTAATTTTGACCATATACATCCACAATCAAGCAGTAACACTCGTGCAAACGTGGCACCTACCATGTCAGTCGAAAAAACCAATAGCGTGCATGTGAAATATACTGTATCACCAATATACATCTCGTCATACTCTGTATTTGTTGAGTTGAACAATATCGCACAACCCCAACCCTAACCCGAGTTTCGCGCTAGTCGTCCGTTCTTCATCTCCAACGCTGCGACTTGCGATCAGCTCGTCGCCGCCCCTCCAAGTACCTGCAGTCGCGACACATCTCTTCCTCCTCGAAACTCTCATCCGAATTCATCGCACAGCCTCGTCACGACATTACTGTACATCTGATCGAATCGCTGGCGACTTGACTTGAGTGTGACAGGTGAGGCTTCATCACGTCCGGCATCATGGCCGCAGAGCAGAACAAGGCGCGCAAGCCAACCAAAAACGAGCAGCGTCGTGCGCGCAAGAAGCAGGCAAAACTCGAGGTACGCTACCCCTGCTGTGAATCAGGAAGTAAATCCAGCACTAACGCTATATCAGGTATCCCAATCGCCTGCCCCGGAGACTGCGCACGACGCACCGAAAACCACAAATCCCGAGGACGCCGATGCAAACCAACCTCTACAACCCGTGCAACCCGCCAAAGACGACCCTATTCAAGATGTACCAGCCATCGACACAGACATCGAGATCACAGAGGACAACCCACTGTTCGACCAGTTCCGTGATGTGTTCGCTAGATTTCAGGAAGCCGATAAGGAGGATCCCGGGCTGAAGGACGTGGAAAAGGAGGAAGTTTTCCGCGACGACGACAACGACAATATTCAGGGCGAGGATGAAGAGGAGGAAACCACTCAGCGTTTGTCCAAGAAGGCACGTAAAGCTGCCAACAAGCTGAGTATCGCGGAACTTAAAGCCATTGTACGCAAGCCTGAGGTGGTGGAGTGGACTGACACATCAGCCCACGATCCCAGACTGCTGGTCAACATCAAGAGCTCAAGGAATGTTGTGCCTGTGCCAACACACTGGTCGCTGAAACGCGAATACCTTAGCTCAAAGCGTGGTGTGGAGAAGCCTGGATTTGCGCTACCCAAGTTTATCGCCGAGACTGGTATTTCTGACATGCGCGATGCTGTTCTTGAGAAACAAGCGGAGGCAAGCTTAAAGTCGAGGCAACGCGACCGTGTACAGCCGAAGATGGGTAAACTCGACGTCGATTACCAGAAACTCTATGAAGCGTTCTTCCGCCGTCAAACGAAACCGAATCTTACTAGGTATGGAGAGGTCTACTATGAGGGTAAGGAATACGAGACGAACCTGCGCCACCTACGACCCGGCGAGCTCAGCGAGGAGCTGAAAGAGGCCCTCAATATGCCGCCTGGCGCGCCGCCACCATGGCTCATCAACCAGCAACGCTTCGGCCCACCTCCCTCATATCCCGCAATGAAAATTCCTGGGTTGAACGCTGCACCTCCTCTTGGTGCACAGTGGGGCTTCCACGCTGGTGGATATGGTAAGCCGCCTCTTGACGACCAAGGTAAGCCTCTTTGGGGAGGCGACGTGTTTGGCGTTGCCGAGAAGGACGATCAGGCAGACCAGGCAGCAAAGGCAGAACCAGTCGACAAGACCGTTTGGGGTGAACTTGCGCCACCAGAAGACGACGAAGAGGAAGAAGAGGAGGAGGAAGATGAAGATGAGGAAGACGAAGAGGAAGACGGCAAGGAGGAGGATGTAGGCCGTGGGACCGAAACTCCGTTCGCAGGTACTGCGACTCCTGGTGGAATTTACAGCTCGGTACCGACAGACATGGGCACCCAAAGTATGGCCGACGAATTCAATCTCCGCAAACAGCGCCGTGGCGACGCAACCGAAGAACCGCAACATCCCCGCTCTGCTGGCACAGTGCTCAACGAACGTTCCATCCGAAACGAAGGCTTCTTCGGCGGCGAGCGCGCGTACGATCTTTCCAACTCTCGTTCCTCTGTCCCCGTACTCGGCTCCGAGCGTGACGACAGAGGCAAGAAGAGGAAGGCTGGTGATCTGGATGTCAGCATGGATCCCGATGCGCTTTCGAGAGACGACAAGCTTAGTAAAGAGGAGATCAGGAAGCGGTACGAGGAGCAACGCCAGAGGGAAAATGCCGGCGGTTGGTCGAGCGCAGTGGAAACGGACGATCTCAGCTCAATGATTGCTGAGGAGGCCGCGAAGAGACTCAAGAAGGACAGGGAGAGGTCGAGTAGGAGGTGATCTTGCACGTTGCTGTAAAAAAGATTTTCTCGGGTGTTTTAAGATTGGCGCAAAGCGAGGAGTTTTATGGCTATATTCAAGATCGAGGAAATTGGTGCGAGTGTACGATTCGGCGGGATGCGTTTGGCTGGGGTTAAGGTGGAGAGAGATTATCAAGAACTTGAAATGCATACAAGCCCAAGGGGTTTGGAGTGAAGACTTCATTGATGTTGGACTTTCTACTAATTATGTGAAATGCTAACCTTCTCGGGTCGAGTGATCTGGGGCTACTGTTGGACTTGGGCTTGGGATAGAGCATTGTCAAGAGAGATGGATGATGGGGTTGTATCAAAAATGTTGAATTGAGACGCAATGGGGAGAACCGCCAAGAGAGATGAAGGAGTAAGAGTGACGAGTCGGAGGGCAGGGATGGATTGGATGGACTGTCGCAAGCGTTCTCGGACCGTCATTACAGGCTCGGATACAAGCCTTTCAGCAACACCTGGGCGATACACGGGGCGAGTGAGTGAGATCTCATATGCAGTTGTCGTTAGATGAACGACGAACCAATCGAGCGCTCGATTAGGGGTTGAATGATTGGCACGTGAGACGATCTACGCCAAGACCTCCGAACCCCGATGGCCATCTTCGGCTTCGACCATCTTTTTGTTTACACGCCAACCCAAACACGACCACTTCCGCTGAGTGGATCCACCTCATCCAGCGACAATCACGCCAGTCGATACGCATTATTGTGTCTTTGCAGTGCAATCTGCAACAAACACCCCCGCCATGGACAGAGACAGAAGGTATGTTTGCTCGGCAACAGGCATGTGAAACGAAGAGCTACAATGCAATGATTGCGCCACGGTCTCGTGGGGACATCGCTGCAGCTCTTCTATTCATTCATCGACTCGGGCTCTAGATTTATCGAGTTCTGACCACAAAGCAGCAGACCGCTCGACATTCCGCCAGAGGACCGCTATGGCAGCCGTGGCCAGTCTTACCGCCCAGGCGGACGGTCTCCTCGCGCAGACTCCTACCGCGCCCGCTCTCCACCGCCGCCTCGCCGTGCCTACGTGCCTGCTCGCGGTCGTACCCGCAGTCCTCCACCACCACGCGGCGATTCCTACCGTAGACGCTCTCCCTCACCGAGGGACCGATACCAGGCACCCAGAGGCGACAGCTACAGGGCTCGTCCTCGCTCGCCGCCGCCGGTGAGGAGAGAAGATCTGCCTAGAGATGATCTGTTCAGAAGAGATCCGGAAAGGGAACCCAGAAGAGACTTCAGGGGTGATAGGGATTTCCGTGACGACAGGTCGTACCGTGACGAGAGGGAGTTCAGAGATGACAGAGGATACGTTCCCGCCCGCTCGCCTCCGCGTTACCGCGAGAGGGAGCGCTCTCCGTTGCCTCTGAAGCGCACGCGTGAGCCTTCCCCGATTGGCAGCAGAGGACGTAGGACACCTCCGCCAGCTAAGCGTGAGAGGCTGGCTAGCCCGGCTCCAAGAGGCAGATACGATGATTTCCCGCCTTCTCGCAACGGTAGCCCGCCGCGCCGTGGATTCTCTCCTCGCGGAGAACGTTCGCCAATGGCCCGTGGTGTGACTCGTGGCTACAGACGTGCCGACTCGCGCTCGCCTCTCAGAAGAAACGACAGAAATGACCCGAGAGATATCGGTGACTGGCGTCGTCCTCCACCTGCAGCTGTCCCGGCAGCACGTTCGCCCTCTCCCCCCAGGGCCAGCAGACAGCCTTACGACGACTACGAGGAGCGCGGTAGAGAGTCTGTCGCCACTTCTCGTCGTTCCTCCCCTCCCAGAGTCGCAGCCCAGCCACCTATTGACGACAGAACAAGCCGCCTGGCACCTAGAGATCCGTATGAAAGCCGGGAACCGTACCGTGCACCGCGCTCACCGAGAGCCAGGGATCCTTCGCCGCCTCCTGTGACTGGGGACCGTGACTATCCCGCCGAGCGTTCGTATGATCAGGAAGACCGCATCCCGCCACCTCGCGAACCTTATCGGGCTGACGATATGCCAGTCCGCGCCCCGCCGACGGGACCATCTAGTAGTGGATACCGTGCGCCCTCTTCAAGCTCCATGGCTCCGCCCACTGGCCCTGCTGCCGCTGCCGTTTCTGTTTCCGCACACGCCAGAGCTCCTGCTGCGCCTCCATCTGGCCCACGGGGCGATATGCCTCCCCGAGGAGGTTTCGGCGGTCCTCGTGGCCGCGGTGGCTTCGGAGGGGATTTTGCGCCGCGTGGTCGAGGAGGCTTCGGTGGCCCTGGTTTCCGTGGTGGCAGAGGCGGTGGTCCTCCACCCGGTGGCTTTGGCCGTGGGCAGGGCTATGTCGAGCGCGAGCAACAAGACTTCACACCGCATCAAGGCCCGCCCTCTGGACCCCGTGGCTCATTTTCTTCTCAAGGCCCTCCTACGCCTTTCCGCCAGAACAGCAATCCAACCGCCACCACATATCCTCGCTCTCAGCGGTTTGCACCTAACGGTCAAGCCATTCCCGACACTCCCACAGGCCCCCGAAACACACAGACCGCCTCTACCAGCACACCGACATCTTACCGACGCCCGACAGAACCTTCGATCCCCACGGGCCCCAGTAGTGCCAACATCAGCAACAACAGCATTCCTTCTGGACCCGCTAGCGACCGCCGTCGTGAATCCGAAATTCACAACTCTCTCTCCAACCAAAACTCTTCCAACAATGTGCACCCAGCCCTCCGCGATCTGCCTCCAATCATCCCCGGCGGCCGCAAGGCTTCTCCAAAGATTGACCGCTCGCGCCTTGACAAGCTCGACGATGATGCAGAGAAGCTGCGCGCTCAGATCAAGGAAAAAGAAGAGAAGAAGCGCAAGGCTCTTCGCGAGTGGGAACGCATGTCGAGGGAGAGCAAGACGGCTGGACTCAGGAGCGAGCTGGCTGATGACTCTGTCAGGGCTTTTGCGGATGACGAGGTTATGGGTGCTGCTTTCTAGGGGCACTTTACTTTTGTGCTGCTCTGATTGTGTAACTGTCTGATTGGGATTTGTGTTCTGTTCTGAATGAATGCTTTGGTCGGATTGCTACTTAGCGAGGTGCTTTTGGGAGGGTAAATTGACTCGGTATACGCGCGGGCTTGGATTGCCGTCTGATGAATTTGGTATGGAATTGTTACTACTTGTTTGGCTGTCGTTTTGTACTGTTATTGATGAGCTACGTCTTGTCAGGCTTGGAAGATTAATTTTGCGATTCAACTGATCTTAAGTTCTAATTGATACACCTCAAGGAAAGACAGTCTGCACTCTTCGGAAACTAACGTCAAGAGTTAGATATTAAGACGAAGATGTAATCTTTGTTGGCAATCTGTTTCTCGAGGTTCTGGGTGAGCGAAATCATGCTCGTACATCTCAATCTATACCTCGAGGGTCACGCTAATCACTGGTTCAGAGTGTGAAAATGTCACATTTTACATCATCCGTCGATCACCTGAAACAAGGACAGAATTTGGCGCGCGCAGCCACTTTTACAGACTTCATGCATGAGCTTACCAACGAATCAAAGACCTTCGCGAAAGCCACTGCTGGGCTGAGCTGCGTGCTCCGCCTGCACTGCAGATAGCTCAGCCTGGTTCTGAACAACAACCTTCAGGCTTTCTGCACCGCAACAAAATACCTTTCATGTGTCATGACGCAGACTCGAGACTCCCATGGAGGCTCATCAACATCACCCAGGAAAAGAGGAAGGCGAGGAAACAGCTTTGCTGTTAGTGAATCCACCAGAGCCTAGTCTGTCTCTGATCCCACAATCGACGCACTCGGATGAGAGCCATGTCGCTCCACGCCAAAAATACGCCTACATCGCAGCGCAGGGCTCTAGCCGTATTCATGCGGGAAACTCGTATGTCGAGCAGCAAAACAACTACTATGGCCCGGAGGCGGCTCTGGGAAACTCAGGAAACCCAGATACAACAATCATGAGTCTGAAGACAGCATTAGCTTTCCCCGAGATGAGCCTGCGATCTGCCAACGTCGCTACGGCTCAAGAGCATACCTGTGACTGGATCTTCGAGACTCCAGAGTACAAGAGATGGCTCGACTCAGCATTCAGACCGGCGCATCATGGAATACTTTGGATCAAAGGGAAGCCGGGAGCCGGGAAATCGACAATCATGAAGCACATCTTGCGTGTGTCGCAGAAGAGAGACGGCACTGGCAAATTTGTTTCGTTCTTCTTCAATGCTAGAGGCCAAGGATTGGTACGATCGACAGAGGGGATGTATCGGGCTCTTCTTTGCCGGATCATCGATAATGTTCCCTCATTGCAAGACATGTTTGATCCGAACTTGGTGCCAATCTTCAAGGAAAAAGGTTGGCCTCTTGAGCTTCTGAAAGATCTATTTCGCGAAGCAGTACGCCAGTATCGGTACGAGGAGAGCCTGACTTGCTGTGTCGATGCCTTGGACGAGTGTGACGAAGAGGAAATCCGCAACATGATTGCATTGTTCGAAGACATCGGAGAGATGGCTGCTTCAGAAGAGCTGCCATTTTCAGTATGTTTCACAAGTCGACACTATCCGAAGATCACCATCGCTCACGTGGAGGAGATCGAGATAGATGACCTCCATGGACACCAGAACGACATCTCCGAGTACGTGCAGCGCCGCCTCAGATTACTCGAGCTTCAAAACAAGCTCAGAGAACAGTTGGTCACCGAGATCAGAAGGAGGTCTTCTGGCGTCTTCCTTTGGGTGGTCCTTGTTGTCGGCTTACTCAACAAAACGAAAGACCAAGGGAATGTCCATCTCCTACATGGTCGACTGCGGGAGATTCCTCCAGATCTTCATGATCTTTTCGACGAGATCCTCGGAAGAGACAAATCAGACGCCAATTTCTTGCCAACCATGCAGTGGATGCTGTATGCTGGTCGCGAATTAACGGGTCCTCAGCTTTACTTCGCTGTAATGATCAGTACAGACAGTTTAACCGAGGCGACAATACGATGGGACACAAACCTTGTGAACGAGAGAGTGATGGGTGATTTCATCACCGCAAGCTCGAAGGGCTTTCTCGAATACCGCGTCTTCCCTGCTCAGTGCATCGAATCTGATTTGAGAGGGGAGCCTCCGATGCGCTATCCGGAAAGACACATTGTCCAGTTTATCCATGAATCAGTCAGAGAATTCTTCCTGGGATACGGCTTACAGCGGCTCAGTGTCCTTCTTGGCAACGCTGTTGCAGAAGCCAAAGACAACATCCGCCAGCGACTTGAGCGTTGGTGTGTGTCTTACATGGAACTATGTCTAGCTCAGCACCTGTCGTCTACAAACCGTCTCAGTGTCCCGTCATCTGGCTCTGTTCTCACTGGTGGTGCGGGCAGCCTGGAAGCAAACCCATTTCTGGAGTACTCTCTCGCCGATGGACTAAACCACAGCAGTGAGCTCAGCATTGCAGATCGACTCCGCGAGCGTTCATCGTTTTATCCGTTTATGCGTTCACACGGGTACGCAGTGTTCCGACTGGATGATAATTTGCAAGAAGGATTACACAAAAACATGGTCCACGCATTGCGGAGCCTAATCCAACGTGCCCCGGCCCTACCGTCTGTAGCTTATGGTCGGAAAACCCCTGACGAAGTCAGCCATCAATCCACTTGGGATGCATATCATGTATCGCGGCTTAGGATTCTCCAGGTCTTGCTGGCGGGCCACGATGCTCGGCGATTTCAGCAGTGCAGGTGCGCGGATTCTTTACAGACCCTGGTCCACCACAGACGCCAAAGACACATTTGGAGCATAGAACCATGCCAAATCGCTGATCGACTGGTTGCTGCACTGCAAACGGAGGATGAGCTTGTGACACATGTGGCGGTGGCCACAATAGCACATCGCGGAACGTTCGCGGACATGCCACTAGCGAGGATTTACAATTCAATACAAATATCCTCAGAAGCGAAATGTCGCTTCGGTGATCTGCTTCGGGAAACAACCGATCTTTTTGCTCAAGAAGAATTCTCTACACGGGAATACAAGAATGAGGTCAAAACTGCTCTCCGTCACTATCAAATGTCCGGTGAAGGGCAGTTATACCGTCTCTTGCTGGAGCTACGCCAAATTGTAACCCACCCAAGCTCGGTGGACAGGGACAGGAAGAAAAGATAGAGATCCGACACCACAATGTTAGCTCCAGCGACAATGTGATTGTTCTAGTCCTTCTTGATCACCCGAAAAACAGCCCTCTCACTTTTGTCTGCGCCTAACCAAAGCATATCCGGTCTGCTGTCTGGAAGCAAAGTTAGTATCACTTACATCACAGATCAAGACAGATACCCACAATGTCCCGCAGCATCGGCGAACGTTCGCATCTTGGTGATCAGCGACATGTCAAGGTCGGCGACTAGCTGTTCCTCCTCCTCAGTCTTTGTCATAGCCAGCACAAGACCATCTGGTTGGTGACTGGCAGTGGATTCGTGCCAATGCGGGTTTCCAATCGTTCGAGGGAGTGACTGTCGATCTAACCCTGGCAGATCATTGATTGCGGGTTGGCCAGCAGTTGTCGATATCAGACAGTCCATCACAAGGACCCCCAAAAATGAAAATCTATCGATCCAACAATATTTCCAACTGTACAGCCGCTGATTGGGTCACGCTAAAGACGCTGACACCCTTCCAACACCGTGTCCGTGTCCGTCTCCTTGTCTGCTCCGCATATCTCCGCCGTAGCATCGAATAAATCGCACCAACCCTTCAGCTGACCCGATGCCACGGACATTGCGACGGAGTAAGCAACCCAACAATCATCTAATTGGCCCAATCGATCGATTGATGGCTCACTTCTTCTACTTCCCACAGGTAAGACTGCAAGTGTTGTGCTGTGATTCTTGGCGTGGACGGAGATATGTGTATGCTGTCCGGTCGAAGGATCCGTCCTCAGTGCTCCTGACAGGAGCTTATATATACGTACGGAGGGCGGCCTGTTCTAAGACGTGATTCTGTGGAAGATCGTTTTCTATTGATCACTGCGAGAGTCTTCTTATCGACCGCCTGTCGATGAGACCAGATCGAACCATGGCTTCTTTCCTTATTCGTTTCAGTAAGATGCCGTCTGCTGTAGCGGATCGATCGATTGGTGCATTCACTAACGAGAGACTTTGATGTGTAGACTGCGTCGCCAAACCCTCACTCTGGCGAGCGCAACGCCAAACCATCTCAACGCCATCCTTGACGACGCGTTCCTTCGCCAGTTCACTATGTGCAAGGCCCAAACCCGATACCCCACCGAGGAAGGTCATATCCCAACCGACGCGACTGCAAACGCAAACAACAAGCGCCCAGATCCAAGGTACCAACCCAAAACCAAAACACAACTCACCACCAACAACAACGACACCACCCAACCAGCTCCTCGCCCAACAACGCCTCAACCGCCCCGTCGCTCCCCACCTCTCGATCTACCGCCGCCAAATAACCTCCGTCCTCTCCGTCCTCCAGCGTCTAACAGGCCTAACTTTAAGCGGAGCCTTCACCCTCTTCCCCATCCTCTACCTCTCATCCACCCACTTAGCACTCGGCATTGATCTCTCCGCAGAGTCTATTGTGGTGTCTTTCGGCTCTCTGCCTTGGATTGTTAAGTCTGCTGTCAAGTTTGGGGTCGCGTGGATTTTCACTTTCCATGGATTGAATTCGTTGAGGTTTCTGGCTTGGAGTTTTGCGAAGGGGGTGGATAATAGGCGGATTGCGCTCACGGGGTGGGCAGTCGTTGTTGGGTCCGTGGCTGGGGCGGTGGGTTTGGTTTGGCTGGTTTAAAGGAATTTTTCTATTTGTGAGAGATCTTGGTGGTGGTCGAGCTGTTCAGTTGCTTGGTTGAGGGAGACGGAAGAGCTTTGTTGGAAGAGAGTGGTAGGCAGCGCTCAAAGAGCGGTTGAATTGATAAGATTGAATGAGGCTTGTATGGTACGCAGTTGTGCATACAATGATTTTAAAAGGCAGGTCAGTTTGAGAATACATTGCTGTATGAATCGACGTCTTTCCCGATGGTCTCACAGAGCCGAGCTAAGCTGTTCACAGCTACCGGTAGCCTGTACAGCAGTCTAGTAGAACAGCTTCGACGGAGTAGCATACATCATGCCGTTGAAAATTGGAGCAGGCATGAAACCCTCCAACCACTCTAATTCAGCAGTCTCATTGACCGGCAAGAAATCCCCAGGAGCCAGTCCCGCCGAAGCATTAACATGCGGCCAGTCTGAGCCCCAAATCAATCTCTCCGGGTCAGCAGCGACCAACTGCATGATGACAGCCTTCATCTCATCCTCATGACCTTGCAGACCACGGCGATGCAGGGCATTGATTTTCACAGTCAGAACCTCGCGCTGCATCAAGCGGACAAGACTCTCCAGACCACGTTTCGACTCGTCATCCAGGGGCACGTTGACCGATCCAAAGTGCTCGGCGATGACCGGGATGCCCGCG
>Ga0265797_10009715_pt1 | contig 12398 bp, 10 predicted proteins | sample P2T30metagenome_FD_192433 | JGI IMG/M metagenome (GOLD analysis project Ga0265797, IMG submission 192433) | Plant litter microbial communities from East Loma Ridge, Irvine, California - P2 T30 | ecosystem: Environmental > Terrestrial > Plant litter > Unclassified | place: USA: California... | reverse complement strand
CTTTATCCTTTCGTCCTAGAATAATGAAAACGATGACGATCATTATGCGCTACATGGGTTACCCAAATGTGTATACCATGGGCATGTTATGAAATTAAACTCTCCTCTCTGATAACTATACATATAAAAATATATAGTATAGTATGCATGTAGAAACACATCAATAAGATACGATAAAATCAAAACTTCAAATACGACACCAAACCATCCTCCCTGCTCGGCATCTATGTACCCAAATCTCTCTGTCCACTTCTTCATCGTGCTCCCCTCCCCTTCCTCCCGTCGTAAATGCGACTAAACCCCCCGCCGTCATCGCCATCTCATGATAAACATGGCAAAAAGATTTTTTTTCCAAGTGTCTCACATCCACGGATGATGCATCCATTTGGGTAAAAGATAAAAATCGATGACATTTATTCCCTCATAAAGCCAATCTATACCTTCATACCCACCCCTATGCTCGCTCGATTTGATGCTCAGTTTGCTTTCCGCTCACTCACTCATTCACACCCTCTCCAAACGCCATGCTATGCAAGCTTCAGGTGAACAAAGACAAAGGAAAAAGAAAGAGAGCAAAAAGAGACCGCTCATCGTGCGGACAGATAGAGAGACAGACAGTCTGACGATCAGAAAAAAACAAAAAACAAGAAGAAAAAAGGACAAAAACAAGTACGAAAGAAAAACGTTCAAGCCCGTCCACCAATCACATGCCGGGCCCTTCATGCCCATATCGATATATCCCATCCGATTAAAACGCCACACACACACTGCTATGCAAGTCTGGCCATCCCATGTCAAGAACAAAAGAAAGATCCAAGGAGGAAAAAAAGGGGGCTATGAAAATAAAAACCCCCTTCAAACCCCCGTATATCCCCGTCGTCTGCGCACTTGACTCAGATACCCATCACCGCCCTTGTCATTACCACCATCCTCAGTATCAGCGACATACCAACCAGACACACAGCGTACGGTGGCACCAGACTTCTAGTCCGCAGCAGCAGCTGGCCCTTTACGCAGAGCAGCCGTGCTCATCTCGCCACCACTAGTCTCCCTTCTGCGCCTTACGATTTGCAAACGCGGGAGAGGCGGAGCGTTGGTGGTAGTCGGGGTAGGAGTTGGAGTCGGTGTGGTGTGCATTGGTATTTCGTTTTCACCTGCGATGTTGACGTTGCTCTGTCTGCGTCTTGAGACTGCTTCGTTGAAGCGGCCTTGGCGGGCTTTGGGGAGCCGGGACGAGGATTTTGCGGCGTTGTTCGCTTCTATGCGTGCAAGGCTGGTTGCTGCGTCGCGCGAGGGAGGTCTTGAGGGTGTGCGTGCCGAGATGGGACTGTTGGCGTGCTGTTGCAGGTTGGCGAATGAGGTCGTACTGCGTGTTAATTGGGGTGGTTTTGATCGACTGGATGAAGGGGGGCGGACTGAGGGGTCTTCGGCCAGATCCCACATCGCAGCTGATGATTGTGAACGTGAAACGGCGTGCCTCCCGCTGCCTAGTCCGGTCGGTGTGTTCATTTGTGGGAGCATAAATGTGCTCTTGAGAGAGTTGGGCGTCGGTGGCGTGAGGCCCATACCAGAGCCTACGAGGGTAGATCCGGTGCTTGAGCCTGAGCCATCCCGTCGACCAGCGGATGATGCCGGGCGTCGTAGGTTCATGTTCATGTTTACGGCTGAAGCTCGACTCATACTTCGCTTACCATTTGCACCCTTGTTGATGCCCGACTGCTCGACTTGGTCGCAAGCTCTGACCAGCTCTTCGGCCATCTGCCGTACCAAGACCGCAGAGTCGTGCTCCATGAGCCAGCTAATGCGCTCGTAGCATCCAAATGCCCTTATAAGCCAGCAGCCCTCGTCCTTTGCATCGCAGATTGTCCGCAGGATTCTGAGAAAATTGAGACGTGTAACGGCATCCTTATGCCCAAGTTTTTGTTCTGTACGACCGAAGATCTCAGGGACGGCGAGTGATGCAGCAATCGGCGGAGACAGGCGGACGACCTTTTGCAGCGGTTCGAGCATGTTCTCAAATGTGGACTGGGGGAGATCGGCAGAGGTGTATGCGGAAATGACAGCGGTAGTGAAGCTCGATTGGGAGGAAAGGAGGTATTGCTCAACGCGCGCAGTTTCCTCTTGGAGCCTATAACGAAATGTTAGTACTTGATAAGATGCTGACATGACGATACATACCAGACGAATATAGCATCCAAAGCAGTCACCGCCCAATTGCGATCGCCTAGTAGTGACACATAGAATGCAAGACCCTTTGCGTCCCACAGCATCTTGCGCGCGACCTTACCCGAGTTGACCATCTCGAGCAGCACGGGTAGCGCAAACTCTTTCAGTGGTCCACCCTCTCGCACGACCTCCTTAAGTAGAGGGATAATGTCCGAAAGTGCCGCCTCTTCTTGTCTACTCTTATTATGCCGACATAGATTGTACATTGTATTCAAGATCTGGTTGGAGATCTCGCGGTGAAAGGGAGGAAGTCGCTTCGGGTCAGAAGCGGATCGGTTCTGGCTGCGGCTCATCGAATCTTTCTGCCGGGTTGACTTGAGCAGTTCGATTAATATGTCGATGGCATTGGAATTCTGGAGGGCTTCATGTGTGGAAGACAGCGAGCTCAGGTTCTTAATGAACTTCAGCATAGTAATTTGGTGTGGTGGGGACATTTTGCGAAGGTCCTTGAGAACACCTGCACGCCGTTAGTTCTGCGTAAGTTTGAAATTGAGAATTGGATCGAGTTAACTTACGCTTCAAGATCATTCGATCTGCCACAAGATCCTTGACATGGCTTTCAGCTTGCGAGAAGATAAGGAAGATCTGTACGATTCTGCCGACGATAAGTCGTGCGACTTCTCCATCTTCTTCCACCATCCGATTCAAGACCAAACTGAGTGGGTAGAGTACACTCGACCGTGAGAAGATCCGGCAGAAGTCGTTCTTCGGTGTCGGTCCCTGGAGTTCAAACACACCAAACACACCATTCACACCTATGAGTACCAAATCACGCTCAGCATCGATATCCTCTTCCAAGAATTCCACCAACACGTTGATGCCACCACACCCAATGAACATCTGCAGTGTCAGCGTACTTGTCTGGTACATTTGCCGCACGAATGCCGCAGCCTCTTTCCGGATGTCACTTGGGAACTTTTTGGAGGCAAAGTAGCAGATTGTTGGGATGCCACCCAAGAATGACAGACTCTCTTGTGCTTCCGAGTCTTCGAGTATGATGAGGTTGATAATCTTTAAAAGAGGCAGTACTACCTCATTGTGTGGTCTGGTCCCCAAGATCTCTAAGATGGGTAGCATACCGTGACTCCGCAGAATGATTGATCGCTTGTCGGGCGACTCGTGCAGTACTTGTAGTAACTGATCCGCAATGTCCAACAGTTCGTCGTCAGGTTGACTGGTCTTCAAGCAACCCACCAGGCTTTCAGTCGTCTTTGTCAGTCGATCGTCTCGGTCTCGAGCAACATTGTTTTCTAGGTTGATATTGTCCAAACCCTCATCGAGATTGGCGAACGGATCAAGGTCGTCCTCGTCTGCGATGGTGAAGGAGCTTGCCATTTTCGATGTGAGCATAGCAAGACTGCTGTGCTCACTGCCACTGTCACTCTCGGCTCGGCTGGGATTAGCAAGATGGCTTTTAATGTCACCAAAAACATCAGAGAAGTCGTCCCCTTCGTCCTCGGCATACTTTTGTATCTCGATTTGTGATTGGGTGCGTTGCAGCTTACGTATGGATGTGGAACTGGCGGATCGTTGATGTATGCTGGCATTCGTCATTGCATCCCGCGCTGGCTTTGGTCCAGCTTTTAGGTCGCTCGGATGGAATAGCCGCGGTGAGAAGGTATCGGAAGGAGAACTTGAGTGGGTTACAACTATTTGTTTGGGGACCTTGGCTGGCGGCTGTGCGTACTGCATGGCAGCAAGTTTGCGTTCGAACGCGCCCTCGTCGGTTGGCATCAAGTCAGAATAATCCTCGACGGTATCTTCGCGGAACAGTTGACTAGGCCTTGCTGGAGCAGCGACTCTTGCCCTGAGAGGCGGCGCAGGCCTCGGCGGCCCTCGGAGGAACGCTGTCCTTGGTTGAGCATCATGCCTCTCCTCATACTCTGAATCAGTAGCACTAGAGGTGGATCTCGAAGACGGCCTTGCCGATCCGGCCCTGCTGCTCGCTCCACTAGCCCTGGCACTCGCTCTCTGGCCCGAAGCTTTTGGGAAACTCTGGTACTGCTGCAAGTTGACCGGACTCTTCACCGTAGCTTCACCGTCCCCATACTCTGGCATTTCAGTGACCGACTCGAAACTGGCAAAAGCCTTGAGTCTGTCATTAGAGAAAAGACCGGCAAAGTTATCTTGAGGCTTGAGATGTGGCATTTTCAGGGCGCGGGGAGAGATGCTTTCAGCGAAATCGTTATCCCAGTTGTCGTCATGATCCAACTCCGGCGAGCGGAATGACTCTGCGGTAGGTCTGTGCTTCTGTATGTTGAGGTTGACATTGACGGGAGCCGGACGAGAGCCTGAGCCAGCACTGTTTGCTCCAATAGGTGTCGGTCTCTGCAGACCGGTGGAAAGGCGAGAGCTCCGCCGTAGAGAGCTAGGCGACTTCAAGGCTTCATTCCATTCTTGTACAGACTTGACTGCTTCCTGATATTCGGTTGGTTTTGTGGGTACTGCAGGGACAGTGCGCTTGGCACTGAGGATCCATGGGTGCTTGAGTAGGCGTTTGGCCGAAATACGAAGCGTGGGATTCTTTTGGAAACACTCCATCAGGAACTCACGCAGAAGCTGCAAAGGTCAGTACACGGGCTTCAAAGTGGCGGAGCCTGGAGAGGGTTCACTGACCGGAGAGGCACTACCAGGTATGGGGGGGTGCTCGTCGTTGACAATCCTGAACAAGGCTTGCATTGGCTGTAGTTTGTGATATGGCGGCTTTCCCTCAATCAGCTCGATGACGGTGCATCCCAGACTCCAGATATCTGACGATGTGGTAGCGCCTGAGAGCTCGATGACCTCGGGAGCCATCCAATAGGGTGTGCCCACAACGCTCGACTGGTCCAGGCCCGACTGCTTTGTCGCTACGCCAAAGTCCGCCAGCTTGACGAGCCCTTCCTTGGTGGTTAGGATATTCGCGCCCTTGATGTCTCGATGTATGACACCCTGCTCGTGGAGGTAGAGGAGACCGTGAAGGACCTGGGACATGTAAAGGGCGACGAGGTTCTCGGGGAATTTTCCAAAGTTCTTGCAGATGCTGTGCAATGACCCGTTTTCGCAGTACCTGTCTCTACGTTAGCCTTGCTTTCTTGTAGTGGAGTTGGGGCCGGGGCCGGGGCCGGAGCTGGAGCTGGAGCTGGAGTTGGCAGACTCACTCGAGGATAATGTACAAGCTCTCAGAGCTTCTGACGAAGCCGTGGTACTTGACGATATTGGCATGGTTCAGGTTCTTGAGCAGGTCAATCTCCATCTCCATGTTCTTGAGGTCGGCGGCGCCCAGGTTCTCCAGCCGGACCTGCTTGATGGCGACCGTCTCGCCCGTCCCCCAGTTGAGCGCCCTGTACACGCTGCCGAATGCGCCTTTGCCTAGGCAATCGCCCAGCTGGTAGTCCTTGAGGCCTGCCACATCCTGTGCCGCCTTTTGAGCCGTCCCCTCTCTGCTCGGCCGTTGTTCGCGCTCGCGGGGCTGGCCATTGTGGTTGGAGGATGCGGACGACTTCTTCGCGTGGCCGGGCTTTGGTGCATGTGAGACCATATCGACGGTCGTCGTTCGGGTCGAATCCCGGCGCGCTCTCTCGCTCTCTCTCTCTCTCTGTGTATGTTTCTTTATCTTCTCTTTATGTTCGGGCCAGGGCGGGGATTTTTTTGGTGCCGTCGCGGCGCTGTTGTTTCTCGAGCGGGAGCGGCAGTCTTGATCTCGCTGCCGTGTGCATGTCCTCCAAACTCCAACTAGATGCGCACTGCCTTCCCAACCGACGTCAATAGTCGTCCTATTGTGTGCTGCCCATGCGCAATGTTGAAGGGCGGTTGGAAGCGGCCGTAACCAACCGCAAAGCAATTATGTCTTGGGGATCCTGGCGGCGAAACACCAGCTACCTACCCTGCCGCGCGAATTCCAGAGTCGCTACCGCCTACCAGAGGCTGCTGTTATTTCAACACTCGTCGCCCAACACCGCCAGCGTGATTGCGTTCAGGCATGCGGGAGGCGTTCCAGCATGGCCGTGGTCGAGCTTCTGCTTGTGCCGTGTCGCCCTCGACTGTTGGGCTCTTCGGCTGCCCGCCGCGCAGTAGCTGCCGCGCCAGCACCAGCATCAGCGCCCGTTGCACCGAGCGCCCACCACTCTACTACCACCATTCCCATTCCCATTCCCACTCCCACGCTTTCACCCACGCCTACTGCTGCATCCATCTGCTGTCTCCACACCGTATCCAAGACGCGTCACATCATCTGACCCGCCGCACTGCTGTCGGCCCAATTCACGCGTCTTCACGTGCCAGACACTGCCACACCCACGGCGCCAAAGTCAAACATCCGACCGCATTGCGGCACCTGTCATCCTCGCCCTCGTATGCAAGGGCGTCACATCATCAATGCTATCGCAATCAAGCTTCATGGCGCTATCGCGGGGAATGTGGGGAACCAAACATGCGCATCTACCCAACAAGGAATGCCGAAAGCAGCTAGGCACGAGTCAAGCTCCCCATGTTTGTAATCTTGTAATATTTGCTCATCCTATCCTTGACCTCCACCACCGTTCCGCTGTCGCCCGTCTACAACCATAGCACGCCGGCGCCCGCCCTCACGAGCTCACCACGTTGAGCACCCCGCCATCCACCGCCAGAATCTGCCCGTTGACATAGGAATTCTTGGTCAGGAAGATGACCGCCTGTGCCATCTCCGCGTCACTCCCCGCCCGTCCATGCGGCACATGGCCCTTCTCCTGGATCTTCTCATCCGGCAAATCGCTCTTCTGGTGTTCGTCGCTCTCCTTTGCCGTCATCTCTGACGGAAAGTAGCCAGGTGCGATGCTGTTGACGCGGATCCGAAGCTGCTGGAACTCTGCCGACATGAGCTTGCTCAAGTGAACGGTACCGCCCTTGGCAGCATTGTAGCTGAAGTGACCCTGCGCGTCCTTCATAATCCCGGACATGGAGCTGATGACAATCACCGATGCCGAAAGGTGGCCGTGGCTCTCAGTTCCGGCTTGGAGAAGTGGCAGAAGAACGACGGTTGTGAAGTAGACGGCCGTGACATCGGTGTTGTACGTCTCAGCCCAGCCCTCGAATGTCTCATTGTCAAAGAGCTTCTTCTTCATGTCAGTCGCCTTGTCGGCGTCCGGGATACCCTTCTCGCCCGAAATGCCGGCTGCGGCGACGAGTAGGTTGATGTACTTCTCCTTGGATGCTAGCTCTTGGTACATGCGCTCCAGCTCGTCCTTCTTGGTCACATCACATGGCGACAGTGGGATGATCTGGCCACCTTCGTCGGGACTGTGAGATTTGGCGGCAGTATCGAGCACTGAGACACCGAGCAAAGTCAGCAATCGCATCACAACAATTGGATAGCGTGGTACCCACCCTCTTGGCGCCGACCAGTGATGTATACCTTCATATATCTGTTAGACCTGTATGAGCGCAAGGTTGGGTACATACCTTGGCCCCGTTTGCAGCAAGAGCTTGTGCCGCCATTAGGCCAATACCAGACCCACCTCCTGTCACTACACAAACATAGTCCTTGACAGAGAAGAGCTTCGCGACGTGGAGGTCGCTGGTGGCGGCTTTGGGGGGCATAGTGTATTGGGATGCGAGTTTGACTTGTGGTGTATTTCGGAAACTTCGATTACCTCTAGCAATTCTTGGATAGCTTTGGAAGATTGTGAGTGAGAAGAAGACTCGTGCAGAGTAGCGTAGCAGTCATGATGGTGTTTTCAGCCTATGACGTACGGCTGTAAATAGCCCACCTTGCTCAAAACGGCTAGTATGAACGTTAGCGCGGCAAGAGAGCTTTACTCGTGAATCTCACTTGGGCGCGCTCAACCTCGATCTCCCGAGCAGTCGCCTTCACTTTCGTTCATTTCGCACAGTGGCGGCGGTTGATGTACAGATTCTTAATTACATTGTTCCATTCACTCTTTCTTTCGGTTCATATTCCACCAAACTTATCTTGTAATATCTGCTCCCATAATTTGGCTGCCTTGGCCGGAGCTTCACCTGGACTTCACCTGGGCTTCACCTGGGCTTCACCTAAAGCTTGCACAGCCTTGCCTACAAAATCAGTACTTCTTATTCTGTCTTTCTCAAGAATTTTGTTGCTGCTCTACTGCGCACCCGTTACCATCAGTCGTACAAACAGCCAAGTACGTCAATGTCCGAGCTTGCGCCCTCCGACCTTGCGTTGCAACCCGCCATGGCTCCTAGAGTATCCAACAATCTTTGGCCTGAGCCCATAGATACTCCTGGATACATCCCGCATCATCTGAAGCAATCCGCAACGTCCCAGTTCCCCGTACTAGAGCTCATCCAGCGCCTGCTCTACCGGCTTAAACCCGGCGGGGGTGATCTCGAGAAGGTACTGGCCCTGGTTGGCCTTTATCAGGCTCTCCGCCCTCTATACAAGCACCTGAAAGTTGTTTTTGTATGGGCCTTCACTACAAAAGTCACCATTCCAGAGAATGACCCGGTCGCCAAGGACATACTCGCGTGGGTGGGCTCCAATGTCATACTGAACAGCCACTCTCGGAGCGCCATTCTGGTTACTGGAGGCATGCAGGGTCAAGACGATGACATCTACTATCATATGGCCAGGAATCGCGGCTTAAAACTTCCAGTCGAGAAAAACAACAGGGAAGTCCTCTCACTCCCACCGATTGGTACACAGTTGTTCTGGGTCGGCTTCCGGCCATTCTTGTTCTCTCGCCGCGGCGGCCACAGCACCCGTAATAATGGTGTTACGACTGGCCCGGACGGCCAACTTCAAAACTCACTCGTCATAATGACCTTGGGATGGAGCCTCAAGCCTCTGCGAGGCTTCGCGGATCTATGCCACGAGTTCATGAAGAACAACATGATCGGTACCACCACGATATACTTTGCGGATGATAATATCCAGTATCCTTACGCCCATGAAGCCGCGTGGCAGTCAATCTCCAAGGCCATCCGGAGGCTTGATACAATCGACATGGACGAAGCCACCAAGTTAGATGTGATTCGGGACGCAGAGTATTACTACAGTGAAGAGTCGCGCTCATATTTCGCAGACTGCGGCATCCCCTATCGACGCGGCTACCTGTTCTACGGTCCTCCCGGCACCGGCAAGAGTTCGTTTAGCGCTGCACTAGCCGGTCACCTTGGCTGCGACATTTATCAAATCAACCTCGCATCCGGTACCATCAGCGATAGTGGTCTTCAACGACTGTTCTTGAGCCTCCCCAAAAAGTGCATCGTTATCCTTGAGGACATCGACTCCGCCGGTATTGGGCGCGAGCAAGCACCCCCAGAAGACACAGCACAGTCCATGCATGCCCCAAAACCCGATGATTTCTCGGAACCCTCGAAGTGGAACAACAAGAAGGCATCAGGCAATTCGATTACGCTAAGTGGTCTGCTAAATGCCATTGACGGAAACGCTTCTCAAGAAGGTCGTCTATTGATCATGACGTCAAACCACCCCGACGCCCTAGATGAGGCTCTTACCCGTCCCGGTCGTATTGACAAAAAGGTCTACTTTGGAAACATGGGTACACATGCAGGAGTGGGTATTTTCAAGCGACTGGTTGGCCGAGCGGCGCGCGTTCAGGACCCTACCATCACCACGCAACAGATTGAACAGTGGGCAACCGAATTTGCGGACAAGGTACCAGCCAACACCTTTTCTCCGGCCCAAATCCAGAACTTCCTCCAGAGTTGCCGAGGAGACGCAAGGAAAGCTCTCGACGAAATTGGTGGTTGGGTTGCGGGAAATCAGCCTGGTGGTGTAAGTTCGGGCTCTGGTACTGGCAGCGAGGCGGATACCATTCTCGTTACATCCACCGACAGCTCTACATAGCCCTACTTCTGGACATCACCTAGGATAATACCGGTATGCTCTGGAACCGTAGACAAGTTGATGCAGGATACTCGAGTGGTAGTAATAACCTTGCTATCCGACCATCACGGTGTTTCTTCTTCACACGGAAGTTTCGACAGGAAAATCTTTCCCACTCATGTTAATATGGAAAGAATGCAAGTCTTGGCATTGCTTTAGTTAGCATAGCTATAATATGATGCTTGCTTCCAACAAACATTTCCTCGTACAATACACTGCGTGATCGTTTATGTACAATGAATAATGTGTTCCTGCTCCTATAGTATATATATGATACTGTGCATCTCTCTTTCATCAAGCAGTTCTACTGCGCGCTGGCTGCTTGTCTTTGTTGAGAATAGGTGTAAACAAGGTTAGAGATGACCTTACTGCTAATTTGAAGTGGATGAAGTATACATGGGTTGATAAGTACGCACTTGACGGAGTGTAACCGTGCCATCCTATATTCAAGATTCAGTCGTGTATATAATAGCAAATGCTATTTTTTGTTTGCGAACGAGAAACTCGGTGAGCTCTGTTTGCAACTATTGGCTTACAGTCGAGGCCTCGGGTTGATTGTATTGATACCTTCGTGGTGGATGACATGTGAGCGGCGGCTTTGTGTTGTCTTGAAAAAAAGCTGAATTGGTGCGAATATTTAGAATGAAGAAGCGTAAATGGACGGCACAATAAGAATAGCTGACATCTATCTAGACCACCATAGCCCTAGAAGCTGCTTAAGCTGACATCTGATTTCCGTAGAAGTTTCACAGTTTCGTCCCACGTCGCAACATTATAAAACTCTTGATCGTGGTATTTTGATGTCATCTCTACTGCATGCTGTAGCGCTGTTTTTTCCAGTCGTGTCCTCTGCATTCATCTCAACGCCTACAACATGGAGAAGGTACTGCAGAGATTCTTCTGTAATAAATACGCTGATTGCAGCCGAGTGCAAAACCGTCCTGTCTTGTGAGTCTTTCTGTGTCAGATCGACACCGTGTTCCCTCAGTATCTTCAAAACTTGAACTTTGCATTCCAGCGTCCAAGCGTGCAGGTATCCTAGGTTTTGTCCATCTTTGTCGACAGCTAAAGAGCTTCCTTTGACTGAAAGCATTAAACGGCTGATGTGAAATCTATTTGCACCATGTACCGTTTCAAGTAGCTTGCCAAGGGTGAGGTACTAGATATGTCCAGCGCTAAGCCATTCACCCCCTTGTCAAGGAGGAACCGTATCGCCTCAATCTGAACCGTAACCCTTGTAGATATCAGTTGATGGAGCGCGTTTCTACCAAGATTGTCCTTTGATGCTATAAGGCTCGGTCTCTTCTCTAAAATTGTGTATAGAAGAATGGTGCTTGTTTCATGATCTGTACTCTGCGCAGCGTAGTGAAGAGCGTTGAGTCCTTCATTGTCCGTCAATGTAGGTTCAAATCCTAGCGAAAGTAGGGAAACGGCCGAGTTGAGGTCACCAGTTTGGCTGGCAAAATGCAGTGAATTTTGCCGCTTGCAGTCACTTTCGATAGGATCTGCTCCTTTGGAAACCAATTTTTGGACCACTGACGCACTTCTGGAGATTCTGTATTCAACAAAGTGCAGAGCGTGCTTGTGTTCACAATCTTTCATTGTCACACTGGTTCTGGAATCCGCGAGCAGCGCGTTGAGCACGTCTTCGCGGTTCTTCTCTATAGTTGTGGAAACTGCATCACCGGCGTCTTCTTCCCAATGTAGCAAGTCTCACAAGTGCTCCACCCTCCAATACGGACCGTCCCAATCGTCTTCATACTTTGTTTCGTGTAGTGCCTTACTTAGCGTGAGATGGAGTGGGGTTTCATTATGTTCGGATAGGGAATTGGGGTCAGTGCCACGCTGCAGAAGAAACTTGGTCATGGCAGGATTTCCGATCAAAGCTGCGAAATGCAACGGCTTCAGACCAGCAGAAGTATAGGAGATATCAGCCATAGGATTTGGAGCAATGCCCTGGTCAACGGCGTAGTCTCCGCATGGAGACCGTTGCCACATCTTTCGATGAATGCCTACATCAATAGGTATGCCAGCGTTAAGAAGCAATTCTGCTATACCTCTGTGGCCGAATTTGATGCTATAGTGTAGCGGGATCATGTTCTCCATGTCGGCCGAGTCCTTTGGGGCACCTTTTAAGAGCAGAAGCTCCACTAGACTGGTGGTACAATGTATGCTATTGGTAACATGATGCAGAACACCTTTTCTCCGACTATCGTCTTGCGAGATCTCAGCGCCGTTGTCAAGTAGAAGCTTGACCATGGCTGTATCAGTCTCAGCTATAGCCGCATTCAGAGCGTTTCTATAGAAATCACTTTGTCTGTTA
>Ga0265797_10009713_pt1 | contig 12399 bp, 11 predicted proteins | sample P2T30metagenome_FD_192433 | JGI IMG/M metagenome (GOLD analysis project Ga0265797, IMG submission 192433) | Plant litter microbial communities from East Loma Ridge, Irvine, California - P2 T30 | ecosystem: Environmental > Terrestrial > Plant litter > Unclassified | place: USA: California... | reverse complement strand
CCTCCACTCGCACCGCAGCACTGAGCAGCAGGCCGAGATCCGCGAGGCGAGGCGCATGCTGCAAGGTCGCGTGCGCACCGATTGGGATTATCCTGCGCTCCCACAGTACCAGAAAACCAAACCACGGCAGCAAGACGAAGAGTCGAAAGTCGCTGGATTCAAATTTCATGCTCCGCGTGCGGACGAACACTTCGAACCTCTGGAATGGCGAGAGCGCGACTACGCTTCGTCCGATGCGGACTCGGAAGAGGATGAGAATGAGATTGCGGCTGTTAAGGCTGGCAGTGAGAAGAGTTTGTTTAGCGGAACGCAGAAATCCAAGGACATTGCGAGCGCGGCAGAGGATGTTTCAAATCGGAGACTTGCGAGGAAGCGCAAGAGGAAAGAATTGTTGGAAGAAGAGATGCAGTGGAACGATGGGCTGAACCACTGGACCATACAACGGGACGCTTGGTGTGTTGCGAAAACTGCCGAGCAAGTGCGTGAGCTGGAGAGCAGACAAGGCGAGGAGGTCAAAACAGATTCTGCATCAACTTCAGTGTCTGTAAGCTCCACGCCGCGCACGTCTACCTCTTCCGCATCCGCGCAGGCGGCGTCGACCTCCACGAGCGCGACTTCGCCGGATGCGAGTACGACTGTCACAGGCGTGTCTGTCGCACCACCCTCACACATGCTGGTTCCTGTCATGGCCAAAATCCTGCCACACCACCCAGTACGAAAGAAGATATCGCCAGCCATGTACCCCGAGATCTACAACAAGATCATTGTACAGGCACGCACACCATCAGTACCCATCAATTTGAGTGTCATGATATGGGCGCTCGTGCAGGGCTGGATAGACGATGGCGAGTGGCCACCCAAACCGGGCCCAATCGAAAAGAGCTTGACGAAGAAAAAGGGTGGTGGTGTGAAGCAGTCTTTCGCAAGGATCTTGCGGATTACTAGCGGCGACAGTACAGTAGCGAAAGGCTGAGACGAGGACTTGCAGGTGGTGACGATCGCTTTCCGGCTCCATGAATGGCCATGTGGCTAGATACCACGATATCAAATCAATAACGACACTTCACTGTCGGATCAAGCCCTCCCTCATTCCACTGCGTATGCAGTATACTCACGGTACGTAGGTTTTCCGCCATGACGTGATGGCAGACTGTCTGCATTGTGTAGAACACAATGTATCTCTTTGTTTCTGACCAGAGAAATCTCGCTTCCGTAGAATCCCCATTGTGTTCTTTTCTATCTCTTTGTTCGGCCTGTCATCATAGATACGATCACTATCCTCCGCAGCCCCTGGTGGCCGAGAACGAAGCTGCCCTGCCCAAGCAATAACACTAGTCGAGCGACGACTGCCGTTAAGATTCACACAACACCATCACCCGAGCCGAAAATATATCTTCAACTTCGAACATCTGGCTGGATCCAGACGAGAACATCGACTGTAAGAATCTCTCATATATACCTTCAACTCGCCAAACACCCTCCAGACCGAAACCATCATGAGTCAGTCTCACCTCAGCGCAGAGTCTCACCACGGACGTCCAGACACCCCCTGCTCCGTCAACTACATCTCCGCCAACACAGACGTCTGGTCTCGTCCCAAGCACCAGCTGACCATCGTCTCTGACGAGTCCGTCTCTCCTTTCACACGCCTGTCCGCCCCATCGCCGGTCTTCCGCATCAGGAACGGCCGCCGCGTTCGGTTCCAGACCAGAGCCAGGACCGCTTTCAGGAATGCCAGAAAGGGACTGAGGATGGTCTCTGCCATTGTTAGACCTGGCGGCAGCGGAGCCACTTCGATCGCAAACTTGAGGCGCGCGGAGTCCAGGTTGTCGATGCACGTTCGTCAGTCGGTGATCGAGCCTCCTGTGAGGCGTGCTGGCACGCCGAGCGTCTGTCTCACGAGATCCACCTACAGGGGCGCCAATGTGCGTCTCTCGGTTCACCAGGGCGTGGCTGCGAGCGAGGTCTCCCTGCCTTCGTACAAGACAGACACCAACGTGCGACTTTCTGTCCACCAGGCTCCATGTACCCCAGAGATCACTCAGACTTTCTTCCTCGATGTTGAGAGCTCTGTGAGCGACAACGACGATGACAAGCGCAAGAGCATGAGGTTCAACCACCCTGTGGTCAGCGATGTCATCGTCGGACATGGTGCCTCGAACCGCGACTCCAGCGGCGAAGAGACAATTGGAGAGGAGTCTGCCAGTGTCTTCGCTGGCACTCCCACGACGATTGCTACTGTTGAGTTCGAGGACCAGGTCAACCCGACGCGGATGTTCCGACACTCGCGAGCTGTAAGCGACGGCCAGAGCTTCGCAGCGTTCAAAGACGCGATGGACGGCGTGGGCATCAAGGCAATCCCTCGTACCACCGCTCGTCCTCCTACCTTGCCCCTGATCCCTTTCGTCCCAGCTTTACAGCTAGACGACTACCAAGACAGCGCTTCCAACAAGCCTGCCACACCCACCGTACTAGCAGAGCCCACCACCCCCATCGCACGCAAAAACCCCACCGTCGCCTTCGCCAACACCACCCACCCCAACACCCTCGCCATCGGCTCCGGCGTTCCCCTGCGCAACCCTCGCACCACAATCGCCCGCCCTCACACCACCGGCGAGCTGATCCCAGGCGTCAACGTCCTCCCCTACCTCCCCGTTTCAACCCCTTTCAACCCCTACAACCGCACCTCCACTCCTGCCCCTGCACCTGCACCAGACCTCTCCCCCAAGCCCTCCGCAGACGACCTCGCAGCCGCTTTCGCAGAAGCAGAAGCCGCCGAGCGCGTCATCGCCCACAAGCGCCACACCACGCTCTACGAAGAGATCGAGGGCGGCTTGCTCCCGCCTCCACTCGCAGAGGTAGCTGCGCCTGCGCCTGCGCCTGTGCACAAGATCAAGCGTAAAGCTGTTCCCACTGCTTCTGCTTCTGCTTCTGCTTCGGACGCTGCTACTTCAAAGCCTGCTACTTCCAAGCCTCTTCCTCCTGTGCCTGCTCCTGGCTCGCCGCGCCGCTACACGCGCGGTTTCGTGCCGTCTGCTCTGGCCATGAACGATAACGGCTATCCTTTGTTGGAGAAGCCTTCGAGGCGTGAGCAGCAGGAGAAGGAGAAGGAGGTTGAGAAGGCGAAGAAGGAGAAGAGTGGGAAGCGTAGTCAGATTGAGAAGGTAAGAGCTGTTGAGAAGGCTTTGAGGAAGTTCTTCTGAGTAGTAGGTGATCGAAAGACATGCGCTGGTGAGTATATGCTTTCATTGGTCCGTCTCTTGGTCGGTGGTCTCTCGTTTCTTATACTGGCTTACTACCAGCGCTGCGTCTTGTTTCTCTTACTCTCATCTAGATTGCCACATGCAGAATACAAACAAAATCTATTATTTCTATTACCCTGATTCCTTTTCTGCCCCAACAAAACATGCACTATCTCGCCAACGTCACATCAACAATAACCGCCCTGTGGTCGCTGAGGTAAATGCTACTCTCCTCCACGTAATTCGATAGGGTAGTATACTCTGCAAATTCCCAAGGACTCGCGACTTGGGGACCGAACCAAGCGTAGTCAATCCTGCCTTTGTGGTCGCCGTCAAAGAAATCTCCAACTGCTGACTTGCCGTCCGATCCAGCATGCTTCGGAGGTTCAAACCCCGTGAACGTATCTTCAGGACCGAATCGCTGCGCACTGGGAGTAGCATCGTAAGCGTCCAGCGCGAGTCCACTGTTAAGACAAGCACGATAAGCCTCTCTCTCAGGCGTCGAATTGAAATCGCCCGTGAGAACAAAAGGCAAAGTCGCCACTTCCCCATTCGGTCTCTCGATTCTGCAAGTACGCTTGATGACTTCGAGGATGACGCCGACGCTCTTCTTCCGCGCCACGACGCCTCGGTGGTCGAGGTGCGTGTTGAAAGCCGCTAGCCGCTGCCCCGTGGCTTTGTGCTGGAGAACCACGCTCGCCAGCGCGCGGATGCAGTCGGCGTCCCAGCCTTTGCTGGGCTTGTCGGGAGTCTCGCTGAGCCAGGTGTGCCCGGAACGCACGAGGTCGAACGTGTCGCGGCGGTACAAGACGGGGCTGATTTCGCCTATTTGGGCGCCGTCTTCGCGGCCGCAGCCGACGTAGGACCATAGTGGCTCGGAGGAGGTGTTGCCATTTTGGGTTGTGGAGTTGAGGGAAGAGACGATGTCGACTATTTGGTGGTGCAGAGCTTCTTGGAGGCAGATTAAGGTGGCTGGTGGCGCTCCGTTACGGTCGTGGAGAGCGTGGGCTTGTGGCAGTTGCTCTTTGAGTTGTTTCGTGATCAATGGCAGGCGGACTTTCCATGGTTGCTCGTTATCTTTCAGGGCGTTGGGGTCGTTGCGGTAAGTTTGCAGGTCGACGCGGATGTTGAGCGTTATTATCCGCAGGGGCAATGGGTTAGTCATGACTGAAATATTTTGTGTAGTGTGAGGAGTAGGTAAGCAACAATGGGCGGTAAAGTGTGAATAAGGTATCGTTGAACGGCAACGGCTTTTAGGAGGCGCGTCCTTTCCCCAGTGTCAAGAAGTTCTAGACTAGGTCATCTTGACCCGTTTTCTCCATTTTGCGCGGCCAATCATCGCGGACTTTTTGCAATTGCGCGATGACATTGCGGATGAGTCAAATGGCGGTGTATGATGATTGATATCGGTCGAGTTCGCTATTGTGATGTGTTTGTGACGATTACTCAGTGCTGATGCAGACATCAGATAAGGGCAAGGACGAAGCGAAGACGTAAGTTACGTGGCCACCACGAATTCCTGGGCGGAATCCTTCAATATCATTTCTGTCCTTCCTGTCAATTTCCGGTCCTCCATTCGTGATCCTTATATGGCGGAGCAAAACCCATATAATTCTGACTGCCAATTGCGATGGCTGGGCCAACGGCGAGGTATCACGGGCTTGCTCGTAACAAATGCTCACAAGTCCTCGTATTACATCTCTTGAGTATCATTGTCACATACCTACCCATGCTTCACAGCAGCAGTATAAGTATCACCGGAATACTCTTATAACATTTTCAGAAACGTTTCGATAATTTACAAGTGTATTCCGATGCCGACAGTTGATATCTTTAGCATGCCCAGCTACCAAAACGTGCGCAGACTTATGACCAAACACTCCTTCCTCTACATCACTTAATCCACGCCTTGACCACTTCTCCAGGAGTTCCAAGATTTCCCGCCCTCGCCTCAATATTAACGAGATCGACAGCAAGAGGCTTTATGCCATTCCACACGCCATTCGCCACCACAGCAAACCGCCAAACGCCGTCCGCTTCAGCCACAACTCCTATCTTCTTGTCTGGCATATCTCCCAGGAACGTGGCAGCTCGCCTGAGACCGCCTTTAGCTGGATCGTCTGGCTCCGTCGGACTGTCCTTGGTGATCATGGGCTGCAAACGCTCGCTCAGCTGATTTACGACTTTGCTCTGGAGAATGTTCGGGTCGTCGAAGTGCGCTGCGGCGAGGCCTTTGGTGCTGAGCTGAGTTTTCACGATCTCCGTCTCGGCCGGGTGCGTGAAGCAGTATGCACCAATTGCGAGCGCGATGACAGCCATGACATAGATCGCTTTGAGGGCGAGGAGAATGTACAGCGGCGCCATTGGCACGCGAGCGACTTGGGTTGTTTCTCGCCACTGCGAGAGGATGTTTTGCTCGGGCGAGAATACGCCTGCGGACAGGGCCAGTGCGGCTTGAGACCAGTGGTCGGCGAACATGTGGGCCAAGGAGGTGGAGTTGTCGGAGGCGCTTGCGGCTGCTGCGATGGCTTGAAGAGCAATGGCGCGCTCGCGGACTCTCTCGAGTGCGAAAGGCGCGGAGATCATGCCGCCCATCTCGGGAGATGCGAGGGTCATGTTGAAGGTCTGCACGGCTCCGTTGACCCATGTGTATGAAACGTCGTAGACGGATGCAGAGCAGTTTAGAACCCACTCGGTCGAAGGTCCGAGTTCGCTGCGGTATATTTGGCTATCGTTCAGGAGAGGGTTCGTCGATACCACCCTTGTGCCTGTGTCATCGGTGCTGTAACCTGGGTAGCCCAGAGCCCATGCGCCAAAGTGCAGCGGATTCGAAGGTTGGAGATACTTGTAGCTAACGTCGGGGATTGGCTTAGATTGATTGCTCCCGGCGTTCAACTTGTCCGCCAGAGTCGGATCGTATTTGCCTATGCGCTCGCTCAACTGCGCATCCGAAGCAAAAGCCAGGCCGACTGCTGGTCGGTCAGCCCTGGAATTCTGACCGCCGTCATCTTCGTCTCCGTCCCTCATCTGCGAAGCGCCAGAAAACGTGAAGTTCGCGCCGAAGCCAGGAGTGCATGAGAATGAGCGGTTGTCGTCGTCGTCCAACGGCCATTGGACGTCTGGGAGACACTGCCGTGTGATCGGAGTACACTGGGTTGTAATAGCAATCGTCTTGGCCAGATAGTCATGGTGGTCTGCAACCCCGGACATGGCTGAGTTGCCCAAGTAGTAGAATGCTTGCTCGCCCGAACCGGCCGTGTGGTTCCATTTGGGATAGGAAGCAATCGTGCTGTTTGCTGATGACGAGCCTTGAAGGACACGGATTGCTTCGTCAGAGCCTACCAACTCGGCGCCCATGTCTTCACCGCCACTGCCATCGTCGCTGTTGATATTACATGTTACCCACACAAGGCCGCCGTATTCAGTAAAAGCACCAGGGCCGTTGGGACACAAGCCGCTGGACAGCACCCTTGACGAGCTGAACAGGGGAACGCCGTCGTAGACACTCAGGTCACGAATTTGGCCAAGCACAGGTACAATCGCGGGTGTGGTGGCGATACCAAACCAGGTGTCAACGAGAGGGATGATGAGTCTGTCGGGTGTCAGCGAGTCAAGTCATGCGCTGCTGGAAAGATAACCTACCCGAGCAATGTAATAGATAGAAGAGCACTAAAAGCAAGCGGGATAGGATCCACCAGCTTACTCTTGTGCACCCAGCGATGGAGAAGAGTGTCTTTCAGTGGCTCGAGCCCTTTGCCACCAAGCAAATCAATGAGGAGCGTGAGCTGTTCCGGCGAGGGCAAGTCTTCGCCACTGCCTTTCGCAGACTTGGTCACAATGCGCCTGGCAGCGAAGAAAGCCACGAGAGCCATGATAGAGCTGGTGAGGTACGGTATAACTCGGCTTGTCCATGAGGCGACGGTAGTGATTGTGGACGGGTTCTGCATGACATAATATGCAGGACCGGCGTTGTGTCTGAACCAGCTCAGGCATCCTATGAAGCCATGGCACGTTGTGTGGTTAGTCGGCGGTTCTAGTTCTGGCAAGCCTGTCATGTAGGGCGCTTGATTGCCCAGCACCATCCCAAGCAGAACACCCGAGATGATGATGACGGGGATGCAAGGCAAGGCAACGCCGCAGACGATTGTCCAGATCGCGGCTTTCAGGTTGCGGTCTGCTTTGCGGACGCCGCTCTCGTCGGCATTTTGGGAGTCGTCTCCGTCCAGCAGAGCTGTGGTTGTGGCTGTGGCGCCGGCTTTGGTGTCGGCGTTGGTCTCCTTGTCCAGAGAGATCCTGTCAAAGCCATCTGAGGAAGCTTCGATCTTTCCGACGGTGTGATCTTGCTTGGAAGTCATTGCGGCAGATATCAAGCGCAAACGAAAGCATTCTCGAAGCTCAAGCAGTAGGTAACAGCAGACATCTTATGCGATGAGAGCTCCCACACACACCACCCGAAAACCATCTTTTTGCCAATCTGGCGCAGAGCTGCAGCTACCAATTGAGTTCAGCAGAACATCGTGCCAGATTGTAGATCGATTCCTCCATAATCACAGCATTGGTGGGTTGGTAGCAGCCGAGCCGCAAGTCTTTGGTACATCTGTAAGGACGCGGAAGGACAAGATAAATCTACGCGAGAGGCTGAGGATCTGGAGTCGGGCGACGCAAGCCACTGAAGTTTGTCGTGGGTGTGTTGTAGATCTGGAGTCGTCTGCACGCAAGCCACAGACAGAGGGAAGCTCCTTCTCCGCAACATGCCAAGCGCCACTGGCACCACCATCTACCTAATCTGCATGTCGATCTTTGAGAGAGTTCACAACTTTGTTATTGCCGTTCGCTGCACGTGGATCTTGAGGCTAGCCGTTGAGATGAATTTGGGTCTAGTGGAGTCAATTGATCCAGACGCAGTGTGAGTTTGGGACATGAGTTTGTCGCACAGTACGTACACAAGTGAGAAGAAGAAGTAAACTTGAATTTCCCGAAGCCGAGTCAAAGCTATCAGAAGCTCATTGAGCCAGCCCAATACAACTGACAGTGACTTGTTCAGCAATGGTTGTCCCTGAAGAAAAGGAAAAAGAAAACAGAAATTGGGTAGACGCCGCTACTCTCAAAGACTCAAACTCCATGCCGCTAGTGCAGCAATGCTTAAAGAAGGAAAAGAAGAGGACTGGAGGCTCCGCTCCGTAAAGTATGCTGTCCTTTTTGTCACACGTCCACCTTTTTGTTCGTGTCTCGCCATGACGCCATGCTAAGCCAATGCTGCTGCTTGATCGCGCTCGATATCCCAAGGGCTGAGGTGCCAAGGGATGAGATCGATCCAATTGTCGTGATAGAAGAACAACAAAAGAAAGAAAAGAGAAGAAGGAAAAGATAAAGCAGAAAAGAGAGTGACAAGGAAAGAACTGCCGCTGTTCCAGCGGAAGGGATGAACGCCGTGTGTGGTAGAGGATCAATCCGCTGGGTGCTGCTGGCTCGAATGACACCAGCTAAAGACGATCAACCGGATCGATAAGCTCGTACAGCTCGCGACTGATCAGGTGCCAAGCCTCTTCGACGGACTCGTTGTCTGCTTCCAAGCCAGGAATGTGATGGTGTCTCTCGAACACTTCGATTGCCGTCGGGATGTGGTTGTAGTTCTCAAGCGGGTACTGCTCGATGACGTTGCGATGCTGCCAGCTGACAGTCTCGTTGCCTTCGACTCTCGGAGCGCCGAGGAAGCGACTGTGGAGCTTGTCGGTCGCGATGCGATCGTCGCCTTCGTACTTCATCTCGGTCCTGTTCGGCCAAGGTGCGATGAACTCTTTGCCAAGCATGTAGTTGGGTGTGAAGACCGTGGGCAGACAGAGGACGGGGGAGAGGTTGGTGTTGAAAGTTGTCGACGTATCAGTCGTGTCGGAGCTAAATTTGCCACTGAACGCTGTGCAAGCAGATCCAGGCGGAGTCGTGAAAGGGGTCTCGAAGAGACCTGTCTGGGAAGGATTGGTCGGAGTGATAGGCGTGTCTCCCATCTGCGGAAGGATGTGCGGGGAGCCTCCGGAAGAAGATGAAGTAGAGGCATCGGAGAGATCGAGGCGAGCCTGCTGCAAAGCAGCGAACTCGCGCTTGTGGACTTCCAGATCGAAGTTGAGGTGCCAGAATGGCGAGTCCTTGCAGATTTTGGCGCGAGACATGTTGAGCTTGTCGTGGCGCTGCTTCTCACGCACGTTCGGGGCGATCCACTTCTTGGAATTGCCGTAAGACATCTTATGTTGAATGCGTTGTCTTTTATGACTTAGAGGAATGCTGTGGGGAAGCGATGTTAGTATTGTAAATCGCTTGGAAATTTCGCAAGAAAGATAGATGCTAAAGTCAGATAAGGAAACATGGCACAGGACTAAGGGCTCCTCGGGTTTGTCAAATGTTTTGTTGAAATGGCGGTGACCGCCTTGACACTTGACAGCCACCGGCAGACGCGCATTGACGAATGCCGGGCGGGAGACTGTAGAAAAGGAATGCCAAACCTTCGAATACTTGCCTTTGGTTTCAGATGCCGGACAAGAGGTCGTTTCTTGTCTGATAAGCAATTGCTATGGAAGCTTATAGGGATGTGGGTAGAGCGCAGCCTGTTCGCGCACGTTAGCACTGCGTGGAAGTAGGCACGTGCTGTTGCCTCTGGCCTTGTGCGTACCGGGATGGTCAGGTGACTGAGTTAGTGATGGTTGCCTGTTGTCTGTTGGCTGTTGATATAGAGACAATGCCACTTGGCGGCCAAGATGTTGAATGCTGGCCGTCTGATACCAGTGTTAGCGCAACGCACTTGTTGTGGAAGCTTGAAGATGGTGTCGGTGGTGGTGACGCGCCCTGGCAGTGACGGCGGCCGTGCCAGACGGTGAATGCTTTGGTGGCGCCTGAAATGACTATTAGCTAATGATGCCTTTGCTATGATGTGAGATGTGTGAATGTGAAGGCAGTGATATGTGGTATCGTCGTTAACAGTACTGTAGTGAAGTAGAAGCAGGTGAACCAACCCAGGTGTGATGAGCTGACGGCAGTGTCCTACTGACGTAGATGTCGATCACGACATGTGACAGCTCGTATGCCACGTGCAACCGCGCGAGGGGTGCATCAGCTGATGGCGTAATTGAAGCTGTAGCTATGATTTTCACGTGAAGGTGGCGGTTGAAACACAATCATAGTCGCAAGTAGTTCTGGCCGGTGAGCAGTTGTTTGCAATGCGAGGCGGCCTAAAAAGCGAGCGCGCGCACGGACCGAACAAGATGGAGTGAACAAGTTGTGAGTAGTCACGTGGAAGCTGACCAGGCAACGGCGCGTGAAGTCGCGATTTTCCCAAAGCAGCTTCTTCCAGAAAGTCTGTCGACTGAAGTGAGTGCTGTGGATTATACAGTGGGCCTCACAGCCAATTGAGCTGCAGTATACATACACGCAATAGGCTCACGACAATACAACAGTCGGATTGGTCCAGGTCTGTTTCCACAGTCCGGCGAAACTTCTCAACGAAGTCATGAAGATGCACGAGGAGGCCGATGCGTGCGAGATACGACAACATTGGATGATCGGCCTCCGGCCCTGCTGGGCTTCGAGATTGGAGTATGGTCTACTTCTCCAAAAATTTGAGTAATGCAAAGGAAGATGGAGAGATGAAAACGAATGGAAAAGGCGTTATGGACGGCAGAAGAAGAGGTGAGGTCTGCATGTTTCGATTTGGGGAAACGCAACGACGGAGAAGGACTTGATTGGCTGCGCATTTCGCACAGACGTTGCAACCAACATTGGCAGCGCTTAGGTATAGGTTGAGGACGGGTATGTTGATGACTGTGTGTAGTAGCAACTATACAGTGCTGAGAACATATCGATACACGTGGTTTAATGTTAAATTCTTCATGGCTATGTGGAAAAGGAGACGCAATTTCCAGCGTCATCATTAAGCATGTTGGCAGAGCAAGTTCGGGCCTGCGTTAGCGCGCGCCCGCTCCAGCCTTCGGTGTGGCGTCGCAGTACAAAACCACGACGATCCCCAGACGTCGCCTCGCCGTGAGAGAAAGAGCAGGGCCGCCTGCCTCGAATCGCTGCGTGCGGCGTGACGGTGGAGGTGGCCCTGCGACTTTACTGTCACGCTGGTGGAGGAAGTCGAGGAGTTGATGAGAAGTTGGACAGGAGAGCCGGCCTGCGTGCGCGTGTCTTGCGCTGCACTGCACCGCCGCAGGCCTTTTGGAGAAGTCCTGGGATGGCGCGCTGGCTGACGAAATGCGCCGGCGACAAGAATAACCAACAGCGCAATCGAACAGCATTGTCCTGCCCGGCCGCGCAATCTACGCCCGCGCGCCATCTCTTTGTTCGGCCTTTCTTCTCCCTGCCAGCCAGGCACATGGCCCGATGTCTATCTATGGATCTTTCGCCCAGCAGAGCCGCCCTGCCCTGCACCTTCGCGGCGCTTACACGTCCGCACGGACCCCATACCATCAACCCAATCCATTCGAGTCCCAGACCAGGACGTGGATGCGTGGAGGACCTGCTGAAACGCCGATATATGGGTGGTCGTGGCCTTCAGACAACTAACCTTCCTGGTTGCATGATTGGCCAGGCACAGAGACCACGGTACGTCGTCATTGTCTTTCTTTATTGTCCTACTCCATTGTCTCGCTCTCTCTCACGCCACGCTCATCTACGCTGCACAACCTTCACTACTCCCCTCCCTCTCCATATTCATGACTTTACGATTCTTCTTTGTACCACTTCGCTCTCGTGCCGGCACGGCTTCCCAGTCACTATTGTAATACACCACAATCACCAACGCGACCCGGCGTCACGTTACAACACTTTCCTTTTGCGTACTTCCTGTTTCGCACATCAACTTTCCAACATCATCGCACAACCACGCCACCGGCTGGCAATCCCCCAAAACACACGCTGAACATCCACCCAGACACACCCAGACTTTCGGCACCCTCCATCGCCATGTCATCTCCAGAGAACCAACAGCAATACCCGAATCCTGCGCCGCCATCCGTTTCCGCTGGCAACCATGAGATGCGCAACTTCCATGCTTCACAGGATGCATCACGACCTACCTCACACACAGAACCATACCTGACACCCTACCTCGGTCTTCGAGCTAGACTCTCGCAGACGTGGATCAACCGGTGGACTATCCTCCTTTTAC
>Ga0265797_10009712_pt1 | contig 12400 bp, 13 predicted proteins | sample P2T30metagenome_FD_192433 | JGI IMG/M metagenome (GOLD analysis project Ga0265797, IMG submission 192433) | Plant litter microbial communities from East Loma Ridge, Irvine, California - P2 T30 | ecosystem: Environmental > Terrestrial > Plant litter > Unclassified | place: USA: California... | reverse complement strand
CCATACACAATTTCGCTCGCAGTACACCGTCGAGTTCCGGAAGGCTTGTGCAGCGCGATAACACCAGAGATGAGATGAAAACAAATAGTGTTGCTAGATACCAGTGTCACGCACATGTACTAAATTGTGGTGTGATATGTCTCCATACGGAGTATTCCATGAGGAAAAGGAGGAAAATAAGTAGCTGCGCAACAAGTATTTCATCATGGCAGTAGAAGTTTTCAAGGTTGTTCACAAGCTAGTTTATTGTTCGTACACGTGCTCAAGATATTGTTCTTCAACCAGTGCACTCTAGACGATGGGGAGATATGCCGTAAAGACGACCAAGCTCGGACTTATCGATGTACGGGCATTGGGATGTTATAGAGGCAGACGTCTCGCAGCACGAAACATGCGAGACGTCTGCCTCTATAACATCCCAATGCCCATATAGCAATGAGTGGAGCGCGCATTATACAGCGTACGACCCCACCGTCTGGATGTTCTACGTATCGAAGTATCGTAGCAGCCTCGCATACTTGAGGCAGCTGCATCATTTGTGTACGCACTGCGCGGCACCCTCAATTCGCTTCTCCATTCACAAGAGAGACCGTGGTACTGTGCGTAGCACAAGCCAGCCGATCGTTGCTCTCTGCGTCCTTGCCCAGGTATCAACTTCATGTTCGTCTAACCAAGGTGTTGAGCTCGGCGGAGCAATTGCCCTATAGTCGATGGTAGGCGTGAGAGAAGTGTGGACGAGGGACGAGGTGGGTATGAGACGTAAATACGGCGGCCATGAGGTGTTGGAAGTGGCCCCCATGGTAGGATATCCTATGTAGTAATCATTTGAGTGAGGTATGGTGGACGTAGATGTGCAAGGACTGAGGCCGTAGGATCACGATGATCTGGTCTTACCCTTAGTTCTTAGAAGCGTACTGGATCTCCAGTTCGTACTGATCGTAGGCATTGGGCCGTGATGGGATAGCTGGTCTGGTACCCGGCTGGAGAGAATGCTCCAGAAAACAAGAGTCGTGACTAGGGAGACGTGGCCATGACCTCAGTAAACATCGGGTTGTCCTCTGGACAGGACACGTCCTTGTACGTCAACAGCTGGCACTGCTGGTACTCATGACCTCTCTGATCAAGGCATCGCTGTGCAGAGCATCTCAACTCCCAGTGCGGATCGGATGGGCACTTACTGGGCCTCCCTTCCGCCTCGGATTCAGCGATCAGTCATCGATCCTGAGCACCATTGTATGGGGAAGCCCTCCGCGGCCCACATTAAGCTGACACCCAGCGAGTCTGATCTTCACCAGGTCTGGCGAGACCACAAAAGGTTCGCGGAGCCGGTCATGGCTGCACGCATCAGCTGTTCATACTGACGACTCTGTAACGGGGCAATGAGGCCGACGACTGTAATGACGAGGCTTCCCCTCCAGTGCATCGCAATGCAGTCCGTGACTTCGAAACGCCCAAGGCAGTAACTCCCCCACCTCAACACTGCAGTAGTCTGTGGCGAAGAAAGTTTCTAATCAGGTATTCTAGTCATCTCTGGTGCCGGACTTGCGGTTTACTACCCTTGCCCAACCTGTGACTGGTTGGAGGCGCAAGTTGGGCTTGCTTCAGAACAAGTTGCTTTAGGCCACTGGCAATCCCGGTAGTTGGCCTCCCTTGCTCCTCCCGTGGACCAGGAACATCCTGTGAGCAAAATTGGCCAACGGGATGACTGCCAGCTCATCTATGTTCCCCGCACACTTGCGTTTCGCTTCACGCCTCACTTGCTTTTGAGCAGTCGTTACGAGGCCTGGATCTCTCTCGGATCAAGGCGGACAGTTAGAACAACGGCAGGTTGATGCTGATCTTGGGTAGCAATCGCATGTATAGTAAGCCGCAGTGTGACGCGTCAATAGGTGGGCCGATAGGGTAAAGAGCGTTGAGATCTGATGAGAACTACACTACAGTGTATGTTGGGGTTTGACTGTACCGACTGTGAGGGTCGATGATGAGATGGTTTGAGCCGTTAAAGGTTATCAAGCTACACAGGTGGTTGGGAGCGGGCGATGGTGTTGTCAGTCGAAATCAGGCAATCACTGACGACTACTCTTCCGATTCATCATCCAGAATGGAGCAAGCGGTCCGAGTATCTCGAAACGTTCAGACTTCATGCGGCGCAATGCGAGTGTTCCAACCCGGGGCATTCCTCCGCTGCGCATGTCAAGAGTGGCACACCGGTTGTTGTTATCTATGAGGGCGTTCTCAGCGGCACGCGCATGCGACGTGCTGTTAATCAGAAAACCCTGATCTTAAGCCCGATGAGTTCCCACCAACGGCATTCCAGAAGGATGTTGCTGCTTGTAGAGACTGGACTGTGACATCTTTGACTGGCAAGATGTTCCCAGCGCGATAACCGATCCATAATTGCCAGGTCGTACGACCAGGTTGAAACAAGACGAGGGAGCCCAGGAAACCAGATCCTAGGTGAAATACAAGGCTGTTGGCGAGAGAGATGTTAGCCTCGATCGTTTGAGTTTGGAGGCGCCCGGCTGTCAATGCGGGACGCGATCGTGAAACACCAGTCTGAGCATCTTCTCGAACATGTCAACGTTTCATGAGATCTCGGTATCTTCGAACCGACAATTGCATCGCATACACTACAACTATGCGCTATGCGTCGGCTCGCAGGTCTTCGCATGTTCCGAAGGCGCAGAAGTATCAGCGGTACGCGGTGGTCCCAAAGCTATTTCGAGTGACGAAATATCTGTGTAAGTTTCGGGGCTGTTGTACTAGGTTCAATGTCGTGAAACCAGTCCTTTGGGATTATTCGAGTCCGATCTGCTGTTACACGCTGCACGTGGCGCATGGGGATGTAGTTCCGCTTCTCGTTTGTGGTCGCGTTCAGCGCTCTGGATGTGCTATGCGCAGCAAGGAGAAGGACGTGAAGAAGATGCAACCAAAAGGAGGCTGAGCTCGGCGCTTTGTTCACTTCACGTGCACCAAACGAGCTTACGGAGGAGATTGCAGATCGTGATCAGTTAATTCTGCCATCAATCAGTGCTCGGTCGCGCCGAGATGACTTGACAAAGGCCCTCCAGTCAGGCTTGAGATGGCTTGAGATGACTTGAGATGACGATATGGGAAACTGCGCATGAACAGAGCAAGCGTACATGCAATTGCAAGGCTGTTGCGTCAAAGCTCTTGACTCGAGTTCGCGAAAAAGCATGGAGCATTGGGCGAGCACAATGGTCACCGCTTCCTTCCAGAAGGCCGCTAGAAGGATACTAAGATCGTGAAACTTAACCCAGGGCCAATTACAAGTCGTATCGCGACTGGAGTACGCACACAGCTCCAGTTAGGCAAGCCTCAGAGTTATTTTTTTCTGCAGCGTAGGGCGGACTGCATCTGACAGAAGGGCCGACTTCGCATGGTCCCAATCTCTAATGCAATGCACCTCATGCAGTGCTGATTCTAAGACCAAATATGGACGCACGTACTGATGCCTTCCAAGAGCAATCTCTCGACCAGCTTATGGACCGAAAACTCATGTACGGGTATCGTGAGCCAAATCGGCGCCAGTGACATTGTCATGTAAGATCCGGAAAAAGGTGAATGTATGACCGAGCGCATTTGAGCCGAGATAGAGCCAGCAGTACGCACCCGCATGATATCGACAACCCAGCCACCAAGAATTCCACCGAGAAGGCCATCTCCTGATACTTTGCCAAGCGCATATCAAGAAGGCTCGGTTGTGGGTCGCATATGGAACTGGCTGTTTCTATTCCAGTCACGCGCTTCGGAGAGATGCGTTGTAGAAATAAAACATACGCGTCATTAAATCAATGTGTTACAAGCTGCTTGGATAACGGCAACGGATATACATGGAACGCGGGATCACACTGTCCTTCGATGTTTATGTTGTTGTGGCTTCTCCATCGAGAATATCGAAGAGGCTGGGCCTAGATGGCTGATAAGCCGAGGCGGCCAATTCGCACAGTAGGGTGGTAGCTTGATGCAGTGCATCGGGAGCTAGCGCTGACTGACATCATGAAAAACAGCGGTTAACGTGATGCTGCATCCATCAGCCCATGTCGAATCCTTTCCACAAGTGCCCGCTCGAATCAGTGCCGCCGCAAGGCCTGGTGAGAACAGGGAAAGGACGGGAGACCGGCCGGACCTTGTTGCAGCTCGATGATATCGACTGGGATGGCACGGATCACTCCGTCTCATGATTAAAGCCGGCAGAAGGAGAGTACTCCTTGAGCCAATGAGCACAAAGCTGTCGCCTGTCAGAAATGCCGCTTATGCAGTAACGTTCGCAAGTGAAGGCTCGGCTGGAGAAATAGCGATTTCAAAGCAGGACGAGAAGGTCTAGTCCTTCACTCCCAAATTGCGAAACTTGTGGCACTGCGGCATCTTGGGCGCGTACTCGTGTTCGGCACAATGCTTGCCTGGAGCCCACTCATGATATACCCCGGGAAACAGATGTCGGATAGACACCCAAGCTGCACCACGACCCTCAAGGGATGCGGGAAGCAAGGTCGAGGGGGCCTGGAGATCTTCCAACCGGGTGGGTGACTGGAGCTCGCATCACCAGCATCAAGATCTTATCGCACAATCTGATAGACATTCCTGCATCGCTTCTTTGGATGTGACTGATATCTGCCGATAGAGTTGCAATAAGCAAATGCAGGCCTAGGCCCATCAGAGCTGCCTAGCCTATTTCACACGACAGCTGCCGCGAGCGGAGAAAACTTGACAATGTAAAAATGGTCGATGTGATGGGGCTCACCTGCCGATCGCTCCCCGGTCGGTCAATAAGCAGAGAACCTTCGGTAGATGAACCATCGGGGCCTGCGACCGCACTGCGCATATCATGGTAGCTTTATGTGACGTTATTTCCACGCGCGAAATCACGAATCGGGGGTATGCGGTAGTGGTAGCGGTGGTGTGCAGCATGATCCAGTGTGCAATGCTGGTGGTGAGCGAGAGACTTGCGGGACGAGTCGGATCCATGTACGGTAGCGTCGCGCACCTTGTCCCTTGTGATCGTCGACCGTTGATGCCCAGGCATGTATCCCTGCTTCCCGCGAGCGGACAACGGTGTGCAAAATGTGGTTGGCCAAAACGATGGCCTGTCAACCAAATAACCGTACGCGAAGGCAACAACCATGACGCCCTCGCGATATTGGGCGTAACAGAGCGTTCTTGATTAACGGTTATCATGGAATCGACACCACGAACGGAGTTGGAGGCTGTTGTAGAACCTGGCGGCGGGCGACGCGCGAGAATGTCGACGAGCCACCCCAGCTGACCTTGGCCGTCATGCACGTCGCCGTCAGCCGTGTTTGCACCACGTTGCGGAGACACACAGCTAATCATTACATATGGGTGGAGTGAGAAGAGCAACCCGATGTAACACGGCATCGTTTTCGCTGACAAGATCGACATGGCTATGTCCACATCTTGTGCAACTAGTGCAAGCGTGGCTAATCGTCAAAGCGTGAAGAGGCGCCGCCTGAGGGTGTTCAGGAGGAGTTCGGCTTGCACAAAGTTGGCAGTGAAGATTTTGAATTGCCAAATCCGCAGTGGATGCGCATGCTGACGGTGAGAGAGTGAATGCGCGCGCCCTTGTGCGCCGCGAGTTGGGCGGCGGAGGTAGTCACCAAGTGTTGTGTTGTATCGAAATGTAGCGGGCGGCGTCAGAATAGAGTTGATGGTCGCTCGGTACCTGACCTATCTCCCTTGTCGTGAACAAGGCCAGCAAGCGTGCTCCCAGGGTTTCTCCGCACTGCGAACGCCTCGCTCGGAACTTTTACAAGCCCAGGTCCCATGCCACGATCATCGTGACAGGGAGGGTAATGCTCACAACATGTAACGGCGCGCTGTTTCCAACGCGATCTTCTCGAAGCCTGGCACCGAGACATGCCGAACAGAACAAGAGTATTTGTGTTGGTCGCGTCTCGTGTTTCAGTGCGCATGTGATACGTGAGGACAAGCGCGCAGAAGCAGGCTTGAGACGTCCGAGAAGGGCACGGCATTACAGCATTGAATTGACGCCGGAAGCGATGGAGCAAATGCACCGAGACGGCTGCAGACGTGTATTGCTATCGCGATGGGCTAAGCGGCTATTCGCCCGGATGTTGTAGCGGAGTTTATCGACGCGTGTTGCGCGCGTTGAGCATGAGGGCAATTTTACTGGGAATAGCCACAGCAGCAATGGGATGGCAGGGCTGTCTGGCGCATTGAAGGCGGTCCTGCCACGATGCGGCCCCTGAAGCAGCAGTTTGCTCGGTGGCATGGCTCCGCAGAGGTTGCGAACCCGACGTCCCAGGGCCGATCAGCGGCGATTTGAGCAGGCAGCCCATGACCCGTTTCCCGAGAAGCATCTCCGTGTGGCAGCATCAGGCATGGCGGTGCCGATCAGGCCTCGATGGCGATTGGAGGCTGCGGGCGTGCATCGGCCAGTCACAGCGGGCGACGTTGGGGGCACAAAGAGACATGCTGGTGAGCCGTTTTGGGCGTCTGCTCACCGGCGCCACGGTCCAATGGCGTGCGAGACGGCGGGGCGCTGGGCTGGGTGGTGCAACTGCTAAAACGGTCGACTAGCGGCGGTGAATTGGACTCGAAGGACGCGTCAGAGCAGCGGCGGGCGGAGCACCGTGTGCCCTGGGCGAGATGAAATGGCAGAAGCAGCAGGTGGCATCGTGTGCGAGCTATAGCAGGCCGGATTAAGACGCCATGGGTGCGAGGGAGGTACCGCGGGGTCGCGACTGCCATGTCGAGGATTTAGCCGAGCGAGGCAGGGGCGACGAGCATGCGACGGGCAGGCGCGATGGGGCAGGCGATGGGCAGGCGATGACGGCAGCTGCTATCAGTCTCACGTCGCGAAGGAACCGCTAGCTCGTCCTCGAGTGCTGTCTTTTGCTCTGGTTCTGCTCTGGGCAGCAAGCCCCCACCCGCCCAAAGCCTGACCGTCACGTGCTCCACCGGACGCGACAGCGGGCAGCACGACGACGCGCCTTTTCCATCAAACAGCAGCTCCATCCTCGCAGTAGCAGCACCCACCCTCCGCGACGACATCGCCATCGACCAGGGCTATTCCGCCGGCGATCCCTGATCCCGGCCCCTTCGCATCCGCGGCTTGGGCGCTCGAAACAGCTGCTCCGTCCGAGCGTGCAGCAGAGCAGGGAGGTGGCTGTTCCAGGTTGATTTAACGACCGACTCCACCCTCGGCCCTCCCACCGCCTTTGCAGACTCTCCTCGCTGCCTTTCCCTAGACGTCGCTAGCGCCACCTGCTCTGCGCGTGAAATTGCGCAGGCCACGCTACTGCATCGCTCCCCAACCCTCGTCCACCGCTGCGCCCGGACCCTCGCAGCCCGGATCCTTCGACGTCTACCACCGCGCAATAATAACAATGTCGCAGCCAAAAATCCCAGATAGGGCCCGCAAGTATAAGGAAGACCCGGCGCCTGTAGCGTCGCAAAAGATGGTGAGTTGCCTCTGCTTCCTTGCACCCCCTACCACGCACGCTCGACCACCTGCATCATCCCATACACTCGCTACCCTCCGCTCGCTCCCATCTTGATCGGCCCTGCCGCACCCTCGACCGTTGGAGTTTCGTCGTGCGCGTCGCAGAACCCTTCCCTAAACCCGTCACCGCCGCTGGTAGCTTCACACTCGCGCTTTTTGCATGCTGCAGCAGCCACTGCACGTCGCGGCCACACACAACGAGTTACCCCAGCTCCGGCGCGTCTCTGCCTACATGGTATGCCCTTCCCGCCAAGCAGCCCTGCTACCCAAAACCCGCCTCCCCTGTCGCACTTGCCAAAGCTTTCCTTGTCTCCTCTGAAGCCAGTCCAAGCCTCTTGTCACGCAGCCTACCAGCAGCGGAATCCCTGCCATCCTAGCAGCCTTCCGCTCCCACCGCTGGTCCGCTCTGTGTTGTCAACGTTGCGAAGTCCCGCCCTGCTTTCTTTAGTCTGCCCTTCCCATCCTATAAACTATACCCTACCGTCCTGTCTTTTTCCAGACCCTGCCCCTCGCCTACCACGCTGCTGCTGCACATCCGTCGCTACACCCTAGCCGCCCAGCCAACCACAGCGACCCGCACCCCCACCTCTCACCTTGCTTGCACCCCCAGCCCCGATCACCACCACAGCACCGAGAGTCGACGCTTGCTTTTTATCTTTTGTTTGCCCCAGCAGCCTTACTGACTGGCTGTCTTCTTAGCATCATCCCCACTCGGCTCAGGGCTTGCCACCGCCTAGTCACCTTCCTGTTCACCACCCTAGGCCTGGTGTAGTCCATCAACAACATCAACACCAGCACCATCCCGACTCTCCCCACCAGTCGGTGCCTTCTCAGAGTCCTGCACAGGGCCACTACCCATCACCACAACACCCAAACCCTCAGGGCCCGCCGCAGCACCAATCACCCTACATTCAGCAGATTCAAGGCCCCCCACCGCCGCAACAGCAGCAAGAGGTTCCCTACTACTCCCAGCACCACCAGAGCCCCTACAGCACCAACAGTGCGCCGAGTAACTACTCGTCCTCAGGTATGTTTTGTTTTTGTGTACACAAATCACCACGCGTTCGTCCATGCGCCCAGCGCATTAATGACGCCTCGACTTGGATGCCCCCGTCGTATATACCCCCGGCACAAAATGGAATTCTAACAATTCGCAGAAACCCCAGAGCTCATGGCGGCCGCAACAATGAACAGGGGCGGTTATCCTCCGATCTCATATCACACCCCGCAGTCAAACTCACCAGCATCTGTTCAGTCTCCACAGCACGACCAGCACGGCCGGCCAATCTATGGACAACCGCCCAGCCAGATGCCTCAATCAATGTACTACACACCCTATGCTTCGGCGCCAGTTCCCCAACAGTCACCCTACCAGCAGCACCCTTCAAGCGCGCCACAGCAACCAATGGCGACGCAATCGCTGCTCATGTCCCACCAGCAAAACCAGCAGATGCAGCATCAGCAACAACAACAACAACATCAGCAGCATCATCCCCAAACTCCTGGAATGACGGGAAGCCCCAAGTCGCGCATGTCGCAGACGCCACTTCAACGGCCACCGTCAGGACTCGGCCCGCCTCAAGCTCCGCCTCAAGGCCCTCCCGTCGGCACCCCCAACATGCACGCTGGCCCTCCCGGAGGACCCAACGTCAACCCTAATGCCGCGCCTGGTCCCATTCCTGCCACCACTCCTCTTGTTGTGCGACAAGACCAGAATGGTGTGCAATGGATCGCGTTTGAGTACTCTCGCGACAGGGTCAAGATGGAGTACACCATCCGCTGCGATGTCGAGTCTATCAATGTCGACGAGCTGCCGCAAGACTTCAAGACCGAGAACTGTGTATACCCTCGCGCTTGCTGCGCCAAGGATCAATACAAGGGCAACCGTCTTCACTACGAGACTGAATGCAACACCGTCGGCTGGGCTCTGGCGCAGTTGAACCCTTGCCTTCGCGGAAAGCGTGGTCTCATCCAGCGCGCCGTCGACAGCTGGAGGAACAGCAACCAAGACCCCCGACTAAGGAGCCGACGCGTGCGCAGAATGGCCAAGATGACCACAAGGAAAGCCCAATCGGCTAACCATGGTAACCACATGGCTGGACCAGGTGGACCAGGTGCTCCTGGCGTTCCCAACTCTGCCGGATTAGCAGCACCGCCCCGACAACCGAACATGGGCATGGGCGGCCCTCAGATGCACCATCACCATGATGGACCTGGAGGGCCCCACGGAGGACCAGATGACGTTAGCGGTATGTTTCACCAGATGTGATGTGATAAGGCGCAATTGTTGTTGGCTGTTAAATGATACCTCTGTCGTTCTTTCTCCATGTACATTACATACTCCTTGATGTAATACCCCTTCGATACCACTGCCCCATGCATGCTTGCATATATACCCACCCCATAGTTACCCATGTTTTTGGTTCAGCAGCGCAGGACGGGAAGTAGAGACATGTTTGGACGTGCAAGCTAACTCTCTTTGTGTACAGCCAATGAATACGGTGAATCACACACTCACCATCACCAAGCGCCAAACGGTCAATCATCATCACCTACCGACGGGCGGCCCGCTCAGAGCTTCTACCCGAATTACCCATCGAGCGACTCCGTCGCAGGCTCCAGCGGCATGCCGCCGATCCACGACAGCCTGAGCCACCCTCCGCCTCCATCGCACGCAGCGGGTGTGCCCGTTTCAAAGCAGCAAGAGCAAGACGAAGAAGAGCGAAAGCTAGCCATGTTTGGCGACTTACCTGACTCGAAGCGCCGCAAATTCATCCTTGTAGATGATGCGCAACGAGGAACTAGGGTTCGCGTGCGAGTTACTCTCGACACGGTCAAGATGGAGGAGATGCCTGATTCTTACCGCAAGTCCAACTCAGTATTCCCTCGTAGCTACTTTGCCATGCAAATGACCTCTCCACCTGCCAGTCCTCGTGGCAGCAAGGTCTTTGCTGACGAGCCCGACGTTGAGAGCGACCCGAGCTTCCCTCTGGCTGGCTCTACTGTTGTGCCTGTTCCAACGCTGGATGGCGAGACTCGTGTGCCGAAGCCGCGTCTTACTCGGGCGAAGCGGTCGAAGGAGATTACGCTCAATGATCTTGGTTACCGCATGAGCTGGAGCCAGAGTCGTGTTTTCGCAGGAAGGACATTGTTTCTACAAAAGTCTCGTAAGTCAATGGCTCGGTACGAAGAAGAACGTTTTACTAACCTTATCAACAGTTGATGCCTACCGTAACAAGATGAGAAGTAGCATGATGGGCCAAGGTCAAGATGTGACCCAAGTAGCCCCACATTTCGAGACTCGTGTTGGAAAGAGGCGGTGGAACGAGAGAATCGAGAAGAGCAAGAAGGCGAGGCGCGATGGCTCTCCTTAAGAAGTCTCAGGCCACATGCTCCAAACGGATGCCCTGGTTGCAGGCAGCCGCCCCGTTGACCCACTTTCTCGGCACTTGCAGGGAGCCCCTACGAACGACCGGGGTTGACAACCCTTTTCGACTCGGCACCAAATCCTTCGCGACAGGCCCGGCTGTTGCTTACACCTATGTTTCATCGTGGCTGTATTGGGTTTCAGACTGGTCGTTCATCTGCCGATGACTGCTTCTCTCTCTTTTCGATACTTCTCGGCCACCCACCACCGTCTTGATACCCGTCGGCAAGTTATGATCTCTTGCGACATACTCGGTCGGTTTTCGGTCTGTTCTTTCCTGTCTGTTTATAGCGTGTTGAGCGATCATCTCTTGTGCGAATGGACTTTGGCGTCTGCGGTAAAAAGAGACAAGGGAGCGTCTAAAAGCATGACTCAGGACGCTGTTTATGGCATGAGGAAGGCGTCTTGTCGGCTATGATTGCGTCTTCGGATATGTTTATATTGCGCATGTTTTTTTTAGTATTCGGTAGATGGGCTAGTTGTTGCTACCCTGGACATATAATAGACATCTCAAAAACAAACATGCAGTCTGACATTAAGTGATTACTTGCGAGTGTTTACAGCCCGGCAAAAGTCCAGAGTAAATTGCCCTCCTCCAAACCTTGGAAGAGGCGTTTTGTGTATCATCGAGAGAGACCCGGAGGATGCATCCCAGATGCAGCCAGCTGACCAGTTCGCCCGCAATCCTTCAAAGCACCGAACGAGAAGAGAACCCACATGAACCGCTCAGTAGCCACTCACGATCACTTACAGCGGCACGGCACGCAAGCCTTTCCATGCATGCTCGACGTGATATTGTCCGAGACAAATAAATCACGTCGATAGTCGTTCGGTCGACCTACTCTCCCCTAGGGACATCCCTCCCCCATACGTTCGCAAAGCGGAAGGCGGACAGGTGACAGGCCGGGAGAGCCTGGTCTCGCGTGGCTGAATACCACTCATGTCTACGCGTTGCGTGCCTGGTGCCTGACTACCCAGCTCAGGCACACAAGGATGATTTGCTTTTCAGGGTGGGTAAGGTGTGGGTAGTAAGGGGCGAGGGGGGCGCACCGCACGCAACAGGGCAGGGTATCAAAGAAGGCCAGGCACACGACTGCAACGCAATGCAATGTTGTGCGACGCGACGCGACCCGACGGTTGTTGGGGTGTGTGTGGGCAGAACAGGCTGATTGCGGTTTAGACACGATTGCCGGAGCGGCTGGCCGTTGGAGACCGAAATTACCCATGCATGCATGTGGCATGTGGCACGCGAGACGAGGTACGCGCGGAAAGGACCCCAACCAACCCACCTGCTGCCAACCCCCCCGAAGGCGTCGAAAACGGTAAAACCGTTACGAACCTAGGAGTAGTCGGAAAAGGCCCCCCTCTCTCCCTCCCTCCGTCATCCAAAGCAACGTAAGAAAAACTCTCCGAGGTTGCAGCGATGGTGCTTGGAGGGCATGTCACACTGGGCGGGATATGCCTAG
>Ga0265797_10009710_pt1 | contig 12401 bp, 6 predicted proteins | sample P2T30metagenome_FD_192433 | JGI IMG/M metagenome (GOLD analysis project Ga0265797, IMG submission 192433) | Plant litter microbial communities from East Loma Ridge, Irvine, California - P2 T30 | ecosystem: Environmental > Terrestrial > Plant litter > Unclassified | place: USA: California... | reverse complement strand
ACCATCATCACCATCCCCAAAAGCCTATGTACGAGCCTACTACACAAACGGACACACCCATGTACATGGCACGAACCACTCTCCACAAGCAAACCTTTCCTCTCCACTCACATCGAGAGAGGTCAGCAAAAAACTTAAAATTCACCCACACTTACATGTATCGCCCGCCAATCTGTCGTCAGGCTACATACATGTAGTTACACGAAAAGCAAGAACCCGGAGTTTAGGATGCTGCTGTACCTCTTTTAAATTGAAAGCCATCACTTTTTTTCTTTTCATACTCACATTGACGGCTTCCCCGAGAGGTGGGTGCGACGTGGATGTCAAAGAGAGGGTTATTACTGTGGTGTGACTGGTACGTGTCAGTTGTTGCTGTTCTTGTTGGCTGCTGGTGGCCGATGGCTGGCTAGGGGCTGGCTGGGTTGGTGTTCTGCGTCTGTGTTCTTTTTCTTTCTTCTCTGGGGGATGTGGAAGACTTTGTGGTTAGGTGGGGTTTATTGGTGAGTGAGTGAGTGAGTAAGTGAGTGGTGGTTCGTTGGTTTGTTGGCGACGTGGTGGAGGGTTCGGAGTTGTGGGTTGCTATATGGTTAGGTAGCCGGTCGCAGGGTTTTTGCTTGCGGCCTTTTTGGACTGGGTTCTAGGTTTGTTGTTGTTTGTTGTCGTGGTGACCTACCGAGTGGTATCTACTATCTCGGCGCTTGACAAGTCAAGAGAGGAAGAGCCTCGATAGGCAACTACCTACCGGTTACACATTGCACTGCAGGCAGCTTTGGCCGAGTTTCTTGCTCCCCGATGAACTTTTTTCCCAAGCGCATTGTGTAGCCCGTCAGCGCTTACTACATACTGTATGTATGTATTGAAGATGCAGTCGTCCGCGCGCGTCTTGTTTTTCGCCCTCGCACCTTGTGGTTCGAAAAGTCTAGAGACCCCAAGAAGGCGGGAAGTGAGGCTGCGGTGTGTACAGTATACTTCCTGGTGTCGATCATGGAGGGTGTGGACTAGCCTACCCATGCCACGTGCGTTGTGGGCTAAAGTAGTCTGCTGCGCTGTTGTATACAGTATCTACTCTCGGTAGCCAATTGTTGAGTGAACTTAGCTGTGGCAGCGATAAGCAGTGTTGGCGAGAGAAGTCGTGGCATACATGCATGCAGACATGCGGTTAGGGTCTTATTTTTGTTTTTTGTAAGGTATGGCAGTCTTCTGCTGACTGTCGCTTATGTTCCATGTTTTGGAAGGTTTCTGACTTGCGTGGTTTGGCTGGTCGGGGATTCTGGGTTCAACTATGTAGCGGCCAAAGGACCAGTAGAGCAAGGTACTGTAAGGTAAGGTAGTACTCTCAGTCTAGTGCAGCGATCAGCGACTTCTGCTGGGAGATGCTGGTCGATAGGCCAGGCCGTCTGTCAAGGCGGCGGCGGCGGTAGTCGGTTCGGCCAAGCGCAGGTGCATTAATTTACGAATACATACATGGGAGCTGTGCCGTGTTTTGGTGACAAATTCGACGCTGCGTTGCGGAGCGGATGCCGGCCTGTATTATTGATGTCACGAACGGCGGCTTGCATGCGTGCGGGCACATGTATGCATTTCGGCTGGCCTGGTCTGGCCTGGCATGCTGTTGTGCCGGGCAAGACAGCGCAGAGGGCGCAGAGACCCGATATTGAGACCGATGCAAGCAGTGATGAGACGGAGAGGGAGGCAGATGGCGAGAGGAGACATGGAGAGGAAGAGAGAGAGAGAGAGAGAGAGAGAGGCTAGGTGCAGACGGGTCTCGCGTCAGCTGAGCGGTATTGCATGTGGTCTCGTAGGTATGTATGCTCTCGTGAGTATGCAGCGAGCGGGCAACGACGTGAGTGTTTCTAGCGTAGCGAGGAGAAATGAGGCGAGGTCGTTGGTTGCAGGTTGCAGGAGAGCAGCAGCAGCAGAGTCAGGCGTGTTGTTGTCTCTGGTGGTGGTGGTGCCTCTTGTGATAACATGTCGACATAAGGTGGTGGGTTACCTGCTTTGGGTTTACAGTACGGATATCATGAGCTGGGCGCATGAACTTTGTCCTACACAGCTGCAGGAGCGTTATACTGGAAGTCACTGTACGGCATGGCGAAGAAAGGAGAGGGCCGAAATTGACCGAGACGTTGGCATGTACAGTGCAGTAACCTCATAGCTGGATGGAAGTCTAGCACTGCAGGAGAGACGGTGTGCAGTAATAACAAGGAATAATACGACACGGTCACGGCAAGTGCGGCGGCATGATTCTAGGTTCACCCTCGCGACATGGAAGATTATTGAGACATGTAGTCGGTATGTATGTTCCATACTACTGCGCGCTACTGATGAAACACGGGCGAAGCACGTGTCCTGCAAGGACCGCAAGGACCTCGCTGCAAGGACTGTAAAGGTAGATTGGCTGACTCGTCGGAGGGGACTGCTGCTGTTGTATGTTAGTAGCTGACTACCTTACTGTACTACTGTATGTACTATTCATGCATGCCCTAACGTACTGGCGATAGGAGGAGACGAGATGATGACGAGGGTGACACAAGGCGCGACGAGGCGAAACGAACGTTGCAAGTCTGATACTGTTGTGATTACTATCTTGTAGGTATACACCAAGCCAACAAGTCTTCTACGCATGTTCTTCATCCAGGTACGCACGGTAGAAGCCGCATCCTTCCTCCCAGTCAATCGGACAATGATCGGATGGGGGCGGGAATTGCATCAGTAGTCCTGCGAGCATATCCATGAACATTTGGTACGCTACGCGCATCTTCTTTTTGCTTGCAGATTGTTACTAGCACGCCCGATGGATACCTTGTGCCTGGTAGTGGAATGCGTGCATGCCAGATCGGGCCTGCGGGAAAAGCTCGTCAAGATCGCCCCAGCCATGTTCTCCTATGAGGCTCGTCGTCGATGATGATGATCCATGCTCCATGCTCCATGCTCCATGCTCTCCGATGCGATGCGACCATGCCGAAATGCTGCTGCTGCTGCTGCTGCAAATACCACCATGCAGCCATTTTCTGACTGCTAGGCGGCCTCCCGTCCTGCCCGCCCGCCGTCGACGCTGCTCGCTGCTCTGTTGATTGTGTGAGACAGCGCCAGCGCCACCCCTGATTATTGCGCACGCATCGCAAGGGAACATCTGCGCCGCTGCTGGGCCACCTTGCCTTGCCTCACCATCCCAACTCTACTACTACTCTCGCACTCACTTCACGCCGCGCCCGCCTAACGGTGACGTGGTTAGCCCTCTTGACAGTGCAGTCTCGCTCTCTTCTTCCAAGCTTCACCCACCACCACCCTCCGCCTCGCCGCCCACTACTGTGCACCACCATTCTATTCCCTCCTTCCCTGCCCCTCTATCTAACCTCACTTTAACCTCACATCAACATCCCTTCGCTCTATCCCTACCGGTCTTTTCCCACGTCTTTCCTGCCTCTCCGTCGCTCAACCGCCACTCTGCCTTTTTTCATAGGCTTTCCTCTCAACCGAGACCTACCTACCTAATCCAAACAATCCCACAAGCGGCCCACAGAGCGCAATTCTGTACCATTCACTCGTTTCACATTACCCTCTCTCTTTATGCTCAACACCCCTCCTGGTTACCTTGGATCCTCCCGACACCCATCGACCACCAAACCTGCTTCGGTCACAGCAGTCTCGTTCACGCCGACTCCGGCGCACAGGTATGCTTTCGAACATTCCAATCCCGGTTCTCGAATCACACACTGTAGCGGCATCGTGGGGCTTTGGGCAACCATAGCATGCTCCATGCGGCCACCCGCCTGCCATCCAATGCTGTGTCTGTGTGACGGCGTACCACCTTCGGCGCTTTTGCTAATTCTTACCCAAGCACTTCTGCAGCTCTCTGGTCCACAACATTATCTTCGCCCGGCTCTCTGCATTCTGACTCGTTCCTTTTTTTCTCTCTCTCTTGATCGCTTACCTCAGACCTGGTTTCGCCTTCCCTTTGGAACTCTCCTTTTTTTTGTGCAGGAGGCCTTCACTTTTCAACTGCAGGAAGTGGTTGATCTCACGACGCCGTTGCCGTCAACAACGACAACGACTGCCTGTCAAAGTACTACGACCACTCTCACAATCCGACAAACATGGCGCCCGCTGCCAACACAAACAGCCTGCCCAACCGTGAAAAGGCACCTGCTACCTCACACGCCCGACACGGAAGCAAATCAATGGAGGGTCAGAGCCGCGCAGTAGCGGCTAGAAGCAGGACCGGCTCAGATGCTCGTGAATGGGGCCACGTCAGCGAGTCCATAAAGCAATCACAGTTCGACGCCGAACCTGTCTTCGCCGACCAAAAACCAGCAACATCCACCTCAATGGCCACTCGATCCGAGCACGATGTTACGGCAGAGATAGAAAAGCACCTACGCTTAAGCGGTCCTCGTGGGATCGAGCTCCTCCCGGCTTTCCGCAATGCATCAACACATCCGCCCATCACTCCCGACTCCCTCGCCGAGCTCGACATGCCACGCATAATCAACAACCCTAAGCTACGTCACGATGTCAATTTCGACCGTGAGCTCCACTTCAGACCCAATCTGGACGGTGCACGAGGAAAGCAGAAGATCAAGTCAGCCGAGGACTACTGGAAGGCGCTGGAAGCCGAGCTGTACATGCTGGATCTTTCGCAAAGAGCGAGAGCACAACCCGACGGGACTGTCAGCCCAGGCTACTGGGAAAGCGTCATGCGGGAGAGCAGGAAGAGGTTGCCTAGTGTCTTTGAGGTAGTCCGCGACATCCTGACCACACTCGTGCCCGACCAAGACCAGCCCAAGATCACAGAGCGACTGGATGTTGATCTGCTTATCCAGCAAATCGACAATGGCGTGTGCGATCTCGTGGACCTTGCAAACTGGCTCGGAAAGGTATTAAAGAATCACTGCGCTCCGATGAGGGATGGTCTCGTGGATAAGATGCGTAAGAGCATTACAAAAGGTGCACAGCAGGCGGATCAAAAACTCATGGTCAGCGGACTGCGGCAATTACTCAACCTCCTCGAAGCGATGAAGCTGGACGTGGCAAACCATCAGATCAGGCACATGCGTCCACTGCTGATAGCCGACACAATCAACTTCCAAAAGCGGTACAACGACCACCGCATCGGCCTGGGCAAATTGAACCCCGAAGTCTCACGGTTGTGGCTGGAACAGGAGCATAACAACCTCAGCATCATCGAAGGAGCACACATGTCGTATCTGGAAACCCTGACACATGCACTGTTGAGAGACCTTCTCTTCTGCTCCAGCACTACCAGCCTCACCTCGACTTTCTACCTAGACCTCGACCGCCTGCGTACGATCCGGGTTGACATGCACAACATGATCTGCCATCTGGTCTGCGGAAACATTCTCGTCGACCTGCTTGCTCCTGCAGTATCGAGATTCGAGTTGCCCAAGGCTTTGTCGATACTGCGCAGTTCACTTTCAGCAATCGTTGGGTCGCAAGGTCTCTGGGCCGAACGCATCGAGAACATCGCTGCGGAAATCGTTCGCATTCTCCTCACGCTTGAAGGTCGCGCGCATCCATATGATGCAGATTTGATCGCCCTGGCAGAGCGCAAGCTCCAAGAAGACCTCGACCCTAACTCGCCAGTCTTCTGCATTTACGCTCAGGATATGCTCGATCGTTTCCTCCCCAAGGCAAAAGAGTGCGTCAACGCGCACTGCAGAATGCCCGCCATCGAGCTGCAGGAGGCCCTTGTTCCGCCAATGCCTGCCGCTCCGTCTCACTCGTTTGGCATGGGCGCCATCTGTGAGCCTGTTGCAGTGGCTCGACCCGCCGACCCAGAGATGGAGCTCATTCGCCGCTTCTCACATGTTGTCGTGTTGCATTGGCAGGTTTGGGCTGATCTCGTCTACCTTGTCGAACCGGAACCCGAGTATGGGCTTTCTTCACCCCCACCTTCAGTCTCGCCGGAGCCCGTCACTCGCGCAATCTTCAACCCGGGACACAAGTTCATCCCCAGTGCTGTTACCACCGACTCCGAGGCTTCTGGAATGCCTACTCCTGCGGCATCACCGGACCCCGAGTCCGACCTCCTTGACAACGACCAGACAGACACATTCGACGGCTCCATGCCGTTCTTCTCTGAAGATCAAGGCTGTTGATATACTTGTCTCTCAAACCAAGAGCATGAAGCTGGGCGGCATATGGCGAAAGAAGTCTGCCGAAACAGATTGTTCAACATCAAAGAGCACTAATCCCGCTCTGCATACCAACAGTCGACTCTCCTTCCTATCTCTGGCTTTAGCATCGGCGTTTCACCAATCAACCGGCATCATCCTTGGAAACACATTTTTCACGGCCATCAACTGTTGGAAAAGGACCGTGCAACTCTTCTCCTTCGGCTCTCCTCCATATTGGATCCGCCATTCTCAACTTGGCTTTCCCTCCGCCACCACAACTCTTCCCTTTTACGGTCAGCGTCTTTTTTCATTGTGTCGCAGTACATGATACCCCCTTTTTCCCTCCCCTTGTTGTACCAAAGCACCATTGGGCAAGAGGAGAAGAAAAATCTCTATTTTTTTTGGGAAGCTGTTTAGTCTGTTTTTTCTTTTATCCATATTTGCTTGGACTGGTTGGGTGGTAACAGAGCGTTTGAATTTTTCTGTTTTTCTCTAATTGTACATACTGGGTGGTATTTTTTAGAGTGTTTTTTCTGCTTTCTTGTTTGTTGGATAGGGAATTGGTACTACTGGAATGGGAATGGGATTGGGATTGGGATTGGGATTGGGATTGGAGGGATTCAGAGGGACTGGCTGGCTGGCTGAGGTATAATGGGCCTGCCTTTTTTTTCCGGTAATAAATGGGGGGGTGTGTGTGAGAGAGAGAGATGAGAGAGAGACAAGAGGAGAGTTTTTCAATAAGGGATGGATGGGATGGATGGTTGGTTGGTTATCATCACTACCTTACCTTACCTACCTACCTCAACTTTCCGGCTTTCTTCTGCTTTCCTCTCTGATCAAGAAAGAATCATTACATTGGCTGGCTCGAGGCAAGGCGAGGCAAGGCATGCTTTCGAACTCGAACTCGAACTTGAATACTAGGTATTGATTCTTTTAGGACTCTTTTTTGGCTACTACTACTAATACTACTACATAGTCGAAGTAATAATGACCCGACTTCCTTTTATTGGTGTAATAATTCTTGCGAGGGTTTCTTCTTTCCGATCGATCCTTGTTTTCTTTTTTGTTTACGGTGGTCTGTTTTGTTGCACGTGTGCGATTGTATCCTTGCCTATAGTACGTTAGTGAATGTTAGCTCTCAACTCTCTTGTGGGTCCGCTCATTGAATGGAGCGATCAATCAGTCCTCCATGGCGTGAGATTCCTGCTGAATACATTTATGGTATGGTGGTATCTCTAGTAGTATGTCTGCATATAGGTGTACTTGTAATCGATTCACTCACAGATGACGGCCGGCCCAATCACATGCATTGGATGGAGCGGTGGATGATTTGATCTTCTTAGGTAGGCTTTCGGGCAAGGAAAGGAAAGGACTTGATACCGTACCTAATGAAGTTACACCGCACACAAACATAGAGCGTGAAGTGAAGGCGAGAAAGATCTCATGGTCGGGAAAATGGTTTTGATGCCAACGCCTCTTGAGGCGCTTTTTGAATGTTGTTTCTACATGGGTGAATTTGTGAACGTGGCAAGGAAAAGACGACGCTAAACAAACTCATCATTGCGCGGCGAGCGTCTTCTTGATGGCTTCGATCTGCTCCAAAACAGCGCTCTTGCTGGTGCCGCCCTTGGCCGAGCGCATCTCGACCGACTTTTGGTAGTCGAACACGCCCAGCACGTCCTTTTCGAACCGCGAGTCGACGGCCTTCAATTGCTCGAACGACAGCTGGTCCATCGGTGTGTCCTCCTTCTCGGCCAGCGCCACGCACTGGCCCGAGATGTGGTGGGTCTCGCGGAAAGGCACGCCTTTGCGCACGAGGTAGTCTGCCAGGTCGGTGGCCAGCATGTCCGGCGTGAGAGACTTGAGCATGTTCTTCGGCTGGATGGCTAGCGTGCTGAGCACGCCCGTCGCGATCTGCGTGCTGTCGCCGATGGTCTTGACGTGGTCCAGCATCGGCTCGACGGACTCTTGCAGGTCTTTGTTGTAGGTTGACGGGATGCCCTTGACGCTCATCATGAGGCCGGTCATTTGGCCGAAGGCGCGCCCGGCTTTGCCGCGGATCAGTTCGAGAGAGTCCGGGTTCTTTTTCTGCGGCATGAGGGAAGAGCCGGTCGAATAGGCGTCTGCGAGCTTGACGAACGAGAACTCGCCCGAGGAGTAGATGATCAGGTCCTCGGCCCAGCGCGAGAAGTGCATCATCAGCATGGAACCCCACTGCATGAACTCGACGACGAAGTCGCGGTCGGCAACGCCGGCCATGGAGTTCATGATCAAGCCGTCGAATCCGAGCTCCTTGGCAATGGCCTCACGGTCGATGTTGAAAGGGTTGCCGGCAAGCGCACCGCAGCCAAGAGGGGACTTGTTGACGCGCGCCTTGAGCTCTCGCAGTCTCTCCAGGTCCGAGGAGAAAAACGCGCCGTACATGAGCATCCAGTGGCTCCATCGGATGGGCTGTGCGCGCTGCAAGTGCGTGTAACCAGGCATGACATGCTCGATGTCGCTCTCGGCGCGCGCGGCGATCACCTTGAGGAAGTCCACCAGGTAGCCCTCAAGCATGTCCAGCTGGTCCCTGAGCCACAATCGCATGTCGGTCGCAACCTGGTCGTTCCTGCTACGGCCGGTGTGCAGCTTGCCGGCAATGTCCTTGCCGATAATCTCGCCCAAACGCCTCTCGTTGGCGGTGTGGATATCCTCGTCGATGCCGGGCTGGATCTTGAAGGTGTTGTCCTGCCATTCTTTGAGGATCTGCTGGAAGCCCCGCTCGATCTCGGCGAACTCGTGCTCGGTCAGGAGCTTGTTGTTCTTGTTCGCACGGGCGTATGCGATGCTGCCGCGGATGTCTTGCGAGTAGAAGACGCGGTCGAAGTAGATGGACTCGTTGTACTGGGTCATGATCGGGTCTTGGCCGCCGGTGAAGCGGCCTCCCCAGAGCTTGCCAGCGGAGGGAGCGATTTGTTCGTTGGCCATTAATGCGGTTGTGTGCGTATGGGAGGGAGACGGAGGTTGGTATAGTAAAAGTACAAACGCAAGGCCTTGAGGTTGGTATGAGTCCAATGGCTTCTTTAATGTTTTAGGGCTCTTGAGAGTCACTCGTCCCCAGATTTCTTGTTATCGATACGGGCAGACGCCGAACTCGGCAGGAAGGTGGCCGATCGCGAGTCTTCGGTTGACTAACTAGCTCTTGAATGCCCTGGTGGCTTAGTAGTGCATGTCTGTGACAACTCACCTCTGGTAACATCATCCTGCTGGCTTTCAAGATGACCTCCCAAAACTTGTATCATCGCAGGCTGGTCGCCGAAAGCAGCGGGAAGGCCTGCTGGATCTGCTATAAGCCGTCGTCGACCGTACTCATCACACCTGCGAGCGATGACTGGTTCCACATCTGCCCTGGTCATTTGACAGACCGCAAGTTCGCGATCCCTAAGGACGAGGAGGATCTTGCCAAAAAGAAACGTGAAGAGGAGCTAGAAAAGGAGATCGAAGCTGTCAAGAAGGAATTCGAGGAGAAGATACGCAAGAAGGCAGATAAGCGCGCGGAGAAGGAAAAGGAAAAGGAAAAGGATGGCGGCAAGGACAAGAAAAAGGACGAGCAAAATGAAGACGAAAAAGACGAGAAGGAGAAAGAGGAGAAATTGAAGGAGCTTGAAAAGAAGAAAGACCCGGCCAAGGCAACCGTCGAGGGACCGCGAGTATTCGAACTGCACAAGAACTTCTACCAGATGCGACTCCAAAAGAAGCGGGAGACTGAAATTGCGAAGAGGAACAGGGACCGTATGCGTGCTCCTGGTGCTTTTCCTAGTGTGCCAACTGGCAATCCTTGAAGGTTGGACGCGATTTCTCGGCCTAGCATCAAGTTGCACTCCCTAAAGCACGCATAGCGACTTCGCCTTCTTCGCCATGTCGTTTCTCGGAAAAGACGACAGCCTGTGTGCGGTTTTGGTGAAAGCATTGTACTGCAGCTAGCCATTGCAACGAGTCAATCAGGTCTAATGACACCGCTCTGGGGCGACTACCCAGGCTTTGTTATTTCATGAATCGACTGGACTGGATAGCTTGTGTCACCAATCCGCTTTGTTCATTGTTCTGCTGTCCGACAATACCATTATGCGTCCAGGACTCTGCATATATACGCCTCTCACGGCTAGTATGATAGATTCTTCCTTTTCGTCAATCAGCTCCCCAGACAGGTCCGGTACCATGTCGCAACACAGCAGACTCGCCCTGACCCTAGGCAAGTCTGTCCCACAACCCCAAGGCACGAGTCCAAACATTGTAGCCGCCATCACCACTCGGATGGCGAACTTGAGTACATCTCCCTCCACCGGGCCAGATCGCTTGACATCACTTCCAGCGGAACTGTTGCAGCAGGTGGCCTCATACCTGAGTCCTTACTCAGTCATGGCTCTCAGGATTACAAACAAGGCAGCCTCCGATAAGACGTTTATTAACTTCATCGAGACATGCCTGCATAGTTTGACAGTCCAGACAACCGCACCCGGCGTCAAGTTTGCTTTGAGATCCCTGAAGATCCAGGGCGCAAGTAAGGCTACTACACGCATGACCTTCATGTACCCGCCTACTACCGACAGCCTTAGAAGCACTTCGCTTGCTGGCATCCCAAGTCAAGCCGACCTCAAGGCATTGCTAGCTCAGCTACCCAACGCCACGTCGATCACGATACGCGACAACACAGCGCACGGGCTGAACGTGTGGAAGCTCTGCTCTGCACTCACGACTACGCCCACTAAATTGACACACCTTACACTCGATAGCTGTGCTATGCCCGGCTCGACACTGTTACAACTTCTGAGTGCGGGCTCCGAAACTTTGAGCTATGTGGCACTTCGCAACATTCACCTCACAGACAGCACTTCCTTCAAGACAGTGCTCCTACTCCTGGTCCAAAGTTGTTCTTTGAATCGCCTCGTGCTGGACTCGTTGTCCAAGGGTGATTCTCGCGAACAGACGATCACCATGATCAGTCGTCAAGCCCTTAACACCCAAAGATTCCCTGCTGACCATGTCACGCGCACATGGACTTCCCTTATCCCACCCGGCATAGCCCAACAGTACACCATGAGCGCCTCCCTTGCTACTATGACAGGTGTTGACGGAGTCCGAAGAGGACTCAGAGGCATCCTTTCTGGGAGGTTTCGATGAGAGAGTCGTTTTGAACGAGCTAGACCCATGACACCAGGATCACCAATAGCGAGTTCGAGAGGCGTTTTGTCCTTGATGAAAACCGACAGAGTCGGCTGATAGCAAATGCAACCTTTTCCTAAACCCTTAGTAAGTTCTCCACTTTCTCCATATCTCTAACGTCTCATATTGTACAATGCCCATCACAACAACAACAACAAGATTTCGTGCAGATGCGGTGTCATATGTTGTTTACTCAATGTAGACTTGATCATTTGACAATACCGAGAACAAAGGCGAAAATGCTTTCACGCTGAGACCTGATTGCAAAGCAGTCATTGCAGACTTCCAGGCATGCATACTATTATTCCTGCGACTACTATCTTTTCAAGCTTGGGAAGATGACACCCCTATCCTGTATTGCTTCTGAGCACTTTTATTCAGTCATGTTTAACATTTGCATCCCCTCCCTTTTTGTCGGACTCCTTTACGTCAATCAGCAATATATATCCAAGCACTTACGTCGAGCGTTTAAGCCACTACGCGAGGAGGCCATGCGCACTCAGCTACGCGCCACGTCCAGGATTCATTCTAAGCACTTGGCAACATGATCACCTGCTCGTTGGACTGAGTTCACTTTAGAGGGACCAAGACACTTTGCAACTGCGAAATTCGCCCACAGGAACTGAATTCCACACGCTCAGCCTCTTGTACACACAGAGCGCAGATGGAGCTCTCTTTGCAGGTGGTCATCCTGCTGCTCTGGAGTCTGTGGAACAGAACAACTGCTTCGTCCGCGAGGACTCGATGAACTCGTCTTTCGTGTCCCTAATAAGCAAGAGCGTTCGATATGACTTTTGGAAGAAGATTGATTCACTAGGATGCGACATTGAAGAATGACAATCGATCAAGCCCTTCCGATGACCTCACAATGGGATTCTTGAAGCGTGAAAGAACGGCTTTGTTTGTGTGCGACTCGACCTGGCTTCGGGTGAAGTCAGACAATACATCGGGTGACATTCACGATATCATAGTAACTTCACTGTCGTCGAGGGAGCTAGGAGTGTCGGACCGCCTTCACTTCACTGACGCAGTGCCAACAAGGCGACGACGCGCTCCTCCTGG
>Ga0265797_10009709_pt1 | contig 12402 bp, 7 predicted proteins | sample P2T30metagenome_FD_192433 | JGI IMG/M metagenome (GOLD analysis project Ga0265797, IMG submission 192433) | Plant litter microbial communities from East Loma Ridge, Irvine, California - P2 T30 | ecosystem: Environmental > Terrestrial > Plant litter > Unclassified | place: USA: California... | reverse complement strand
ACGCAGCTCATGGTAGCAGCGTTTAGTGCGATCTAACAGAACCGACCATCTCAAGGGCAACATGATCCTGAATGTACCGACTGCAGCCCATGATATCAGCACATAGTCCAATCCCACCACAGCCCACAGACTGCCGCCACCTCATGACTTCTCCCACACCTTCTTCCCCGAGATGAACGTCTGCAACACCTCTCCGTCGTCGCCCAACAGCACAAAGTCTGCCCGTCTGCCAATTTCCAACTTACCCCTATCGTCATCTCGCATGAAATCCACCACATTCTCCGTCGCACACCTAACGGCCTCCGCGACCTCGCACCCGCTCCATTCCAGCAGATTCTGCACACACTCGCTCAAACCCGCACACCCGCCAATCAACGTCTCTGTACCCTCGATAACCACCCGCGAACCTTGCTTCACTTGATTGTGAGGAATCTGGGCGTGGCCCGGATAGCTGCCATCGGGTAGACCGGCCAACTCTATGCTGTCGGTGATGACGATGCACTTGTTGGGGTTTGCACGAAACAGCATAGTCGCTACCGAAGGGTGGAGGTGATTTCCATCGGTGATGACGCTGAAGTAGGGACTTGCTGACGCTGTAGATGGCGCGGCTGTAACTAGCCCTGCGAGACCGGGATCGCGGTGGTGTAGAGGCGCCATAGCGTTAAGGGTATGGGTTAGACATGTTGCTCCTGCTTGTAAAGCAGCCAGTCCTTGGGAGTAGCTTGCTGCGGAGTGGCCCAGGGACACGCGGATGCCGTTCTGTGTGAGCTTTTGGACTAGGAGCTCGGCATCTTCGAGTTCGGGGGCGAGGGTGACGAGTTTGAGCGTGTCGGAAGAAGTAGCTACGTCTCCGTACACTTGTTCTGGCGAGGCCGAAGGCTGGCGGAAGAGTGAAGCGTTGTGTGCTCCTTTTTTGGACGGATGAATATACGGGCCTTCGGCGTGGGATCCCAGCAAAGACGCCGCGCTGGGTATCTCACGAGGTCGCAGAGATGGCAGGATCTAGAGGTCAAGTCTCAGCCTCAGTGTGAGCGGTCTCGAGGCAGGGACATGAAACCTTTTTGAAATCATCGCTCGACACCGTCGGTATGGTGGCGTAGAAGGCAGTACATCCGGTACTAGGCAAGTATCTCGCGACCTCGTCTACCTTTTGTCCATAGGATTGCTCGTCCTCAAAGTGCGTGAAGTGGAAGCCTCTCATGCCATTGGTCTGCAACTCGATGAAGCCCGGGGCCACAATTGCGCCGCCAAGGTCGACAGTCTCGCTGTCGGCAGAGAGTAGGCCGTTCAGAATCCTACCTGTATCATTAGACACCACCAGGTCTTTTTGCACCAGCCGGCCAGCTATGCAAAGTCGACAGTTCGTGAAAGTGGTTGTGCGTTCTGGCATGGTTCTGAGAGAGAGAAAGGTTGTACTTGAAACAAGGGTGAAGAGACCTACCTTGGATCGAGTCGACGGCTATGCCTACGTATACGGCCAGCTGAAGTCGGCTCGCGCTCGCTTGGGTTCGTAAGGCTGGAATCGACCTCTTAGGCCGGATTCTCCTCGCAGTGCCATGCCACGCAGATGCTTGAGAGGCGAGGCTGGCAAACGATTGGGAGATGGGGAGGGTGGACTCTCGGTGGCCAGAGCTAGACTGCTGCTGCGGGGCATCGATCGCGCGACCGGCAGATCTGCCAAGAGCCGCGACTGCCTGTTGTGATCGGATGAGCGACTAGGTAAGTGAAGGATGGAAGATCGTATCTCTCGACAGATACCTTGGAGTGTGGCGCAAACATGTGCTACTACACGCAGAGACCTGCATGATAAGAACAAGCTCAGCACATGGCAATATTGACAGGCTACATGCAAACATAGTAATTGATGCAGGAAACTTGAAAGGCTGGCGTGCGGACAAAAAGAAGGCCAGGCGGCCTGCATGGGATCTTCAGCCAACAACGTCATCGACGCCCCGCGCAACGCACTTGCCCAAGGACAGCTGCGTTGCGTTACGCAGACGTGGTTGGGCGGCTTGGGGCTCTTCGATTCCTTGTTTTCGCCCGGTAGTAGTACATGCGGTGCCCTTGCTATTATTGTTGCATCGTCCGATTTCACTACTTTCCCACACCCGTTCCTCTGCTCACCCAAGTCCCATACCGCATCCACCACTGAGCGCGTCTGGACGAGCGGACTTTGAGGTCCTGTGCATTGGCCGGCCCTGTCGAGTAGCAAACTCACCATACAGTCCTCAAACACCCGCCCACCATGTCGCAGGTTCCAGCACAAGAGCATAAAGGCCCTGGCGGACACGTGAGTCCAGGAACGCTGTGCACACTTCCGCGCCACTTCGCTGACCCAATCCTTTAGTACTCTGGCAAGAACAAGATCCCCACCGTCGACGAGTTCGTGAAGCGTCTTGACAAAGACAAGGCTGCCCGAGATGCGAAAATCGACGCACAGAAGAATGGCGGACAGCAAGGTGCTCTGGGTGGCGACGAAGTCAAACCCCATCAGAACGAAGTGAAACACACGTCTGAGAACCAACAGACGGTCACAGACCCCACAACGGGCAAACAGATCGTCATTGAGGATGTCAACAAGGAGATGAGAGAAAGGGCCGAGAACCCTACTCTGTCGGTACCCAATGCAAACCTCGGAAGAGAAACCACCCAGCAAACGACTCCTCACCAGTCCAACCCAGAGTACAAGGAGAAGCAGGACATCACGGCGCCACCTGATCCTATCGCGGAGGGTAGCACGTCCGATGTACCAATCCATGGCGAGAAGACGAACATCTTGTTCCACCCTACACCTTCAATCAGCTATGAGCCGATGTTCAAACGCGTCGAGGAGCGCGGCCTTATACTCATCATCGGTATATTCTTCGCCATTGTCATTGTCGGCCGAGTCTTTGGTGGTGGCTACCTTGGACTCATCCCCCTGGGTGGTTGCGTTTCGAGCGGTGTGTGGCTCTGGATCAAGGAATTGGTCCGAAGTGGCCGTGAAATGGAGTGGGAGAGCGAGGCAGAGCGTGGAAAGACCGCCACCACCAACTTGCTCCCCGAAAGTGTCGAGTGGATGAACACCCTTGTGGGCATTGTTTGGGGCCTTGTCAACCCTGACATGTTCGCCGCTATTGGTGATACACTCGAAGACGTCATGCAGGCATCGGTGCCGGGTGTGATCGAAAACGTTCGTGTCGCGGAGATTGACCAAGGTTCAAACCCAATTCGCATTCTCAGCTTGCGCGCTCTGCCGGACACCCACATGAAAGAGCTGAAACAGTCTATTCATGAAGAGAACAAGAGGACCAAGGATCCTCAGGAGGCTGCCGCAGACGAGGAAGGCGGCGACTACTACAACCTCGAGATCAGTTTCGCTTACCACGCCGCACCAAGCGGCAGGCGCGCCTCTGACAAGGCAAGAAACATGCACATGCAACTGGTCTTCTACCTCGGAATCAAAGGTCTCTTCGGTGTACCTCTGCCCATCTTCGTCGAACTTCAGGAGCTTGTTGGCACCGTGCGCCTACGTCTCGCCATGACTCCCGAACCGCCCTTCTTGAAAACTCTATCCTTTACTCTGATGGGCGTTCCTCATGTCCAGGCCGGATGTATTCCCATGATGGAGAAGGCCCCTAACCTCCTGAACCTTCCGTTGATTTCCAACTTTGTCAACTACGCCATTGGTGCTGCCGCCAGCATGTATGTTGCACCCAAGAGCATGAGTCTCGACATGCGCGCCATGCTGCAAGGTGACGATATCCAAAAGGAGACCCAAGCTCTTGGAGTTCTATGGATCCGCATCCACCGTGCCGTTGGTCTCAGCAAACAGGACAAGAGAGGATCGAAGTGGGGTGGATCTGACCCTTACATCACTCTGTCTTTCAGCAAGTATGGAAAGCCGATGTACTGCACTCGTGTGATCACCGACGACCTGAACCCTATCTGGGAGGAAACCGCTGCTGTCCTTGTCACGCCTGAGTTGATCACCGCGGACGAGAATCTGAGTGTCGAGCTTTGGGACTCGGATCGTCATTCTGCGGACGACATCGTTGGAAAGGTCGAATTGAGCATGCAGAAGCTGATCCAACACCCTGGCAAAATGTACCCGCAAGTATCAAAGCTCTCTGGCATGGACGACGGTTCTGAGATGCCCGGTGAGCTTCGTTGGGAGGTCGGCTTCTTCGGCAAGCCCAGTTATCGCCCAGCGCTACGCACCGATGGCAAGAACAAGCTTCTCCCCGATACGCTAAAGGATGTGCCAGAATTGCAAGACGAGAAGGGCGCAATCAACAACGAGGATGACGATGCTGTGCAGCACACCCCCCCGGACCCTCTCTGGCCTAGTGGCATCTGCTCCATCATCGTCCACCAGATTGTCAACTTGGAGTACGAGAACATCACCGGTACCACTGGCAGCCGCAAAGGTCGCGAATACGAGCCCGCCAGAGGTTTCGGCGAAGGCACAGACGAGGAAGGCAGCAACTTGCCGACCAGTTACTGTACGATTTTATTCAACGACGAGCTCGTGTACCGCACTCGTGCAAAGGCCGTCAGCAGCAAGCCAATCTTCAATGCCGGTACTGAGCGCTTTATTCGTGACTGGCGCAGCGCTATCGTCACTGTCACCGTTCGCGATTCGAGACACAGAGAACATGACCCGATCATTGGCGTTGTGCCGTTGAAGCTTAGTGACATTCTTGATACTTCGTCACAAGTTACTCGATGGTACCCGCTTGATGGTGGTATTGGCTTTGGACGAATCCGAATCAGTCTGCTGTTCCGTTCAGTTGAGACACGTCTTCCTCCTCAGCAGCTCGGATTCTCTGTCGGAACTTTCCAGTTCACAGGCGAGCACGTCACCGCCAAAGGCTACAACCACCACGCGCGAATCAAGCTCAGGACTGGTGGCTCTATTGGTAAGATCGGACGCCATGCGTGTCATGCACTTGGTGAGGGCGAACAAGGCTACTACTGGGATTTGAGTAAGATGGAGGGTAAGCATGACAATAAACCCGTCCGTCTTCCCGTCAAATACCGGTACCGCAGCCCGGTCGTCTTCGAATTCCACATTGCGAACCACCGCAAACCCGACGCGTACGCAGTCTTCTGGCTTCACACTCTGATTGACAACGAGCCCTCGACTCTTGACATTCCGATATACAAGACAAAGGCATCGGCTCGCCTGACGCAGAACTACATCACGCCAGAACTGCTTGAAAAGGAAACACCTCCTGGTCTGGATGATCTCGAAGAGGTTGGACGTCTGCATTTCTCTGGAATGTTCAAGGCCGGCATGGACGATAGCCACGAGGCATTTGTCATGGACAACAGCTCACGTGAGACATACGAGACCTGGGAGGCCTGCCGCGCGGAAGGCGTTAGGACGAACATGGTTGACAAGGAGCTACCCGAGCGCGTACAGACTCTGCACGAAGAATCCCTTACTCAGGGCCGTGATGTTCTCAAGGAGACCGAACCGGATGAAAAGCAGAAGTGGCTGTCTAAGACTGGTACCGACTGGTCCGGAGCTTTCGGCGACGACCCAGCAGCCTACATGGACAAAAATGGCAAGAAGCGTCGTGAGCCTGGCGCGGAACCACCTCTGGCTGATGGTGAAGCCACGGACGGCACCGCAGACGGCCATGACAGCGACGACAGCTCTGACCTTGGCGTCCAAGATGCTACCAGCAGGAAGTCCATGGAGTCTGGCTGGACCGCGGGTACGAATGATACCTCCAACACGGGCATGTCCGAGAAAGACATCAACAAGCAAAACAAGAAGACCGAGGAGCGGAAACAGAGAGGATTGATGCAGTGGAAGCCGGCGCGCAACCTCAAGTTCGCCAAGGACGAAGGTATCATCGGCGTGAGGAAACTCAAGAACAAGATTACTGGAGGTCTGGAGGGCAGACAGCCTGGTGTCGAGACCGAGACGGGTTGATTATACCAAGACTCATGGTTTATTGTTGGTTTGATTGCAGAGTTCTAATGTTCGATGGCAAGTCACTATTGACTGGCTTTCTTGATGCTTGCATGAGATTAATGATACATTTTAATATGAAGAATGACAAGCAAAATCTTGGTTACTGATTACATGTCTAACCTGGGTTAAAGTGGTCATCGCTGCTTTAACCATACTGAACGTGTCCTGCGTACGCGGCATCTGGATGTAGGCAACTTAATCACTCAACAGATGGAATCGGAGAGGGCCGCACGAGTTATCCCCGAATGATGGCCAAGCGATTGCATCATTTCTCCGCGGCCAATGGCTCTGAATTAAAATCTCGAAGGAACGGACCTTCATCGTAGACTCCCACATCGCCACGCGCGCTTCGCGCATTATGGGCCATTCCGAGCACGTTTCTGTGAAGGCTTTGTGGGCCGTGGAAGCATGGCGAATGCCTCCAAGCGTCCGCGATTGTCATGCTAGGCTATCCGCTCCATCTCAAGCTGATAAATCACCCCAGACTCATGGTAGGACGGCGAGGATAAGCCTGGTGGGTGATTGCGATATAAAGACGGCTAGGGTTTGCATTTATTCTTTCCCGTTTCCCATATCTACACTCTGTTGCTGTTTCCTCTACTCTTACGCTTTCGACATCTCTTAAACCAAACCGGACTGCTACTTAATACCCTTCAAGCTCATAGACAACAACAACAACAACAACAACAACACGTACCTCAAAGATGGGCAGCGTTCCTCAAAACAAGCTCTTCGAGCCTCTCCAGGTCGGACACAACACACTTTCCAACCGTCTGGTCATGGCCCCTCTTACTCGCTTCCGCGCCGAGGACAATCACGTCCCCATGCCCATGGTCAAGGAATACTACGCCCAGCGCGCCTGCGTCCCCGGCACTCTTCTGATCACCGAAGCCACCATCATTGCCGCTCCCGCCGGCGGCTACCCTAATGTCCCCGCCATCTTCTCTGACGAGCAGATCGCCGCCTGGAAAGAGATTGCTGATGCAGTCCACGCCAAGGGCAGCTTCCTCTGGCTCCAGCTCTGGGCTCTCGGCCGCGTCGCCAGCGAAGAGTTCATGAAGGCCTCTGGCAACGGCGACCTCGTCTCTTCCTCCGATGTCCCCGCGGCTGAGGGTTACCCTGCGCCTCGCCCCTTGACCGAGGAGGAAATCCAGCAGTACATCCAGCAATACGCACAGGCTGCCTCCAATGCCGTCAAGAAGGCCGGTCTCGACGGTGTGGAGATTCATGGAGGAAACGGTTATTTAATCGACCAATTTACCCAAGATACCGCCAACAAGCGTACCGACAAGTGGGGCGGCAGCGTCGAAAACCGCTCGCGCTTTGCCCTCGAAATCGCCAAAGCCGTCTCCGAAGCCGTCGGTGCCGAGCGCACCGGCTTCCGCCTGTCGCCGTGGTCCACGTTCCAGGGAATGAAGATGACCGACCCTATCCCGCAGTTCACCCACCTGATCAAGGGCCTCAAGGAGCTCAAGCTGGGCTACCTGCACCTCGTCGAGTCGCGCATCGCCGGCAACGCCGACGTCGAAGCTACGGAGAAGAACGACTCGTTTGTCGAGCTGTGGGGCAAGACCTCTCCTATCCTCCTCGCCGGCGGCTTCACTTCTTCCAGCGCACAGGAAGTCGTCAAGCAGTACGCGGACAAGGACGTCGCTGTTGTCTTTGGCCGCTACTGGATTTCCACCCCCGATCTTGTCTTCAGAATCAAGAACGGCATCGAGCTTACGCCTTACAACCGTGACTTGTTCTACAACGCCAAGGAGGTTAAGGGCTACACCGACTACCCCTTCTCTGAGGAGTTCGTCAAGCAGTCGTAGAATTAGAGTGGGGCTGTCTTTGTTCTTGCTTTTAGCGTTCTGAGCGGGGAGGCATACATGTCATAGACTGGGAGGATCTTTTTTGAAGATACGCATATACAAGAATGATACAAACAATTTGACGACCTTGGAAAGAACTCGCGTGGGTGACGTCTCGTCTGTTCTTCGACATGATTTTTTTTTGACTTTACTGTCGAGGTTGTCGCAACCCGCCACACAGCACAGCTTTAGCGAGTCACATGCAAAACGGAGAGATTAGACTCGACCTTCCAAACCGGTCTTGACGACACCCAGGCGCGTCTCAAGAAAACCAGTCCGCATGCTAACAGCGAAATCACTCATGTGCTCGTGATGTTATACGCCACGCAGACTTGATGCATTCACATGCCGTCTGCTGTGAAATGCGGCAGCCTGACGACATCCCTGCATGCACTGTATCGCTTGTGTAACAACGCGCCCTCGACTAGAATACCGCCGCAACAACTCACCAAGCGACATGAGTATACACTGATACAACATCTTGCGACACAATGGAAGATCATGGGAGCGCCGCCGACATCGAGCACCAGCGTGTCAGACTCCGCTCTTATCAGCAGGAGATGCTCGATGCGAGTATGAAACGCAATGTCATCGTTGCAATGGATACGGGCAGCGGCAAGACTCACGTCGCGATTGCCCGCATTCAGGCGGAGCTAGAGCGATCACAGCCAAGAAAAGTATTCTCGACCTCATCTAGACGGGCCTACAGAGGCTTCAACTAATCTCAACTTCCACAGCTGATATGGTTCATGACCCCCAGCAGGCCGCTGAGCGAGCAGCAATGTCGCGTTCTCCAGGAACATCTCCCTGCATATCACGTCAAGAGCTTGACCGGCGCTGATGATGTCGACAAGTGGACCGACAAGCATCTCTGGAACGCTTTCCTGACTGGAGTACATGTAGTCGTGGGAACGCCGGCAGTGCTCGCAGATGCACTTACCCATGCGTTCGTGTCAATCTCTGATCTTTCACTATGCATCTTCGACGAAGCTCATCGCTGTACCAAGGGCCACCCGATGAACAAGATCATGCGGGACTTCTACCATCCCACCAAGCTTCGAGGGGATGCGGTTCCTCATGTACTGGGCCTCAGCGCTTCGCCCGTTCTGAACAGCAATGGCCTTGCTGCGATCGAGTCTAATCTCGATGCCGTCACAGTCACACCAAAGCGATTTCGCGAGGAGTTGGAGACGCACACTCACCCGCCTGAGCTGACAAAGGTAGACTACGACGAGAATGCACCCGCACTAAGACAGGACTCGATCTGCTACAAGCTTTACCAGGAAGTAACTTGCTACGATCTTGGGAATGATCCTTACGTGCTCGAGCTACTGGATCAGGACGATCACCAGGCAAAATTGCGCTTGCTCAAGGTGTACAAAAAAGGCAAGACGAACACCAGCGAGCAACTTCACACCCTAATGACCAGAGCTGGACACATCTCCACCCAGCTTGGGAATTCAATGGCTGAATGGTACATCCGCACTTGTCTCCGCCGATATCTCGAAGTCCGTCAAAGCAGCTCATCTTTGATCGACGATCTCGAGTCACGGGAACGGCACCACCTTGAGGCCATTGTTCGACGACTTCTTGCTGCATCTGATACTACAGGAGAAACACGAATGGACGTTGCGAGCACTTCGGATAAAGCAAGGGAGTTGCACGACGTCCTCCTGAGAAACACCAAGACGGGTCTTCGGAGCATTGTCTTCGTGGAACAACGGGCAATGGTAGTCGCTCTAGCACACATGCTACGCACTCCAGCCTTGTCGCAGCTGTACAATATTGGTACATTTGTTGGGAATTCGGGCCATCCGAGTCGCAAGATACTATTGAGCGATCTCGTTGATCTTCGGACCCAGGATCAAGACCTCCAGGCATTTCGCGACGGGGAAAAGAATCTCATGATTGCCACAAATGTACTAGAAGAGGGCATAGACATTCCAGCCTGCAATGGTGTCATTTGCTTCGATCTCCCAAAGAACCTGATCTCTTTTGTGTAGCGTAAAGGCCGAGCCCGAGAAGCCGACTCGAAATACATCCTGTTCGTGGCTCGAGGAGACCTCGACGCGGATCCTTCGAAATGGCGAAGGCTTGAAGAGAAGATGAAAGAAGCTTACATGGATGAGACACGATCAACGGACACCACATTGGGCGTTGAAGCAGGCGAAGAAGACACGAGTAGTGTGAGATACTCTGTTTCCTCTACTGGCGCGCTTCTCACGATGGAGAATGCAAGAGGTCACTTGCACCACTTCTGCGCAGTAGCCCGGCGTGCTAGCCGATACGTCGACCCGAGACCAGAATTCGACACGAAAGAGCTTGCTTCGAAGACGTGGGCTGCGTTGGTCACTTTGCCTTCTTTCGTGCACCCGAGTGTCCGTACCTCGAAAAGCACTCTTACTTGGCGTGGTGAGCGGAATGCGATCAAGGAGGCCGCCTTCAATGCTTACGTTGCTCTACACCAAGCGGGACTAGTCAATGATCATCTGCTTCCAGCTGTGAAGGGCCTTGGGCCAAAACCAGGAGAGCAACGTGCCGATCAGCCGTCATTGCTTAGTGTTGATGAACAGCTAAGTGCATGGCGACTGTGTGCCAACCATGAGACGGGTCAACCGACTACGTGGTACGCAGCAGATGTCAAATTGCATCTCTCCGATCGTGAGGTTCTGTCTCAGACTTTGTGGCTTCCATTCGGGATCGAAGCCGTGGAAAGCATTCGACTATACTGGAACGTTGATGTCTGTTACGAAGCAAGCGTCCACCCGCTGCCTCACGAAACCCTTGATGACGACGAGCGAAGCACAGCCACTACATGGACATCGCTGGTGCTACGATCCGTCTTTGCCAATCGTATGCCGGTCAAAAACGAAGACTTTGCTTTCTTGCTAAGCCGACCGTCGGACCAAATCGAGAACGACATTTCTGGAGCTTGTACAGGCCAGGATGCCATTCGTCAATACTTGGGCTCCCCTACGCGCAATCGTACAGACTGTGGAATAGTTCGTGTCGCAGGTCAAATCGGTCGAGGCTTCATACTGCAAGGCCTCGAGGACGTGAACAAAGAACATCCTCCGGATTCCGGGAAAACTGTTCTGGAAAACAACCTCGTTGTCACTCCTTTTCCAAAGCGACGAGACTTTCTCCATGTTGTTTCGAAGGACGATAATGTCAGTACTGCTTATACCTCTAAGCAGTCATTCCCAGTCTCTATGTGTACGATCGACCGACTTCCTGTGGACTATTCTATCATGGGAGTGTTTCTACCATCGATACTCCATCACCTCGATACCGCGTTCATTGCTCGTCACCTCAGCACCGGCAAACTGAGCAAGGTTGGAATCAATGATTTGTCGCTAGTTTTGCAAGCTCTGAGCGCACCTGTTGCCAATGAGCAGGCGGGCGACTACAACAGGTTGGAGTATCTCGGCGATTGTATCCTCAAATTCTGTACAGAACTCCAAGTTGCGGCGCAGCATCCCACCTGGCCAGAAGCTTTCCTGAGCTTGGAGAAAGACCGGATCGTTCGAAACAGCAACCTGGCAGATGCGGCGCTTGATATTGACCTGGCACAGTTCGGCCTGACCAAATCATTCACTGGAAGTAAGTGGCGGCCTTCGCAATTGAGGGAGCTTATGACCGTGCAAGAAGTCGGAAAGAGAGAGGTTTCGAGTAAGGTTCTCGCAGACGTTGTCGAGTCACTGATCGGAGCAGCCTACTCAGACAGCGGCTTGCAAAAAGCATATAATTGCATCCAAACGCTCCTGCCTAAGGAGGACTGGTGGGCTCATGATGTCGCTCTGGACGCGATTCTCGAGGAATCTCAACCCACCGATACCAACCTGGAGCTACTCGAGAAGCTGGTATGTCACACATTCGATCGCCCATCGCTTCTGCTCGAAGCGATCACCCACGCATCGCATCCCAACAACCAGTCCGGTCTGTCCTACGAGCGATTGGAGTTCCTCGGCGATGCAGTGCTGGATCTCATAGTCACCCCAAGACTTTACAATCACGAGCGAAAGCTGAGGCACTGGGATCTGCACCGTGTCCATGAAGCGCTCGTCAACGGACAATTCCTGGGCTTCTGCTGCATGACCCTCAGCGGGGAGCATGATACGTTCGACATCGTCGACATTTCCGCCGCCGACGGGGTGCCGCAAAAGGAAGCAAAATCGAGAACACGATCGTACCACCTCCATGACTTCATCCGCGCAAGTAGCCAGCTCGCAAAAGCTAAAGAAGCATCCATCGCCCGTTTGAATGCTCTGCGCGACCCGATTGCCACAGCCCTCGGATCAGGCAGCCTGTACCCATGGCCTGATCTCATCGCTCTGCGGCCCGAGAAGTTCTTCTCTGATGTCGTCGAATCTGTCCTCGGCGCTCTCTACTTGGATACGCGTGGAGACCTCGACGTCTGTGAAAGGTTTCTTGAGAAGTTGGGTGTTCTGCCGATTTTACGCAATATTCTGGATGGGAAGATGGAGACCACGTTCCCGAAAGAACGAGTTGGGATCCTTGCTGATCGGAAGGATGTCAAGTACGTCACTCAGAGTGTTGATGGTAGTGAGGGTCCTT
>Ga0265797_10009708_pt1 | contig 12404 bp, 12 predicted proteins | sample P2T30metagenome_FD_192433 | JGI IMG/M metagenome (GOLD analysis project Ga0265797, IMG submission 192433) | Plant litter microbial communities from East Loma Ridge, Irvine, California - P2 T30 | ecosystem: Environmental > Terrestrial > Plant litter > Unclassified | place: USA: California... | reverse complement strand
GGTTTAGTGCCAATTTCCCGTGGCACCGCGTTCAGGATATATGAGAGCGGTAGGCTGAGCGCGAAGGGGACTCGCGCAGGGGCGCTTGAGGAGGGGCGATGATCCGCAAAGCGGAGACACACCGTGACGTTCGGCTGCGGCCGGGTGTCACTTTCCCAGCGCCCAGCGGCGCCCGCTTCCCGGAGTCCGACGGCGCCAGCGCGGCCCAGGTGATGCCTGGCGCGGTGTACCCACTCCGGCGCATGGTCGCCGATGAACTCTTCAGCGGCGCCGTCGCCGTCATCCGACGATCCCCCAAAGCTGTGCTCGGTGTGCCCTTCGTCGCGGGACTGCTGAACTTCGGACTCACGCTGGCACTGATCGTGCTGCTGCCATCTTCGGCGTATACGCGACTGCTCACCGACCCCTCCGCCTTCGAGGATCCGGACCTGGCGCTCGGAGTGGCCGCTGACGCTGCCTTCATCTGGATCACCTTCCTCAGCATGGCCCTGACCTCACTGGTCATCGCGGTGGCAGCGGCGTATATGGTCCTGCCTACCCTGCGTGCCGCCTACGGCTTGCACACCGGCATGACTCAGACGATCCGGCTGCGACTGCGCAGAGTGGGACCGGTGATCGTGAACCTCCTGGTCCTTGGGTTCCTTCTTTCCGTCATCGCCCTGCCCGTCCTGTTCCTCGCGATACTCCTGCTGGTCATCACGCTCTTCATCGGTGTCATCGTGGTCCTGCCGGGACTGTTCCTGGCGTTGTGCTGGATCACCGCCGCGGTGATGTATGCCCCGTTGACAGTGGTGGTGGAGCGGCTTGGCCCCTTCGCCTCCATCGCACGATCCTGGCGGCTCAATCGCGGACGATGGTGGCGAAACATCGGCCTGGTCGCGCTGCTCTACGTGATCCTGGGCATCGTGTTCAGCATTGCGTCTGCTCCACTGATGATCTCCGTGGCGGCCGCGGAACTGGTGCAGGGGTCGGTGACATCCGGTGCACCCAGCGAGTGGGCCGGATTCGCCATCTTCACCCTGAGCGAGCTCTACGGGATCGTGGTGACCACGTTGTTCATCGGCCTGGTGGGAACTGTGGTCTCGCTGATGTACCTCAATGCGCGGATTCGGCAGGAAGCACTTGACGTGACCCTTCTCGCCGCCGCCGAACAGGTCCACAGCTCTCATGTGGAGCAGCTGATACCTGGGTCGATCGATCACCTCCATCAGCACTTCGCGGAGGTGAACAGCCGTGCAGCCCACTCCAGATGAGGCCAGAGACATTCTGCAGGAGGAGCTCAGCAACCCGCAGTATCAGCGCGATACCGCCGGTCCGCTGCGTGACGCCGTAGAGCGTTTCTTCGCCTGGATGGATCAGCTGCAGCTCAACCTCGGACCCGTGAACCTCTCGCTGGGTCCCATTATCCTGCTGGTGCTGCTGCTCGCGGCTGTCATCCTCTGTATTGTTCTGGTGCGGCCTCGATTGCAGCGCAGCGGGGACTCCGAGGACCTGCTCGCCGGGGTGCCCGGAATCACCGCGGCGCAGCTGCGCGCACGCGCCGAGGATCATGCCGTGGCGGATCGTTTCGACGAAGCCTGCCGGGAGCTGTTCCGCGCGGTGGTTCGCGCCGCTGAGGAGAATCAGGTCCTGGCCGAGCAGGCCGGGCGCACGGCAACAGAGGCTGGGTGGGCGCTGGCCCAGGCTCATCCTGCTCAGGCGCAACAGGCCATCCAGGCGGCTGAGCTCTTCAACTACTCGCGCTACGGCGGAGGGTCCCTGCAGCGCGCCGATTACGACTCCCTGCTGATGTTGGATCAGCGACTCGAAGACCAGGGCTCAGGGAACCAGGGTCTCGAGAATCAGCGCCACCAGGGCCCCGGCCTTGAGAAACAGGGCCTTGAAGATCGGGGGGCGCGGGTATGACGACGGCGACGCTCGGCTCCGCACTGCGCACTGGTTTTCAGCGCTGGCAGTTCTGGCTCCTGCTGCTGATCATCGGCATTCTCTCCGTTGCGCTGCTGCAGGCCATGAGCGAGCAGGATATGGATCGCTATGGCTTGGAGAACACCTCGTTGGACGGCTACGCAGCCCTGGCCCAGGTGCTCGAGGATCACGAGGTCACTCTGCATCCCGCAGCTTCTTCGGAGATCGCAGCGGAGGCGATGGAGGACCTCCCCGACGCACCACTGGTGGTCCTCTCCACGGGAGAGGTCCCCGACGAGGCATTCCTCGATGAGCTGCGACGGGGCTCCTCGCGGGACGTGCTGCTGATCTCCGAGACGGCTGAGCTTCCCAGCGTCCTCTTCCCAGACGGTGAGGTGACGTTCGCCGGAACACAGGCCGGCGGTGGTCCCGCCGCGAGCGCCACGGTGGAGTCGGGCGAGCAGTGCGCTGTTCCCGCGGCGCAGAACGCTGGGTCGATCGAGGCCACGGGAACGCTCTTCCACAGCGACTACCCGGGGTGCTTCACCGGTTTCGAGGACTCACAGGGGCCGGCCCAGCTGCTCCTGGACACACCGAACGGAATCCTCTTCGGCGCCCCGGATGCCTTCAGCAACAGTGAGATCACCCAGGCCGGCAACGCGGCATTGGCGCTCTGGCTCTTCGGTCAGCACGAAGACCTGATCTGGTACACCCCGATGGGACTGGACACACTCGCAAGCGACGACTGGGCCTCCCCCACCGACTTCCTTCCCGGCTGGGTGCTGCCTCTTGCCTGGTGGCTACTGCTCTGCGCACTGGTCCTCATGTTCGTCAACGGACGCCGCGCCGGCCCGATCGTCTCGGAGCCGCTTCCAGTGCAGGTCCCCTCGGCAGAGACTGCGGAGGGACGCGGGCGCATGTATCAACGTGCCAACGCGGTGAACGCCTCGGCACAGACCCTGCGCAGCGCGCACCTGATCCGCATCGCTCGGCTGCTGCGGCTGGGTGCCGGGGCGAATCAGTCAAGCATCACCGCGGCGGCGGCTCGTCACCTGCGCCGGGACCCCGCGGAACTCGCCGGACTGCTCGCCCAGGAACCGAAGAACAACGCCGAATTGGTCGCCTATGCCCAGGCTCTGGCAGCCCTGGAGGACCAGGCACGGCAGGCAGTCCTGACGCAACACACAAGAACCCAGCAATCACCATCTCAGCAAGGGAAGAACACCAGCAATGACTGAATCTCACTCTGCCCTCCACAACGATCCCGTCCCAGCGGATCAGGCCTCGCACCAGCTCCGCGATAAGTTCCAGCAGGTCAGAGCAGAGGTGGCCAAGGCAGTAGTGGGTCAAGATGCTGCCGTGACAAGCGTGCTGATCGGACTTCTGGTGCGCGGTCACGTGCTGCTCGAAGGTGTTCCCGGCGTGGCGAAGACCCTTCTGGTCCGCGCGATCTCCGCATCACTGAGCCTCGAGACCTCACGCGTGCAGTTCACTCCGGACCTGATGCCCGGCGACGTCACCGGCTCCTTGGTCTATGACTCCAAGACCGGCGACTTCAGCTTCCGTGAAGGCCCGGTCTTCACCAACCTTCTGCTGGCAGACGAGATCAACAGGACCCCGCCGAAGACTCAGGCTTCATTGCTGGAGGCCATGGAGGAGCGCCAGGTCTCGGTGGACGGCATCAGCCGTGCGCTTCCGGATCCGTTCCTCGTGGCTGCCACGCAGAACCCGGTGGAATATGAGGGGACCTACCCGCTGCCCGAAGCACAGCTGGACCGGTTCCTGCTCAAGGTCCATCTTGATCTGCCCCACCGCGGCGAGGAGATTGAGATCATCCGTCGCCATGCCGCCGGCTTCAACCCCTCCGATCTGACCGGGGCCGGGGTCCGTGCCGTGGCCGGTGCCGAAGATGTGCTTGCCGCGCGAGTCCAGGTCAGGCAGGTAGCCATTGCCAGTGAGGTGCTCGCCTATATCGTCGACCTCACCCGTGCGACTCGGGAGACTCCAAGCTTCCAGCTGGGTGTCTCTCCCCGCGGCGCCACCGCCCTGATGAATGCCTCCCGCGCCTGGGCCTGGCTCTCCGGTCGAGACTTCATCACTCCCGACGACGTCAAGGCACTTGCCCCGGCATGCCTGCGGCACCGCGTCTCGCTGCGTCCTGAGGCTGCCATGGACGGGGTCAGCATCGACGACGTGCTCGCGTCGATCCTTGCCACCGTCCCGGTCCCGCGCTGAGCAGACTATGGTGCTGACCCGTCGCTTTCTCTACCTGACGCTGGGACTCGGCGTCGTCGTCGTGGTGCTGCCCGGCCTGGCCACGCTTCTCACCTGCGCCGCGGCGCTGCTCCTGCTCGCGCTGGTGGATGTGCTGCTTGCCGGGTCCCCGCGCAGCGCCAGCGTGACACGCATTCCGAGCGCACCGGTCAGACTTGGGCAGCCGACGACGGCGAGCACCCTCCTGCAGCACAGCGGGTCACGGCGGCTGCGGGGTCAGCTCAAAGATGGCTGGCAGCCCTCGGCCGGGGCACGGACACCGATCACACCGGTAGATCTGCTGGCGGGCCGCTCCCATAGGGTCGATACCGCTCTGCAGCCCACCCGACGCGGTGATCTGCACAGCGAGCACGTCAGTCTGCGCTCGGTCGGCCCGATGGGCCTGGCCGGCCGGCAGGTGGTGCACCGAGTGCGGCACGTCCAGCGCGTGCTCCCGCCCTTCCACTCTCGCCGCCACCTGCCCTCGAAGCTGCAACGGCTGCGCGAGCTCGACGGGCAGACAGCGGTGCAGATCCGTGGGGCGGGGCATGAGTTCGACTCGCTGCGCGATTATGTCCGCGGAGATGATGTGCGCTCCATCGATTGGCGGGCCACCGCGCGGCGGCAGTCCTCGCAGGGGCAGCACCTCGTGGTGCGGACCTGGAGGCCGGAGCGGGACCGCCGGGTGATCATCGCGCTGGACTCCTCACGCACCTCAGCGGCACGGATCGAGGATGAGCCGCGACTGGATTCCGGCATGGAGGCCTCCCTGCTGCTCGGTGCGCTGGCAGCTGGTGCCGGTGACCGGGTGGACTTCTTCTCCTTCGACCGCGGACTCAGTTCCCAGGCCCGCTCCGGCATGCGCGGGAATCTGCTGCAGCAGATGGCAGATGTCATGGCAGGGGTGGACCCCGAGCTGGTGGAGGCTGACTTCTCCCAACTGCCTGGGCAGGTGCGCGCGATCAGCTCCCAGCGCAGCCTGTTGGTGGTACTGACCTCCTTGGATTCCGGTTCGCTGGAGGAAGGTCTGCTGCCGGTCCTTCCTGCCCTGGCCGAGCGTCACCTGGTGGTGCTGGCCGCGGTGCGCGACCCTGAACTGGACCGCCGCTCCCAGTCACGGGATACTCCCGGCGACGTCTACCGGGCCGCCGCCGCCGAACGAGCGCTCATCGAGAAGGAGACGCTGCGTCGCCAGCTCGCATCGCTGGGGGTAGAAGTTGTGGAGGCGACCCCGCACCTGCTCCCACCCCAACTCGCAGACACCTACATCCGACTCAAGGCCTCAGGTCGGCTCTGACAGTTTCCGCTGGTGGAATCTTCTCGCGGACTGCCCCGGCAGACTGCGCTGGCGGAATATTGCCCGGCCGCGGGGAATGCACGAGGGCCCCTGATTGCTGAATACTGGGCACCAGCTACGGTTAACCCCCGAAGCGCATCATTTTCAAGCGGAAAGTCATCTCATGAAGGTATTGGCAGCCATGTCCGGCGGAGTCGACTCCGCCGTGGCCGCGGCCCGAGCGGTAGACGCCGGCCACGAAGTTGTGGGAGTCCACCTCGCCCTGAGTCGAATGCCAGGCACCCTGCGCACCGGATCCCGTGGCTGCTGCACCATCGAGGACTCATCCGATGCCTGGCGCGCCTGCGAGAAGCTCGGCATCCCCTTCTACGTCTGGGACTTCTCAGAGCGCTTCAAGGCCGATGTCGTCGATGACTTCATCAGCGAGTACGCCGCCGGACGGACGCCCAACCCCTGCATGCGCTGCAACGAGAAGATCAAGTTCGAGGCGCTGCTGGACAAGGCGATCGCGCTTGGATTCGACGCGGTGGCCACCGGACACTACGCCAAGGTCTTCCGCGACGCCGAGGGCAATCCCGAGCTCCACCGTGCCGCGACCTGGACCAAGGATCAGTCCTATGTGCTCGGCGTGCTCACCACCGAGCAGCTTGAGCACTGCATGTTCCCCCTCGGAGAGACTCCGTCCAAGGACCTGGTGCGTGCCGAAGCTGCCGAGCGCGGACTCTCCGTGGCGAAGAAGCCTGATTCTCACGACATCTGCTTCATCCCCGACGGCGATACCCGTGGCTGGCTCGCGGAGCAGATCGAACTGCGCAACGGACCCATCTTGGACGCCGAGGGTGAACAGATCGGCGAGCACGAGGGTTCCGAGGCGTACACCGTGGGACAGCGCCGCGGACTCAAGCTCGGCCGACCCGCCCCGGATGGGAAGCCGCGGTTTGTGCTGGAGATCAGGCCGAAGGACAACACCGTCGTCGCCGGTCCCCGTGAGCTGCTCGAGATCGACCGGCTCAGCGGAATCCGCCTCTCCTGGGCCGGAACTCCTGTGCCTGAAGCCTCTACCGGTGAGTGGTTCCCGCTTGACCTGCAAATCAGGGCGCACGCAGATCCAGTGCCCGCCCGAGCCAGGGTCGAAGCGACCGAGCCGGAGACCGAAGAGGGCGCCCCGCGACTCATGGTGGAGCTCGACGAGGCACTGCAGGGCGTCGCCCCAGGTCAGACGGCCGTAATGTACCAAGGAACACGAGTCCTGGGTCAGGCCACGATCGACACCGCGCGGTCAAAGAATTACCACCCGGTCCCCAGCTAGGGGCGGGCCAGGCTGGTGCGGCCAGTAGGCTGGAGGGATGAGCATAGATCCGCGCGCCGGCGAGGCGGCCTCCTACGTAGATCCTGAAGTTCTGGACGAGTTGGTCTCGATGCGAGCCAGCATCGACAATATCGACGCGACCTTGGTCTATCTCCTCGCGGAGCGCTTCAAAGCCACGCAGCGCGTCGGCGTGCTCAAGGCCAAGCACCACCTCCCGGCGGCCGATCCCGCCCGGGAGAAGAACCAGATCTCACGGCTCAAGCGGCTCGCCGAGGACGCTGCGCTGGATCCCGAGTTCGCGGAGAAGTTTCTGAACTTCATCATCGAAGAGGTGATCCGCCACCACCAGGCAATCTCTGCCTCCTCTGGCGCCACCGGAGAAGTTCCGGGCAGCACCGCCGGGTCTTCGGACTCTGGAGCCGCGAGCACCGGGTCTGCGAGCACCGGGTCTGCCAGCGCTGGATCTGAAGGCACCGGATCCGCAGACGCCGGGTCAGATCGCACTGGGACTGCTTCTCCATGACGCTGCGTTCCGCCGCGCCCGGAGTCATGCCAGGGACCGAACTCACCCGCAGCGCTGAACTTCAGGCGGCGGAGCTGCCGGCCCCGCATCTTCCAGGCCTTCCTGAGCTGCCCTCCCGTGGCGTGCATTCTCAGCTCCTGGGCCGTTCCCTGGCCCAGCTCACTGAGCTCAGCGCCGAGCTGACCTCCTATGGCTGGCGGCTGACCCAGCGGCCAGGAGCTGATGACCAGCGCATCCGAGGCTGGCTGCGCTCCGATGTGGACACCCTCGCAGATGTCCGTGGACTTCGTGCCGAGGCCGCAATGGATCCCACCGATGACGACGACGGGCTCACCCCTCCCCTGGTGCTCGAACTCCTAGGGCCGGTGAGTCTCATGGCGAGCTTGGCGCTGCCCTCCGGCGAGAAGGTCCTCACTGACCACGGGGCACGCCGCGATCTGGCAGCTTCTCTGGCAGTCGGGGCCGCAGAACATATCGCCCATGTCAGGCGGGCCTGTTCGCCGTCGTCGTTGACTGTGGTCATCTCCGAACCCGATTACACCCGGGCTCGGCAGGGACGGATCCCTACAGTCAGCGGCTACCGGACGATCCGAGCGATTGAACGCGACGAAGCGCGCGGGCAGATCGGCATGATGATCGAGGCATTGCAGCAATCGGGAGTAGAAGAGATTCTGCTGGATCTCGGCGGCGCCGTTGCGGCCGAGCACCTGCACGACTTTCGGTCACTGAGTGGCACAGCGGTGAGCGGGTTCGGCGTGGATCTCACCCGAATGGACGCCTCAGGCTGGGAACGCACCGCGGAGCTGGTGGAGTCTGGCGCCACAGTCCTGGCCTCGATGCTCAGCGGCGCAGAGACTGCCGCGGCGATCTACCCCCGCTCCGCGAGCCGGTCGTCGATGGGCGAGACGGTCCTGCCCGAGGTCAGCGATCTGAGCCGGAGACTCCGCACCCCATGGGAACGGCTCGGTATGCCGCTGCAGGGACTGGACCAGTTCGTGCTGGTCGGCTCCACCGATCGGCACCGCGGAGAGCCTGCCCGCTCGCAGTTCGCCACTCTGAGTGAACCGGCGGCCATGCGCGTGCTCACCCGAGTGCGCGACACCGCCGAGGCATTGCGTGAACAGATCCGCGAGGCCTGAGGGAGGGTTCGCGGCTCGATCTCGCCGGCTTCACTCCCCCTTCGCATAACCCTCACCTGCCACTCCGCCCAGCCTTCATCATTTGGGCGAAATAGGGTGGAATGAGTCCAGCAACGGCGGCTATTCCGCCGTATCTCGCCCAATAGATCACCGGGAACCGGTGTGAGAATGAGGTATGAGCATGGATCAGCGATTGTCATTGATCACACTCGCAGTGGCGGATCTGCGGTCCACCCGAGCGTTCTACATCGACGGACTCGGGTGGAGCCCCGCAGTGGAAGCGCCAGGGGTGCTGATGCTGCGCGCGGGAGAACACCTCTTGCTCTCCTTCTGGGATCGGGACGAGTTCGAAGCCGAGGTAGCGCCCATCACGACTGGTCCCGGGGTCGCTCCGCTCACGCTTGCGCATAACGTCGGCTCAGCCCAGGAAGTCGATCAGATCCTGGACCGGGCACGAGACATCCGTGCTGACCCCGTCCACGCGGGCGAGAAACGTGAATGGGGCGGCTACACCGGATACTTCGCCGATCCAGATGGGTTCCGCTGGGAGATCGCCTGGGCGCCCGGCGAGGTCAACGACATCGTGCTGCCCTGATTCGCCGGGTGAACCGCGACGCGCCCCGCATTCCTCGCGACGCGCCTCGCATCCCTCGCATCCCATCCTCGCATCCCATCCATCGCGTCCCTGGGGCGCTTTCGGGTGGAATAACCTCTAAAAACCGAGCTGAAGCACCCGTTTTCGCCCCAGGGATGCAGCTCTGGACAGCCTCAGCGCCGGCCGGCTGCCATTCCGGCGGTGCGTGCCTGGGCGATGACGGCCGGAAGCGCCCGCGCCAGGGCGTCGATATCGGCCTGAGTGGTGGTCCATCCGAGGGTGAAGCGCTGCGCCCCGCGGGACTGCTCCTCACTGAGCCCCATGGCCAGCAGCACGTGGGAAGGGCGGGGCACCCCAGCGGTGCAGGCTGATCCGGTGGCGGTATCGAATCCGGCCATGTCCAACATGAACAGCAGCGAATCCCCCTCCGCCGCATCCACGGTGATGTGAAGATTATTCGGAAGCCGCAGTTCCGGGTGGGTCCGCGGATCCGGTCCGCGCAGCGTCACGCCGTCGAGGCCCACCACGGCATCAAGCAGCTGATCACGCAATCCGGCGAGCCGCGCGGACTCTTCGATCTGCCCGGCGACCAGCTCCTCGGCCACAGCCGCAAATGAGCAGATCCCCGCCACGTCAAGGGTGCCGGAGCGGATATCGCGCTCCTGCCCGCCACCATGGAGCACCGGGGTCAGCAGCACGTCACGGCGCACCAACAGCGCGCCGACTCCCACGGGGGCGCCGATCTTATGACCGCTGATGGCCATCGTGGCAGCGCCTGATTCCCGGAAGCTCATCGGGGCGGCACCCTCGGGCACAGACCCGAACGCCTGTACGGCATCGGTGTGCAGCGGAACGCCGTAGCGGGCGCACAGCTCTCCGATACGAGCCACCGGCTGGATCGCCCCGGTCTCGTTATTGGCCCACATCACCGTCACCAGTGCCACCGTCTTAGCACTTGCCGCGAGCTGCGCTTCGAACGTGGCCAGGTCCACGATGCCGTGCTCATCCACCGCGATCATGCCAAGCTCGGCCTGGTCATGGGCCTCGAGCCACTCAGCAGTCTCTAACACCGCGTGATGCTCGATCCCCGGCAGCAGGATGCGGTTCCGAGCGGGGTCCTGCGAGCGTCGATGCCAGAAGAGTCCCTTGACCGCGAGATTATCCGCCTCGGTGCCTCCGGAGGTGAAGATGACCTCCGAAGAGTGCGCCCCCACCGCGCGGGCAAGCTGTTCGCGCGCAGAGTCCACGGCCAGCCGCGCCCGGCGTCCCGATCCATGCAGCGAGGAGGGATTGGACAGCGCGGGCATGACCTCGGTGAGCACACGCATAGCCGTGGGTTTCACCGGAGTGGTGGCAGCGTGGTCGAAATAGGATCCGCCGGATGCGGCGTCGTCTGCAAATGACATCGTGTCCACGATTCTACGCTTTTGGGGCTATCGTGATTCCTCGATGAGCAGTCAATCCGCAGATCTCTACAGCGTCCTGGGCATAGGCCCCGATGCCGATGCCCAGGAAGTCCGCGCCGCCTACCGCAAGCAGGCGCGTCGCGCGCATCCTGATGCCGGTGGCACTGCGGAGCAGTTCCACCAGGTGCAGTCGGCCTGGGAGGTCCTCGGCGACGAAACCGCCCGAGCCGCCTACGACCGTGCGCAGCGCAGTCCCAGCCGAAACGCCTCTGATAACGACGACGACGCCGGAGGCTCGTACGGCCGACCCGGAAGCGCGGGGTTCGGCGGCTCGGGGTTCGCCGGCACAGGATTCAGAACCACCGCCGCAGGCAGCACCTCCGCGGGAAGCGCGGACTCAGCACGGGAACCCTCCGGAACAGCTCATCTTGCCCCGGTATATGTTCCCGAGCTCTCCAACCCGGAGCCGCTCTCGCTTCCGCTCACCAGCCAGCGCACCCACGGTGGGTTCGCCGCGCGCGGACTCTTCGGCGGAGGCCGCAATCTGCGCCGAGCCCAACATATGGCCGGCCTGTTGGAGAAACATGTCCTGGCGGATCTCCCGACCGCTCGGTTGTTCAATTCAATCGCTCTGGACCCCGCCGAGCGAGACCGTCGCGGGCAGACCCGAACTCCGCGCGGTCCCGCGGCTGAGCACGTCTTGGTCTGCGGCGACACCCTGGTGCTGGTCTCCTCGCTGGAGGTGCCTGCCGCGGCGGCATCCTGGGACGGTCGGTACCTGCGCGCCGCTGGACGCACACTCGCGCTTCCGGATCTCGCCGCGCAGTCCCGGGCGCTAAGAGTCCTTCTCGAGGCGGCGATGCGTGAGACCGGCCGTGAGACGACGCTCAGCGTGGGCCAGCAGGTGATCCTGCAATCCCCCGACGGGAACCTGCAGAGTCCGGTGGTGGAGTCCCGTGGGAGCGGCGCTGGGCGATCACCGCTGGCTGCTGCTCGGGCGTTCCGCAGCATCCGTGAACAGCTGGCTGCCTCGCCCCAAGCCAATGTCATCGACCGGCACCTGCTTGCGGCGCTGCGCGCCCAGCTCCAGCACCCGAACGACTGAGCGCTGCCATGCGGGCAGGACCTTGCCGCCGGTAGGATGACGCGGGTGAAGAACCCCATTCGTGTGCTGGTGGACCAGCCTGAGATCCCTGGCAACACCGGCAACCTGATCAGACTGGCTGCGGTCACCGGGATCGAGCTGCACCTGGCCGAACCCCTGGGCTTCGACTTCGCCGACGCCAAGCTGCGCCGGGCGGGTCTGGATTACCACGATCTCGCCGTCATGACAGTTCACCCGAGCCTCGACGCCGCCTACGCCGCACTCGCTCCGGAGCGCATCTTCGCCTTCACCGGAGACGGCACGGTCTCGCATACATCCGTGACCTATCGCGGCGGCGATGTGCTGCTTTTCGGACGTGAATCCACAGGACTGGATGACACGGTCAAGAATGATCCACGGATCACCGAGCGCGTTCGAATTCCGATGCTTCCCTCGCGCCGATCGCTGAATCTCGCCAACTCTGTCTCCATCGCCATCTATGAGGCGTGGCGTCAGGACGGATTTGCCGGAGCTCTCTGAGTGTCGGGAGGGTGTTGGTGGCGCTGGGACCAGCCGCCAATGACTACACTCACGAACCATGGACACCGCCTCTGACCGCTCTGCATCGGACCGCCCTCAGGACCTGCCCGAGGGTCATTATTCGGAGGATGATGCCCAGTACCCGGAAGGCTCGGAATTTGAGCCGACCGCAGATGATGCGGCCACCCAGGACAGCGAACAGGACTTCTACGAGACCCAGCAGGACCAGGGCTTCGAGGAGTCCGAGGAACCGCTGAGCGATCCCACGCTCAGCGAGCTGCTTGCAGGTTCCGCCCGTGGCGACCAGCCCTCCTTCGCCACCTTCTACGAGGCCACCTCCGATGTGGTCTACG
>Ga0265797_10009707_pt1 | contig 12404 bp, 8 predicted proteins | sample P2T30metagenome_FD_192433 | JGI IMG/M metagenome (GOLD analysis project Ga0265797, IMG submission 192433) | Plant litter microbial communities from East Loma Ridge, Irvine, California - P2 T30 | ecosystem: Environmental > Terrestrial > Plant litter > Unclassified | place: USA: California... | reverse complement strand
CGGGCTGGTGCTGAGGGCCTGGTAGAAGAAGTGGTTGTTGAATGCCATGCTAGCATGGTTGAAGACAGAAGCGGTCTGCGGGTCGCGCGCGTACTTGAGCAGCAGGGCCTTGACATCCGCGTTCTCGTCTGGCTCACCGGCCAGCAGCTCATCCAGCTTCTGCAGCATCATCTTCTGGTAGGTCGTCCATCCCAAGCGGTAACCGGTGTCGCTAAAGAGGCCAGGCACGCCGTGCTCGAGGAATTCCTTGTCGTAAACCAGATCAGGAGTAGGGCGAACATCGCGGCGGAGGGAGCGTGAGAAGGCGCGGTGTTGTGTTTGCTGAGAGATTGCCTTTGTGAATGTGCTAGGAGATGTGCGGGTCTAGAAGCCAGATGCTGTTAGCTTGTTGATTCCTCAATCGCCATGCGTATCAACTTACGCATGAAGGGCAAGTCCATTCTTTGGCGAAAGCGCCGAGAGGGCGCGCTATTCTTCTGGAAAACATGATGACTGTGCGTGTTTTCTGTGGCGGCAATCGTGTGTCGTCCCAATCGCCCTTGCCTCTGTCGCGCAGCAGACAACGCAGCGGAAATCCAAACGGAACCCCCGAGTGCTCCGCATAGCAGTACCTGTGAGCATAGCTGGGCACTATTCAGCACGCATCTTTCTCTCGAGATGCGCGCCAAATCGAAGTGACCTCCACCAATCAAGCACACCTCGTCCTTCACAACCAACACGCACTGCTGAAACGCGGCGTCAACATGTTTCATACCATCTGCTTTGCGCAGACGTGTACGACAGAGGCACTGCGTTGATTCCCTAGCGTCAACCATTCAAGGAAGCGATAGCATCACGGGTCTTGCTGCAGCGCCTACAGTCACCTTTCGCTCGCGATGAGTGCGTGCATTCACAGACGCGTAGAAGTCGTCTATCGTCGCTTAGCTCGGAGAGGGATAGTATGGGCCTTGTCTTGTTGGCTCACCTCTGTCTTGCGGTCTGAAAGGTCAGTCTCAGTCTCAGTCTCTTTCTTGTCTTGGAACCGTCTGCGATCGTGTTCGTTCTTGAAGACCATCCTCTCACTTTATCTTCTCCGGTTCCGTTCCTCTGTGATTTTCCTTCGCGCGCTATGGCGACTAATGCCTTAATACTATTCCTCATCGTTTGCTGCTCGGTAATCAGCCTATCTGCGGCAGCAATGCGTGTGCCCGCATCATCGACTAATGCGACGGAAGAGCTGGATCTCTCGTCAAGTCGCACCAAAACTCTCAGGCGTATCTCTCATCCTTCAAGATTTCGCCGTCAGGACACCGACGACAACTCTGTCTGCGGCGGCGACACTTCGTTATTCCAATGCGGCGCGCCCTTTCCGTCCGACTTCTGCTGTCCAACATCCACAAAATGTCTCCAAATGGATTTGTCTGCAATCGCTGTACTTTGCTGTCCTGCTGGACTGGACTGCAAATTCATCTCGCCTATCAGTTGCGATGAGCAGGCTCAGAATGCCACTGCGTTCCCTGGAAATCAGCTTCACTCAGATCCTACTATGCTTCTCGACAAGTGTGGCGATGCGTGTTGCCCCAGTGGTGCGACATGCCATGAAGGAGTATGCGCAGTCTCAATCTCGTCGGCGACTCAATCAAACACTCCTACGTCAACCCTCGCCGCATCTCCGCAGACTTCGATTCCGAGCACCAGAGCAAGCGCTGAAGACGTTACTTCGACCACATTGCTCCCAGCTGCATCATCACAGTCTTCAAACGCTCTCGATGGCATGGCAGTCCCTGGCGGATTGTCCGACTCGTCGCCAGAAAGCTTCTCTGGCAAGACTTTTGTCGCCGGTCTCTTCCCTGGCATCGTTCTCGGCGCTTGCATGGTCGCTCTCTTGATGTGGTGTTTGGACAGACGCCGGCGGCGAGGTCATAGTAGGCACTCAAATGACTATCCAGACCAGAAACATTTTTCGACAGCCGACCAACTTACGAGCTTGAGTACGGATTCACATCGAACTTTGCCGACCCACACACGATCCATATCCGAGCCCATCTCTGATCCACGGAATGGCCACAGAACAGACTTTGTTCGTGGCACACCCTCTCCACCACGAGATTTCGATCCACTCAATCACAATGCAGGCAACTATATCGTCACAGCGAGCGGTCCTGCGACTCCAGCGCGTACGCCCAAAATACGAGCGTTGTTCTCACGCTCTTCCGTCTTTCATTCGCCGCCTTCACCGCAGATGAGCCAGTTTCCATCACACATGAAACGCGGGACCCTAAGTCATGCCTATACTATATCGCCAATCCGGGCTCTTCGCTCCAAGAAATCTTCACATTCGCTCAGGAGGCAGATGACGGCGAGCGCAGCTGTTCCGCACACGAAGTTCGCTCGATCCCAAAATCAGAATCCAACCCAAGCTTCCGCTGGCGGGAGCACAGAAACGATTCAGGTAATCATGCCACAGGTAGAGCTCGAAGCGCGTACGCCTGATCAGCGCACGATGCGACCGCCTGCAGAGCTTGACACGAACAATACACGTGAAGCGGCTCATCCAATTCGAGACTCAGAGAGCACATGGACAACAGTGTCGTCTTCGCCGCTCTATCCGGAACCCATGCGTTTGCAGCAACATGCTCAACAAACACCCACCCGCGTCCCCGCTTCGCAGGCTCGAACAGCTACTCAAGCGCTCGGAGCCCCACGATCTGGACAAAGCCTGACGGTCCAGCCTGACTTGAGGAGGCAGACGACATTCAGTGGGTTTATGGAAAAGGCTGGTGTCAGGCCTGGTGTGAGCTGATGCAGTATGTCCTTGATATGCGCGGATATCCCGATTCAACTTAATGCCACTCATAGATCAGCTACTCGATCATCAAGATTATGCCCGTGGTTCTCCAGTTGCCTTGGGCATATTAGGCTCTTCTTTAATACACGCAGCGGCTGCTGCGATAGATCATTGAATTTGGGCGATCTTTTGCAATGGTCTCATAAGCTTTCGGGGCGCTTTGATAGAGCTCAAAAAAAATCAAATAGTTAGACGTGAGCCATGCCATCTCGTTCTGATTTACTTCCAATTTGTTTGCTATCTTGTCCGGTGAACATGTTAAACGTTATGTTACACTTGTTACACTAGCCTGCGCTACGGAATCCTGCCGACTGCACATGACATCGTAGTGCATCAAGGCAGCACTGCCCCTCATTCCCTCGCTCCTTACCTGCTGCGACTGGTTACCTCAAATAGCACTGTACGTCTTTCCTGTCTGTACCTGATCTTCATCACATATCTGGGACACTCTCTTTCCTACTCGTCCATACCGTGATCGCTCGTGAATATGGCAGATCTCGAACCATTCACCCTCATCGAGGAAACAGGCGACAAAGGTCCGCACCATCTGTTCGACGAGGTCACCGAGCTATCTTCTGCAAAGACTGCCGATCATGACCTTCAATACGTCGCTGCACTGCGAAAGGCCAACCCAGAGATGATCGTGACTTCAATCCCTGGTATGAACGTCAATTTGCGCGCCTTTGCCGCTTCTGGTTTCGCCACCTGCGAGCTCGACACCAAGACAGACTCTCACGCCAGCTGGAGAGGTTTTATCGCACCAAGAGTTAGGTCTGATGCCGGGCAGCTTGGTGAGCAGATTCACTTCGCCAAATACCACTACAAGTGGAACGACGAGGATTTCATCTTGTTCACCGTCGCCAATGTCCAATATGTGCTGAAGGAGCGCCAGGGCTCTGAAGGAGCGTTAGGGCCATCTCATATCACCGACAAGCTCATCTTGACGGTGGGCAAGTGGCAAGACAGTAGTCTGAACCAGACTGTTCTCGTCTTCGATGGTTACTGGCAGAGAAGCAGGGACCTTTGGGTCGCGGTACAGAAGGCGAACTGGGATAAGGTCATTTTGGACGAGAAGATGAAGAGCGATTTGACAAGTGTCGTCGATAAGTTCTTTGACTCGAAAGATGTCTACGAAGACTTGGGAGTGCCGTGGAAGAGAGGTCTCATCTTTGGTGGAGAACCTGGAAACGGCAAGACCATCTCGATCAAAGCACTCATGCACACGCTGCTATTCGATCGCAAGGACCCAATTCCGACCCTCTACGTTCGAGACGCACCGCAAAACTACCACATTCGGAATGTGTTCACTATGGCCCGCCGACTCGCGCCTTGCATGCTTGTGCTCGAGGACATCGAAACCATCGTGACGCCTCAGACGCGCAGCTACTTCTTCAACGAGATGGACGGCTTGGAGAACAACGACGGTATCTTCGTCGTAGCATCTACGAACTTCCTCGACCGCCTCGACCCCGGTCTCTCCAAACGCCCCAGCAGATTCGACCGAAAGTACATCTTCCCAATCCCGAACGAGCACGAACGCACGCTGTACTGCGAGTTCTGGCGCCAGAAACTGCAGAACAAGCCGAAGATCAAATTCCCGCAAAAGATGTGTCCGGCTATGGCTCACATCACCGACGGGTTCTCGTTTGCGTTTTTGCAGGAGTGCTTCGTTGCGACGCTGCTTACGTTGGCGCGCGAGGAAGATGAGTACATCGCGCAGCTCAATCAGCTCCGTCTCCGCAGAGACGAGAGCTTGGAGAAGTATGCGCTGTGGCGTGTGTTCAAGGAGCAAGCCGAATCTCTGCGTAAGCAGATCGAGAATGGCGGCAAAGAAAGTGTCGGTCCTTTGCATTTGAGGTATGGTGGCAGCTTGGTATCGCAGCACTCGGAGGATCGGTCGAACCAGAGCATTGAGGATGTGCTAAGCCCAGCATCGAGTGTGCTGCCTGACCTTCCTGGTGGAAAGGCCCGGATTATCAATCCGGCTGCCTTTGCGCTTGTGTAGGTGGCAATAGCGAACAGTTGGGAGCGCCAAACTCTTCCAGTAATCACAAGGAATAAGGATTGTTGGGACCGGCTTATTGCAGGCGCTTTTGAACTGCAGAAGATAGACTGTCTCTAGTTGCAATTAAATTATGTACGACTCCATCGGTATGTACTTGTGATGTTCGCGTCTAATGACTACTGTTGAAAATCGGGCTTAGTCTTCGCTCTCACGGTCTAGCTTCAAAGTGTTTACCGCTCACCCTACCGTTGAGAGGCCAGTACGGGGTTTGCAATTAGAATGTGAGGCTCCGTGGGCACCGAGGTACTCAATTCATGTCTTCAGGATTGGCTAGTGATCTCAAAGACAACATTTGATTGAAGAAGAATCTCGAGGTAGGGTTAGAGTTTGGGTCGTTATGTCTTGATCGAATTGTACACAATGACCGAGAGACATCCGTATGTGTATTGTCAAACCGGGCGTTACAGCTATACGTCGCATTTCGTTTGTTGTACATGATCGTGAAGGCATTGTGTACCCTAGTGGTGATTTGTACAGTCCATGCTTGATGTACATGTGTGGACTTGCCTATAAGAGTCAGGATCCTTCGTTGGCTGCCTGTCCTCAGAAGTCTGCGGACAACGTGGCAGCTTTCGAAGTTTGTAGTATCGGGAATCGAAATGTGATCATACTTGTTAGATCAGTAAACATAGACCAACGAACATCAAGGTAACATTCACTCAAATTCAATCAAATGTTGGGCATTCAAACCATTGTGGATGACGTAAACTGCTGCTGGCTAGATTGGGGAGGCGCGTGGCAGCACGAGCCAGCATCCAGCGTGTGCCAACCCCGAGGCCAACTGTGAAGCTCGCTTGCTGGCTTGCCTGCCTGGACCGCGCACTCGCCCCCTCCTCACACGACATTGAGCAGTCAGTATAGGGTAGATGTACCGGATACTGCCTTAGCAAGAAGGACATCAAGCATGTTCTCCGGCTCCAACTCCTACCTGGGCGGCGCCAACAGCGGCCGCCCCGGACACCTACAACCGCAACCTACGGGCTTCCAGGGCCAGCCATCGCCTTTCCAGTCGCAGCAGCCAACTGGCTTCGGTCAGCAGCAGCAACAGCAACAGCAGCCCCTCCAGCAGCAATACACCGGATTCCCTGGCGCTGGCCTCCAACCTCAAGCGACTGGCTATCCTCCTCAGAACCAACAGCAGTTCCAAGGCTTCCAGCAGCCGCAGCCTACTGGTTACCAGCCTCCGCAGCAACAGCAGCCACAGCAGACCGGATACCCGGGACTGCAGCAGCAGCAGCAGAATGTTGCGCAACCGCCAGCTCCTCCTCAGGTGCCGCAGCCGACGGGCATGACCTCGAACGATATCGCAGCCTCCTTCCGCGGCACTGCCCAGCCTTCGCCGCAGCCAGCAGCGAGTCGCGGCAGCAAGATTCCCAACATGCGCTTGAGCTTCATCACAGCAAGCGACCAGGCCAAGTTCGAACAGTTGTTCAAGAGCGCAACCGGCAATGAGCAGGCATTGAGTGGTGACAAGGCGAGAGACCTTCTTCTCAGGAGTAAGCTTGATGGAAACAGCCTGGCCCAGATTTGGACGCTCGCGGATACCACAAAGTCTGGACAGCTGCTCTTCCCTGAGTTTGCGCTTGCCATGTGGCTATGCAACTTGAGCCTGACCGGCAAAAGCATGCCTGCGACTCTGCCTGAGACTGTCCGCAACGAGGTCTCGAGCATGGTCGATATCATCTCTTTCGGAGTGCCGGATGACCGTCCTTCTCAACCTACAAGCCACGGTATCGACATCATGGGACCGCCTAAATCGTCAACTCCTACAATCCAACAGCCCCAGGCGCAAAACCCTTCGGACTCTCAACTTTTGTCGCAATTGACGGCGCAACCGACTGGCTACCAATTCCCTCAGCAGACAGGTTTCCAGCAACCGCAACAGACTGGCTTCCAGGGAGGCATGCCCCAGGCTACCGGCTACACTGGTCCTCGTCCACCGATGCCCCCAATGCCGACTGGCTTCAATGCGCAACAAGGCCTGTCACCCCAGCAGACTGGCTTTGGTGGAGGACCGATGGCGCAACCTCTCAACGCGCAGCCGACTGGTCGTCCAGGACAATGGGGTCTTGTCAATGCTCCGGCTTCGGGTCTCCCCAACCTGGAGGCTCTCCAGCAACAAATGATGCCACAGCCTGGACGTGAGACTGGATTCAGCATGCAAGGCTTGAAAGGAAACGCAACAGTCCCATGGTCGGTCACCAAACAGGAAAAGCAGATCTACGATGACATGTTCAAGGCCTGGGACGGCTTTGGCAAGGGTTACATCAGTGGACAGCAGGCAATCGAGATCTTTGGACAGTCGGGCATTGACAAGAGCGACTTGGAGCGCGTCTGGACACTATCTGATCCCAACAACAAGGGTCGCCTGAACCTTGACGAGTTTGCTGTGGCTATGCACTTGATCTACCGTCGCCTCAACGGTTACCCGGTCCCTGCGAAGCTGCCGCCAGAGCTTATCCCTCCGTCAACCCGCAACTTCGATGCTAGTATTGGTACGATGAAGAGTCTGCTCAACGAAGATGCACAGCAACGCAAGAACACAGGTGCTTTCTTGCAGCCTCAAAAGACTGGCGTCAGCTACTTGAAGGGACACTCGTTCCGCGGTAACGGTGCTTCGACCAACGCAGGAAGGAAAGATGCTACTGTGTTCAAGAACAACGACGAGGAAGTCGGATACCGCAGCTCTGCAAGGCGAAGAGTTGGCCAGGATGGCCGTAGCCCAAGCCCAGCCATCAGTGACAAAAGTGCGGACGACCTCAGCATCGACCAATTGAAGAAGGCCATCCGTGAGAAGCAGGTACTGCTGGATGCGATGGACTTCGAAGACGAGGGTAACGTTGATGCGGAGGATGCTCTGGATCGCAAGGACAGAAAGGAAAGCGACGACTTGTTCCGTCGCATCAGGCGCCTCCAAGAAGACATTGACTCTCATCCCAACTCTGCGTTCAAGACCGGCGACTCCGATGCAGAACGACGAAGCCTGCAAAGACAGCTCCAAGGCTTGTCTGACAGGCTTCCCGAGCTTGCAAGCCACGTGCGCCGCTGCGAACGAGCTATTGCAGATGCGCAGTTGGAGCTCTTCCGACGTAGGGACGCCAAGGCACACCCCAGTTCTGCGCCTGCAATCGTTGGGACTGGACCTGGTGGCGAAGTCACTGAAAGTGATCGCCTGAAGGCTAGAGCGAGGGCCATGATGCAGCAGCGTTCTGCCGCTCTCACTGGACGCAAGGTCGAAGCATCAGACGATGGCGCTGGTGCTGCTGCCAGGCTGAAGGATGAGCAAAGTCGTGTGTCTCGCGAACGTGAAGACAACGAGCGCATGGTGCAGGATGTTGAGGAGAGTGTCACAGAGTACTCGAAGAGCTTGGACTCGACCCTGAAACAGGGTGCTGAGAGCGCTTCAGACGAGCACGAGCGCAGGAGATGGGAAGATGGACTTGGCGTCGAGGACGAGGTCAAAGACTTCATCTTCGATCTCCAGCGCAGCTCACGTTCTGCAAGAATCCGCAACGAGGAAAAGTCACAGCCCAAGGTTTCTGAACGCGCGGAAGACACTGGACGTGCGAGCAGCATTTCTCGCAACGAAAGCCCAGCCGCGTCACGATCAAGCGCAGCTTCGCCCAAACCTTCGGGATCTTCGTACTCTAGCTACAAGACCGCTGAGGAGCGTGCTGCCTTCATCAAGCAACAGGCAGAAGCTCGCATGGCTGAGCGACTCGCTGCACTTGGACTTAAAGCACCGGCTAAGGGTGGCGAGAGTGCTTCTCAGCGTGCTGAGCGTGAGCGTAAAGAAAGAGATGATCGTGTCCGCCAGGCTGAAGAAGAGGACGCCCGCCGAGAGAAGGAGCGTCAAGCAAGACTTCAAGGCGAGAGCATCGCACCGCCATCTCCAGCCAGCGGTAAGGCCAAGCCAGCTCCTCCTGCACCAAGGAAGAACAAGCACGAGGATCACTCGCAGGCTGATGCTGAGGCGAAGAGAGCGGAACAAGAGATTAAGGAGCAGGCCATCAAGGAACAGCAAGCAGCTATGGCCCACGAGACACAAGACTTGGAGTAAGTCACACATCAACCAAAACCGTTTGTTTCGCCGTTACTGACCACTACTAGGGACGAGGAAGCTAGACAAGAACGCGAATTGCAGAAGCAACGCGAAGAACAGGAAGCCTCCCTGCGTGCGCTTGAAGAAGAAGTCAAAGCTGGCAAGCTGAAGAGGGCAGAAGAGAAGCAACGCCGTGCAGCCGCAAAGAAGGACTCCGCAGAGAAGGAGGCTCGGCTTGCCGCCCAACGTGCTGAGATTGAGGCTGCTAAAGAAAGAGAGCGCCAACTGCGAGCTCAACTTGAGTCCATCAGTGACGATGACAGCAGCGACGACGACGAAGGTCCCGCACGTATCACTCCGGATGAGAGCACACCCTCTGCAAGCATGGTGATTCCTCCGGTGCCTGAAGTGACGCCCAGCAGCCCTCCCGCCATCAAGAGTCCTCCGGAAGAGTCCAAGAACCCCTTCTGGAAGAGCATGAACCAGCCGCCCTCGGTCGCCAGCCCTCCTTCTGTTGCCTCACCCGAGGCCAAGAAGGACTACAACCCTTTCCATGCCATGCAAGCGTCAGACAACAAGACCACTCTGCCTGAACCTCAGCCTGCTGGTCGCTCCCGCGCGAAGCCATCAGACGATGATGATTGGTCTGTAGTCGAATCCAGTGACGACGAAGAGGAAGATGACCAGCCCCCAGGCGGTGGCAGTGCGAAGCACCTTGCCTCTATTCTCTTCGGTACCATGGCGCCTCCCCGCCCCATGTCGGCCATGGAGAACACCTCAAAGCCCAACTCTCCCGCCCCAGCAGGCTCGCCACCCCCTCCCCCTCCAATGCCTTCAAGCGGCGCACCCCCACCACCACCAATGCCCTCCGGCGGAGCTCCACCCCCTCCGCCTATGCCCACAGGAGGTGTACCACCGCCTCCGCCTATGCCTGGCAACGGCGCTCCCCCGCCACCCCCGATGCCCGCGGGTCCTCCTGCGGGTGGTATGCCGAATCGCAGCGGTCTGCTGGAGCAGATCCAGATGGGCAAGGGCCTCAGGAAGACACAGACTAAGGATCGCAGTCAGGCGGCTACGGCGGGACGGATTTTGTAAATGTGAACAACTCCTTTGGTGTAGATAGGAAAAGTAAGAAAGGAGAATTATTCTTATTGTGACCTGATAATATATCTTTCCTTTCAATATATGTCCCTGACATGCAATGAGCTCGCACAGTGCACGATGGTTGCGTCGCAAGTGACAGAGGTGCCATGTATCCATGGTAGAGGTAGACGCGAAAGATCTGATCGATCATCTTGCTCACAGACGCATAGGCTAATGATACTTCGACGGCAAAGTCCCCCAAAACCAGTGCTTTTTTCCACTTCCAAAGACCTGCATCCTTTGTTTTTCTTTTTTTTAATTATTCAAACAGGGTCATACACCGGATTAGCTTCTCAACGCTGCAATGATCGCATGATACAATGGCTTGATACAGGTTCTATAGCTGTGAACGCAGAGGCACACTCTCCCACGCCTCATCAAAGCCCGCTGACCGCACCCACTCAGGCCCACCAGTCTGTACAGAATCAATAGTCATATGCGCCAACTGAAGCCAGTCATCCTTCTTCAATCTGAACTCTGCCTTATCCTCATAAGGCGCGCAAACCTGCTGCCCATGCGCAAGCGCTCTGACAAGTTTCGACGCGTGCCCATCGTCTTCCATCGATCTCACCCTCTCAATAATCTTATCCCAGTCTGACGGTTGCGTCGGCTTGTAGTTCCTGATTTCATCCAAGTGGATTTCTGGGCTTTTCCTCGAAGCGTACATGGCGAGATCGTTCCAGACTTTCCACTCCAGCAGGCGCACTTTGTTCGCGTCGCTTAGCCATTGCTGCGCGAGGAAGCTGGAGTAGAAGATGCTGGAGTTGACGCAGTGCATGTAGAAGAAATCGAATTTCACCGCGTGGCGCGCGCGTTGCGCGCCGCCGGTGAAGTATGCTGCTGCGTTGATCATTTCGGCGGTTTTTTCTTCTAATTCCTCGGGTTTGATGTGGTACTGGGATGTGTAGCTCACCATGCGCTCGCCGGCGCGCGCTAAGATGCCGTCGCGGATTTTGTTGCCATCGGACCAGCGAGGTGCGTCGTAGAGCTCCTTGTCGTTGCGGATGTCATCGATTAGCTCGACCATGGTTCGAGAGGGTTTGGAGCGGTTCTTTTCTGCAGCTTCCTCAGCTTGATAGAAGAACTTTTCGATCCAGTCCGAGTGGATGGAGGCCTGAGCGAGGGCTTCAGCGATGATGGCAGGCTGCTCGAATTCCACGCCGAAACCGAGATGGATCAAAGGGTGGAGGAAGCCGGCGTAGACGAGTGGGAGCATCTTGGTGGCGACCTCGTCTTTGGAGAAGACGAATTTGTTGACTACGCTTTGATATCCAGAAATTTCGATCTTGTTCCTGAAGAATTGAAGGAAGTTCTTGTAGTGTTTCTCATCTCCTAGAAGTTTGATGAATGTTTCTGGATCCTGCATCTTCTCCACAGTAGCCTGATCGTAGGAGTCAAGCGCCCTCTGGTAGGATTCATTGGTTTGAAAGTGGTGCTGCAGATCTTTTGTCGAAGCATCCAGAGCGTATGTGGTCAACAGATGGTGCGCGATGTGATTGTGGAAACCATCGTTGTTGAAGAACATATGAAACCTATCATGATTCTCTTGTAGCAACTCCGAAGCAGCCTTAGCTTTCTCGGGAGCATTGAAACCAGGCAAAGAGAATGCCGGTTGCTCGTGCGTGGAGAGGAGGACTCGGGATGCTGTCGCCATTGTTCTTGTCACGCTGGAGTGTCTTGAAAAAGGCTGCCTAAAAATAAGTCGAGCTGGTAAAGTCCTGTACATGAGTAATGAGATGGAAATCACTGGTCTGTAGGAAATAGCTTGCGTTTATATCCTCGGTCTGCTCGTTGGCCTCGCTCTGTCTAGACTACCAGATCAGCAAAGTGGGGCTCGATGATGCCAAAGCAACAGGCCGAGTCAAACCAAAAGGTGGCTTCATTCAATGGTCACGACACTACCTTTGCAAATCATGTGCTGAGGGCATTCACGACCGATATGGAGATGTGTCCATACCAGAGGCTTCTCGTCCCATATGCCCTTCTTTCGGCAAGCGAACAGCGACAGCGAAGGATGCGAAGACACTGGCATTGGGAGGTTCGTTAGTAAGGCAATCAGGGCTTCCCCGGAGTTAGCAACTCGGGCCCCGAGCCGAGCTGACCTCGAATTTCTCCAACTCGCCTTGCTCGCGTCTTCCAAACGCGAACTAGACGCGTATCCATATCGCTTGTGATTCAGTACACCGCCCTTGAACCAATGATCAAACGACAAGTTGAAGGTTCACGTGTCATAATGCTACCGACCTGAGCACTGCTGGAACCGACAACAGCGAGATGACAAAGCGAAAGCGACACCCACGTAAGGCAAATGCCTCAGTCAAGCGACA
>Ga0265797_10009705_pt1 | contig 12410 bp, 11 predicted proteins | sample P2T30metagenome_FD_192433 | JGI IMG/M metagenome (GOLD analysis project Ga0265797, IMG submission 192433) | Plant litter microbial communities from East Loma Ridge, Irvine, California - P2 T30 | ecosystem: Environmental > Terrestrial > Plant litter > Unclassified | place: USA: California... | reverse complement strand
GACGTCTTAAGCCAGTCCTTCAGGTTTACGAATGTGGCAAAGAGCTAGATAATGCAGTCGCCTACATTATTCTGCGGCTGGGAGGCAACAGCTTTCTGGACTTGCCGACCAAAGGCCTTACTAAAAGCACTCTCGAAGCTCTTAAGCTTGCCGATGAGATCTGTACGGCTTTGGATCTACCTGAAGGCACGATCAAGTCCATCGGCGGTTCCGAAGTGGCTGACTTCTGGAAGCAGAAGATGGCCAAGTATCAGGGCAAATCTATTACCAAGGCTGCATGGGATAAGTGGCTTAAAGACTTGTCAACAATCAAGCAAGCAAGTCAGCGGCCCGGAGCTGGCTGGCTCGGACATTTTAGAGGCGTGAGCTTGGATGTATGGATCGGTTGGCTACAAGCGCCCGGCTGGCTGGACGGCTTGCTCAGCTTGCTACAATAGGCTAAGGGTAGGCTGAAATAGGTAAATTATGGGTCTGCTAAGGTGGAGGCTGGTGAAATGCTCCAGCTCCCTCGTGCAGGGCCTGATATAGGGCTTAAGAGCCCTAAATACCCTACATTCACCCCACTATCAAGCTAATCAAGCCCAATCAAGCTATTGGGCTTTTGGCCCTCATCAAGCTGGCTGGATGGGGATCTTCAAATTTCTGAGCTGGCTGCATGTATTGAGGAAACCGTAAGCTCGAGCTTTTCGAGCATTAAGAAGAGCAGGGCGGACGCTGTTGAGGCGTTGTTCTGGAGCAAAGATTCGTTTAGCATTGTATCTTTCCAAGCTCTCCATCTCAACTACCATGTCGTTCGCGTATCTACAGCTTTTCACCCTGCATCTGTGCGTATTCCTTCTCTGCAAATCATATTTACTGACACGGCCATAAATTCCATTACGTCGGCTTCAACCATTGCAATACTTCAGTCACAGAGTTCTAGATTGAATACATACTGCGTTCGGCAGGTAGCGTCTGCAATAGACTGTCGCAGAGCGCCGATTTTCTTATCTAGAAACTCTAGTCTCTACGCGCCTTTTCGCTCGCCGAAGGCTTCGCGCATTGTGATTGGCGCGGAGAGCTGCGTCTTGGCTTGAAGAGGTACATCGGCCACCTCCGGCCTCATCAATGTCGGAGTGACCTTGTAGACGGAGGTCCGAAGGTTGATGTATTAATTGTAGATGCTTGCCCGCAAGTACCTCACATCAGAAACCCAAGCATCATAAACCATCCGAAGAAGACTTTGTTCAAGCTACCAAACCACCGTTTCATTGTCCAATCACAATGCCTCACGCAACGACCAGCCAGATCACCATCCAGGAGCTCGAACCTCCCAAAGGCTCATCCTACAATTTCGGCGCCGAAGTTCGCAACTTCGATCTAGAGAAAATTTCAGGTAACTACCTTGCCCTCCCAAACCCAAACCAATCTCACACCACACCAGACTCCGATGCACGAACTCTCATAACCGCCCTCTACACCCACCAAGTCCTCCTCTTCAAGCGCCAACAAAGCCTCACCCCAAAAGCCCAGTACGAACTAACCCGTCTCTTCGACCCCGCGGCCACAAGCTACGGCCACGGCGCCGCTCTTGACGCCAAGCGCTCAATCTTGCATCCAGATCTCAAGACCATTCCGCACCAGCCCCAAGTGCAGGTCATAGGCAACGGCTTCGTGTCTGACTTCGAAGGCCTGAAGAACATCACGCTAAAGCACCCGCACCACCGCACTTTCCATGCAGATGCGATTAGTGACGAAGACGATCGCGACAACACGCGTTTCTATAGATGGCACATTGACGCCGCACTGTACGATCTCGAGCCGCCGAAAGTAACTTCGCTCCTTGCCGTTAAGGTCCCCAGGACGGAATACCAGACACTCCGATATGACGACGGGACGGGCGATGAGATACGTTTGAGCCGTGGGGCTACGGCGTTTGTGTCGAGTTACACCATGTGGGACATTTTGTCGGATCAAGATAAGGAGTTTGTTAGAACGACGAAAGTGCAGTACGCGCCGCATCCATATATCTGGATGAGCGGGGCGAAGTCGCGCTCGGATGGATTGGGTCTGATATCAGAAGGCAAAGAGTTATCGACTGAAGACTTACCTCCCATCGACGAAAATAAGATCAAAATCCTACCAATGTGCTGGAAAAATCCCATCACCCACAAACTCGCACTGCAAATCCACCCCAGCGCCATCCAAGCACTGCATCTCGCGGACGGCAGCGTGATTAGCGATTTGGCGGAAGTGAGGGCGATTGTGCACAGGTTGCAGAGGCCGGGGATTGCGCCGGAATTGGTGTATGCGGTGGATTGGGAGGAGGGGGATATGGCGCTGTTTAATAATAGGGGCGTGTTGCATACTGTTACTGGCAGCTTTGCAGCGGATGAGGTTAGGGTGTTTAGGCAGTGTAATATGGCGGCGAGTGAGGGCGTGGTTGGGCCGGTTGAGTAGGAGAAAGATGGTGGCTTTATGTGTGTGAAGGAGGGCGGGATGCATCATGGTTGTGTTGTTTGCTGGGTTTGTGCTGGTAATGGTAATTAGATAACTCAATTCCAACTGCTCATAGACTAGAGGAAATTACAAAAAGGCCAGCAGGCTTGGGAGGATCTGAATCCCTCCCTGTGACCCACTTTTTGCGGCTGAAGGATGCAGTCTATAGCTACATACTAGCTATTTCTAGCTCTCTACTGCTTCCATTCGGCCCCACGGCTTTCTCGGGTTGCGCTGATTCGTACTTAACATGCTTCAAGTAAAATCTCGTAGCAATCATCAACAGATTGATTTTTCATTCCGCATCTACACACAACCTTAACCAGGAAAACAAATCTCTTAAACCTCAACTCATAGCCACTATCATGCCCACACTCCAAGTCCCCGCCGACTACGGGTAAGACCCAACCGTTTCCTTCCCTCTTCTATATAGAACCCTACTGAGAATCATCCCAGCTACGTCCTCCTCACAGCCTCAACCTCCTACCTGCTCTCAAACTGGCTGGGCATCCGCATCGGCCCCTTCCGCAACGCCGCACAAATCCCCCACCCATGCGTCCATGCCACGCCCCCACCCACCTCCTCCGCAGAACACAAACGCGCAATCTACCTCTTCAACTGCGCGCAGCGCGCGCACCACAATTTCATCGAGAATTACACGGCCGCGCTGTCGGGTATGTTGGTTGGGGGGCTGGTGTATCCGCGACTGGCGGCTGGGGCGGGGGCGGCGTGGGTGCTGGGCAGGGTGGTGTATGCGTTAGGGTATACGAGGGTTGGTGGGTGGAATGTTGAGGGTAGGGGGAGGTTCAGTTGGGGGGGTTTTTATGTTGCGGCGGTTAGTCAGGTTCTGTTAGGGGGTTTGGTGGGGAAGGTGGGGTGGGATTTGCTGGGGGAGTGAGGGGCTTGGTTGTTTGGGGTGGGAGGGCTGTTGATCGAAGCGGTGGTCGATCGACCATGTTGGCGGTTCTCGTTCAAGACTGTTGCGTAATGTGTGATCTAGGCTTGCGTGAGTGTGTATTATGTAGCAACGTCAAAAGGGCGGCCGCTAGTGTGGGCACGTGCGACACGAAATTAGTAGTGAAGGACTACTTCACAGGCAATTCATGCTCAACTCCTCCTGTAATGAAGTGTGAAGGCCAAAAATACATCTGTTGGGCTGTTAAGAAAGTTCAGCAATGGTTCACAGGTTGTTCACCGATCCCCGTCTGGCTCCGCGAGAAATCGCTTTGATGCTATTGATGTGCGCTGTCGTGACCAGGCCCTTCCATCAATGTAAGTTAGCTGCACCTACTTATTGCTCGTAGAAGTCGCCCAGAAGCGGAAATCAGTCGCCAAAGCAGAATATGGGACTGGAAAAGTCTTGCACCGCACTCGAGTCTGCTGTGAGGTCCCATTATTTCAAGAATATCGCACGTAAACCTGCAGTAAGAAATAGTCGTTGATGGTCAGCATCATGTAGGACCCTATGGTGAAGCTGTTTGAAGGCATTACTGAGCAATGTCAACGATGTTGCATGAGCAGACGTGAAGTTTGAACACAGTGGAACGCAGTCACGGGTTGCGAAGACATCGAGATTCTTCCATCGACGGCCTTGGTATAGTAGACAGGTGTGATAAGCAGTGTTACTACACTTGGTGCGCTGAGTGTAGGAAGGTGCTGGTATCTATTGAGTCAACTACTTTGGCGTTTAGTGTGTCCTGAAGGTTGACACAATAGATACGAGCACCTTTGTAGTACGGAGATAATTTAGCCGACGCAAGCAAGCTACCGTACCCTGTCGCACTTCGGGCAGTGCTATAAGCTAGTCTATGACCTACGCTGGGGATCACGGTGTTTGCTAGCTTATGTAAAACACGAATGAAAGACACAATTTGCGCAGTATCTGCTAGAGCTAGACACTAGTCGATTCATATCCTGTGGGGGTTTTCCAAGATCAATAAAGTCGTTTCTCAGTCCTCAGATGGTTGCTGCAGTTCTCACTCAACTTTCGCCGCGCACTCTCCGTCATCGAGGATATCCAGCTCACAGCCATTCACCAAACATCAACGCGAGCATGGACTCAAGCGCTCAAACCGAAGACACAGCACCTGAATCCCTCAGCCAGATCATCACCACTATACTCATAACCACACATATTTGCATGCATACCTGCCTCACCCATCAGCTCATACGAAAGCATTATGAGCGGCACGCGCGACAGGTGCAGACAATCATGGCGTTAAGGTCGGCATTTCTGCTAATCTCGATGTGGAGTACGAAATGGCTCGGCACAACAGCAGCGTTCATGGGCTTCAGCCAGATGACCCGGAAGCATACCGTTCTGTTCATTACTAAAGCAATCGGAGCGACGATTTTGGTGTGCCTGCAGTGCTTGTGGAGGTTGAGATGGTATCGTGGAAGGCCACGCAAGGTCAGGACGCCAGCACCACGGAAAGAGCGTCCACCTCAGATAATGTCATCTGAGCAACACTGGGCGTTGATACAGCAAGCAAGGGAAGAAGCGGGTTGGGAGGAGGTGGACTGGAAGGCTGTCGCTGAATGGTAATTTCTTGGTGGAGATTCAGCAGTTCGGGAATTTGGAAATCAGCAGTCAAGAGTAAATCATCCGTGTCAATAGAAGCCAAATGATGTGCGAATGAATGTGTCTATTTTCATCATGTCATCTAAGAAAATCGTACGCGATACATGTGATGTATGTAACGAATGTGGGCCGACTATCGACCAGTCCGGCAGTCAACAGCTCCAAGCACCTCTATTTCACAGCCTTCAACTCCTCAAAGCAACGCCACCGCAAGAGGTTGATGAGCCTCAGCATTCCCACTATCCCGACGTCTAGGAAGTTCCGCCGGCGGCGTCACAGTCGGCTCCATCGACTTGCCAGAACCCTTGGTCTTCGATGGCTTCGCTTTCGTCGGCTTCGCTTTCGATGGCCGCGCCCCAGTAGGTCGTGCGCCTGATGGAGGTGCAACACCAGCGCCGGGCGTCTTCGATGGCTTCTTGTGCTTTCTTGAACGAAGGCGCGCTCCGTTGGTCATGCGGTTTTGACGTTTTTCTGGGCTCGGCGGACTAGCAGAAGGCATTCCGGTTGGGAGAGCATCAGACGGCGGCGGTGGTGGTGGAACTCCAGTTGGCGCTGCTACACCACCGCTTCGGTGCTTCTTTCCGCCGCGGTGTTTACGACCTCGCTTGCCAGTGGGGCGCGCAACGCCTTCTGGTCCGTCTGTTGGAGACTTTCCCTTTGGGTATGGAGGGTCTTGAGGACCGGCTGCTAGGTCTTGGTTGTCAGAGCTGTCATCGCCTGGTGTTGGCATGCCAGTGGGTCGTGGTCCGTCAAATTGGCCGGTAGGTTGTGCGTAGTCTATCGAGTATGTCAGAAGGTGGTACTTCAGCCTACATTGGTGACTTACCCTCGCCTCCACCTTGACCAGACTCGCCACTTCCACCTGCTCCGTCTGAGGGAATCGCGACACCGCCGGACCCGCTGTCACCTGGACCACCAGCGGGCGAGCCAGAAAGCGATTGGGCAGAACTCAAAGCCACGACTGCGAGAAGAGCGAAACGAGAGAAGGCAACCATCTTGAGGATTGAATGGAGTTTGGATCAAAGAACGGAAGTGAAGAGAGTGCGTGCAGTGCTGGAAGGAGTGAACAAAAGCACACGACGTTGAGTCGAAAGGAAAGACTGTGCTGGACAAGAAGCGATGGTGATGATCGGTGGCACTTCTCATCTGCAGCTCATCGCGTCTTTATACACAACTACTTCTTGTATCGCAAACCGCGTCGCCATGTTGATGCCCTGAAAGACATGGTAAACGTGACGCAGCTCCACTCCACAGTCGATCATGCCGCGCACGCATGTCATCTATGTGACGCCTGTCGCAGGCTTCGAGAACTCATGCTGTGCGGTCCATCGTTTCGAACAGTTGGTTGAGCATTGCCGATCTGTTTGGGAGAGCTAGGATGATCCTTCCCGGCGTCGTTTCACGCCAAGAGAGGCTACGTGTGTGCTCAAGTTCGCAGTATGAAGAACACCGAAAGCCGGGCTCTGGCGAAACATCCAGAACCTGCGTGGCAGAACAATGGTCGTGATACGATTGAACGTTGTCGTTCTCTCTACAAATCCACCTTTTTGTTCAAGTTTACCACCCCGCAATCTACCCGGAACATGTCGTTCCAAGCCAGTATTCCAGACGTAGCGAACCTTATGCAACAGTGACTTTGAAAAGAAGAAGGCCTCGCAAAGCCTCAAATGCTTGTTAATCAGGCTGATCGATTGTTCTGCATACACTTGCGGCGTGGACGGCACAGTGCGGCGCAAGTCGATGCTGAAACACCCCAAGATTCCCCGTTAAGGAAAGTATCGGGATTATCACTGATCCTGATTTGTGCTCTTTCGCTCACCTTCGTTGTCGCATGGCGATGATGAAGAACCGAGAAGTGCTGATTATCTTTGGTATTTAACCGCGTCGCTGTGCAACCTCGCGACAATGCATGTCAGCACATCTGCAGGTCCCAGACAGTCGTGGCCATTTTCAATGCAGCCAAACGCGGTATTTCATCTCGAATCGTCCATGTTCGGGATCTATATATCTACACTTTGCTTGTAAGCATGCTCATCTAACTCAAAGTCCTGGGACATTTATAGCTTTCCCCTCCTGCTGTCCACAGCCTCCCTCAACTTCTTGATGACTTCGCCAGGGTCCGCAGCTCCGAAGACAGCGCTACCTGCGACAATAACATTGGCACCTGCATCGGCAGCTTGGTCGATGGTCTTCCCCGACAAGCCGCCGTCGACTTCGATGTGCAGCTCGGGATACTTCTTTCGTAGCGCCGTGACTTTGGGGAGCTCGGAGGCCATGAAAGACTGGCCGCCGAAGCCGGGCTCGACGGTCATGACGAGAACCATCTGGGAAGGTCAGCTTCAGGATCTGAGGCTCAGGTGACCTGCGGTGGGCGCTTTGGACGCGAGGCCATGAGGTCGTGGATCTTGCGGGAGGTACCGCCATCTATAGCGGGTAGGTATTTGCCCATAGATCGCAAACATCGTGGGAAGGAGGGCCAATGATCGCTGAATTGTTTCGGAGAAATGTGGCAAGCTTCTCGAAACGGGCGCGAAGATGTGAATCGACAGGTTCTCGGCAGTGCAGCTCGCGTGCCTAAGCGCCGCCACAGCGACTCGCCCAATCGGTCAAGCCTCACCTCACGTCTTCGATGTCCTCGTTACATCATAGCGCGCGCAGTTGTATGCGCTATCGATTGTGATATCGTGTGGTGTGGCTGTGGAGAAATACACTTACATCGGGCACTTCGTCCTTGTTCGGGTTCTCCAATATGTCCCAGAGAACATCGACCGGTGTGCTTGGTTTGATGGCAATGCCAGCCTGCATGCCTTCGTCGTGGATGAACTTGATCAGCTCTTTGGGTGATGTCTTCTGGTCCGACTTGCCTTCCGGCTTGTCGGCTGCTGTTGATGAAATGGCGGCCTCGTAGTGGAAGCAGTAGAGATCACAGCCAGCCTTCTTGAAGTCCCGCACCCACTTTTTGGGCTCTGCAATCATCATGTGGCAGTCAAACGTTCCCTTGCCATGTGCAGTGGTTGGACGGTCCACGTGAGGTCTGATCTTGGTGACAACAGGCGCGCCAAACGTCATGTTGGGCACAAAATGCCCGTCCATGATGTCGACCTAGCCAGGTCAGTCACGTGGTATGATTCAAAGCATTGGTATGTTTACGTGAAGCCAGTCGGCGCCCTGACTAATAGTGTCAGAGCAAGCCTTGCCCAGGGCTCCAAAGTCTGCCGACAGGATTGATGGCGCGATGATGGCAGGCGGTGACATGGCGGGCGGCTCTGCTGCGGGTGCGGGAGGGTCTGTGGATTATGGGACTGACGATCTGAAGCGCCAATGGCAGAGAGCAGCGGTGATAGTGGAAATTGACTGTGATGGCTGACGATAATGCGCGTGGTGTTGAGCAGCAAGAGCGAGACGCTCGCTGCCCCACCTCTGGTCAATGCGTCACGACATGTTTTGCAAGCTCCATCCATCCCGAACCACACCTCCGCTGTTTCGATCCATTCATGCATCGCCGCACCCGCCGCATCGTCGCCTTGTTACTCCATCTTGAAATATTCACTTCGGTTCCCGACAGACGGTGCCTGTCCGCAATGGCGCATAAACCACCACGCAACGTTGCGGCGTGGTCACGGGTACTCCCACCCGCGTGGCATGGGACTCCATTTTCTTGCGCCACCTCAGAAGTGAAGAACTGATTCAAGGCTTTTGAAGCACAGCAGTTTAGCGAAGCACCATTGGGCGACGATGTCGTAGAACGCGATTCTGCCTCGCCATTGGCCAGGTGTTCAGAACTGGGACGCCCGAAATAGCTCAGCCCAGCGCTTACGCACAGGACGCCCAACCACATTGCACCACTCTACGCACGTTAGGCCCAATGTAAACATCGCATAGAAACAACCCTGCCTACAATGTACTTGCGCTGGCCAACCACGACGATGCCAGCGCGACCGCCATGCCGTGGCCGCCCTTGAACCGCTGAGATTCCTCTGCCTAGCCTCGCGCCGCCGTGCAAATGGACGAACAGCTGTCGATGCAGCCTCGAACGGGCGCCACTGTTGTACTAGCCCACCGTGAGTAGAATGGTAGGCGTCTAAGCGTGACATATACTCTTGCTGTGCCGCTTCGCCGAAGTCTGCTCTCCATTCACTTCAATTTCCCTCCGGGTCCCTTTCATTCAAACCCAAGTCTTCGTTGAGCGGAGCATCTATCTTTACTAGTAAGCTGTTGATCGGCAAATTTAGGGTTATACCCTTTTAATATCCCTTCCAACACGGCACCTGGTACTTTTTGTACTCGAATTCCACCCCCACTTCGCCAGCCCCAGCCAGCCCGGATTTCGAACTTACCCTTTAGTAATAATAGCACGAGGCGGAGCTCACCTCAATCCAACATATGTACATGCCAGAGATACTTCACTCTGCAGTATACAACCTTGCAGCCCTTGGCACTATGGACGAGCAACAATATGCGTCTCCGCTGGCCGAGAGACACCCTCTTAATGTCGTTGACGACGACTCCACCGCCGCCGCCTACTACTTCGCGGCATCCTACTCACCCTCATCGTCATACCTGCCAAGTGCCGTATCGCCCCGCGACTACGGCGACTTCCCCACACCAAAGGCACGTCTATTCGACATGACACCAAAAACCTCCCATTTCGTTCTGCAGTCGGCGCCGAACTCTCGAGCAGACAGCGACTACGATTCATTGTACGACATTACCGACGATGAGGCGGAGGTGCCACTTCATGCTTCCAAGTCTGTCCGGATCGTTTCCCAAACGAAGCGTCGCCGCTACCCATCTATTGTCATTCCATCGCCATCTGCCTGGCCGACCATTGAGAAGCTGAAGAGCGCGACGTCTGCAATACCAATGACTCCATCAAACCTTTTGACGCCATCACGACGCTGCCTGGCGATGATTGACTCTCACAATCTGCAGGTGCCTCTGCACTCTGCCGCTCCATCCCTAGACGGCAGTCTTACTTCGGAAGAGATGGACAGGTTGAGCTGTCCCGCTACTCCGATCATGCACACAAGACGCGCATCAATGTCCAGCACCGATTCCTGGGAGCCAGTACAGCTTGACTTGCAGGCCATGGAGACTCTGCAGCATCTCGGCAACTCACCGCCGACGGAGCAATCAGAGCATCAACTCCAGGGAAATAGCGAGGAGCACTGGGAGATGCAAGAGGTTGCTCGACCCGCCCTCGGCTTGGTCATCCCTTCTGCCGTGTTCAACAGCGTTTCGAGCGCAAGCACACCAATCTCCGCTCTTTCCGTTCCGTCCCCAGGAGGCTTCTTCTCTTCGCTACAATCTTCTGCTCGCCACACCTGGAGTCTGCCTAAGCGCGAAGAGTCCGTCCCTAACACCTCCACTGCGGAGAACTTCTACGGAGTCCCATGGCAGAGCAGGCGCAACAGCTCACCACCGCCACTACCGGCCCGCCGTCCACAAAGCAATCTTTCGGGCCCAACACTCAACGAGCTCGATGACGGTTTGGCAACGCCGAGACCGACCATTCTCAGTCCCGTCGGTGAGAACGTCGAAGTCAAGGAGATCAACCCCAGCCAGACCATCTTCCAGTACAATGAGGACTACAACGCTGAGCTCCAGAAGCTTTCTTCAGCCAATCTCGAGATGACTGGTCGCTGGCTCGAGGAGCAGGTCGATCTCCAAGCTGCGCTTCGTGAGATGAACGTCCTAGGCTCGCCCACGACTTCAGGTGACAACCAGATCTACGACACCGACAAGCCCGTTGTCAAGAAGACTGTCACATTCGCCGAGCCCGAACAATCGCCAGTGGAGGAGTCCAAGCCAGAGCCAATCATGACCTACGTCCAAGGCCTGGAATACGTTCGTGCCCATTCGCAGAAGAAGGACACCTTCATTCACCGCCAGGCTCGCGCCGAGGCCATGCACGTCCAGCGCCGCTGCACTCCTCTTGCCCACCGCGACCAGCTCATGGGCAAGTTCTCGCTCAGCGTTCCCGACCGCCCAGCCCCACCCCGTCCAGTCTCCGAGTTCTTCATGAACGACCCAACGGTCTTGAAGGAGCGCATTGCCCGCGCCCAAGAGGAGCGCCAAGCTCTCGACCAGATGCTCCCCGTTCAATGGATCCTCCAAGCCCAGAAACAGCTCAACGGCGGCGCACTCCTCAGCAAAGCCTCCGTCCGATGCGTCTCGCGCACCAGCGCCCCTCGCATCCTCGACGTCGGCGGCGTCGCGACCAATGACTGGGCATGGAACGTGGCGTACGACTACCCCTACGCACAAGTCGTTACCGTCTACACGTCCGACAACAACCACTCGTCCAACCTCGCCGGACCAGCGAACCACAAGCACATGACCGTGCCCAACATGTGGACTCTCCCATTTCCCTCCGGCCACTTCGATGTAGTGTCCGCGCGCACCCTGCACGAGATGCTCAAGACATCCAAGCCGCTCGGTCGCTCGGCCGACGAGTACGATCTGTGCTTGAAGGAGTGCCACCGCGTGCTCAAGAAGGGCGGCGTGTTCGAGTACAATCTGCTTGATGCGGATATGCTCTTTGCCGGCCGCAATGCGCAGGCCATGGGCGTGGAATTTGGATTCAACCTCAAGACACGTGGGTACGATGCGCAGGCTACCAAGAGCTTCTTGCCGCGCTTGAGCAAGGCTGGCTTCCGCGACGTGCAGCGCGCGTGGATGGTACTGCCCATGGGCAACACGGCTGCGAAGTGGAAAGATGAGTTGAACGTGTGTGCGGCGAAGAACGTGAAGTCGATCTCGGCGGATGGCGAGGTCGAGGATGCGCCAGCGACTGGCAGTACCGTTGATGCAGCGCAGTTGACGGGTATTGTCGGTAGCTGGGCGTGGGAGAAGTGGCTGCTTAAGTTGCAGATGGAGATGGGCAAGGATGAGGAGAAGTTGTTGGAGGGTGTGGTGCAGATGCTTGAGGAGTGTGCGCAGGGTGGCGCGGCGTGGAGGACGTTGGTGGGGTGTGCGAGGAAGTAGATGAAGTATGATGGATGATGAATGGATGGTGGGATGGGTATATAGAGCCATGGTGTTTTGGGTAATGAAATGGAACGGGGGATTGGATTGGTACCATACCATACAGCGACACAAGCTCTTTCGTTAGTTGGAATTCAAAACCAAATTACAAACCATTCGAAATGACTATATGCGAAGTGCAAAAGAGAAATAGTATGCCTACTGAGTAAGTAAGAACAAGTGAAGGCAATGCGCACGTGACAGCGGTAGATCGGCGCCACGCGAACCCTACGCGGTCCAAGCTCGGTCTTGAACTTCGAGCTTCGTCACTCACCAACGGCCGCAAAACACCAAAACCCGCCTTCACGCGCACTCATACCACCAC
>Ga0265797_10009704_pt1 | contig 12410 bp, 5 predicted proteins | sample P2T30metagenome_FD_192433 | JGI IMG/M metagenome (GOLD analysis project Ga0265797, IMG submission 192433) | Plant litter microbial communities from East Loma Ridge, Irvine, California - P2 T30 | ecosystem: Environmental > Terrestrial > Plant litter > Unclassified | place: USA: California... | reverse complement strand
CCGTCTACATCCGGAATCTTCCCGTACCCATGACTGTGGGATCCTTGCTCGATGGCGAAGTAGTTTCGTCCGGCTGCTAGACCGATGTGCAGCGCAATATCTGGGGAGGGATAGAGAGGATTGGCTGGTGGAAGAAGCTGGGGAACGAGATTGACGACAGTGTTATATGCTACGCGGATAGGCTCATGGTGAACGTGTATGTTGATCGGAGTTTGGTTTTTGGGTGACTTTGGTATCAGAGCTGGAAGTGTAGAAGCGATATCCCAGGAAGAGTTCTTGGGTACTTTCGCTAAAAATGGCTGGATACATGTTAGTCTGTCAAATGATCGCATCCAATGTGCCTGGTTAGAAGCACAATAGGAGATGTGGGCCGGATTACAGAGCATTGGAGAAAACACAGGGGATTGGAGGGAAATATTGACATACACCAAATCCAGTGACCAGTACGGTTACTGGTTTCTCTCCCTCTTCGTTTGGGGGCTGCAGAGCAGCATAGCTTGATGGCGGCATTGATGATCGGACTTAACAGATGATAGACTTAAGAAACGAGATGAACCCGACAGAAGAGACTACCGTAGTGTTAGCACATGCAGCGGAAATTCCCGTGTGAAGGTTTTGAGAACGGTATTGCGTGTAACGATGATATGCAGCTGCGAAAGAGCGAGCTGATGACGGCATGACGAGGCTGGGAAAAGGTCACGTATACATGATAGAGCTCAACAACAATACACGTCTTTGAACTACCTCACATCCATGGGAACAGCAATACTTACAGCTACGGAAATATGTCAAATGAGTCGAGGACACACGATGATCACTGCCTGCGTTACCAAAAGGATTGCGGTCAGGTCGTGGATGTAATTCGGCACTCGGCTAGGTTTAGCGCCTGATAGAGGAGGTCCCTGGTGACATATGCGCAATGCCTCAACCGCCGACTTCATTCCCGAACAGTCGTCTACCCCACACATTTACACAAATGCCCCACTTCGCGGCGAGTTGTCCAATACCGCCTGGCGCTTTTCTTCTCGGATGAGCTCTTGTCCAGCATGCTCAGTATCGGGTAGTGCACTCGTCCAAATGATGCACACGCCGTTGCGTACCAATATGCGGGTGTCGTGTTATTCTGGGTACTGCAGGACCACTGCATAAGTACGCAGTAGATGACGTCTAGCGAGCTGTCGTCCCACGCGCCACCGGAGTGCATATCGGTAAAGATCAAAGTGAGTACGCAAAGCCGCGACTGGCAATGGTTTTGCTCTTCCATTGCAGACGCAGTAGCTAACACCAACCATTGAAGACATCTCCCTCGGTCTCAAGCTCAACCAGATGGCTCCAACAAGCTCGTCTTCGAAACCCTACTCCCTCGCTATAGTAGGCGGTGGAATATCCGGCCTCTGCCTTGCAATAGCCCTCGTCCAATTCGATGTCCCTGTCACCATCTATGAAGCCGCACCGCACTTTGGTGAAATCGGCGCTGGGGTAGCATTCGGTCCCAATGCTGGACGTGCGATGGAGTTCCTGTCCCCAAAGATATACCAGGCTTTTTTGAAATGCAAGACAGGGAACGCAGACAACTCCAAGATGGATTCCTGGTTCACAATTCGGGTGGGAGACGCTAGGAGAGAGGACAAGGAGGGATATGTGAGAGAGGGCAAGAAAGTCGGCGATGCACTTTTTGAGGTGCCCATGCATTCGAGCGGAGGGCGCGGCGGTGTATACAGAGCACACTTCTTGGACGAACTTGTCAAAGACGTACCCGATGGTGTTGCCAAGTTCGACAAGAGGCTTGTGGAGATGAATGAAGCTCAAGATGGCTCTGGGGATATCGTGCTCAAGTTCGCTGATGGCTCGACAGCACAGCACAGCGCCGTGATTGGTTGTGACGGCATAAAGTCCTTGACGAGGAAGTGGTTAGTTGGAAGAGACAATCCCGCGTCCAAGGCTGTCTTTTCTGGAAAGTATGCCTATAGAGGGCTGATACCCATGGACAAGGCCGTCGAGCTGTTGGGCGATGATGTAGCACGGAACAGCCAGATGTATCTTGGCTATCATGGCCACTTGCTCACGTTTCCAATTGAGCATGGGAAGACGATGAATGGTAAGGTCAGTCATCGTCTAGAGAGGACATTTGCTAACTGTTGTAGTGGTCGCATTTAACTCTCGCGATACCTGGGACGATGAGAAATGGGTTGTGACTACATCGAAGGAGGAGATGGAGGCAGATTTTAAAGAGTGGGGTCCACATGTTCAAAAGATTGTCGGGGCAATGCAGAAGCCAGATATTTGGGCGCTCTTCCAGCATCCACCCTGCGACACCTATGCCAAAGGCCGTGTCTGTCTACTTGGAGACGCAGCGCATGCGACCACACCCCATCAAGGCGCTGGCGCTGGCCAGTGTATAGAGGACTCTTACATCCTCGCTAATCTAGTCAAGGACGCGAATAACGTTGACGAGTTGCAGCGAGCCTTTGGCGCGTTCGACCAGGTCAGACGGGAGAGGACACAGAAGATCGTGAAAACGAGTTACGAAGCTGGCAAGTTGTACGATTTCGAGCTGTTCGGAGACGACCTTGATAAAATCGAGGAAAACTATATGCACAGGATGAGATGGATTTGGGATGTTGATCTGAAAGCACAATTGGAGCAGGCGCAGAAGATTATGAAGCAGTAGACGTGATGGATGGTTCTAAACTCGTACTTTGGATGACATACACGTCGGCCATCAACGAAGCTTCTTGCCTAATCCATAACATCATCTCTCAGAGAGAAGATTTGCCTCAGCACTTCATCCGTTTTCGCACCGATTCCATTGTGGTACATCGTGTTCGTAATGAAAGTCTTGCATCCCCTGATAGAATTTGCTGTCTCCATGCTCAGATCAAGGTCAACATACATGTCGTCAACGTAGACTGCAGCATAAGTAGGTACCTCGTTCTTTTTCAGCTGTTCTTTGTCGTACAGTTGCGGCCAGTCTTTCTCTTCGGCCAGAAGTTTGCCAACAGTCTTGAGCTTGGCGAGCTCTGGGTAAACATCGAACATGAAGGGATAGATCATCTCGCCTGTAAAGTAGACAGGCTCGTCGCCATCCACACGGGAGAGCGAGAACTCAGGGTGTTTAGAAATGAGACGCTCCGCAGACCAATTCGACGCCTTCCCCTGACAATAGATTGGCTCATGGAGAAGTGCATAAATGACGTTCGTGTCCCAGCTCTGTGCTGCCTCTAGCGCGAGAACGGTGGGTCGTGTCAAATGTCCGAATTGGGTCAGATCAGTATCGGCGCGGAGAACAAATTCGTGGACGTCATCAAAACCTCCATGTTTACCGAAGTAAATTCCAAGCTGCAGGAAGCGACGTGCAGAAAGGAAGCCTTCGCCGCCTTGGACGCGCACAGTCGTGTCGCCGAAACGAGAGAGGAGTTTGACAATGCGTTTAACGCGATCAATGTCTTCAGGATACTTTGCGTAATATCCTTCGTTCCTGCTCTTGACACGTGCGTATAGGCGCTCGTAAACTTCATCTGGGTCATCTCTTAGTGGTGGCAAGCCGCCGAAAAGAAACGCTTCTTTGACTCCTTCGGGGTAGTGAGACAAGTAAGTCAAGCAACAGAATCCTCCGAAGCTCTGTCCCATGATGCTCCATTTCTTTTTCTCTTCGGGGTAATCCTCGGTCAATGCTTTTCTTACGGCCTCGCAGTCCTTGACAATACTATCAGCCCTGAAGCTCTTCATATAATCTGCCTGCACTTTCTCGTCACCCCTTAACTGTAAACTCGACTGGCTTATTGCAGTTGAAAGACCAGTTCCACGTTGGTCTAGCATGAGCACTCGGTAACCTTTATCGAGAATTGTTTGAGTCCATGAGACTTTTTCGGGGCTTCGGCACTCGAAGCCTGGGCCGCCTTGCAGATATACGAGCCATGGAAGCTGGGTCTTGGAGAGCTCGAGATGTGACTTTGAAGTGTAGTCTGCGGGCTTCTCGGCTTTCAGAGCAGAGCGTGCGAAGAGCTGGATTGTTCCTGCCGAAGGATTGCCTAGAGAGGAAGGAAGTGTCAGCACGATAGTATCATCATATATAGCTATTGAGCTCGCAGTCCTGCTCTGTGTTACGACTTTCAGATAGCAAACGACGATTTGAAAATGGGTTTTGCAACGTACCATAGTCACGAGGTACTTCGAAGAAGTGCTCCGTAATTCGTAGCTTGCCTGACTATGATTAGTTCGGAGATCTGGCCGAGTGTGCGATGTTAGTGTAATACCAGGAACTACGTGACTCTTCTGTCCTAGGATCTTTGCCGCTTGTATCATTTTCGTCATCGTTTGTAGTGTTAGATGTAAGGCGGGGAGTGAATGTATGGTTGCTATCGATAAGGAAGCCCACCCCGTAGCGCCTGCTCCGAAGGATTCACGATACTGAACAGGCTGCACGCGACAATTCGCACTTGCACTTGCAAGAACGTGCTTATTGATTAGGATTATTCGGAATTGAATACTTGATTGCAATCACTTCGGGTGTTTGCAAAGTCAGAAGCAAGGTGCTGTAGAATCAACGCCAACGTTGGGAAAATTTCCAATTGAGGGGCAAAACGCGGAGAACTTTCTATCGGCAGACCGAACAGCTGCCACACATACAGCGTTTTGCGACTGCATTGATTCAGGCCCCAGGTTGAGAAATGGCTAAGGACAAGAAGAAGGCGGCAGCGGGAGGCAAAGCTGCAGCTAAAGCAGCAAAGGCAGCCAAGCAAGAGAAGAAAGCAGGCAAGAAAGACAAGAAGGTCGCCTCGAAGACACAGGAGATCGACTCCGACGCGGAAGATGTCGACCTAGATGCCATCTTAGCACAGTACGCGAAAGAGCAGGAACAACATCATGCGATAACGGAGATACCCGCTGAGCCGCCCTCTGCCCGGACTTCAAGCACCCTCATTGCCAATCCAGCAAACGAAAATGAGATCTTCTTGTTCGGAGGCGAGTATTTCAACGGAGCGACCGCGAAGTTCTTCAACGATCTCATGATCTACAACGTCAAGCAAGATTCCTGGAAACAAGTCACAAGTCCGAACTCGCCACTGCCTCGATCTGGGCATGCCTGGTGCCGGGCGGCAAACACGAAAGAAATCTATCTATTCGGCGGAGAGTTTAGTTCTCCGAAGCAAGGGACGTTCTATCACTACAATGACTTTTGGAAGCTCGATCCGGTCACTAGAGAATGGACGCGCATGGAGGGAAAGAGCAAGACAGCCGCTCCGCCAGCGCGAAGCGGACATCGCATGGTTGGTTTCAAACAATATATCATCCTATTTGGAGGTTTCCAAGATACATCTGCTACCACAAAATATCTTAACGATCTTTGGATTTACGACTGCGTCAACTTTTCGTGGCATACACCAAAGCTCCAAGCAGCCCGCGCAGTACCTGACGCGCGATCGAGCTTTAGTCTGCTGCCACATGAGCAAGGTGCAGTCATCTATGGTGGATACTCTCGCGTCAAGACTCAGGCTGGTGGCAAGCAACAGCAGCAAGGAAAGGGTAAGAAGACTAGCAGTGGTGGCCCAGCGTCGCGCATGGTACTGAAGCCGAAGGTTCACGATGATACCTGGTTCATACGCATCACACCTCCACCTGCCGATCAGCCATCGACAACGCTTCCAACTGTATCGTGGGAGAAGCGAAAGAAACCAGCGAATGCACCGAACCCGCCGCGCGCGGGTGCAACAATGGCTTACCACAAGGGTCGAGGTGTTCTCTTCGGTGGCGTGCACGATGTGGAGGAAAGCGAAGAGGGCATTGATTCCGAGTTTTTCAACCAGCTGTTTATTTGGAACGTTGAGCGTAATCGTTACATGCCACTTAGTCTGCGTCGACCAAAATTGAACGCGAACAAGAAGGCTGCCCAACAGGCAAATATCAATCGCCGAGATCGTGGCAAGGCCGCAGAGGAGGAGCTACTAGCCAATCTTAAAGCTCTCGAGATGAAGGCCGGTGTTTCTACAGATGCAGACTCGGATGACGAAGCTAAGAAACCCAAAGAAGAGGAAGAGGAGGAAGAAGCGAGACCAGAAAAGCCAAAGATTTTCGAGTACCCACACCCAAGATTCAATGCCGCGCTTACGGTACAGGCCGATACACTCTACATCTACGGGGGTACCTTTGAGAAAGGCGATCGCGAGTTCACCTTTGACGAACTCTGGTCTGTCAACCTCAATCATCTGGACGGCGTGACTGAGATTTTCAAGCGTGAGCTTGAAGACTGGCAAGGCAGCGAAGATGAGGCAGACTCAGAAGACGAAGACGAGGAGGATTCTGAAGACGAGGAAGGCGACGAGGATGACAAGTCTGAATCGACAGCTCCAACGAGCGTTTCAGAGTCCCCTGCCGTTGCTCCTATTCACTCCGAAGATCTTGGACCTCAAGAAGAGATTTCTGCACTTACCGATACTCTTCCGCACCCACGTCCATTCGAATCTTTACGGGATTTCTACGCCCGTACGTCAGAACAGTGGCAAAATATTATTCTGGAGGAATTGGAGAAGAAGGGCAAGATCGCGGAGAAGAGCCCGAAGGAAATCAAGAAACTAGGTTTCGATAGGTCAGAGGAGAAATGGTGGGATTGTAGGGAGGAGATTCGTGCGCTGGAAGATGAGCAGGAAGCAGCAGGTATTGGTGAGGTTGTCAGTCTGGCAGACAAAGAAGGTGCTGGAGTGGGAAGGAGAAGGTGATAGGTGTGCTTTGAGCTTGCCCAGACTTAGAGGCATATAAGCTGTACATGTACACATATTACGTGAGAACAAAAGTTTGGTAAACAACAACAAAAGATGAGATCAAGAACTCAGCAAACGACCATGTTACTGCTCAATCTACATAATGGCTTCAACCACTTCTGACACCCAATCTAACTGAACTGCACTGACGCCCCTAGCCCAGGCCTTGCCTGTGAACACAAACTCATTAAAGACAATAGCCTCCACTTTCTTTCCAAAGAGCACCGAACTGGGGTGGATAGCTACAGTTTGGTTGCCTATCAACGTCTTGTAGCTGCCATCCGGCATCAATCTCGCTGTATTGGAGATGAATCCTCGTAGCATACATGCGAGTATGGCCTGACTTCTAGCTTCCGAGGGCGCACTTTCGGACTCCTCGTCGTCGGCCGAAAGTAGCTTCTGTTGTGTGCACTGCTGTCTTAATTGTTTCCTGATGTTCATCACATTCTCCATGGCACGGTGAGATACATAGTGCTTGTCGCACCAGGCTTTGCGTTGTGACTTTTGTTCAGCAGCGTATCGTTGCACAGCCATGAGAAGTGTTAGGTGATCACCTTCTCGACGATACAGCTCACGTCTAGCTTCTTCTGCTTCTTCTTTGCGCTCCTCAGTCACAAGGTTCAGGAAGACGTTCTCGACGCTGAGTGCGGATATAACGTCGACCACGTCGAGTAGGCAGTCTCGCTCTGGTTTCGCTGCCTCAACTAGTACTCGTCCGAGTGTAGGTGTGAGTGGGAACTTAGCAATTTTGAGACCAGTGTCGCTGATCCCACCGGTCTCGGTGAGTGCTTGTAGGTTTAAGAGCTGTAAGAGAGCTTTCTCCAGGGCTTCTCGCGGTGGCCGATCGAGGAATGGGAAACTGAGTACATCGTCGACACCTCGCGCCTTCATTGTCAGGATTGCCTGACTAAGGTCGCAACGCAGGATCTCGGGCGTTGTGCGTTCTTCCATAGTATTGTATCCGCTTTCAGTGTACAGCCGATAACATTGACCAGGTGCTTCACGACCAGCTCGACCTTTGCGTTGGATAGCTGCAGACTTGGAGATTGGTTTTACAAGTAGCGATTCGAGACCCAAGCGATTCCGGAATTGCTTTATCTTTGACTTGCCACAGTCTATCACAAAACGAACACCAGGGACAGTAACTGATGTTTCGGCGATATTAGTCGCAAGGATAACGCGCCGCGTGCGATAGGGTGTTGGCTGGAAGATGCGTTGCTGGGCGTGTTGTGGAAGGGCGGCGAAAAGAGGCAGCGCAAGAAGCTTAGGAACCTCGTCGTCCATACCTTCAGCGTAGTCGTTTATAAGCTTCTCGAGCCCCTCGATGGTGTCTTGACCTGTCAGAAACACAAGAATGTCACCTGGCAAAGGTTCCTTGTAATGTATCTGGAAGACAAGCTTTAGGGCTGCTTCGACCCAATCCTGCGTTGGCTGTGGGAGATACACTGTCTTGACTGGATATTGGCGACCTTCCACGTAACAGGTCGAGACGTTGCTTTTGTTTTCTTTCGCAGTCTTCGCGACCGTCTTCTCGGTGTTCGAGACAGGCTGGCTGTCTCCAAAGAACTTAACAAGGCCCTCTACGTCTGCTGTAGCACTCATTACTACGACCTTGAGAGGATGCTTTCTTGCTGTACTACCCTCTTTAGCGGCCACCAGATTCCTGAGAAACCCAAGTATCAAGTCGACGTTAACACTTCGCTCATGAACCTCGTCTACGACTACCGCGCTGTATTGCAACATGTTTGGATCTCTGAGCATTTCTTGAAGTAGCATACCCTCTGTCAAAAACTTGACTTTGGTGTGCTTTCCCGCAGCTGTGTCGAAGCGGACGCTGTATCCCACCTTTGCCGTAGGGCCTTTGTCACCAAGTAAGCTACCCATCTCATCGGCCACACGACGTGCCAGCGAGATCGCGGCTACTCTTCGAGGTTGCGTGATTGCTATGCATCCGGTACACCAGGACTCATTGGCCAAAAACTGAGGCACTTGTGTTGATTTACCAGAGCCAGTTTCTCCAGTTAATACCATGACGTTATTTCTCTGAAGAGCTGCCCTGATGGCGTCCGCTTGTGGCCAGATCGGAAGCGACTTACGGACTTGCCGTAGCTCATCACGCTTTTGAATCACGTGAGATGGTACTCTAAGGTCCTGTTGAAGTTTTCGGGCATTATCGTGTTGCTTGTTCTTCGGCCGTGTTTGTTGATCAGGCTTTTGCTGGGGTTTGCTGGATTGCGTCGCTTTCGATTCTGCTTTCGTGATTTCGCCGGCTTGCGCAATGCGTTCTGGAGTAGGTTTGAGAATCTCATCCTCAGAGTCGTCGAACTTTAATATCTGCCCAGCTCCCTTCCTGCCGCTCCAGCCATCTTTCGCCGGCTGAGCTCTCTTTCTCTTCTTTCCTTTCTTCAATTCTACTGCTTGATCTTCCTTCTGCTCTACCTTCAATTCATCGCTCTTTTCCTTAGACATCTTTATTCCTGCAACTGAACAGACCGTGTGAAAATCTCGAGTATGTATGCTTGCGACGGGATACGCGTTGCGTGTCGCCAATTTTTTCGAACTTCTAGAAACCCTTATCGATAAGAACGCGTGTCCGAATAAAGTTAGTGCGAACAGGGATTCATCTCCACCTCCGCCTCCACCCCACATTCTTAGTTGCTCGTCCGCCGCATCCTTTGTCTTTTCATGACGCCGAAGAGGGCCCAGTGGTGTACAATGTACGATCCCGTGGCATCGGGCTGAGATAGCCCGATGCCATACACTCTATGGTTGACCCCGCCGATGGCAATGATCAACTAAAGATGATCAACCGGGAAATTAGCCTGCATCACGGAGGATGCCGTCATAAGCTCTATAAAGATGAGCGGACAGCACCTGGTATGAACGAATCACGAAGCCAACGTGTTACAATACAGCTGAAGATGTGGGCCAGGGCCTTGTGTTTGCTCTCTTTTGCGTCGTTGGGCGTGGAGAGCAAGATTAATCGTAAATCTATTGTCCAGCAGTATAACCTCAAACTTAATCAATCGAACCCATACAGTCCTGTCCAAGTTGGCAACGGAAACTTTGCGTTTGGTGTTGACATTACGGGACTGCAGACCTTCCTTCCACATAATACCCTGTCATCATGGGGATGGCACAACTCGACGACAAATCAGACTCCGGCGGACTATACCGGCGTTGACTGGTGGACTCACGGTCGTCTCGTCAACTACGCGCAACCCAATCCCGAAGAAAAAGATATCAGTCAATGGATGATTGCGAACCCACATCGAATCAATCTGGGAAGAGTAGGACTGTGGTTCGGTGGTATTGCCGGAGGCAATGTCACCGAAGAACTACTCAATGGCAGAGAGCAGGTGCTGGACCTCTGGGAAGGTGTCATCAGCTCAACTTTCTCCATTCATGGATCAGAGGTTCGGGTGACAACTGTTGCCAGTCCAGAGACAGATACTGTGGCCGTGGAGATATCGTCTAGTCTAGTAAGGACAGCGGGATTGGGTGTCTTCTTTGACTTTCCTTATGCGACCGGGAAGAACAAGTTCGACGCGCCATTTGTTGGTCTTTTCAACGCTACTTCAAACCACACCACCACAGACGAGTACAGGAACAGAGGTGCGACAATCACTCACACTTTGGATGCAACAACATATGTAGCGGACGTTGCCTGGGAAGGGTACGCTCGGCTTTCACGCCTACACAGCGATGAGCACAAGTATATCCTAGCTGCCAGCCAGAATTCCGAGCAGCTTTCTTTCACTGTTACATACGCTCCTCGCGCGGTCAATATGTCTTGTACACCCGAGACGGTTAAGCAAAAGGCTCAGACATGGTGGGCAGACTACTGGTCGACCGGCGCATTCTTGTCACTTCCTTCCGCTAGGAACTCTTCAGCTGATGAGTTGCAGCGCCGCACAGTCCTCTCACAGTACCTCTTGGCTGTCAACGGGGCTGGCAAAGATCCGGCGCAAGAATCCGGCCTGGTGAACAATGGCTGGTACGGCAAGTTTCATATGGAAATGGTGTTTTGGCATCTGGCTCATTGGATGTTTTGGGATAAATGGGACCTCTATGACCGTAGCATCGGCGTTTACAAGCGCTTCCTACCCAGCAGTTTCGACAGGGCAGAGAAGCAAGGATACGAAGGCGCGCGCATCGGCAAGATGAGCGATCCAAGCGGTCGGTCTGCGCCAGGTGAAATCAACAGCCTGCTCATCTGGCAACAACCGCATCCGATGTACTTTGCCGAAATGGAATATCGATCTTTCCCAAACGCGAAGACTCTTGAAAAATGGGACGATATATTGATAGGCGTGGCAGACTTCATGGCCAGCTATGCCTTCTGGAACTCCACGACGAACCGTTATGATCTTGGGCCTCCAATGTACCCAGTCTCTGAGAACACTAAACCCAACGACACCATCAACCCCACTTTCGAGCTGGCATACTGGCGCTTCGGTCTCGACGTGGCATCAAAATGGCAAGTACGACAAAACAAGTCTGTTCCAGAGTCGTGGATACACGTACATGATAACCTCGCACCTTTTCCCACTGAAGAAGATGCATATGTAACATACGAGGGAATACCAGATATGTGGACTACACCAGAGTATACAGAAGACCATCCTGGTATACTAGGTATTTACGGTAAAGACTCCCATACACGAACTGCGTGTGAAACATAGACTGACTTCGTACACACAAACTTTAGGCTGGTTACCTCCAGACTCCCGCGTTAACACGACAGTATTCAACAACACTGTTGCCAAGGTACACGAGACCTGGAACTTTCCCTTCTCGTACGGCTGGGACTTCCCACTGTTGGCCATCACGGAGGCGAGGAGGGGTGATGCAGAACGAGCGGTTAGTCAGTTGCTTGATGTGAACAATGCTTTCGATGAGGTGGGTATGCCGGAGGGTGGAACGAGGGTACCTACGCCGTACTTTCCTAGTGCGGCAGGCCTGTTGCTCGCTGTTGGTATGATGTGTGGTGGTTGGGATGGGTATGAGGGACTGGTTTGGCCGTCACACTGGGACGTTGAGTGTGAGGGTTTCACGAGAGGTATGTGAGTACATATATGTTATAAGATGATACAATAGGCTCTCTCTCTCTCTTCTAGTATTCAAAGTACACTATTCTTCTGCTGATTCCAGCAATGCATCAGTCGCGCTCTCTAGGAGCTCCGTGCAGATTGACTCTTGTGATGGCTTCATCTCCTCTAGGACGTCCGTAAGAACGACATTCTGCTCATCTAACATTGAAACACCCAGCTCCAGTAGTCCTTTTGCATACTTGTTGAAATCTTTCCAAGTATTGATTCTTCTCGTGTCTGCCCATTTCATTTTTTCCCGCCAGAGAAACGGCGATCCACCGAGATACTTATCTCTCGAAACCATGCGGATTGTATGCAGACTGCGTTCTGGTGGCAGCGATTGCACTGTCTGGAATAGGCACTCCAGTCTCAGCACCTGATAACCTAAGTTCTGACCAAACTCGCAGGTAAAAATTTGCGTCACTGATATGGGAAGGCCTTCAATGACTTCCGGTATAGCACATTGCTTATATATGTCCAACGAAGGTGTATAGGGAAAAACTGTGAGTTTTGGAGCAATGCAGTCAGTGGTTACTGTTTTCAAACCAGCGCCATGTAT
>Ga0265797_10009703_pt1 | contig 12412 bp, 4 predicted proteins | sample P2T30metagenome_FD_192433 | JGI IMG/M metagenome (GOLD analysis project Ga0265797, IMG submission 192433) | Plant litter microbial communities from East Loma Ridge, Irvine, California - P2 T30 | ecosystem: Environmental > Terrestrial > Plant litter > Unclassified | place: USA: California... | reverse complement strand
CGGAGCCAATAAATTCGTAGAACTCGACAGCGTTATCTGTGGGTTCGCCCTCGCCATAGGTGGCCAAGACGAAGACGGCGAGCTTGTCTTCGGGAAAGGTGTCCAGGTTGTCGAAATCGTACTCCTCCAGATCTGCCACCATAGTCTTGAGGCCAAAGCGTGAGTGACCCTCCTTGGATATACGCGAAGCATAGTCCTCAGCCGTACCCGTCTGGCTACCGTAGAAGACGACGCAGTTCTTGTCCGTCTCGTCCATCTTCTCTATTATGTTGCGCGACTTGCCAGCCTTTGCAGCGCCATTAGCCGTGGCCAGCGAGTTGCCGTAGGGGTCCCCATAGACGCCCCAGTAGGTGCCTTTGGTGAAGTAGGCTACCGTGCCGACCAGGAGGGCGGCCAGCACGATAATGTCCAAAGTATCGAGTTGTGCCATGGTGCTGTTCGGTGGTTAGCAGAGAGTCAGAGGCAGGTGGAGGGGCAGCGCTGACATGGACACAGTAGTTAGTTGCCGTCCGGAAAGGGATTGGAAACGACACGGTAATATTTGTATTCGGCTTCGCAACGGAGCGTCGGAATGGCAAGTGGGCCGTGCGTCTCAACTCAATCTTATCGAGACCTGGGGCCGGTGAGCCGCAAGCACGTTGTTGAGCCAGTACATAAACAAAGGCCTTTGTTTAGACTTCACAGATCCCTGACCGCTACACGGGCATGGCAAAAGTGGCCAAAAGTGGTGCCGTCACAGACTGTCAGATGCCCATCGGGTGCCGATGTGTTCCGCATTCATTCCGCTGGGGGCTACTTATGAGAGCCGGTGGAGGGTGCGAGACCCTGACTTTCCCGAGCGTCGCTGCCTTTCCGCTACGTCTACCAAGAACCCCGCCAGCACTTCGGGACCTTTGTGGGGCACATCATTAGGGCCTAACACAATGGCTTCGTGCGAGGGCGGCAGATGCAGCTGCGGAGCCTCGAGAGGAGCAAAGTCAGGCCGGTGTTGAGGCAGATGCAGCAGCCATGCACAGTTGTCTCGGAAAGCTGGGCGGCATGTGATTGTCAGAACAAGATAGACCAGGTCGCAACAGAACATGAGCAGGCCTCGGGATGGCGCAGGGCTGACGACGCATCCTGCTTGTAGCTGCGTATCTAGCAAGTTCTATATGGTCGTTCGTTGCTATCTATATTCGGGACGACTAGGACGGAACGATAAGCGAAATGTCTATATCGTTGATGCGTAGACAGAGCAACTGCAGGCGGGCTTGGAAGCAAAGAGAGGACTATGCCTGATGCGGGTATAATCTTATAGTTATATGGCTTGCCCACACCTGCGCCGCGTCGATGATATACCGCATTCCATATCTCTCAACAATCGGTGGAACCCAGCTCATGGAGAACGTGCAAGGCAGTCAGCCAGATCCAATGCGCATCAAGTCCGCATGGAGATCTATGTGCACCGCGTTGTTGATGTCTCCGCGCCCGAGCGCTGGTGAATGTTATCTGCAAGCACCATCATCCTTGCCCTTTGGACCCATGAGCATGCTAACATGGCAGAAGCAAGCTCACATCAAAACGAAGTCGGGTGTATCGATAGCCTCGCATGCCCAGTCCCAGATTAGCACCACGTGGGACTGAATAATCTCCAGGCTCGGATCGATCTCCAGAGCCGTGTTGATGCCGGGCGCCATGGATGATCGTTGCCACCAATGAGGCTAGACACCGGCTAGTCAGGCACAGGGCATCTCTACTTACCCATTTCATCCACCTCCAGACATCCATGACAGCCGTCGCGACCCTCTCAACGGCGACATCTACGTCTTGAGCCTTGTTTGACGGGCTGCAGCTTTCTCCGCCCGCCACGGAAGATGCTGCACGGGAAGCCTGCGGCATGTGTGAGTAGCTTTTTCTTTGTGTATCGCATGGTCGTCCCCAAGCCGTGCGAGGTACCGTGAAACGCACTCCCCACGCGGCTTGGAGTTTGACAGTGCCGGCTTTTGCTGTGCCATAAGGACCCTTATCTCGACGTCGACGCTTCTCCGCGCTGCATCAGAACTGTGCTGACCCCTGTGCCTTGCCCGATGCAGCTGCTTTCCCTCTCCTACAAGCTCGACCAGCTGCTGGGAATGTGTCGCACCATATAGACAGCCCCTCGTCGGCCTCGCGTGAGCCCAGCCAGACCCGCGGGCGTGCGCTGACTGCCTCGTCCCGAACTGTTGCCTCGCGCTCGCAAACACCGGCCGTCAAAGCTACCAGCAGTAATTCGAGCCCCGACCGCACCCTCCAGGCGCTCGAACGCAAACCGTCGGGTTCCTATGCCCACAATCGCAACACTTCCATCGTACACGGCATCCAGCACTCGCGGAACACCAGCTTCGTCAACTCTCCCGCCACAAGCCCGCTGAGCCCCCAGATCATCGCCGCCGCCGCCGGCGCAACCATCGATGGAGCCGTCATGTCGCAGGAGTCGATAGCCGAGGCCTTTGCCGCCAACGGCATGCAGCCTGGCGCGAGTACAGGGCATGTCTATGCCGGTGTTGGAGCCCAGGCAGCATCCAGCGATGGAAGCATACCTCAGCGCAAGCCTGAGCGGGCGCCGAGTGCCAGATCCTCGCGGAAAGGTCACAATCACCACCGCTCCCAGTCGCGCCACCCGCCGCCGCACCCCCACGAACTCAAGACGGTTGGCGAATATGCGCTGCACCACCTCTTCAACTCGTTCATCAGCCAGGCCGAGCAGAAGATCAACCAATGTATGACGGAGAGAGGCCAGCCCGAGGCCAGGGTAGAGGGTGTTTGTGGGCCTGGCGTAGACCCCACCTTCGATCAACTCATAGCAGCCCTGGGGCACATTGCGCGCCACAAGCCGAAGCCTCTCATTGATACCATTATGCTATGGCGCAAGGCAAAGAGTGAGGAAGCGTCCAAACAGCGCACTCAGCTGCTCAATGCCCGACAAGCCACTCCAGGACTACAGCTCCATCCCGCCCTGTCTCGACGGAACACCGAACCGGTTCAACACTTGGAAAACGGATCCACAGCCTCTGTAGCATCTGGCCCCGAGCACATTGTCGCTCTACAACAGACTGTGACCCAAGCGGAGCAGCGCTCGACCGTCTCAACCTACATCCTCTGCCGAGTATTGATCGAAATCATGACGCAAACCGACCTCCACAATCTAACTTTCGAGATGGCCGATCGTCTTCTTGGTCTTTTCTACGGCCAGCTTAGCACAGTTGATCCTGATATGGTGGACATATCTCCGCTCAATCTCGCCAACTGGACCATCTACAGCCAGCTTCTCGGTGTGCTAAGTGGACTCATATTCGAACAGGTGCAAGAAAAGTTCGTCACCGACCTGAAGATCGTTGACGGTCACTTGGCTCAGAAGAACCAGTACAACAGGGATCACGAAGCCAAAGGCGCTCTGCTCATCCGCGCTCTGAGGCACCTGCAAGTCAAGTCATATCCAGAAGAGACATGGGACCGGACGTGCGACTTCATGCTCTCCATGGCCAAGCTCTTCACTAGTGCCCACGGCCAGCCAGTCAAGTATGCTTACTGCCAAGTCTTGCGGGAACTACTGCTCCGTATCACCTCAAAGGCTACCATCGAGCTCAATGCACCCAAGTGGAAGACTGTGATTGATATGATGAAGCAGCGCGCTGCCATATTGTTAGGCAAGCCAAAACACTGGCACGAAGCATTCCCACTCATGGCCGCCGTCCTATGTGCTTCTCCAACCGAAACATTCCTCTCCCAGTGGCTCGCGCTTGCCTTGTCTACTCAACCACGACTGAAGGAGCGCGCAACGAGAGCTATCGCCCTTCGAGGTATATGCCGGCTGGTGTGGACTTACATCTATAGACGGGGAACCGAGGCACCAAATGTCGCCGTGCGTCGATTAGAGGAGATCATACGGATGGTGTTCCAACCGGGAAGGCGGTCATACCTCTCGACCGAACCAGCCATTGCTGAACCCTTGATACAACTTACGCGCATCATCGGCTACAAGTACCAAGACCTCTGCTTCAAGACCATCATCTTTCCTCTACTCAATTCGGAAATGTTCATGTCAGGGCGGGAGTTGCGCGTTGAAAATCTTGAGCCTGATCGTATGGTCATTGGTATCCGCTCGTTCCTCGCAATCATGGCTGATCTCGAGAACACCGAGCAGCCACCTTTCCCACTAACATTCGATTACGATCCAAACGCGGTTTCGAACGAGCTTCCTGCTCTTCCTTCCAGTCCACGGCCTCTGCAACCTTTGCCTATCAAGTCCAGTCTCCTCAAGGAGGAGCGTCTTTCGCGTCCTGTGAATTTCACTGGATTCGCCGAAGTGGCAAAAGAGTACTACATCCGTTTCTGCAAGATCCTGGGAGAAATTACTATCATATGCGACAATGCATTTGGAGGGCAGGCCGTATTAGATGAGAAGTTCTCTTCGCAAACACCAAAGACACCCATGGCAGCGGCTTTCAGCTTCGCCCCTCGCGAAGATTACATGACTACTACAGATCTGCGGCAAGGATTCTATGATCTTCTACATGTCGCTGTTCAGGCTTTACCCCGCTGTCTGTCTCCACACATCCCTTTCAACTCACTTGTAAATCTCTTGTGTACCGGAACTGCCCATGTTCAAAGCAACATCGCTGTATCGTCCGCTCAGTCACTCAAGTCCATAGCCCGACAGTCGCATGCACAACAAGTCACAATTGGCTTTGCACGCTTCATCTTCAACTTCGACGATCGTTACGCTACCATGTCTGATGGCGGCATGCTGGGAGCTGGGCACATTGAGAATACCCTAAAGCTCTACGTGGAGCTGTTAGAGATATGGATTGAAGAGATTAAGCGGAAAACACGCAAGGCCACCCTGGATACACCGGACGACGGTTCTGGGAATCGAGCTGCTCAGCTTGATCTTTCTTCTGTGTGGGCGCACGTTGACGAAGTTGAGTCACATGGCCTCTTCTTCTTATGTTCACCTTCGCATCGCGTCCGCTCCTACGCCGTTACCGTGCTACGTCTCATCACTGAGTTTGATACGGCGCTGGGCGGCTCCAACACCCGTGTCATCCGTGTAATGGAAGGAAGCCCCCAGAGGGTCTTGGACATTAGCGATGAGAAGCTGTCGCTAGCTGAGCGCAGTCGTTTACAACGCGGCATGCGCAAGAGCAATGTGCAGAGCACACTCGTGGAACTTTGCGGCAGCGATGTGCCGTATGACGCTACTTTATGGTTCAAGATTTTCCCAAATCTGGTGCGAATCAGTTTTGAGGTCTGCCCTTTTGCTGTGACTCTTACTCGAGACATAGTATGTGCCAGACTTGCTCAGATGTATCGCACTCTATCGTCCCTGGCTGAGGGCCAGCGTACAACGCCTTATTCACCGTACGAGCCTGGTGCTAGCAAGTTCAGTGGGCGCCTTGCCTCGACCTCACCAGAAGTCGTCATCGAACAATGGAAACTGTATCTCATATTTGCCTTCACAACCTTAACGAGCCTGGGTCCGACCGCTATGTCGGCTACGCAAGGTCAGCACTCGCGGAAGAGCTCAAAGTCTTCACAAACGAGCACAAACAAGCAACATACCGCCACGGAGTTGTTTTCTAAAGTCCTCCCCTTCCTGTCAGTAGACAATGCCGCCATACGAGACGCTGCGGTTATTGGTCTTGGCTCCGTTAACCTGAATCTTTATCGCACATTACTTGAGTCGCTTCAGGGGATTGTGGCTGCTTGTGCAGAAGAAGCCAAGATGCGTCTGGGCAATCACAACAGAACCATTAGCAGTCCCCGTCCCATCAACTACCGGACCGACCATCTCCGAACAGAGATTACACACGTATACAAGCTAACATCGCAACAATTCCTCAAACTTCCGGAAGCCCACAATGACGAGTGGATCATCAACAACTTAATGAACTACACCAAGGATCTCAGAATTTTCCTGAGTGATACAGAAGTCCAACTTGAGGCGCGCTACCAGAAGTTACGCACGCACTACTGTGGCCTTGTGGAAGTTTTGTTTGAGGGCATCAACAAGACCAGCGATCCCTTGCACTGGATGCCGTTTCAAGCTCGTAAAGCGGCATTTACTCTAATGGAAGAATGGTGCGGATACGCAGCAAATCAATCTCAGATTCGTCAGCGTGAAGAGCAGATGCGTCGTTCCATGCTCGACCGAGAGGTGGATAAGAGCAGCAAAGGCAACGCAACTGCAGCCCTTGAAATTGAAAAACGTGATCTTCGAACCGCGGCTTTGAGCGCTATGGCTGCACTCTGTGGCGGGCCTGTTAGTATCACAACTGATAGCAAAGTCTTGCTTCAGTTCGATGTCATTCGCATGCTCTCATGGATACAGAGCATCTTCGAAACTCCGAGCGATCGAACACACGCCATTGGTCGCCGAGCACTTACGAATCTCATATTGCACAATCGCGAGCATCCATATCTGCTAGACAAGGCAATTGAAATGTGCTATCTCGCGGTCTCTGGTAAAGCTCTTGAGAGCTACTTCGAAGTTGTTACTCAGGTTCTCACCCAACACGAGGACTACACTTTGCCATTCTGGAAAGTACTAAGCGCCGGTCTCTACACACTCGGACATGAGAACAGCGAGATACGCACAAAGTCCACGCGATTACTCCGAACGCTTGAGGCTCGTGAAGGAAAGAATTCGAAACTACAGGACCTGGACATCAGCATCTCTGACAAGACGGTCGCGGTATACAAGCTCGCACAGTTTGAAACATCACGAAGGCTTGCCAAGCAGCATGCCGAGCTTGCTTTCTTGGTCTTCTCGCAATTTTCGTACTACTTCAAAGATCTCAAGCCTGACCATAAGCGCAACATGGTCGCCGCTATGCTTCCTTGGGTGCAGTCTGTCGAACTGCAAGTCAACCCCGACGGAGGACCGACTGCTAATTCTTACATGTTACTCGTCAACTTGTTCGAGATCACCTACAGATCAGGCAACGTGCTACATAATGAGATCCAAGCACTCTGGCAAGCACTAGCAACTGGACCATACGGTGGTAATGTTCAACTTATCTTGAACTTCATCATCAATCTTTGTCTAGACAAGCGAGAACAGAACTACGTCGACTACTCCAAACAGATCGTAGTCCATCTTTCCAGCACTCCTGCGGGACTAAAGGTCGTTGAGTTCCTGCTATTACAGATCAACCCACGGTCTATGGTAAGCGAGAAGCGCGAGCCTATGCCACCGCCGCCAGACGCTGTCAATCTTCCACACTTGGCCGATCTCACCCAGGTTCTGCCAAGTAGCAATAAACAGGTAAGCATAACATGAAATTCATACTGATTTACGCTGACCTGCGTAGTCTGGCTTTGCCTTGGGACAGGTTTGCCTCATTTTGCTGGTTGACCTTATGGTGTCCCCAGTAGAGGTAGCCAAAGAGCACATTCCATTGCTTCTACAAGTGGTCCTGGTGCTCTGGGATCATTACACCTCTGTGGTGCAGGACCAGTCACGTGAGATGCTTGTGCATTTGATTCACGAGCTAGTCATCTCCAAGATCGAAGACGACACACCAGGCATCGACAAAAGGTCTATCGAAGATTTCGTTGAGAGCATTCGACAACATGACACCAAAGTGGTATGGAGCTATGATGACAAGAACGGCAAGGACGTGGCAGACTCAACCTTCAAGGTTCCTGAGCCAATGGGCTACGTTGCTGGCGAAGTGATGAAGTTCTTCTCATTTGCATACCCTGGACTGAGAGAAGCCTGGGGTCGAGTAGCACTGAACTGGGCCACATCTTGCCCGGTCAGACATATCGCTTGTCGGTCATTCCAGTTGTTCCGCTGCATTCTCAGTTCGCTCGATCAGCAAATGCTTTCCGACATGCTCGCCAGACTTTCTAACACCATCTCGGATGAGGAGAGTGACATACAGACCTTCTCTATGGAGATATTGACAACGCTACGGACCATCATTGAGGCATTAGCGCCTAAAGATCTCATACAGTACCCTCAGCTGTTCTGGACGACTTGCGCGTGTTTGGATACTATACACGAAGGCGAATTCATGGAGAGCCTCTTAATGCTAGACAAGTTTCTCGACAAGCTTGATCTAGGTGACGAGGAGGTGTTGAGCATCCTAGAGGAAAGCTGCCCGGATAAGTGGGAAGGCAAGTTCGAAGGCCTTGCCCAACTGACGTACAAGGGCATCAGATCAAGTACATGCCTGGACCGGTCTTTACGAATCCTGGAAAGACTGGTGGTACTACCTTCTAGCCGTATCGTGGGTGACGATAGCCGACTGACGTACACCGTTCTTGCGAATCTGCCAAGATTTCTGCGTTCATTTGACTCTACAGCACAAGATTCAAGTATCCGCGCCACTGCAGAAGTGCTTGCACAAGTCGCAGACCAGCACTACCAGTGCACATCGCTTTCCGAGGCGTTGACTGCCTTTGCAATGAAGAGGTACCGCCATGAAAAAGACTTCCTTGCGCAGACAATGTCTGCTATACGTTCTACGTTCAATTCGGAACATGAGTTCGGTAGCCTGGTATTCCTTCTCGGTCTACTCATGAACAAGATCGATTGGATGAAGATCAACACGATGGAAGTACTCTGCATCCTGCTACCTGAAATCGACATGCGCAAGCCGGAAATGGCATCCAAAGGATCTGATCTTTTCTCGCCTCTCCTACGACTACTACAAAGCGCATATTGCCCACAAGCTTTAAGGGTTCTTGACTTCGTCATCAATCTCAACATGACTAGTACCCTCACACCGTTCGACAAGCAGCACATTCGCATGAGCATGGCAGGCTCCCATTCTACCAGAGGATACAAGAAGCAGTTCGAGAAGACGCAATCATTGTACGGTATCCCTGAAGAAAGCGGCTGGTCTATTCCAATGCCTGCTTTGCATTCGCAGTTGACAAGAGCGAACGTTCACGCTGTTTTCTACACGTGCGGAAACTTTGACGAAATGAACGTACCGGACACTGAGACACCCAAGGTAGAATTCCGCCAAGAGGAGTTCCCGTTCAGCCCACTATCCGACTACCACCGAACTGCGACCATGACTTCCGAGGATACCCGTGGCGACAGTCACATTGGCGAACTAGTCATGAAACTAGACAGCTTGGATGACTTCTTTGAGGACGATGATGATGCGGAAACCTTGACGGATCTACCAAACTTTTCGTCCTCGGGACGGTACGGTAACGGACCATATGCTCACGACATGCGCGAGAACCTTTACGATCAGCAGACGGCGCCAATCTTACACAAATCACTCACAAGGAACGCATCTGTGACTTCTTTTCAATCGGGGTTCATCTCGGATGTCAAACTCTCCCCAGCTAGGGATCCAGGTGTCATGACACCAGGCGCTTTCAGCTCTTTCGCCAACTCCTCTACTGGCGCCTTGCCTCCAACAAGTCATCCCCGCCCGGGTCTCCATTCCCGCTCCGTAACGTCACCCTCGGCGCCAAACCAACCCCAACGTATTTCTCCTTCCCTCTCATCAACCACGCTCGACGAACAAAATGAGCCCTTCTCCGATGACGAGTACTCTGCTGGTCGGTCGAGCAGCACAGACAAAGGCGGCACCTTCAGTCTAGAGAACATTATCAAGCCTGTTGCTCATGACACAAGGAGTCGCTTTAGGAGTGGTATGAGACGGCTGACGGGGGGTGGCGGAGAGAAGGAAGGTGCAAAGACGCGGGATGCAATCAAGCTAGCGCTGCAGAAGAGTCCGCAAGTACCAAAAGTGCCCGACATCTATCTGGTGAACCCCAAAAGCGCAGATCTGTAGGAGAGTTATCATAAGTGAACTGACAGCATGCGTTTGATGGTAAATGAAGTATGGCGCTCATTGGAGTGGGCGTCTGATATATATGGGATAATGTATGGGTGTGTATAGAAAGAATCAGCGAAACGACCACAAGATACCACGGCGCAATATTCGGATGGTGTTTTTCAATATGAGGAAAGGATCGGGTTATCGCATGCGCATGTACGGGTTACATCAAAAAGTTACCAACCGCTCCTTCTTTCTTAGCTGCATTTTGCTTGCGAGATACCACAGTTTTCATCAATACGATTAGAATGTTTATTGTCCTATACATGTTCGCCATCTTTCTCTCGCCATATGTACAATTGAGCGGTTGGCGTCTGCCTCCATCGTCTACATCTACTCGTGCGCATCGTACCCTGGTGGTGCCTCGAAATCCAACTCCCCACCAACAAGTCTATACTCAAATGTTTCTTCGCCTTCATCGCACTTGAGCCACCCTATGATCGGAACAGGCAACGCACGATCCCGGTACCAGGATCGTTCTACCGCTGTCATCCAATGTATTGGCGCAAAATTACCAACTGGCTCTTGTTGCTCTTTCCGCTCTACTTCCCCTCTACCACAGTTACCGACTATTATAGGCGCCAAACTTCCCACGCCAGTCGGTGCATAGCTCGGGATTATTGCCATCATAGTACTGAGGAAGGGTAATATTACGGAACCTATGCGGGTTGCGATGCTCACTCCAGAAATGTGTGTAGGTTTTGGAGTGGGAGGAGCTGGCGTAGACCGCCATCCTGGGTTGTCACGAAGGACGTCGGAAAAGGATTGTGTGATTAGCCAGCCGCGGTCGCGATAGATGAGCGAAATGGCGGCGCTAGTTGTGCGAATGACAACGGGGCCTGCTGGGTGGTAGATGTAGCTGAGCATTGTTACTGGGTATGGGTGTTGTGCTAGACTGGGTTGCATGAGGGCTTTTGTAAGTGCTGTTCAATCAGATGTCGTGCGTGGATTTCGTCAAGAGACAGTGGCGACATTTTGGTACATTAAAATAATAAGGTGCGTGTGATAGACGATTTTCACAAGCTATGAATAGCCTTGATGTACTCACACTCGCTTGCTATAAGGAATTGCAGTAGACGTGATGTGTTTCAACCGTGGCCTTCATCCATGGATGCACATGCGAGCAAACCTCTGCACACGTGACATGAATGCCGTGGCACCAGGTGGAGATTCCTGAAGACCGCATCAGTTATGGGGCATAAGACGTCCTCGTTTCGATAGACTTTCCTTGAAGATAGTAAGACAATATCGGAACAAGCCTAGAAGATCTCAAAGACTAAATGCAAGTTGGTTTGATGCTAATAAGTCTAGTCCATATAGTCGCATTCCATTTCACCATTGTAGGGCGCGGATGTTTCACAGCCACCAGGAAGATCGTGGCGCTGCATGCACGTTACAAAGTAGCCGTTAGTTGCGCAGTGGTGTTGATGATGGCTAGCTGACTGATGCAGTCCATTTTAGTAAATGCGGTGAGGAAGAGTAAGGAGTTGGCTCCGGATTCGTCGGCGGAAGGAGACGTGGATACCCTGCAGGGTAGCTGAAGGTTTAGCGCGTGCGGTAACTCCAAACAGATGACAACTTAATCTCCTATTCGCCTTCTGACAATGCACCATCTCAGCACACTTGCTATGTCAGACCGATCTTGGGTTACTATGCCATCGCGCCCTCAATAGTCCTCAGCCCTATGGCATTTTGGACCTCTAATGTTGCGCTCACTCCAAGAATGGCCTCTGCAACGCAGCTGAAGATGCAGTGACCGCTTTTGGTATTCTGAACTTCGCTGGAACCGGAAGTGAATTCAGCACTGTTCTGGAGCGCCTCACTTCAACTGCGCTCTGACCACGACGCCTGGGTATGCTGGCGCACTGCTGCGATGGCGTCGCATACACGTCAAACGCGCTGTCTATATGACAGCCTGAAACAAGATAAATCTGCGTCTTCTCTAAAGTCCCAGTTTTCTGCCTCGATTCCTCATCAAGTTCTTATTTCGAAAAAGACACAATCACCAGCTATCCAATATGTCGGGCACATTCTACGGTGCTAAGGTTTACCTCATCCACACTACGCAGCACACTCGACCTTTCCTGACGACTGTACCCTTTATAGCCCGCGATTTCGCCTCTTGGGGATACCGAGTCGATCACCATGCTGCAGATTCGCCATATATTATCGAAGTTCGATCCCGTGAGGATGTGGAGCATATGAAACGTACAGATCGTGGTGGCAGTCGAAGGACGAAGTTGATGGGAATATGGGCAAACGAATTAGTTCGCAGAAAACGACAGCAGCGAGGAGATGCAAGGGGCGGTGAAATTCAGATGCCCGTGGCTAATGGCGGGTTTGGGTCGTTAGAAGCTAGGGTAAAGAAAGCCGGCGACCTAGTCCAAGATGTCATCGATGGATTGGTTGCGTCTGGTGAGTACAAGTCCAGCACACGGTGTTCCTTGTTTGATATTGAAGTGAAGGCTAACAGAGTAAAAGAAACTCAACGCATGCCGCAGTCGACTCGGAAGAGTAAATCAACAGAGTCGTCGCCCACCATTCTGACCACATATACTCGTCACTTATACGCCATTCGTTAT
>Ga0265797_10009702_pt1 | contig 12413 bp, 7 predicted proteins | sample P2T30metagenome_FD_192433 | JGI IMG/M metagenome (GOLD analysis project Ga0265797, IMG submission 192433) | Plant litter microbial communities from East Loma Ridge, Irvine, California - P2 T30 | ecosystem: Environmental > Terrestrial > Plant litter > Unclassified | place: USA: California... | reverse complement strand
GCAGCGTGGTCAATGTCGAGACGACGCGGCGGCGCGCCTGCAGCGCCTGGATCGTGTCGCCCTTCTCTCCGACGCGGGCGCCGTGGAAGCGGATGCCGCCGTCCTGCTCGCTGCTGGCGTCCTGCGCAATTGCCGTTTCCTGGCTGCTGTCGGCAAACAGGACGAGACCGTGGCCGTCGTCCGTTTCCTCGACGCGCCAGGCCAGCCCCTCTTCCGTCAGCAGGCGCTGGACGAACTCGTGGTCCGTTTCGCGGTACTGGCAGCAGTAGCTGCGCGGCGGGACGTCGGCCATGAAGGCGTCCGTTTCGCCGCTCCAGCGCCATTGCGCCAGCGGCTGGTAGGCGCCCAGCACGTCGTCGACGATGTCGATGACGCTCTTGTCCTGCCACACGCGGCTGTTGCGCACTTGGGTCAGGCGCCACAGCCACGGTGTCAGGCGCACGCGGTAGCGCGCCAGGCCGCCTTCGCTGCCCAGCATGGCCACTTGCGTGATATCGCCCGAGAACGTGGTGCGGGTGCCGTCGGCCAGGCTGATGGCGAGACTTGCCGTCTTCGTCACCCTTGCCCAGCAGCGACATCGTGTCGATGTGGGCGTTGGTAAACAGGACGATGACGTCGCGCGCGCCTGTGGCATGACGTTGTCAACGCAGTCATCGTGCCCATCACCGAGCGCCAGAATAAGTTGACGAACTCGTGCTGCGAAGTCCTCGAGATTCCCCAGGAATTGACGACTACACCCGAACGGCCACAAGCGACCCACTATTAGCCCAAATCGACACGTCCTCTGTGGCCCGTGTACCAGTTAGGCGAACCGACTCTGCGTTGAGACGTCTTCATTACTTGATAGCAGTATCTCATCAGACCCACCATATACTTTCCTGTACCGGAGGTAGCCGCCTTTCCCGCCGAGCCCGAAGCTCGCCCAGCTAGAGTCGAATGGTTCTCGACCATACGTGCGCATGCGAGGTATCTGCCTCGTGCGTTCGTATTCGTCGAGCGCAGCAGCTTTTTCAGGGCTTATATTTTCCTCCAGACCGGGCGCCACGTGTAACCTGCCGTTTGTCCGGCGCAATAGCCTTGGTTTGCTATTCGGGTAGTCTACATGTAGTTTCGACTGATCCTTATTCCAGGCGGCGATGTACTTCCGCCGTTCGGACGCCTTTTTTAATGCCTCCAGCGCATCCTTTTCAGTATCCGGGTGTCCTGGGATCAGTTTGAACCACGCTCTGGAATCATGTACGTACTCATCAAAGAAAGACATAACGGCTCCAGACGGCTGCAAGGACGAGCCCCACCAACCTGCTATTTCGTGCCACTCTTGTTCGTGCTGATTATCAAATCCAGGCTCTGCCTTCTCGGCAACCCTCTCCCGCATGCTCATCCTTCGGAATTTCTCAAACATCTTTAACTCGTCTTCGAAATCCAGATTCGCACTATGCAAATCATTCTTATCGAAATTAGTTGCTCTAGCAAAACTGCCCGTGGATGAGATCGGCGCAGACCCACTTGCGCGGCGGGCTCGTCGCCACAACATATGCATTTTCGCCTGCTCGCGCATAATATCGGTAATTGTCCCTTTGACGGGCTTGCAAGCGGCCAGGTAAGCATTGATTGATTCGATGACCTTGGGATCAACTTTGAATCGCCTCTTTACGGCGTCCGTTGCCAGCTCAAGCTTAAGCGGCACGCCTGCAAGTCTTGCTTGTTTATACATATAGATAAGTGGAATTCGGGACAGCATATCGGAACCATACTCATCCACTCCGCGTCCCTGCTCTCGCGGACAATATCCGCCGCCGACATCGGAATGTACACCCGGAAAGACGATTTCCTCTGAGTTGTCCGGCCACGAATTTCCGACTGCGATGGAATCTACTGGGAAACTCCGTCGAATCTCGTGCGCAGCAACAAGATGCACACATCGTGTTCCACCTTTGATTCGTAAGCTGTCTTCCGCGTCAGCCCATCCGCCGTGGCCATCTATCCACCGTGCGACGGGCATGTTTCCAAGCGTGTTAGCAACACCGACGGAAGCCACAGTGTCAAATAATCCCAAGAAATCGAATTCAACGTCGAACCCGCCTAAGGTCAGCCGACCGGGCCTATTGGACAGCCGACCATCAAGCTCGCAGAGAGCGCGCAGCCAGTTGGTGAACGCACGAGCCTCTGTGGCACCGCGAGAAAAACCAAAAACTGATATATGAATCTTCTCAACCATCCCGGGGCCGGTATATCTGGGCCTGCCATCAGGCGTGGGCCAGTAGCGTGACGTCGTCCCATGCAGTTTCTCTAACAGATCTCCAAGCCTTCCCCCTGCAAGACCACAGTCGCGCCTCATTGATGGCTTGTCGAAAAGTCCTGGTTCCAGCATCATTTCACGATCGTGAGCGGTCAGCCGCATGTCGTGCGCATACTTGCTCGCCTTCTTGGACGATATCACCGGCTCGCCCACGAAGTAGCGATTCACGTTATTAATCGCTTGTATCAACGCCCAAGCGATGCGCGACTCGCCCATAAAGCCGCCACCTGCACCCGCAATTTGCATCCAGCCCTCGCCTTTATCAAAGACTGCCTCGAACTTTGACGCGACGCCAGGGATATAGACTCGAAAGAAGTGTGTGTACCTTGCCTTGTTCGCCGTCCAATCAGAGTCCTCGTTCAACACACCCTCAACGCTCTGCCCAGGGAAGCATTCATAAAGGCGGGCGACGTTTGAGTGGTTCCTCGTGGCTTCCGCTGCTGTGTAGTTATTCTTTGTCCCGTCAAAGAAAAAGCCGAAAAACAGATTATTGGTACACGACTTGCATCCTTTCGGTGGAGCTTGTTCACGCGGCTCCCATACTTTGCTAATTTTATTCCGTTCGTCCTTGTCAAAAAACTTCTTGAAGTCAGATACGTCAGCATAGGATGCAGGGATACGTTCAACGAGACGAACCGTCATGGTCTTTCCTTCTTTAACTGCATAAGCTTTGCAGTCCTATCTTTAAGCATACTCTCATATTCCACTTTTAGTTTGGCCCGGAATCGCGGATCTTCGGGGCCACTATAGGCCTTGTACTCATTTGGGCCGTTCTTCTCAGCAAATTCCCACGCTTCACGTGCACGCTTTTCTGGGTTGCTACTTAACTCTTGAATAAGCTCATTTGCAAGCTCAACATAACCTTCTTCATGCTTTATGAGTAGATCCCATCGCTCTTGTTGATAAGCGAGCGAGGGAACAGGCCATCCACGGATACTGCCTGGCCATTTAGGGCTGTTGGGCTGGAAATCGCTTGAAACCAAGCTAAAGTCACCTCTCGGATGACGCAGTACCCAAAGTTCGCCAGGCTCGCCGTTCTGAAATCGTGGAACCTGAATATCACTCAGTGCCACTTTTTCAATAAGCTCGCCCTGCACATCCTTTTCCCAGACCGTTGTACGCACCCGCACCTTTAAATCTGGGCGCCATTTATCTGGAAGCACGTAACAGCAAACGATGCCGCCGGCACTAAAAGGGCTGATAGTCTCACCCACCTCAGCAATCTCACTACCCGGCTTAAGTAGCTGATAGCTGAACGCTTGAGCCGTATAGTTTACACCGTGAACGCTAACTGCTGTGCCGTCGCTACAAGCTGCAATCCCGCCAACTGAAAATACTACAATAATCGCTCGTCGCGCGAGCCTAAGCAATTCAACATATGTTTGAAGCATCTCCCCTCCCTAGTCTTCAGTCCACTCGGCGCGCCAAGTCAAGTAATCGTCACGGGAGGGAGGCTTCTGGTGCACACCTGTTGAGCTCATCCAGTCATCTACCCATTGGACCAGATCGTACCAGTCTAAATCACCGCCCGCCACCGAAACTGCGTCGACAACCGAGCGATAGTACCGAAATGGAGCAGATTCAACCGCATGCCCCCTATCCTTTAATACGGAAAGAATTTCGTCAGTTATACTATCCTCGATTAACCGAGAATATTGATGAATATCAAGTCGTGGTATATCGGTGGTAACAGCCTCCGCGGCCGCCGCCTTAATAGGCAATAATGCCCACTTCCCATCCCGCCCCATAAACCACAAGCTGCGCGCATCTCCCAGCATGTTCGACCTCTGTTGTGCCGTGAGAGTCGAATAAATAGCCGGTAACCGTCGGGTATCAGCATACCTTAGATTAAAAAATTGATTATCTGCCTCAACGATGCACCATCGTGATAGCCGTTCCGCAAGAAGCTCTAGCGGCTCTGCAGAATCAATTAACGAGATCATTGGCCATCCACTACATCGCTGCAATGCTCGTTTAACCGCGCCCCCGCCTTCATATCCAACCAAGAACGGCGAAACATCGTCAGCCTTAGCATCACACCCTGGTAGAGAACGAAACAATAGCTTTATATCCAGGTATTGAAAGTGCCGATAGAGCCCGGGCGAAAAAGCTCCGTCAACTAACAAATATAGGTTACGGCCAGCCGCCACAGTTTGCTGAGCCAAATCGTCCATATCAGAAAGCCAAGTTTCTTCATAAGTGGAGATATACATTACCTACCCCGCCAGCGTCAGCGCTGGTCCAGCCATCAAAGATTTCATCATACACTCTACACAAACGCTTCGCGGCAAGATTGGCCGAGGATAAGGAAGCCGCTCTGGCGCTTCAAAGCTCTTTTTACCAGCACTTATTAGTACTTTACCCGGACATTGCACCGTAATATTTCCACCATCTATCGTAATATTCGCCCCACCAGCAGTGGACAACGAAATACTCTTCGCTGCAGCAAAGTCGACAAACGCATTCGCGCTGATGACATTCACCTCATCCCGCCCCTGAACGCTCAATGTATCCGCCTGCGCCTGCACATCGATGGCATCCCTGGCCGCAATCATCTGCACGCCAAGCCCGTCAGCGCCTGGTGCGACGGCGCCTCCCAGCACGCCAATCGCTTGCCCGGAATGCACACGCATCTGGCCACTGGAGACAAACTGCGTATCCGCACCGCTCATCAAGGTGAGGGTCTCGCCATTCGATATCTGCACGGCACCGGCGGCGGTCACGCCCAGGCCCGCCTTGGCGCTGATGGCGATGATCGGGTCGCTGGAATGCGGCAGAGAGCCGTCATCAGGCGAGGTTTTGCGCGCGCCGGCATCGGCGCGCGCAGCGTCCAGGTCGGCAGCGCCGACCATGCCAGAGACGGCGGTCATCATGGCCGCCAGCGGCGCTTCTTTCTCTGACATCGATGAAGCACCAGCCTTAACGGAACCGACAGACGACGCCAGCGCGACAGTCTTGTGCGTCACCGCAGCCTCGCTGAACGTCTCCCCCAACTTCACAGCCTGCTTCATCAACGCAATCCCGGCGGCATTGTCGCCAACCGGATCGCGCGAGCCGGCCGAGTGGGCGACAACATAACTCGACACCAGCAACCCAGCCCCGCCCCGCACGGCGCCATAGGCGTCGGTACGCAACTCGGCACCCTGTCCGCGCAAGCTGCCGCGATAGTTATCGGCCGCGTGGATCAGGTGACCCAGGGTCAGCTCGGAGCCGGCATACGTAGAGCGCAACTGCACACGCCCCTGCGCATCCGTGTCGTCAAACAGCAGCTGGTTGTAACCGCTGCCGCCGAATTCTTTCGTCCGCACGCCCCACTGCGCCGCCGCATTCGAATGCCCGTCGGTGCCTGACGAAGCGCCGTGCCATAGCGGGCTGTTACCGGCGGCCAGATTGCCCTGCGCGGAAGGCGTATGGTCCGACGCCGGCTTGAACAGCGCCGCCGGATCGTCGCCCTCGGAAGGCTGGCCGCCCGGCGTCGGCGCATGTCCGCCTTCGCCCTGCCCGTTGTACAACGCCCCAATGACGAGCGGGCGGTCGATGTCGTTTTCAATAAACTGCACCAGCACTTCCTGGCCGATCCGCGGCAGGAACTGGCTGCCCATGCCGCCCCCTGCCGTGCGTTGCGCCACGCGCACCCAGCACGAGGCATCGCCGCTGTCCTGCCAGTGGTAGCGGATGCGCACGCGGCCCAGGGCGTCGCAATACAGTTCGTCCGCGCCGCTGGGCTGGTCCTCGCCGTCCGGGCCGATGACAATGGCGCTCTGCGCGCCCGGTGCCGTCGGCTTCGGGTGGCTGCGGCCTTCGCTGCCCGGCAGTTGCGGGCGCCACGTCACGTCCGCGGGTATCGCCTCGAAGCGGTTGGCGTAGCCGCTCTTACGGGCCTGGTCGATCACGAGCGCCATGTCCTCATCGGCTACCGCATGCTCATACAGTGCCTCTTCCAGCAGTTCCGGGATGGGGCCGAACAATTCGGCCAGCGCCTGCACCGCCGGCGACGGCAGGTTGTTGACGCCGACGCTGGTCACGCGCAGGACGGTGTACGCGGCTGCCTCGTCGCCAAAAGCGGCGAGAGGTCCCTGCGTCACGTCGATGCGGGTGCCTGCCGCCAGCGTGCGGACCGTCGAGCGGCCGTGCCATTGGCGGCTGCGGGCCTCGTGACCCTGCATCTGCAGTTCCGCGTAATGATCGGCGACGGCGCCGCTGGCGAATGCGTACTGGCCCGGCACGTCGTAGCTCTCCAGTGTCGGCAGCTTGCCGAACTGCTGGCGCGACGGCGCGCTTGCCGCCACTGCCTTTTTCGCTTTGTAGTCGTAGCTGAGCCACGTGGTCAATGTCGACACGACTCGGCGGCGCGCCTGCAGCGCCTGGATCGTGTCGCCTTTTTCTCCCACGCGGGCGCCGTGGAAGCGGATGCCGCCTTCCTGCTCGCTGCTGGCGTCCTGCGCGATTGCCGTTTCCTGGCTGCTGTCGGCAAACAGGACGAGACCGTGGCCGTCTTCCGTTTCCTCGACGCGCCAGGCCAGCCCCTCTTCCGTCAGCAGGCGCTGGACGAACTCGTAGTCCGTCTCCCGGTACTGGCAGCAGTAGCTGCGCGGCGGGATATCGGCCATGAAGGAATCCGTCTCGCCGCTCCAGCGCCATTGCGCCAGCGGCTGGTAGGCGCCCAGCACGTCGTCGACGATGTCGATGACGCTTTTGTCCTGCCATACCCGGCTGTTACGCGCTTGGGTAAGGCGCCACAGCCATGGTGTCAGGCGCACGCGGTAGCGCGCCAGGCCGCCTTCGCTGCCCAGCATGGCCACTTGCGTGATGTCGCCCGAGAACGTCGTGCGGGTGCCGTCGGCCAGGCTGATGGCGAGACTTGCTCTCATCGTGACCCTTGCCCAGCAGCGACGTCGTGTCGATGTGGGCGTTGGTCGACAGGACGATGATGTGGGGCGTCGGTGCCGTGGACGATGTCGTTTGCCGGTAACGACTCGCTGCATCAATCTTTTGAGGTTACGAGCGATGGCGCTACTATCCTACCGTGCCGACGAATCGCAGCGCCAGCATACTGCTGTGTACACCTGAAGCCTTTCACTTGCGCTTACTCTGAACTAAACGTCAAGAGCATCAGTTCATCATTCTCGCTCCTGCCATTTAGCCTAACGTATATCTTCAACTCGGGCGGATGAAACCCGCGTGGATTAGCACAATCCATTAGCCCGCATTCAAGGTGATATTCGGCCGGAATACTTTCGCGAAGTTCCCAGAATTTTGTTAAATGATCAACGCCGTACCCCGAAAAACTCAAATAGCCGGAATAAACTCCGGTAGCGAGCCACTTTGCTTCGATCGGCTTCCCGTCTGCACCAAGCGGCCTATAATCATATAGGCCCTCTTCCTTATCTCGATTCAAGTTTATAGTGAAATTAGTAATCTTATCGGGGCTCTCAAGACTGCCCTTAATTTCTAGACCCAGCTTATCCCATTTGCACCAGACGAGCACCCCGGTTTTTTCGGAACAAACCGCCCCTTCCCCAATCACCGAGGTCCAACTCTGACGTAACGCGCCAAATGAAAGCCTGTGGCCGTTAAAATAAACGCTCCCAGCTTTGATAGAAATCTCGGGCTGCGCGCCCTTTTCTATTATTCTCGGTTGGCCATATGTTTTTATAGCGCCAGTGAATCGAGCTGCCTTTTCAACAGCCTTACCTATCCTATCACCTAGGCTCTTGTCGACTTGGACTTGAGAAAAGCACTGTGCGGCTGAAAGGGAAAAAATAGAAAGAAATACTATTTTGGCGAAAGTCATTGAAATATTTCCACAAAGATTCATTTACGAAGTCCCAAGTTCACCGACTCAACGGCTTGCCAACAATCTCGAGCTTAACGTCCATCATGGCATTCAGCTCCGCCCGACTGAACGCACGCGGGAAGTTATGCTCCGCGGACGGCTTTCTAACTACGGCCGTGTCCGTAGACGCCAAGTTCATGCAAGGCCAGGAGTACGTACATGGATATGGTAAAGAAATCACTTGAGCCAACAAATCGGATTCGATCAATTCTGTCATTCATCTGCTGAGATGCTGATAGAATTCACGGTGCTCCGCACTGTATTGCCATTCAATATGAAATAAATATCTGCGATGTCGTTAAACGCAGCATGTGGGAATTGGCAGTCCCGCACATCACATCGAAGAACCATGGATTGACGAACGCTTTCCCTGATCTCCCAGAACATAGTCTGCTGATCTATTCTAAACCCCTCAAGCTCTAAATTTCCGCTAAAGTGGCCGCGGATAACGTATGACGGTATCTCCCCGCCCCCCCCAACACGAGCTGCCCTTTGAAGGGACTCATCTGTGGGTGGCTGCAGATGTACCGTTACGAATTTAACGGTATCGGTATCCGACGAACCGCTGCCAATTTCAATACCTAAATGTTCCCACTTGCAAACAATTGGCGGAATTCCTTTAGATTCGCATTCCCCGCCCTTACCTAACGTGCTCTTCCAGATCGCCATATTGCCGCCAAGCGAAAGGTGCCTTCCATCGAACAAAAACTTTCCACCTCGAAAGGCGACAGTGTGGCCGACGCGCTTTGGAACTCTCCTAATTTCGCCGCGATCCTTCAAGTGGGACAGGGCATCTCCGGCCTTATCAAAAATCGCTCCTAAGCTGAAAACTTTTTGCGCCTCGAGCGCTGAAATCGGCAAGCATATACCGAAGAAGCCAACAGCAAGGAATATTTTCGTCAGTCTCACTTCAGGTATTCCTCATAATTGCGCGTCAGATAGTCCAAGACTTTCTTGCTCACCGAACTAGCGGCATTGACCTTATCAAGTATCTCCTTGCGATGAGCTTTGTCTAAAGCCTCCCATTCTGTGGCAGACTCTCCCCTCTTTACGTTTGCAGGATGTGCAATGGCCCATTTGCGAACGATATCGTCTTGCCACGCGCTTGAGTAGGGATGCACTATGAAGCTACTGGCTACCGAAACAGGATCAGCCGTCTGGTTGCCGTCCCATCGTAGGGCCATCGCTGCACCAACTCTGGCAACCGCTTCCTTCGCCAACTTTGCCGCCAGCGTATGAAACGGATGATAGTCATGGTCCTTTGCAAGCTGGGAGTGCGTTGGGTTTGTCGTTCCATCAGTATTAGGATTACCAACGCGGACTGTTTGCTCCTCGTCGACACTCGCAGCGATGAGTTTTGCCATCGTTACCATGGCAAAATTTGTCACAAATCCAATCCTACCGATCGTATAGAACATGGCTTTACTTGCAGTTTCGTAGCCTGGAACAGTTACATACTTATCGCGAAACGCAAGATAATCTTCGTAAGCTTTTAGGAGCCGGGGGTCTTTCTGGCCCCGAAGTAAAATTAGACTCAATCGGTCGGCTTTCGTGCGCTCGCCTGGCTTCGTGGCACGATAGTCCCACTCAACCTTAAAGAAGAGATTAGCGATATTGCCTAATGTGCTAGCGATCACATCGTCCGGGCCAAACATGCCCGTAACCACGGGTAACGGATATTTCCCTCCCGCTACAGGCGATGTCCAGGGCAGGACGTTACTATGGCCCAGCTTTATAAGACTGAGCTCGACATAGTTACTGTGAGCGAAATAATCTTCTAGAACATGAAGGGCAGCGCCAAAGTGGCGGTAACCAGCATCGCCTTTTCCATTCTGTATTGCTTTCTGAAGCTCAGAGCACATGTAGGCGCGCGACGCCTGAATGTACCGCTTCATCGACGTCGCATTGTCCACGCTGGTGTAATTAGTGTCCGGATGCGGCTGGAAATCTTTGTCAATCTCTGTGGGATTGCGGCCACCCTTCACGAAACTTGTTGGGTTATCAATATGCTCTACCGGACGGTATACACCGAGCAACCCTTCCGTGACTGTGTATGTTGGCTTTTGCACAGGCCTGTTGACGAATTCGAGTTCAGCTTTAATATCCATCATTGCCGTAAGCTCAGCTCGACTAAATACACGCGGGAAGTTTCGGGCGTCGGAGGGAGATCGGACAATAGCCGGATCTACAATTTGAGAATTGTCGCGAAGCCAATTCCCGAAATAGATCTTGGCGAGCACCTGAGGATCTCGGTACATGCTGTGCGCCTCCTGTAGCGCAAGTTCGATGGAGCGATGTCCGAACGAAGTATCGGGATGCCGCTCATGCTCCTCACCGAGTCCCTCGACAAAGAACTCACTTCTACCAGCCTTGCCCTCCCGCTTCTGCGCGTCTTCATCTTGCGAGATACGAATTGCATTCCGTATAGCGCGATATTCCACTTCAAGTGGGCCATCGTATTTCGGCGAGCTGTAGTAAGCGTATTGAGTTGAGCCTGTTTGCCCAAAATCGTATAGCGCAATTGCATAAGCGTATTTTGCCCCCTCATCAAGCTCGCCATCATCCGCCAGTGTTGACGATCCGTCGGAGTGTTTATCTGCGAGATCACTGCGAAGAATTAGGTCAATATAGTGACCGAATTCGTGCAGAAGAATCGTTGCCAATTTCCAGGATTCCTCCCTGTCTGTTGTAGCTCTGTCCGCGGCAGCTTGATGCACGACGATCTCTCGCGTCTCATTATTGAACGACGCAGGATAGTGACCGCCGGTCAAGAGCCTGATCTCAGGTGCTTGTATAGTGTTATCGCGTAGGCCGTCGTAGAGCTTAATGTACGTATGGGCCGGAATGTCAAAGCCGAAGATAGGGACAAGCAGGGTAACAAACTCCAGCTTAGTAAAACCTTTGGCGATTGACACAAGTTGATCGTAAGCAAACGTACTCTCAAGCCGACGTTGTGGGGCGACAGTAATGACACTGACAGGAAGTACTGGCAGCGCAAAGTTCGTCCGCGCCCCCCCGGCAAAGTCCTTCTTCCCAGCCAAAACGGAAATTTTGCCGGGACACTGCACCGTAATATTCCCACCATCAATCGTGATATTCGCCCCACCGGCAGTGGACAACGAAATACTTTTGGCAGCAGCGAAGTCCACAAACGCATTCGCGCTGATGACATTGAGCTCATCGCGCGCCTGCGCGGTCAACGTATCCGCCTGCGCCTGCACGTCGATCGCATCCTTGGCCGCAATCATCTGCACGCCAAGTCCATCGGCCCCAGGCGCGACGGCGCCTCCCAGCACGCCAATCGCTTGCCCGGAATGCACACGCATCTGGCCACTGGAGACAAACTGCGTATCCGCGCCACTCATTAACGTCACAGTCTCGCCATTCGACATCTGCACAGCACCAGCGGCGGTCACGCCCAGGCCCGCCTTGGCGCTGATGGCTATGATCGGGTCGGTAGAATGCGGCAGAGAGCCGTCGTCAGGCGAGGTTCTGCGTGCGCCGGCATCGGCGCGCGCAGCGTCCAGGTCGGCAGCGCCGACCATGCCGGAGACAGCGGTCATCATGGCAGCCAGCGGCGCTTCTTTCTCTGACATCGACGAAGCACCAGCCTTGACGGAACCGACAGACGACGCCAGCGCGACAGTCTTATGCGTCACCGCAGCCTCACTGAACGTCTCGCCCAATTTGACGGCCTGCTTCATCAACGCAATCCCGGCAGCATTATCGCCAACCGGATCGCGCGAACCGGCCGAATGCGCCACGACATAACTCGACACCAGCAACCCGGCGCCGCCCCGTACGGCGCCATAAGCGTCGGTACGCAATTCGGCCCCCTGCCCACGCAAACTGCCGCGGTAGTTGTCGGCGGCGTGGATCAGGTGCCCCAGCGTCAGCTCGGAGCCCGCATAGGTCGAGCGCAGTTGCACGCGCCCCTGCGCATCCGTGTCGTCGAACAGCAGCTGGTTGTAACCGCTGCCGCCGAATTCCTTGGTACGTACGCCCCACTGCGCCGCCGCATTCGAATGCCCTTCGCTGCCTGACGAAGCGCCGTGCCATAGCGGGCTGTTGCCGGCGGCCAGATTGCCCTGCGCGGAAGGCGTATGGTCCGACGCCGGCTTGAACAGCCCAGCCGGATCGTCGCCCTCGGCCGGCTGGCCGCCCGGCGTCGGGGCATGGCCGCCCTCGCCCTGCCCGTTGTACAGCGCGCCGATGATAAGCGGACGATCGATGTCGTTTTCGATGAACTGCACCAGCACTTCCTGGCCGATCCTCGGC
>Ga0265797_10009699_pt1 | contig 12417 bp, 13 predicted proteins | sample P2T30metagenome_FD_192433 | JGI IMG/M metagenome (GOLD analysis project Ga0265797, IMG submission 192433) | Plant litter microbial communities from East Loma Ridge, Irvine, California - P2 T30 | ecosystem: Environmental > Terrestrial > Plant litter > Unclassified | place: USA: California... | reverse complement strand
CAAACACAAACACGAATGTTTGTTCTAATCCCTTTTAATAGTGCATCAAAGTATCAAGCATGCTGAGTAGATGGGATAATCATTTTAAGTAACCAAAATTCGCTAGACAGCTAGCTAGCTACAAACAAAAAACAAAAAAGAGCTTGGAATTTCTAATTTACACTTTTTTTTTCGGAGGGAGGAGGAACACAGACCACGTCATGTCTGCCATCGGGCCGGGCCTGGTGGGTGTCCACTCCAACTGGTTGCATATGCTGCTACGGATACGGATGCAGATGCAGGTTCGGTTCTAGCATGGTAGCGTTTTTTGTTGCTGTTGTTGTAGCCGAGGTGGGGTAAGTTTATCGGGATAATCGTAATCAGATCGGGGTGTTCTTCTTCTTCTTCTTTGTTCCCTTCTCAAAAAAGAGTAAAAGACTCGTTGGAAATGATGTGGTGTTTATGCCATGTGATGTAATGTGAGGTGGTGTGTGAGATTTGTGTATAACTGGCGCGCAAGGACAAGGAAAGATGAGAGTAGGGGGAGGAGTTGAAAAGTTGTTGTGTTATTTTTTTTAGAGGATTTGGGGTTGCGTGCATGTTCGCTTGGTTGGTTAAAGGCTGCGTGACTGGTTAATATGTAACTTCGCGTAACTCTCTCTCTCTCTCTTTCTCTATTGTTTTGGATACAAGGTGCTACTAAATTCTTATTTGGACCGAAAAAAAAGAGTAGATGAACAAACAGCACACTCACACATTGTTAACCCCAGCCAACCCTCTCTCTTTCGCCTCTCTCTTCTCCTCCTTGTCCCACTCCTTTTGCTCCTTCAAAAACCTTTCCTTGCCCTCCGCGTACCCCCCCTCCCCCTTTGCCCTCTCCCACACCTCCCGGAAAATAGCACTGGCCTCCGCCTTGTCCTGCATACCCTCGTGACCCTTGCTCTTCTGCAGTTCCTCCCCAGTCTTCTTGTCGTACTTTCTCCCCCCAGCATGGTTGGCATACCGCTTCGCGCGCGTCATGCCCATCTGCAGAAACTTGCGCGCCATGTCCATGCCAATGAAGTCGCCTTGGTCGTTGTACTCTTGAAACTTTGCGTAAATCTCCGACGACGATTTCCGCGCTATGGGCGCAGTTTTGAAGCGCCAGAGGGGGAGGATTTCCGACTTGTAAGGCTCAAAGGTTAAAACGTTGGTTTCGCCGCGGCCGATGCGGTAGTGCATTCGCTGGGCCTTTGTGAGCGGCTTAGAGGGCATGTTTTGGCAGGGTTATGATTTAGGACCTGGTTGTTTGTGTTGGGGAAGTAGGGCTGGGGTTCAAGTGTGGTGGTCTACGCGGCTGGATGACGTAGTGCATTCACGCTATCGACACGCCATCACGTTTTTCTTTGTTCTGCACCGTCTTTAGGACATTGGAAGAAACAATGCGTCTACCGAGACAGACTGGGAGAGGAATTGCTTGGTAGGTTTAACGAGACGCGTACCGATCACACTGAATATCTTACACCACGAGGGGCTGGTTTTGTATTTGTAGCCGTGCGATTGACTCTACTGGTTTCCGTATGTACATAATTATGCGACATGTACAGATACTGATATACACCAAAGCAAGCTGTCGCCTGCTTAAAAAAGAGCAGAGTGTTCCTTTGCTCTCCCGGTTTGGCTGCACTTGAACGTCCATGGGTTTAGTTGCTGCACATCAAGCGTGCTGTTATTGATTATCGCTCCTGCCCCAGGGCTGACATATTGTCTTCTCGACCCTTTGCATGATGGTCAATTGCTGCTCTTCATCGTCGCCCTCCTTTTGCACGCCTAGTACTTGCCCAATCAGCCCACCAGGTTTCGGCACCGGACACTCTCTCCTGGCCGCAAGCTTCTCCTCAAGCAGCAGCTTCCTTCGTCTCTCCTCTCTCATGATATCATTGCATGTCTCGCCTTCTGGTAGTTTTCGTCTCCGTCTCTTCCTTTCTCCTGTGGGGTCTGGGGAATCGGCAAGCGTGCGCGGGTCCACTGGACACGGTATGAGATGTGGCGCGGCTACAACCAGAAACGAGACCATGAGAGTGGTAGTAAAGAGCGAAGTTGTCGTGCGCGACCGCGGATGGAGGTGAGGAGGCATTTTGTGTGTGCGGTTCGAGAATTAGAGAGCGGATTGCCGAGGCATCACTGGGCCTGTGGAGATATCAGCCGCGTTTTTCCTAGATGTGAGGGTGCTAGAGATGAGCTTACTGTGCCAATTGATATGCCTCGAGCAAACGTGGGCGTGGGAAAAAGGTGCAGACGCGGGGTTGGTGGTGGTGGTTGACTCTTGGTGGAGTGAACATTGACATTGACGGCCAAGCTAAGCTGCACGCACGCCGCAAGATCCCTGCAGCTCGGGATGCCCGCAGTGGGCCGTCTAGTCCTCGACTTCACAATCACACTGCCCACCAACAAACCTACAACGACACTATATTGTCTGGTAAATACTCCTTGTCGAAATCGAGTATTACTGGCCAACGCACGACTATCAGATTCATACAGCCTTGCAATCCATAACGCGCCGCACGCCTACCGCCACCGACGACAGCAATCGCGCCAACGAGTTTCCACCCTCTCGAATAGCTATATAAGTTAGGGAACGACTGCACATCTAATCGTGTAAAAACCGCCCTTGCTACTATAGAAAGCCCCGTGTGGGCAATAGCGCATACCCGCTGCAATGAGTGCTGGCGGCAGTGACCTCGACAAGTATGGATACACACCCAGTTTGCTAGGGAACGCGGAAAGCAACGGACTGACATGCATCGCAGAGCCATCCAGCAGCTCCGCGCATGTCGTCCGATACCCGAGAACCAGGTCCGAGAGCTATGCTACAAGGCACGCGAGCTGTTGATCGAAGAGGGCAATGTGGTTGGCGTGGATGCGCCCGTGACGGTAGGCGCCCCACCATACTCAAATCATGGACACAGCTGATCGCATGATTTTGACAGATATGTGGTGATATCCATGGACAGTTCCATGACCTCATGGAGCTATTCCGCGTTGGTGGAGACGTGCCAGACACAAACTACCTGTTCATGGGTATGGCATAGCTCTTTTTGCGCCACCGAGCATACCCCCCAACTGACTATGCTACAGGTGACTTCGTCGATCGCGGTTTCTACTCACTCGAATCTTTTCTCCTCCTCTTGTGTCTCAAAGTCAGATATCCAGACCGCATAACGCTTATCCGAGGCAACCACGAATCACGGCAGATCACAACGGTATATGGCTTCTATGATGAATGTCTCAGGAAGTATGGAAGCGCAAACGTATGGAGGTAGGCCTTGAATATCTTCTTCTACCGACTTATGCAACGCAGCGCTGATAATCCCAGGTATTGCTGTGAAGTCTTCGACTATTTAGCCCTTGGTGCCCTAGTCCAGGGTGCCGCAACGTCTCTCCAGCCCACCGATGGACCCATTGCAGACAGCAGTAATGCCGATAGTATGCCTGATATCGATCAGGACATTGAGATAGAGACACTAAACGCCAACGGCGAGATCATGTACCGCTACGCCCGCAATTCCGACTCCCAATCCAGTGCTGCCTCTCAAGCCAGCGCAAACATGGGCTCTTCTTCTCCTGTCGCCCCAACACCTGGACGCGTCGGACCAGCCGGTACGGGTGCAACTTCGTCCGCCAACGGCTCATCTCGCAACGACACGGGAGCGATTCTATGTGTGCACGGCGGTCTATCGCCCCTCGTCGACTCCGTTGACAAGATCAGGCTCCTCGACCGGAAGCAAGAAGTGCCCCATGAAGGAGCCATGTGCGATCTACTTTGGTCCGATCCCGACGAGATTGACGGTTGGGGTCTGTCACCGCGTGGTGCAGGCTTCTTGTTTGGTGCAGATATCGTCAAAACATTCAATCACAAAAACGACCTTAGTCTCATCGCTCGAGCCCACCAATTGGTCATGGAGGGCTTCAAGGAGATGTTCGATTCAACCATTGTCACCGTCTGGTCAGCGCCAAACTACTGCTACAGATGCGGTAATGTAGCCGCCATCCTCGAACTCGGCGAGGACGGATCCAACGCTGGTTTCCAACGGAGGTCAAATGGCGACAGAGCAGGTGGTGGCGGAGGCTGGGTGCTAGGCTCTAATGTTGGACCAAACGGCGAGCACAGGCTGAGTTCTATGCTCAACGACAGTTTCCAGAAGAACAGAGATGGCCCGGGACGGAGATATCGTGTCTTTGAGGCTGCGCCCCAGGATTCGCGAGGCATGCCGGCTAAGAAACCGGTTGCCGATTATTTCCTGTAAGACAGCGGAGACACTCACGAAAGCAGGGATATGAGTATCATCCGAGAGATGGGTGTCCGCAATGGCTGCCTTACAGGGGACGTTGTGCGCGTCCCTTACAGTAAGGTTGTTGAGTACTTTCTTCCAAAAGAAGTTTAGGCGTTTTTGCTTCTTTCGTTTCTCGGGAAGTTGGGTTTCGAGGAGGGTTGTGTACACTGTTCATTGTTTGCTCATTTGTAAAGATCAAAAGACTTGAGTGGATACCCTTATAACGAAGTATTGTACTAGCCTGGGCTTTTTTTCCCTGTCATGTGGCGAACTGACTTGGCTTCTCGTGCTGTTGCCCACTTTTACCTTCCAAGTCTGGGACCGACTGAACAAGGTGGACATGGTATGTTTTCCTAGATGCAGGTCTCATAAGAAGAAAGGCCGACACATGAACACATCGGCACCTCGACCCAACCTCACGGCTCCCTCCCATCCATAGCATCCAGCCTCATCCTCACCATGCCCGGATTCGACCTACCCCTCTCATCCGTCCAGCATCTCAGCACCTCCTCCCTCATAACGCGCCTGGGCGCCCTTTTCCCCGTGAACAATTCAAACTGGGCAAAGCCCTGCTCCGGCAGCAAATCCAAGCCGTCGAGACAGATCCACGCCGCCGACGCCTCGTCCCTGACCTGCTTTGTTAGCGGCGTATTCAGCGTGCGGTACGCGAGTTCGATGACGACGCCGCCAGAGGGGCTGCGCATCCAATGGTTTGGCAGGGTAAAGTCCGGCGACGGCTCGTTGCCAAGGGGGTGTGTGGGGATGCAGGATACGATGACAGTGGGGTGTCGTATGTCCGCGGGCCAAGGGTCTGATCGCTTTGCTAGGATGCGGAAGATTGGATTCGAGGAGCCGTGGACAAAGGAAGGGAAGAGGGTGGAAGCTGTGGGGCTGGCGGTGAGTTGTGTAAAGTAGGTGACTAGTTTTTCGGCATTTGCCAGTGTGCGGTTGAAGATGAGAATGTGCTTTATGCCTAGTTGTAGCATCGCATAGATTGCGGCGCGCGCCATGCCGCCAGAGCCGATGACGAGACCGGATGTTGTCGAGGGCCGCACTGCGTTGGCGGGAGAGAGCCCGCGGCGGATGCACGACCGGATCCCAATCCAGTCTGTGTTGTCTCCTAGTAGAGCCTTGACGGGCCCAGATTGGTTGCGTTCTTTATAGAGCTCTACGCCGTCTGCCGTGGGGATACTGCCGTCGGCATTGAGATGGCGGATGGGGAGGAGTGTGTTGATTGCTCCGATTGCTCGGGCGTGCCGAGTTAGCGAGTGTGTGAGGGATATGGCGTCGACTTTGAACGGCTGGCTGACTGCTGTGCCACCAAAGTTTGGCCGGTGGAGTAGTTGACGGACGGTTTCGTTGAGAGTGCCGGTTTGGAGTCGGTCGAAGTGGTGCGGCATGCCGCAAGCTTGGTATGCAGCGTTGTGCATCGCTGGGCTTAGGCTGTAGCCTACAGCTGCGCCGATGATGTAGAACTCCATTGGGTCGTATGTAAATGAAGCATACAGGATGTGTGTAGCTTCTGTCACGGTAAGCCAGGAGGTTTCGGGATTCTGTTCAGCTCTCGATTCGAAATCAGCCCTCTTTCTCAACTTTTCGGGTATCACTGGAGTGAGGACATTGTTGAAGCAAGCGGAACGACGTCCAGCGCGTCCCGTGTTGTAGCATATCATTGGTATTCGTTGGGCCTTTGCGAATATGGTGTTGCGGAAGGATTGGATGGCGGCATTGTCGTCCATGAAGTTGGCGGGACGGGTAAAGCGGACCAAACTACAGCCCAAACGCATTGCTGTATCGTACTTTTCCAGCCAGAAGACATCATACCAATCCATCGCCGCGTGTAGGTGACCAATGATTTTTGTTGATCCTCTCGAGGCTATAATCGCTCGGATCAGCTCTTCGTCCATTGTTAGGTCAACGGTAGCGAATTCAGGCGACATGCGTAGGCCATACCACATGTTTGCGAGGTAAGAAGTCGTGGAATAGCTCGAATTTGCTGGAGGCGGCATGACGTGGTATATTATCGGCGTAACTGTACTTCTTCTGACCCTGAATATGCTCTTGCTAATGTCTTCTGCATACTCTGCTGTGAGCTGTATAGGCTTGACTACAATTTCAAACGCGTCGCAGCCAAACTCTATTTCCTCAATGTCTACATCCTCTGGGGTAAGATCTGAAAGCTGCACCTGAACAGCACAAGTGTAGTTTCTTAACTCCAAATCGACATAGGAGAGTGGGAAATGGCCAGGATCCAGCGTGGGCGCATCGTTCTTGAGTTTGTGGTGTGTGTTTTGCGGTGATAATATCAGAGCTAGAAACTTGAAAAACGTCCTCTCGGCTCTTTTAAGAGTTAGGAAAGCGGGAACAGATGGCTGGTGGGCAGGCGCAACAGAGAGATGCGCAGCATTTGTCTCGGAAATGTTGTAGAACTCGTAGTTTGAACACCGTCGGAACACCGGGGTGCTGAGAGCGAGTAGTTCCCGGACTTTGGATTCTTCAGTATCCAGATACTTTTGCACACTTCCAAGGTCACGTGTAATGTGGATGACCGGATGCGATGCTGAGAATTCGCGTAACAGCGCTTGGCTGCTGTTGTCTAAGGGGAAACCTCCATTGCAGACAATGATGGCGCCTTTGCTGTGAGTTTGAAGTGTGTCGCGAAGGACTTCTTCTTGTCTGAGACTCCGATTTGACGATCCAAATTGTTTTCGATATGCTGTTGTTGAATACCCCGTCGCACTTTGGAACACACTTTCCATGTCTATCACCCTTCTTTGGGTGGCTACCGAGGCCATCATGGCCAGTGTTGCTTTGCCGGTTCCATGCATTCCGAGAAGTACTATGGATGCCCTCGAGTCGAATATTCGCCGACATTCGTACTGTGACGGCCCTGGTGTTGACCTTGCCGAATTTGGTAAACTTCGTTGTTTGGATGCCGGCGGAGACGGCGTCGGTAGTGAAGCACGGCCATCCTTTGCTCTGCTGTCGTTGCTCATTGTGGCAAATGTGCGTTTCATACCAGCTGTTACAGAAACCATGATTCACAATATCGCAACCTGAAATCGTGATCAAGACATGTTGGCGGCATAAGCAGAGCGTGCCTAACATTGGCAGCGACGGTGTCTTAGCGAGCCACGTGACAGCGGCGGTCCCCGCTTTTTAGCCAGGATAAAACTTTATCCAGCTTCCCCAGCTTTCCCCCCACACGACTTGAGTCGGTCAACCCATGGTTTTCTTGGTAAGAGCCGACCTTGGAACATGTCTGGACACGCAGCCCCCGAATGAACGCCAGTTTCTTCCGTCGGCGAGGCTTTTTATGAGCCAAGGTGCTTTTCCCACGCAAAGCACTTCCTATGCCATCGCAACACCAGGAAAAACGCCGTTTGGCTTCACAAGATGGCCCGATAAAACGATTTAGGGTCTCAAGGGCCTGTGACCAATGCCGTACTGCTCGCGAAAAATGCGATGCAAACCAGCCAACTTGCCTGCCATGTGTCGAGAACAAGCGGACATGTACCTACAGCTCAACACCCAAGAAACGAGGATTACAACCTGGATACATACGCAGTCTCGAAATGACGTTGGCTTATGTGTTCCAACAGAACCCTGAAATGGAAGTCTTGGCATACAACCAGTTAGCCCAAAACAACACCATGTTGCTTGCAAAGGGCACAAAGGAGTCCAATCAGTTGCATAAGAGCTGGAATAAGAGCAGATTCTGTAGGGACGTGACAAAGGCGTTAGCTGGGGAGCAGATAGGGGCAGAAAATGACAGGCTACCAAGTTCCGATGAAGATAGCGAGGTCGATACAGAGGATGCAAGTCTTCTCCGGATGACTGCAGATGCTCAGTCGTATTCAGCGGTAAGCATATGAGCGGAACAGTATTCACAAGAGCTAAAACTAGTAGACTTTATGGAACAGCGGGACAGGTTTCATGCCACCCATAATGGCTGCACCATCATTGCCCAACCTCTATGCTCAGAATCCGCAGGACCCTCGGTGCCCACCGAAACTTACTCCACTGCCTTCAGAATGTTGGAAACTCATTGAAACATACTTTACATATACACAATGTTGGCTTCCTATTGCTGATAAGCTGGAAGTCCTCAAGCTGTCCTACTCATATCCTGAGCAAGGACTAGCTTTATCTTGTGACATGTCCAGCTCTGGAAGCCATGCTGAAATGTGGAGCATACTTTCGGTAGGCTCCACCCAAGACGATTGCAATTTTTCCAGCGAGCAACGTCGGAGCGTGTCACCCGAAGAACTTTACAACACTGCGAGGCTTCTCATTCCAAATGAGTTGGGGGAATTTGAGCTTGATCATGTCAAGGCTCTCCTTAATCTTTCGGTATTCAACATTAGTAGGGCCTGCTTCGAAGCTGCCTGGCAACTTGTTGGTGCCGCGTTGCGGGTATTCTTCGCACTTACCGACTCATCAGAAGTGGTTGTACCGCGCCGAAAGAACGTCTTGTCAAGCTGCTTTGTACTCGACAGCCTACTTTCTCTACAATTGAAACGACGCCCATATCTTGAAAGAGCCGATTTAGCATGGATGGGAAAGATAGAGGAGGACGGTATGGAGGAATGGCAGCCCTGGGGTGGCCAACTTAGCATAGGCCCCACGCGACAGTCGAACTCGCCAACACTAGCATTGAGTTCTTTCAACGCTTGCCTGGAACTCGTTGATATACTCGGGAGTACCACACGGCGGCAAACAGCGCCGAACTTTCTTCACGAAATGCTTAGCCGACTTGAGATGTGGAAGTCCTCGCTACCGCAAAAGCTTGATCATATCCGTAAAGATGCTGCTGCCACTCCCACAACGCCACCTGCATTGCTGCTACGACTTACTTATCTAGTCACTGCTTTTACTCTGGTTCCTTCTCATGCCTGGTTAGAGCAAACACTAGACGTGCTGAGTACACTTGAGCAGCTCGGTACTTCACAAGCCCCTCCTATCATCGCTTGTTTATTGCAGCACGTTAAGAGAACTAGCGAGAGGTTGACTTTAGACGAGATAACACGAGCTCGGATGTGCAGATTACTGGTTGCCTTTGATCAGACCTCCAAGATCTCCCAAGACACCGTCAACAATCTGCAATCAACACCGCGCTCGGTAGAAGATGCCTCCCCCAACGCTGCTGTCGTGATGCAAACATCTCCTCAATCTTTTGCATCACACATTGCTGGATCGTTTCCTGAGCGCTTCCACCAACAGACTGTTACATCCGCAATGCTCGACAGCATGCTACCAGACATGCGTGCCGCACCGCAAAGGCAAAACCCGCCACCATTCAGCCAAAATCCGTTCGACCACGCGATGGCTGGTTCATTCCTGGATCCACATGACCCGTATCATACTCTAGTATCCGGAGATCTAGGAAGTTTTCTCGATGATTTTGCCTCTGAACATGGTGCCAAGAAGCTACAAAACCAGCCACAATTCATGGAGAACTTGGGATTCTCATCGAATGTGAGTATGGCCGACCTTTTAGCAGCAGATCCTAGTCGTTTTATGCCAACATCGTCCCAAGTTGGCATGGATAACAACGAGGACTCGCCACGATTTCCACTCAATGCATTTTATGAGGCCGGATGAGGAGGAGGAGGAGGTATTGTGTTTGAGATCATATCGTGCTTATCTACGACAATGTAGTGATGAAAAATACGAAACTCACAATCCCACGGTCAAGAAGCTCTGGTGCATATATTCCATCATTACAAGTCAGTGAAGGAGGAAATAGTCTTATACATACGCCAGAGGTCACGTTTCCACCCAAGGTGCGTAGTGAACATTAAGTTTATCATTTTGCTTTGAGGCACTAATAAGGGTATCTAGATTGCTATAAAGATTACATCACAAGTAAAAGCGCAGTTCCTTTCTCTAACCTGTCACAAACGGGCAAGCTCAGGCTCCCTGACAAAATGCTCGGACCCAGGCTCTGAGCGACCGCTTTTTACGCCTATATCAATCGCCAAATCGCATCTCATCTTGTTCCACGAGGCTCCAGCGCGTTCCGCCAACTCTTCCACCACAGCTTTGTCTGACCTATTCATGACGCGGTTGAACAATTCCATGCTAACCCAGCCCTCGAATCCAATCTGCTTGATGATGGCATGTGCTACATCCTTGACCGGTAGGTACGCGCCACGTTCGGTTTCGCCATAGAAGAGCCTGCAATTCCTGCTCCAGGACATACGGGCAGGTTGTTCGGCGTTGTAGAAAGTATGCCCAGGCAGCAGTGGCTGTGCGAGGCGTTCAGCATCAACAATCTGTACGAAGAAGATCTTTTCCTTGTGTGGCTTGATCCGATCAACAAGCCGCCGCATAGATTCACGCACTTCCTGCTCGGCCCCTGGAACCATGCCTGTCTCCGAGGTTGGATCTGCGTATATCCTGCCAAGGATATTGAAGCTATCGAGGCAGATACCAAAGTTTGGTCGGTCGACTCGCGATACAATATCCCAGCATACTTCCCATTTGTCTACTCTTGTGCCCCAACTCAGGCTCTCGTAGGCGAACCTTATAATTGGTGTCTGTTGCAGCCCAAGCTCTGCAAGCTCCCGGAGATCACTGATGATAAGATCGGTGTCGGGAGAGACTTGGTCGCGCGAAAGGAACGATGAAGGGACTTGGATCAAGTCCGTACCGAGAACATGCGCCAGCTTCATCCAAAGCTTGATCTCTTCGATCCGCTCTGCGTGCTTTTCTCGATCCAAAAGCCCCTCGTAGTGCATGAATGGCTGGAGACATACAATTTCAAGATTCAAGGAGGAGCAGAGGTCTCGCACCGAGGCAGCGCCGGCCAGCAGATCATTGGGTGAGTCTGAGCCAGCGTGGTCGACTAGGTCTTCATAGAAAAGCTCGATGCCTTCCAAACCGTGTTTTGCAGCCATGGAGAGCTTGTGCTCGAGACTATGACCCGCGTAGCAACGGCCTAGCGACATGGACGAGATAGCAGGACGGCACGGCATGGTGATGGTTGCGATGGGAGTTTGTGTGTAAAGATGTGTGTTTGAGATGGAGTTTTCTGCAATCTGATCGTACTTGCAAGTGAATAAGCTGATAGCATGTAAAGATGTAAACAAAGCAAGAGCATCTATCTACCCTCTAACTTCCTGACACAAGGCACCCTATATCAATCCCTACAGAGAACCGTCCACAACCGCCCTCCCTAACCCCACACCCCATCATCTCCAGCACCAACCGCTGCATGCCATGCACCATGCATTTATCCTCCCACTAGCCCACCCTTTCCATCGCTCCCTGTTCCATGGAACAATGCTGGAAAAGAGGCCAAGGTAACAACCAAGCCATGCCATGCCTTTCGTAACCGTGCAGTGCCGTCACAAAGCAGTGGGGCAAAACACAACGCTCGCCCCATGACGCTAACTAACAGTTCCACGCTAAACCAACCGGAAAAGTCTTTACACCCGTCTCTTCCACGATAGCGACCAGGGCTGTTTTCGCTTGCTTGGCAGCCTTTTCCCTGCACATGCACATGCAGTTGAGTGAGGTGCAAGATCGGCGGGAGGTACCATGTGTGTGTGAAAAGGTGGGAAAAAGCTACCTCGGCACAAAAGAAAAACAACACAACCTTAACATGCCAATTTCTCAAACTAGTCACCAGGTCAAACTCACACATGCGATGATAGAAGATTGAAAACTACTTCTACCCTGCGACATATCAAATCTCGCGGTGCTGTGTCAAGGTTGACTAACTAATGTTTGCCTCTTGTTACCTGTTTTAGAAATCGCGAATCTGTTGCCGCACCCTACCACCACAGCAATAAAGCAACATCGACAGTCATTAAATATCCTAAACACTGAGTAAATGCCGCATTCAACTGATTATAAGGTGCTAGGATAGCGCCTTAGCTGCTTTCTTATATTGTTGTTACTACAATACCGCGTTGTGAAAATCTGCTGTTGAGCATCGATATCACTTGTAAAACAAAACAATTAATATCCTAAATTAGTCTAGCAGACTTTGATAAATTAGAAGCGCGCCGAATAAAAGATAGGTTATTACTAGAATAGGGCTCACATCCTCCCCGCTCTTTTCACGCTGCTACAATCTTGCTCCCTCAGTACTACCCCTCTACATTACTCTATATAC
>Ga0265797_10009698_pt1 | contig 12418 bp, 10 predicted proteins | sample P2T30metagenome_FD_192433 | JGI IMG/M metagenome (GOLD analysis project Ga0265797, IMG submission 192433) | Plant litter microbial communities from East Loma Ridge, Irvine, California - P2 T30 | ecosystem: Environmental > Terrestrial > Plant litter > Unclassified | place: USA: California... | reverse complement strand
TAATCCAACCTCACCGACTCAACCCTGTGCAACCCCAAACGTCACTCCTTGTCGTCAAAGAGCCTGAGCGAGCCACGTCGCCGGTATCATGGATTGGACGGGAGGCACCCGGCGGCGGTTTGCTGGCGCCAAAAACAACAACGCAGCCTTACAGAAACAGAAGGCCCACTTTGCTAGAGCGAGAGCAGCCATACAGCACGAGCCATTCTCAAGCCACCAGAGGACGAAAACAGTTGATCACAATGACGACACGAGGGCAATCTCCTACAAAGGTACTGCACTTCACTTCACTTCAGTATACCCCTTGTCTCGTTCACTGACACGGCCAGGGTCGGGTCAAGACGCAGTGATATCTGGAAGGGATGACCACACGAGGACCAGCACACGACAGTCCTGGGCTGCGAACTCTGCTGAAGACGCAAATCCGTATCAAGATGAAGAGCTCCGTCTGCTTGCCAGCCGCCGTAAGCTTCTGGCTCGAAATGACTGGCTTTCTCTCGGCCATACTAGGCCTCTTCGCATTGGATTCCCTGCTGCAAGCGACAAAGACCGAGTCGGAAGGCGGCGAAAGATCAAGAAGTCACCCAACGCACGCACTCAAGCTGCTCAGCGACGCCTCTTGACTCCCCTCTTCGAAGAACGCCTGGAACCCACCGCATACCTGATGAGCGGAGCTTTGCCTCCTGAACACTATGATCACATTGAAGTCAGAGTTGGCACGAGTGCTTTTGAAACTCAGAGTCGCCCGTCTCGAAAATCGAATACATCCAGGAATGCCAGTATGGGTGCACATTCGACAGCTTTGAGCCACTTGTCGGAAGAATCCATGTTACTCGGTGCTGACGGTGACAGCTTTGATGCAGATCAAGTTGAGGTGCCAGAATATACGCGAGACGTGCGTGATGCGCCGGAAGGTATGGTACGGCCGGTATCGTCTGACTCCAGACAATACGAGCTCGAGGAAGTGGACAGATACTCAAGCCGTATGCGGGAGTACAGCCTCATATCGGAAGATGACCCTGAACTTCAACAGCACAGGGCCGGGAGTTTTGATGAGGACAGCCCTTCGATCTCGTCACCTCACCATTTCGCGGAGCCAACAACCGGGTTTTCGTTAATTGACAATTATGCAGCACCTGAGTTCCAGGCTTGGAACGCTGGTGACCCACAGCAAGCTAACGATTCCGAGAACCTGGACAGAAATGTGATAGTCCACGCGTCGGGTACGGCCATACCACCAGATCAGAACTCGCTTGGATTTGACGCGGAGCAAGAGTGGAGAAATCTGATGGGCATTGTAACACAGAGTGAAAGCTTCACATCAATGAAAGCTTTGGGCTCATCCAGTGAGCACAACACGACTTCAGAATCCATGCAAAGGATCGTTCCCGGCGACCTTCGGCAAGGTGCTGCTATTCACGATTCGATCCCCGAACCAGAGCAGTTCATTAGCACTTCCAATCAGTCACGCCCAACAAAAGTGCCTGATACGCTGGCAACTGGCACACAACCGCCTCCTCGCCTTCCCGAAGATGTGGAAGACCATACAGATAACGAAGCTCTCTGGCGAGAGTTTATCATCGGCAGCCAAGACAGCGAGAGCGGAGACGAACTGCACTCAGCCTGGCAACGCAGCCGTGAAAGAATGCGACAGAGCTCGGAACATCCACAATCTGTACAAGTGAGCGGTCTCGGAACTTCCGATCAGGCGACGAGGGGCGAAGCAACTATCTACTCACCGAATGCTCTCGCCACTCAAGTCGCAAACGTCGACGATCCCCTTGAGCATGACACGGAGAGCATTGAAGAATTTCCGCTCGACGATGTTCTACGCTCGAGCAGCCCACGAAACATCCACGCGACATCGGCAAAGAGGCTTGACCCCAAACGTTTCAAGATGCCAAGGGACATCGAGAGAAACACTACACGAGGCGAGAACCAGCAGCATGCTGTGTCAAGACGTTACAGCTCACGTCGTTTCAGAACTAATCAGGGAAGAGGTTGATATGCTGCGAGTGAGGTGTCTGAGGCCACTTCAGATACCACCACGGTGCGCATAGTTTTGCTTTCTGGTGTCATACCGCTTGGAAGGTCGCTCTCGCCGAAGTGTACGGTAAACAACCAACGAACGGTTTCTTCACACGCCTTACGTAGCTACATGCGTCTTCCTTTGAGCGAAAATAGCCACCAGCGTAAAACGAAACAACATCAAGCACATCACACTCCACCAACAGTGTTCAAGCACAGTGAAAATTGTTTCCTTCATTAAAGCGTCAAACCATCATGCCAGCTACCTATCCAGCTAACCATGCAAGTCAGACTTCATTAAACCTCATCCCCTCTTTCCAAGCCCACTGATTTAGGCGCTGGTATCACCACCAGTAGCGCTGAACTTGTTCTCATTGTCAATCGTGTTCTTGCGATCACCGGGGACGCCAGACGAAGGCACGTCGGTCTCCTGCATGCGGTTGATGGCTACGCGCGAAGGGTCGTCTTTGCTACCAATCTCGGCACCGCTGGCGTTGGGGGCGTTGCCGTCGAAGGAGTCGACTTCGGTGATGTTCTTGCCGTGGGGCTTGCCGGTGTCTTGGACAGCCTTGGTGGAGGTGTTAATTATTATTGACTCATGGATGTTTGGGTGGAGGTGTAAATTTACCTGGTTCTGGACGGGAGCGCTAGACATGATGATTGTTGATTGATGGGTTTGGTTGTAGTTTGAAGGTTGGTGGAATTGTTGAATTGGTTTCGGATGGAGATGGTTGTCGATTGTAAGTTGCAATTGAAGAAGAGAGAATCGTCTTTTGAGACAGAATAATAATAATGCAGGTACCTTACCCATTGAAAAGACCCCGCTGTGCCGCCAAAGATATGTTGTGATCTCGTGCTCATTACATGGCCATGACAACATCGCAGCGTCACACGGCCCCGCTCAACGTACCTCATAGCTCATCATGAGAAAAGTGTTCCACAACAATGTTTTGATATTATCTAAGAGAAGCAGGAAAGACGGTTTTGGAGTCGTGGAGAGTTTTGCTGTGCAAAAGCGGTCGTCATGGCTCTAGCGACGCTCAAGTTCTGGGTACCTTGAACATTATCGAAAACCGCAACGACCACGCTCGGTCTTATTGTTCACGTACGTCCGTATGCTATGCTTGGCCTCATCGCAATCTCGAGGTGAGCCACATACACTTTGTGACTGGCATCACATAGTCCTGTCGGCCTTGATAGCTTATCACCGTGGATCTCATCGATCATGAGATGAAGACCTTGCGGATCTTGCTCTCTTCCCACTCCTCGCCCGTCTCACCAAGCTTCGTCGGATCTCTGTACATGCCCTTCTGCGTGCCCAGCTTCTCATTCAAAAGCTGCAATCTCTCGCGGCCGAAGACGCGCCCGTTTGGTAGGACGACAGGATCGTCTTCCATCGCACTTGTGGTGTGGTGTGCATAGGGAACGTTTTTCGCAAGCTCGTTCAGCTCTGTTGAGCATATTGGACATACAGGTGCGCCTGTATTGGCGGTCACGGCCAACGCGTGTTGTGAATGACAGGCAGGTGTTTTCAAAGCGCTCAGCCCGGCACTAAGAGCAATGTGTAGTAAGGGGATTGGGGGTAGAGAGAAGAGGTCATGATGTGTCTGGACGAACAGTGTTGACAAGTAGTGGTATCGTCCGCGGGAGTATAGGCTCTGTGGAGACTGGTTAGCTTGAAGGACAAGGTCGATATCCCAAGGCTTGCCTGCTACATGCCTGATATGGCTCGACGAAGGTATCTGGAGGATATGCCATCAGACCACCAGCTTGAAGACCAAATTTCGAGCTTTGGTCTCCTGCGAGATGTTTTCGAGCATGGCCTATGGCGTCCAGAAGCTTGTCAATATCGCCATGTCGGGCCAGCTCGATGAACTGCTGTAGACGCAGTTCCAGCTCTAGTTCGCTCTAAAACACATGTGTCAGCACTTTGCCCTAGTACCGATCCACACTTCGAACGCACATTTGTCTTCTTCAGAGCGTTCTTGTTCTCAGCGCACCAGCTCAACGCCTCTTTAACTTCGCCTCTGCGCAACGCTTGTTCTATCCTCCCAGCCTCTTCAAACACGCCCACGTCTACCAGACCGCCCAGCTTGTTCTCTTCTGCTAGCTCTTTCGCGCTCTGTGTGAACCCTTGCCGGAGTAGATAGTCGACCAGCAGTCGATCTAATCGCACGTGCGACCAGCGGTCGTAGGCCACATCGCCGAGGCTTGGGATCTCATGAAGCGTTTGTAGATGTTCGATGCGCGCCTTCTGCTGGGAGTGTAGCACCTGCTCTTCCGCATGCAGAGCTTCAAGCTTGCGTTTGAGGTTCTGCGCCTTCTGGAGGGTCGCATCCAGGCTGGCCAGTGTTTCCGCTGGCGTTTGTGACTTGCTCGATTGGATGGCTGCGGTGGTGTGTTTGTTCACGGGCTCGATCGATCGCTGGGCGGCTTTGAGGTTTTTCTTGAGGAGTTCTTGGGGCAGGCGTAGGAGGGGCTGTTCAAGAAGGAGATGCGAGTCGGGATCCAGCTTGAGGATGCTGTGTTCGGCCATGATGGTGCTGGCCGAGGCGGGCGACGCTGCAGTCTGTGGAGCTCAAACAGATTGCCGGATAAATGATTGTATGGTTCGAGCTATTTCTGGTATTCTCGATGCGAGAGCGATATGGATCACGGCATGTGCTGGCAATAGTGGCGGAGCTTGCATGGAGTAGTATGGTAGATGGAATGGAGTAGCTTGCTGGCTGGTGGAGGCGCGGGGAGCAAGCGTGCTGCGTGGAAGCACGCACGGAAGTCATGTTGTCCTGTGACATACCCTTGTCATCAATACTATGACATATGCACTATCACAATCCTTCTGAGAAAGCACTCATGATCCTGTGCCTTTCATCTCGACCAAAGCCCAGGCTTCGGAGCTCATATATGCTGAAAAAAGTCCACTGGTTCTGAACCATCTCACTTTCCGCGGAACATTGTTTTCACGACGAACATGAGCATTCAATAATGCCGATCAAGATTGGCATGCCAAGTGCGAGAGAGCCGTGCTGACTGCATCGAAGATCTGTGCATGTACGGAGGATACAACCTTGTGCATGGAGATTTCTTGATTGCGATATCACTTCTCTGACTGCGCCTCTGTGATATCCTCGCACTTCATATAATCCGTTCTACGCGAGGAGAATATGTCCCCCTATGCAATTGATGACCAAGCTCTCTAACCCATTGTGTATGCCGCTCTCTACATACTTGCTTCTACCTTGCACACTTACATTGGCCCGGGAATTGAGGCTTAGCTTTCGAAGGATCAGATCACTTTCCATGCGAGCGCGCTGCCAACGCCAATCATTGCACGAGCGCTCAGCCCCACAATGCACGGCAGCGTCAACGATAAATGTCACACTGCCAGCTTGACGACCGAGTCTGTTTTGGTGGAAACATGCCCTGCGACACCCTGAATTATGCCTGTCCAGCCGCGCGGTAGAGCTTGTCAAAACTGCCAGTCCATCAAGATCAAATGTGAACTTGGTGCACCCGGGGGCGGACCGCCGCCCTGCCAACGATGCACCAGGTTGAACAAAACATGCGTTTTAGCCCCGCCGAAGCGACAGAAAGACCGCGTCGCTGAGCTGGAAGCGAAGGTCGCCGAACTGACGAAGCTTCTGGGGGGCCAAGGTCTCCAAAACACCACACTCGAAACGAGGGACGCGTCAACATCAGGCACTGGCTCTGAAGAGCATTCTGACCATGAAGCCACGGTCTCGTCGAAGAAACGCAAACTGGACAGGTCCGCTTACTCGTCCAATAAAGGACAGTCGAGTACGGAAGGCCCATCGCCCATGAGCAGTGGCGGGGACAATAGCGAATCCACCAGTCGTCTCGATAGCATTCTACCTCTCGACCTTCAACAAAAAGTTGTCGAAGAGTACATCAAATCATACCAGCCATTGCTCATGGTTGTGCCACTAGCGAGCGGCACTCAAGCCAGCCTGTTGCGAGCCACAATGCCAAATACTTTACACGCCATCGTCTACATCGCCAGTGTCGGTATCCTCTCCTGGGATATGCAGGACCGGATCAACATCGCTCTTATTGAGGATCTGACTTCCAAAACAATCGCTCAATGCGAGAAGTCGCTCGATCTTTTGCAAGCGCTACAGCTTGTTTGCTTGTATTACAGAAGCCCTCGAAACAGCACGCAGATTCCACTCTATCAGCTTGTGAACATCGAAGCAGACATAGCCGTTGACTTGGGATTCGGCGGCAACCTAACGCCTCCTTCTCTCTCCCTTCATGGCTATACTGAAGGACTCCTCGGCGGCGTGAAAGCGAGCCGAATGTGGCTCATATCTTTCATTATCACCCAGACCACTGCTTTGCTCAAGCGCAAAAGTAATGATCAGAAGTGGACAGCCCATAACGACCAGTGTCTACACACCATCGAGACGGAATCGGTGGACGAAGGCTTGCAGAGCCTTGCGCAGCACGCCCGGGCTACACAATTACTGGGCCTGATCAGTGAAGATATGGATCTCAACACTACGCTCATCTCGCCAGTCGTGGGAACCGAACTATGTCAACAAACCATGAATCAGTTACAAAGCCAGATCACAAACTGGAGACTCCAGGTTCCGATTGAGTTATGGTCAGCGAGCCTCACATTCACCGGCTTCTACATGGAACTCCTTCTATACGAGCCAGTGTTACACACTCCCACAAACAAGCAAAGTTTCGCGGCACCTTTCCTGATAGAGAGATTGTCAATGACGGACGTGCCGACTCCCACCTTGACCCAACACCACTTCGATGCCGTCCAGTCGCTGAAATCAGCCTGCCAAAACCTCATCGACACGGCCCTCACATTCACCGGCCCGGACTTGGCAGCCTTGCCCAGCCTGCTGCACGCACCACGCATAGCACACGCTGCTGTAACACTACTCAGACTGCACATTGCCGTCACAGTACAAGGTAACACCTACGGCCAAATCCTCTGCCCGGAAGACCTGCGCACAATCGAATACCTAGACAAGTGTCTAGAAATGGTGTCTCGCACAAACGCCATCGATGCCGAGGCCGTCATGGCCAGAATCGTCAGGTACGCAGACGAGATGAAGAAGTGGATGCTGCAATACGAAGCCTCACGATCAGCCACCGGGGAATCCGGCCAAGGTCTCTCTGGCTTCCAGGCAAGGTATGGCGGCAAGGACCAGCAAGTGGGCGCCGCTTTTCCCAGTATTGAGCAGAGTACGCGGTCACCGAGTGCTGTGTTTGATGTGAGTCTTGCGGAGTTTCTCAATCCGGATTTTGTGATGGATGATTTTGGGTTGTTTGAGCTTTTTGCTGAGGGAGATTTGGGTGCGTCGGGGGGGTTTAGGAATTAATGCGTGGAAGATGCTCGTTGGTTCTGTTCGCGCGCCTTTATTGATATCTTATATGCTAGTTCTAGCTAATACCATAATTTAACGTGATCTCTTCGCCACTGAGATTCTACTTACCGGTAGAAGGAAAGGACCTCGTTGCAACATACGCTATGTCCGCTCCTTCGGTAAACATGGCCAGCTAAAAGGTCACACAGGCTGCACAGCAATGCTATGTGCTGGCAGGAGAAAGTCAATGGAATTTCTTGTGCGTCTATAACCGAGCAAACGAGAGCCTGGACATCGTCATGCGCGCATCCCTCACGAGGTCTGTCGATCAGCCCCGGCCCCTTGGCCTCGAGGAAGAACATGGGCCCCCGCAATCGGCACTTCCGCGCCGTTCACGTGAGGAGCGATCTCGGATGCCATGAGAAGTGAACATGTTCAACATTGACTCTTATTGATGGAATAGAGCAGAACCTTGGATGATATGAATTAAAAACGTTTTGAGTATATCAAGCAGGTACTTTGCTCTCTCTGTGTAGTTGGCTATCTCATTTCGTCACTGTAGTACAACGCTTCGTGGTAACACATTTCTCACACCTTTTGAGACCACCGCCGCCTTTACTCGATCACATCGAGTCAACCCCTTCGTTTTAAAGTTTCCGGCGCGCTCTCTATCTCAACTCTATCTCGGCTGATAAGGATTTCTCCTTCTCCGACCAACAACGATGCCGCAAAAGCATTATCGTACTTGCGTGGACAAGCAGGGTAAGTCTTGGTCTAAAGTACGCTGGTGTGCAGGTCGTCGGATATAAAAGTATCATGGTCTTCCCTCCGAATCATGGGAAGTCCAGAGCTTCAACAACCTCTTCACGGTTCGAGCTGCACATTGACATTTCTTTGTACATCTATTAGCGGTTCATCTTTTTTGCATTGTGTGCAAACCAATCACCCTACCTACCTGCTGTAACGCGACACAAGCCTTGACACCATCATCATTGCCTACATCCCCAGGATGAACAGGCTAAAGAACAGCAAGATGTCACACTTGATGAAGAAGATCGCAGTGGAGTCTGAACCTGGCCTCACAGGCAAGCAGCTACTGTTGACCAACGAGGATCTCAAACCCGTAGAGCCTGCACGCAGAGAATGGCGTGGTCGAAACTTTGGTATGTCACCTCCACACGAGTGTCTTCTGGCTATTCTAACAACCTTTAAGTTGCCTTCTGGATAGCGGACTCGTTCAATATCAACACTTGGATGATCTCGTCGGCAAGCATCATCAGCCCTGGTCTGGCTTGGTGGCAGTCATGGCTTTGTGTCTGGATTGGCTATGCCATCGCCGGCGGTTTCATCGTGTTGACTGGTCGCATCGGAGCGAAATATCACATCTCCTTCCCGGTTGTTGGAAGAGCATCATTCGGCATCTGGGGATCTCTCTGGCCCGTTCTGAACCGCACAGTAATGGCTTGCGTCTGGTATGGCGTCCAAAGTTGGATCGGAGGAGAGTGCGTCTTCCTCATGATCCGAGCGATCTGGCCATCATGGGATAACTACACCGAGGGCGGCAGCAAGAACACCATTCCAGAATCTACAGGGGCGACGACTGGAACTTTCGTGAGCTTCTTCATCTTCTGGCTCGGATCGCTTCCTTTCTTGTACTTCCCTGTACACAAACTCCGCCATCTTTTCACGACCAAAGCGTACGTCGCCCCTGCTGCGGGTATCGCACTCTTCATCTGGAGTATCGTCAAAGCTCGTGGCCTAGGACCAATCGTCGACCGTCCCGCAGATGTACAGGGCAGTGAGCTCGCCTGGGGAATCATCAAGGGCATCATGTCAGCTATCGCCAACTTTGCCACTCTCATTGTCAACGATCCCGATTTCTCTCGCTTTGCGCGAAGGCCGAAGGATGCTCTCTGGTCGCAGCTTTTCACAATTCCTGTGTCTTTTGCGCTTACGAGCTTCATCGGCATTATTGTCTCTTCGTCCGCGGCTGTCATCTACGGTGAGCCGGTCTGGTCACCTTTGGAGCTTCTGGGAAAGTTCCTACGCGATGATAATGTGACCGGTGCCACTCGCTTCGGTGTGTTCGTGATTGCTGCAGCCTTTGTACTCGCGCAGCTTGGCACAAACATCGCTGCCAACTCTGTTTCTGCGGGTACGGACATGACGGCGCTACTCCCTCGCTTCATCAACATCAGGAGAGGCTCGTACATCTGCGCGATCATTGGTCTCGCCATCTGCCCTTGGAACCTTCTGAAAGACAGCAACTCTTTCACTACCTATCTGTCGGCGTACTCAGTCTTCCTATCATCAATCGCCGGCGTGATGATCTGCGATTACTACTTCGTGCGCAAAGGAATGTATCAAATCCGCGACCTCTATTCCGGACTCAAGACAGGACCTTACTACTTCACATACGGTTTCCACTGGAGAGGCTTTGCTGCCTACATCGCCGGTATCATGATCAACGTCGTCGGTTTCGCTGGCGCTGTTGGTACTGAGGTCCCTATCGGAGCGCAGTACATTTACAACCTCAACTTCTTCTGCGGATTCATCGTTGCTGCTTTGGTATACTACGGACTCTGCCGCATCTCTCCGATCCCTGCTACTAGCGATGTGTGGCTTGAGATCGATGATGACTTGGATGGAAGGAATGGAAGCTTTGCGGAGGGATTGAGCCCATCTGATGAAGAGGCTGCAGAGGGCGTACACGCTTATGGCGGTAAGGGCGATGACATGAGGGGGAAATGAAAAGAGCTGCAGTGCAGAATGGATTTGATGAACGAGGCTAGAACAGAACTCGCGAGGGAGGAGGCCTCCAGTGTTTAGACGAGAGTCTGAGGCACTTGCTCTGTAAAACATGAGAGCATATAAAAGTATGTAGAATTTCCAAGGCAAAGACGACAGCTTCGTCACTTTGATACAGGTCCTTGATATTTGCATCACCTCCTGAAGAGAGCATACTAAAATCTGACTAGACCAGTGCACATTCCCTTGGCCAATCAGCGACCTTGTGTTTAGTCATATGCTCACTTGGATCCATAGTGGCCATACCAGCGGCATGCCAGCGACCAACCATCATTTGGCTATTTCGGAAAGGCCGGCCACAGGCTTCGTGCTTTCCTACCAAGAGACGCAACCACATTGGCTAGAGCCACTGGCATGGACTCGTCTGCCTTTTGGACATTTGGGCTTCTACCCAACTAAGCACAACCACAGTCGGACCCGGACATATACAAGCAGCTTTTCCATGCGCAGTCTGCAATCCTCTTCATCAGTTGGCAATGCCCACTTTCCACCACTGCCGAGACCGTTGCCTTCCAAACCACGCTGTGCAAAACCACCACCTCGATCACTCAAAATGCCAGACGCACCGATCGACGATAGCCGCTGGCTCTGGAGCTGCGCCAACATCGTGTGGCTCACGTTCGAAACCGGCAGGTTTAATCACGGCCCTTACGGGTTCGCCGGCGGTCTGCGCGCGGAGCATACAGAGATCCTACTCCCAGCTCTCGGTGTCGCTGTTGTCGTGCAAGCAGTCAGTACCTTACTGTTCGTCGCGAGTGTAATCTGGACAGGAAAGTTCCACAAAGTCCCGTTCTTCTGCTGGCAGTTCATCTACGTCTTCGCATATGGCTTTTATACTACTTATTACTGGCCGAGCACGGCAGGTCTTTTGTTAGGAGCTGGATGGGCGACTAACCTTGCTTGTAATGTTTGGATCACTCTACGCTACCACATCAAAGTTCGGGAGATGAAGAATGCGAGGGCGACGACAGCACACACTAGTACCGGTCTTATGTTGACAGCGAAGAGAGAAAACTACGGCGACGATCCTGAAGAAGCCGACAGGGCTCTAAACGGCTCCCTTTCTTCGATGGCCGAAAAGGTTGCGCCCGAGCGCGATTGGTATTTCGCATACGTTATGCTCTTCCAGTTCTCTGCTGGCACTCTCGGATTCTACTCCGCCTACCTCACTGGAACTCTCAACACCGCGCTCACGACCTTCGGGCTTGGTTTTTTGGGCATGTTGATCGGTGCCTTGGTGTTACTGGGCACCACGAGCACATCGCACCCTCACCGTCTTGCTGACCACTTCAAAACTGCGAATGTGGGTTCGGCCGCATTCTTCCTGACTTTTGCGGTTGGCACTTGGCAAGAAAGTGGCGTGTTTAACTTTGGGTGGTTGTGTGTCATGCTTTGGGCTGCTTGCTTGAATTCAGGTATCGCTGAGGTTCTGGTGCAGAAGCCACTTGAACAGGATCTGGACGATGAAGAACACGATAGCGAAGATTCTGATGAAGATTGGGTCCACGTGGACTGATCGTATCAGTGGTTTGAATTAAGACATTGGTGGTATTCTGTTGGCGGAAAAGAATTGATTGCAGTGGCCCATAGAGTGCGCAGCACTCAAGGCTTCTCAACATTCTTCTTCGTCTGGCAGACGAATGTATACTGTCGAACCAATGAGGCTTCGTGTAACAGTAGACGATGTACATGAGAGTATCCTGACCATCAAATCTACGTTTCTCTTCCTACTCATCAAGCTTGCATGTTGGGCATATAAAGACACTCCAAAGTATCTTCGAGGAACCCGATCAGTGTAGCAAAGCCACAGATATCGGATGGAAATCTCATACCCGAACATCACCAACCCAATCACAAAATCGCCTCAACCTCAATCTCCACATTCATGCCCGGAACACCCAGCTTGCGAATCTCCACGCACGTCCACACTGGTCGGTGATCCGGCATGTAAAATCTCATCTTGTCAATGACCAGTTCCGCCGAGCGATCGATGTCGGTGTGGTAGGAACGCATAGAAACGACATTGCGCCACGAAGCGTTCGGATTCGCGGCCTTCAGAGCTTTGGCGACGTTCTCGAAGGCGAGCTCGACTTCTCGTTCGAGGTCTGCGGCGATCTCTCCATCTTCTTGCCAGCCACCTTGGCCGGAGGTTCTGATTGTGTTGCCGAGGACGACGGCTTGGGAGAAGTGGAATTGTGTTGATTTGTCTTCGATGCCGGGGTAGTTGTGGAAAGTAG
>Ga0265797_10009697_pt1 | contig 12418 bp, 9 predicted proteins | sample P2T30metagenome_FD_192433 | JGI IMG/M metagenome (GOLD analysis project Ga0265797, IMG submission 192433) | Plant litter microbial communities from East Loma Ridge, Irvine, California - P2 T30 | ecosystem: Environmental > Terrestrial > Plant litter > Unclassified | place: USA: California... | reverse complement strand
AAGCGTCCGATAGGGGTTTGAACATACAAACGTCAAGCGGTTGAAGCGTATGAGTAGCGTGAGGAGGCAGTACAGCCAACAGGATCTTGTGCTCGTGGCAATACTCAATAAACTCCGTAGTTACATAGGATCCGTGGCCGTCAAGGAGTAATAATCGATACCCGGTTGAAGCGTATCGTCTGGTCTCTCGTTCAAACACCTGTTTGAGCCAAGCTAGTCCTATATCGTTGTTGCTCCAGCCGGAGGGAGATGAGGTTACAAAGACTGAGTGCTCTCCTTCTTGTATAGCATCAACCCAGCTTGATTGAACAGCTCCGTTAGACCCCTGGAAGATGAGAGAAGGACTCAATACTTTGCCATCCGAACAAATACAAGCCATAACGGTTATCCACTCGCTTAAGCCATCTTCAAGAGCTTGCCGTAACCCCTTTTGCTCGTAGAGAGCTTTGGAGAAGATACGCTTTGATCTGCCAATCCTTCCAAGTTGAAATCCCTTTTCGTCCATATTGAATATATGGAGGGGTTGTACGTTGTACTCCTCCATCTTTTCATGCAAAAGCTTGAAGTACAAGCTATACTTACTGCCTGAATCAGCGCTGTGCCTTAGGCGGGTCATCCCTTTAGTGTAGCAAGAGATCAGATGATCCGGGTGGCGGTTAATAAACCGGGAAACCCACTGTTCTGTAACCTCAAAACCAGCCAAAGATAAAGCGTAGCGTTGTATCATTGCTCTTGTAGGTGGTGTACGTCGCTCATTAAGCGTATCAATGTATCGTACAAGCTCAGTTTCGTGTTGTAGGTGGAGGAATCGCTTGCGGATGCCATAGGCTTCAGTTTCCCCCTTGTGCCTTCGAGCGAGCGTAACGCGGTTAACGCCATACTTTTTCGCGATTTGTTGGTACGAGAATTTATCTCCTAGTTCGCGCGATTCGATTTCTGCAATCGCTTCTTGAATCGGATCCATAGTGGTTGAGTTATGACGCGTTGAAGTTGTGTTGTTGTTGAAGTGGGGGTGTTCATCGAATGATGATGTTCATCGAACGCACGGGCATTGTAGCTTCGATTCCAAAGCGAGCTCTCCTCCGTCATGGCTTTTACTCCCCAACCATCACAGATCCACCAACCCATGTCCGGATCGTGTGCGTTTTATCATGCTATTGGAACATGATCATAACGCATTGTTATGTATCAACTGCCATCTTACAAACATACGAGCATAGACCGCGATACCATGAACGTCCGCCAACCTCAGCTCTCACGGAGGCTGTTACGTTGTTAGAGCCCGACGCTGATGTCACCAAATGCAAAGATGCCAAACTCATGAGGCGCACATGAACACATTTCTTAGCTTCGAATCTGAGTGAGCTTTGAATATCTTTCTGAGCCAAATACTGACACATCAACGACCATAGTATCCCATTGCAACAATGTGCTTGAATTGCATCACCACCTTTCCGTCCTTCAAAGCCAACCCGCCAAACCTGTCCAGCATCATCTGCTTCATCCGCTCCCTCTTCCCCTCCTCCAAGTAATTACCGAATCGATTGCCCGAGCTGTCGTTCACCCAGTTCCACATGGCCTCCGCGCTCTCGAGCACATACGTGCCATAGTATCCTAATAGTTTCGCATCGCCGAATCCAGCGGCGCCTAGGTCACGTCGCATTTCCGTTGGAGTTGGATGGAATATGAAGTCGGTTGCATTCTCACCGAGTTCCGCCAATACTTCGGTTCGAATATCCAGCATGGGCGGCTGGAAGTTGCGGTCTTGGGTCGCGATACCAATAACAGCGCCAGGCTTTGCGAGAGTCGCAACTTGCGCAAGGAAAAGAGGTTTGTTGGTGAACCAGTGATATGACGCGTTGCAATGTATGGCATCGAACGTCTGTCCTGCGAACATGGAGAGATCGTGCGCGTCGGCGACATGGAACTGCACATATGGCTTGAGGTCTGGGTGTTTCTCTAGAGCCTCCCGGGCTCGGTCAATGCTGTGTTTGTCCAGGTCGAAGCCTACGACTCTCCCGGACTGGCCAACGATCTGCGCGATGGCGAGAGCGTCGTTCCCAGGGCCGCAGGCGGTTACAAGGACGTGTTGGCCTTCTGCTATCTTCATCATGGTGCTGAGGCTATTGCCCAAGCCATGCTGCGGTGCATTGGTGCGACTGTAGCGAGTTGCTGACGACTCGGTGGCTTTGCCCCATTTCGTGGGTTCCTCGACGGAGATGAGATCAGTCATGGTGTACAAGACAAACTGCAAAAGAAATTGAGGCCCAACAAGAGAACGCGCAAGTCGAGGAAGCAATTGGAACGGCGACGTGTTTGGTGTTATATCACTTCATAACCATACGGTTAATATCTCCTGCAGTAAGCGCTTGCCTATCAGCAATGCAACGGCCCCTGCTTGTATATGGACGCCTGAACTCTGCTTGCCTTACTACAAAAACTTACGAAGGAGCTCGTCTCTCATCAGTTGTACCGACCGCACAAACTTTGCCCTACAGGTGTACACCAAGTTGCATTTTCTACTGCATCGACATGGAACACAACGTATACCTTCAGGATGTAGTATGACTATGTTGATCTGTTGAACGGCTGTTGCATGCTTGTACGCAGCCGAACGCGTACGCAACACCTGTTGCGCATTCGTTACGCATTGTCGAGCAACTCGGTATCGATCTGCCAATAATCAACTCAGTCTTACAAGCCTCGGTTCGTATGCATACACTATCTGCGATACGAGCCGCGTACCCACAACGGCAGCTATGGAAGCGGAAGTAGCTAAGCCATTCGCAGCAAACAATGCGCCTCTCGCACTGCTTCGTGCGTCAACTCAATTTTAGGTGGGGCGTGTAGGGACTAAGAGTGCAGCGTCAATCTCACTTGCATGTAATGCAATCCTCCATGATTCGAGGATTCGTCAGCGAAAAAGAAAGCCGGAGCTGCAACGCCACCTTGTCCAGATCAGTGAACGCCAAATAAGACGTGCGAAGCTAGAGCAAGGCAGGCGCTCAGATCCGGTTAGATTGCTGGGCCTTCGGTCTATTTAATAGCAACCCTGGACGCGATGCAATCGACTTAAAGATGGAAATCGATCCTCTGATCTTGTCGCCCACGATCAAGCCTTGCCGCACCTCAGCCTCGTTGCTCTATGACATTGTTGCTCTCCAATCTTATTGTGTTTCCGACATTGCTCTTCTTCGTTCCAATGGCAATTTAAGACATGGACAGAGATTCTAGCTTCCAAAGCCAGCCTCGTTCGAGCTCGGTATCACATGCCTCTTCGAAGAGCAAACATGACCCTGAGAACACAATTCATGTCGAATCCCAAAACCTCTTTTACTCCAGTAGAGTTGACACCCGCAATCCCCTTCTTGGTAAATTTGCTTGAACACTTCTACTCGAGAAAAAGTCTCTAAAAATCGAGGCCAGACAACTTAACCCCGGATATTTGCACGTCAATGCCCAAACAAGAGCCACACGAAAAAGAGTACTACCTTGAGACACATCCGTATGTATCCTTTGGCGATAATGGTACGACTGCAAGTCTCGACCGTTTCGGGGATCTCATACAGATCTCCCAAACTCATAGTTCTAGCCGTTCAGGCCTTTTCTCTGTAGATCTCCCTTACATAGATGAGCCGTACTATGTTCGAATTCGGGCAGAACAACTTATGAGCGCCCGAGAAATTGATGGAGCAGGTATTTGTGCATATACTTTTAGTCCCCATCCAAGTTTCCACGAGTCTCCTCAACAAGTAAAGTATGAATTCATCCACGATCGATGGCCGCTTTTCACGCTGGAATACGACGGCGGGATAGCCAAGGTTTTACATGTCGCACACCAAGGGATTATCTTCCAGCAATATCAGTGGTCGGCGAAGTCAGACCCTATCCACTATTCCCGCGGATCAGACATCTCCGTCGCAGCGAAACTGCTGATCCGAGACTTGGATTTCATGGATCGTTCATACGGATTCAACGAAGACGAACTCCACGAAAACTATTCGCATCGAATTAGTGAAGATGGTTACGGATTCATACTTGAACATGAGGACTTGTTCCGAAACGACAAGGAGTGCGAGGAATGGGAGAAATTCGATTCCGTCTTCCTGGCTGTCTCTATCTTCATCAATGGTGTAGCCCAAAAGCTTGAGCTCAGTGACATCGATGATGATCCCGTCATATTTGTAAACTCTCCAGAGTTCTTTGTGGTACAAGGTCATCCCCTCCAAATCACTGTGGGTTACAAAATCCTGGTTCGTGAAAACGATTGGGACGGTAACAGTTTCCCCATTACTCAAGACAGTCTCTGCGCCATGCACATGATGCTCAGAGAAACTTCGTTCACCAGATTGGAATTTTCGCGGAATGTTCATCTGGACTTCATCATGAGACGGAACTTGGAACATATACTTTCGGTTTGCAGTATTCCGACACTTCAATCTTACGAGGACGGAATAGCTCTCACTTGTGGAGATATATCGGGACATCGGATTGTCAATTCAGCAAGCTTGTAGGTCACCCTGAGCTGCTTCATTACAACATAACTGACGATACAGTCTCACTTTCCAGTTTCTTTTATCGATGTACAGACATCTAAGTTCGATCCAACAAACTGCGCTGGCCCAAAGCCCACCAATAATGTCCAGCGAGGACCAGAAATCTGCCCTTGAGGGTATTTGCGTCGAAAACCTACAAAAGCGCATTGAGAAAGTATGCAGAGGGCATGTAGCCTGGCTGAAACAGGCTGAAAAAGTCGATGGGTGCTTTAGAGCCAATTATTGGGTGACTGGTAAACTAATCATCAAAGGTGATTCGAACTCCGACACAGGCGCAGAATCTTTGACCGATACACCATTTCAATTGATTAAGCTTGCTGATTACGGGAGGCTATTCAAGTTGGACAAGGACGGTGTCTTTTTGACAGAGCTTAAGGCTCTTGCGACCAACTGGATTCAGGTACTCGAAACTGCCAACGCTCGACGGTTTTATGCATTCCCTCGCCCCAAGACAGACCCTACAACACTAAATGAATTCCGGTTGGACGATCACGTTTGGATGTGGAGAGCCCTTAGCGCAGTCAGGGACATGGTCCGGGGCAACGAGCTCGGAAATCTCAAGCTTCGATCAACTCGACGCCGGCGTAGAGCATACGAAGAGAGCTCTGAGAAAGAAGAGAGCTCCGAGAATGTGGAGAGCAAGTTGAATGCAGAATACTCTCCGGAGGTGTTTCAAAAGCACGTCTTGAGACGGTTCACTACTGAGAACCCTGTCTCCAAGCAAAGGATGCTTGCTGTAGCACGATCACCCGTCGAGAACAGGTTTTATTTACACTCTCGAGATACCGCATTACTCTATAAGGAGAACTCAACATTCTTCTCCAAGTACGATGCTCTCTGGAAAGCTACCATGAACGTACAGAGATTTCATGAGGAGTCTGAGGATTTTGGCTGGGGTAATCCGTTGCGATACACGCTCGATATCATGCGCTCGACAATTGATCGCATAGCTGCAAAAGACATATTGCTTCAGAGCTCATCTGCGAACGGGCTCTTTCCAGGTGCACTGGATCCTTTGACCAAGGAGCCTGAGATGCACTACGAGGAAAGGTGGAGAGACCATTATTGGCATCGAACTTTCGAAGTTCCTTATGTGCTTTGGAAATGCCGAGACTCCGACATATTTCAATCCATTTCGAGCAAGGATTCTGCCCAAGCTCAGAAGGAGTCGATCAACGTTCCTGTCCAAGTCCAGAAAGATTTGAGCCATGTTTCTGCACACGCTCAGAGGGACGTGAGAATTATCCTTTCTAAAGTCCAAAAGGAATTCAATGACGCTCTCACCCAAGGTCAGAAAGAGTTGCCTGCGAGTTCACTAGCCTCGGATTTGTACCCGATTCAGATGACGATGAAGAAAAGGATACCTTTCAATAACGTCATTGTTCAACAGAGTATAGTTGAATTGCCGGATGAGTGGCTCTATAGGTTTCCAAGCTTTTTCCATCCTGAATTGTCTGCCGAGGATAGTGTTAAGAACAAAGACACGACTGTCATACCACATGGCGTCATCATCGACATCCCAAAGACTGACCGTAGAAAGGAATACGAAGATCCCTTGCGCGATATTGAGCTGCTGGATAACGAAACCATGTATAACAGGCTGAGAGAAGAGCGTTCAGTACATAACAGCAAGAAACGGCTCATATGGATCACGAATCCCGACACAGATACTAAGAGATTTTGCACCATCACGTCTGCCGATGATGAGTCAGATTCGTTGAACCTTTTCTTTGAAAGGCACAACAACAAGGCCAAATACTTCTCGGATGAAGTGACTGCAACTGCGAACTTGTGGACGACCGAGCTGCACCTTTCATCCTACCGACTTACCCGTCAGACAAGGAATGGCAAAAGAGCCGGTATGATGTTTTTAGGAAACAACAACTTACTGATAGAAAGAGCAGGTGCGGGGTTTCGGTTTGTCGGAGACTTCTTCGATCGCTACTGGACCTGTCACGCTCTGGAGACCGAGCCGGATTTTGTTTCGCCCTCGTTCAAATGGACGGGCTTAACTTCCGAGGACGAGAAAGAAACCAAAGAAAAGCTTGACAAGATACTCAATCTGAGGGAGTTGAAGCTGGACTTTGAGCGACACAAGGAGCCATGGAAGCAGCGGAAGGTGCTGGAACTCCTTCTGCTCGATCGAATGCTTCGGGAGCTAACGCAGCGATATGATGAAATCATAGGGGAGATAGGCCAACAGCTAGAGCGGTTGTTTGTTCACACGGCGAAAACAGATGACAAGAATACCAAAGAAGAGAAAGTCAAAGGGAACATAGTATCCATCTCGAACGAGCTATTCTCTAGACAGATGAACAATGGTGCTTATCTGGTGTTCCGTAAGACATGGCCGGCCTTACAATATTCTCTTCAAGTTATTGAGGAAGATCTCAAGGAAGTCTTGGAGAAGATTGACATATGGAACACCCGTAAAGCAGATCGAAGACCCGAAGAGCCGCGATGGACAAAAAACGACGAAGGAAGATACCGGGCTGCTATCACGAAGCTCACAAATGAGAACTTGCATGCGATTCGGGACTTGCGATATCACCTAGCCACCATCCAGTCGTTGAGAGTCTCCCTCTCAAGCGGGCTCGATTCTACAAGAGACGAGTTGAGCTTTCAGAACGCAGAGAACATTCGATATTTCACGTTCCTCACTGCTGTGTTTCTGCCACTTGGATTTGCCACAGGAATCTGGAGCATGGCCGATTCATCCCCTCGTAGCGAAAGCATAAAAGGAATGGTGGTTACAGCTGTCATTACATTGTTTCTGACATTCACTGTACTGATCAATGTGCAACGACTCAACGAATACTTGAGCCTTTATACTTCTCGTACGTTCTGGGAGAAGCGCAACGGAGCGCAAACGAGTGTGCACCAAGAACAGCAGGGTAATTCTTCTGAGCGCGATCGTCCAACGCATGGATTCGGTAAAATTCGACGGATTCAGCTGCCTGGTTTGAGGAAAAGAAAAGAAGCAGGGAAATCCAACGAGTCCCTAGCCTGAAAGAGATGGCACCGCTAATGAGAATACTGCGCTGAGAAAATCCAATGCCGGAGGACGTATGAGAAGATACCCCGAGAAGTGTGCGGAGATAGTCACAACACAGTAATAGCAACTCTTTGTCCGCTTCTTTTTCAGAGGCATTTTCACCCACGATACTAGCACGGTGCATTCACATCCCATGAGCTTGACCCTATCACACTGTATTCGCCACCAACACTGTTCATGAGCACTTCGTTCACTCTCTACTATAAAATGTTTGTCCTCAACCTCAAGCACAAACATCAACACTGACCTTTTTCACACAATCAACATCGCATTAAGATCGACATGTCACTCAGCTCTCTCATCCAATACCTGGCCGACTTTGTAGCTTACAGCTGGAACTGCCATCAATGCGGTAACGACAATGTCGCAAACGACCACCCTGCCCAATGCACATCGTGTGCGCATTTCCATTGCTGGAAGTGCGAGAATATCATCCACTAAATGTGATCTAGCATGAAATACCCGCTCGAAGTGATGCAACTGGCGACTGAAGATTTCGGAATTTGATACTGGTGAAAGCGAGGTTGAGCAGGGAGATCAATGGTGGATTGCTGTCGCATGATAGCGTCGCGAAGGATTGTTAGCTTGTCATTCACGTTCGGTTTAGAACTTTTAGTTGACTACAATATATGGGTTTGTGATACGGCTAAACTCGAAGTCTTTCGTAAGTATGATGAGAGCTTCAAGCCACGACTGTGATAAGTGCCACAAATGCCTCGAACCTCGCGCGACGTGTATTGTTGCCGTTTACGCGAAAGACTTTGTGCAGCACATATGCACTGCATCGTTTTTAGTAACACTGATTCAGGGGTTTCTATTCGGATGCTTTGTACGTCTCTAGTGATACTGTGTGATATGAGGTTTAAGAATTCGTTCTCGTTGCTGAATCTCCTGGACAGATCTTAATTGTAAAGCAGTAGTGGAGGACCTTTTCAGTCAGTATGTAGGAAGTGACACGCAGCAATAAGCAGATAATCGAGCACTCGCAGCGACTGTGACAGTTTGCAGCAAGTGACTTCTGCGATGGTCGATTCTTACCCGAATTGGCGCTGAAGTCACTGTAGCCGTTGCACCATCACCTTCAACGTGTCGCACAAACTCGTGAACACCACTAGGGTAGTTACGCTTGATAACACGAGTATAGTGCACATCCAGTCAGTATTTAGAGTGCTGTAGGAGCACTATAGCTATGAGATTGTCACACAGTGTGTTTATACATAAAACCTGACAGTGACATGTCTACACTCGATCACCTAGCACTACTATTCTACGAAAAGATGATCTTTCATCTTCTTCTTCTCTTTTGGGCTAGTCACTCAGTCTCGATGCCGACCAGCCTCAACGACGTATCATATCTGTCGGAAGTTTCCGACGGACACGACGGTGCGGAGAAGGTCAATGTTACCTTGCAATTACCATCGTTATTCAACACCGTTCCCGGTGCCAGATTAGGAGAGCCGAAAAAGAACATCGACCAAGACGTGTCGAAGCAGGCAGAAGCAACCCTCAATGCCAGGATACCAGACAACGCCACGCATGACCAGCAAACATCGGCCGACGACCGGATCACAACCTTCGCTGACAACATCTCATTCAAAGTGACCTGCAACATGGGCCACGAAGCAGTCCTCTCAATGGATAACATGTGGTTAAACGTTGGCACCGTCATACTCGATCTGGAAAAGGGCATATATCAAATGTCGACAGATTGGGGCGAGGAAGTTCCCAGCGACGACGACATAACTGTTTGGATGCATGTGGACATCTTCGATCCGAATCCAAAATTAGTGCACACGACGCTCATACGAAACATGTTCCAGCTGATTGTATTCAATTCGAAATGCAATGGCCGCAGGTACACCAAGGGTGGCAGTGTCTTGGCGATGCGTGCGGGGCAAAGGAGTATGAAGCTTGCGAATGTGAGCATATATGCAATCAATCGACGGGATGTCAAGCGGAACGTGGGAGGTCGTTTGTAACGGGAGGGCGATGTACTTGGCCATCTAAGGGAATACCTGCATGAGCTAGGCTCTCTTATCGTCTTCCAATCTCAAGCCATTCAATTGCACAGTCGGGTCTGCGTCGACTGGGGACTGTTCCATCTCCACCAAGCCTAATAGGGCCTCATCATCAATCACGTCCCGCATTGCAGGTTTATCATTTGGTTGTTGTCCGTGAGCTGCCTTTAACCTCAGGATGTCATCCTCGCTGTATTTCTTGAAAGCTCTAGGGTTCTTCTTCACCCTGTTGGGGTCATGCGATTCGCTCTTGAATTGGTATCCTCTGACGCGCGGTCCTTGGCCGGTCTTCTCGGGGAGGGTAGGCTCATAGTAGGCTTCAAAAGCAGCGGCGTCGATGTCGAAGGTGCCGGCTTCGATGGAAGAGCGAATACCGGCGAAGAAGGCAGAGAGTATGGCGTGGTTGTGCAGCTGGATAAGCACCCAACCAAGCATCTCCTTGGCAGCAAGCAAATGCTGAAGAAAGGCACGGTGATGCTTGGTGCAGGCGTAGCATTTGCAGCCTTGGGATAATGGGGTGACAGACAGGGCATGGTCGCTGCTCCAAATGTCGATGCCCAGAGAGTGGCGCGCGCTTGTGTTTGTATCTCGGGCGGGCGGTGGGAAGGTGAAGTCGAGGACGATGCCTGCATCGGTCGCGTCTGCGAGGAAGGGCACGGTGAAGACGTCGACGCCTAAGCTGACATGGCGCAGAAGCTCATGTGGGCTTGCAGGGACGTGGAAAGATAGCCGTGGAAGGTGGTGAAGCTGATCGGGCAGCTCATCGAGCAGATATGCGTCGTATATGGCGAGGCCACTGATCTTGTCCACCATGTCATCCAACAAGTGCTCGTGATACCATGATTGTAAGTCGCGTTCGATGGGCAGTATGGGCGCGAATATGCTCCATGCCTTCTCTCCCTTCTCAATAGTACCCTGCTTGGCCACAATGTCGCGCAGCCATACCTCGGTCCTGTCGCTCATCTTGTCTTTCCGCTTCAAACTGATGGCCTCTTGCCCGCATGGTATGTCCCCCAGCCCGACCACGATGTCTGGCTGCAGCTTCCGTGCAGCAGCAGCATAGTATTCGGAGCTGACGGTCGTGAAGCCGACCGACGTTAAGATGCGTATCTCCGTGTTGGAATTCGAGTGAGGGCTCGGGATGGGCGGGTTGCGACGCGCCCCTAGGATCAAGAGCGTGTCGTCGGGGAGGGTGATGAACCTGCGCAAAGGCTCCGGGACGTCATACTTCAAGATCGGGGGAGTCTTGTGTGGATGCTTCTCAATGACTGCCAGCGGTTAGAGAGGGCGTGCGCTATTCGCACAAGTACGTACAGTCCTCGAGCGCGACATATACCCCACCAACATCGGCGCTGCTCCGGAAGTTGTCTTGCGACACATGAGGGATGACGCCTCGTGACGTGTTGCCAATGAAGGCGGGTGTAAGAATGCTCTTGCGTCCGGGGAACGACAGGCGGCCGAGTCGTGGTGCAAGCGAGCCTGACGTCTTGAGGAGCGTGAACTCGAGCATTTCAGCCGGTAACTGATCCAATTTCCCTAATGAGGCCCCATCAGACATGTTGCTACCAAATTTGCCAGCTGTTTAGACCCAGACCCTTTCTTCCAGGTTTAACATTGGGTGACAGGTGTCGTATCGAGCTCGGAATACTGTTGCTTGTAGCGGGGCTGCCCTGTTCCTGCCCACGCATCGTCGAAAATGTGGGCGCGCGCACGTGCAAGCGTGTCAAACCGCGTCAGGCCTCCTGCCATCTACCTTCTCTACAGCTGTCCTCAAAACTCGTACAAAATGTTGGCAGAATCCGCTCACCGTCTCATCATGTGTCGTCTTGAATCACTGGAACCGCTTTCCGAACCCTCAAATCACCATGTCGTCACCAATAGTTAAACAGGATCACGAAAACCCACATCCAGAAGCTCTTTGCATCTCTACCACGCGAAAACGATATCGAGACCCATTAGTGGTGTTTGTTGTCGTACTGACCGTGCTTCTGGGCTTACGCTGCATCTACAACCCCTTCGCAGCCACAAGCTTAGCGTCAATCGATAACAATGACCTCGATATCCAGACCGTTGATACCTACGATGAAAACCAGCTCCAAGAGGTCGCTACCTTGATGGAAGAGATCTACACCGTCCTGGCCAAAACATCCTTCATCCCGCATGACTCCATCGAGCGTGGTCCTCATCAGATCAACACTACAGCCAGTCCGTGCAAGCTCGACGCAGCCGACTTCCGCTTGATGGAAATCCTCCCATACGTCAACACTAGCCTATCTGGGCACGACTCTTGGCTTTGGGGCGGTACATTCATCGACTTTCGGAAGGATCGTGATTTGAATGTCGCTTGTGATGCGAGTTGGGTAGAGGACGATTTCGCATATGTCATGAGACCAGGAATAGTCCATTTGACCGAAGGTGGCTGGGAGGACCGGGATCACTACAGGACTTGGAAACTGCAATATGACACTAGGAAGCATATGATAAGAGTCTACGAGGGTGAGGAGTGGTGGCCCTATAGTCATCGCTATAGTGAGTTCTCGCCAAACTTATCATACGTTAGTTATGGGCGAGAACATGGTTTAAATGACATGCCCATCTTTGGAGGCGAAAACACAACAGGGCAACTGTCGGTAGATAGGCACAGCCGTGACTGGAGAGAGTGGACCGATGCACCAACGTTCTTGAAGAGGATCAGAGACGCGTATCTGAGCAGAGCATGGTCACCGTGGGAGACGTCGGAGACGATGGACTCCCGACATCAACAGAACGTTCTGCCCAGCAATATCACA
>Ga0265797_10009695_pt1 | contig 12420 bp, 9 predicted proteins | sample P2T30metagenome_FD_192433 | JGI IMG/M metagenome (GOLD analysis project Ga0265797, IMG submission 192433) | Plant litter microbial communities from East Loma Ridge, Irvine, California - P2 T30 | ecosystem: Environmental > Terrestrial > Plant litter > Unclassified | place: USA: California... | reverse complement strand
AAGAGCAGCTTGTACCTGCTCAGTGCGTTCACGAAACCAGCCTATTACCTCCAAGTAAGTGTAGTTTCCAATACTGTGCCTGCATCTGGCAACAACTGACATGTGTCTGCAGGTCGCCGCCTTATTCATGGTCGTCCTCGGACTCTGGACTCCGTATTTCTACATTGCGACCTACGGAGTTGAGCACGGAATGTCCCTCAAACTTGCGAACTATCTCTTCGCGCTCATCAATGCAGGCTCTTTTGTCGGACGAGTCTCTGGCGGCTTCCTAGCCGGCTGGGTCGGGCAGTTCAACGTCATCACGGCCTCCTGCTACATCTCCGCGATCTTGATCTTCACCTGGCTCGGCGTCGCCAGCACCGGAGGCCTCATCGTGATAGCAATCCTCTTCGGTGCATCCAGCGGCATCATCATCGCTCTCATGATGTCCACGATTGCGCACACCGCAGACCACTCATCCAAGGTAATCCTTCGGTGCTCGCCGTGCCTTTGCATCTATTTCGCGCCTGCCGTTAGCTAACATTGATACAGATCGGCACGTACATCGGACAATCGACCTTTGTCGTTGGCTTTGCCGGGTTGGCTGGCACTCCCATTACGGGAGCTCTCATCAGCGACCACGGGTTTTCGGCCGGAATCTCCTTCAGTGCTGCGGTCATCCTGGTGGGCGCTGTTATTATTACTGGTGCTCGCTACTCCTTCGCTCCAAATAAGCTCAATGCTTGAGGGCTTCAAACCCGCACCCAAATCCACCCCGCGAAGCGCTTAAAACTATATCTCGCCGTGTTGATGTTGGTCGATCTTATGCGCATGCACGGTGCGGAAGGCGTCGAGACAAATTTCTTGAGCGCACGAGACTCGAGGAGTACCAGGTCACCGCCATGGTGAGTTGGATCCGCCTCATTTGGGGGTCACTTCACTGCGGGCCACTTCTTGGTGGGTGACCACTGCGAGACATGGTCGCACGTGCAGAACTCTTGGGTAGATTGACCGAGACATGGTCAGTAGTTGATCGATAGCAGGCTGTACACTCTCCCCTCTCGATCAAGAACGTGACGACTGACTCTATGCCCTTCTGCAGTACAGGGAACCTTCAACCTTGATATCGCCGTTGACCTTTTTGGGCCTCCGGCTGGGTTTGATATTGATTAGCTATTGCGCTGTGTTACGGCCTCATGCTCCGGTGTTTCCAACACGAGGGTCAAGTAACAAGATGAAATCAAACTAACGACCGGAACCCCGCTGCGTACTGCATATTTGGCTGGGGCTTTGCAGCCAATTGCAAATTCGTTCCCATGCACGAGCCGCACTACAATGTCGTGTACTGGATCGTAGGCACATTAGAGGGCGATGTGGAAACGACCTTGCTATCAATGGGCACCGTGGACTCGTCCGGGCGTCTGCATCTGTTGGTTCGGCCTTGGCTTTTGGTGTTGGCGCCACTCGGGTACCGTCGATTGTGAGTCTGACGATCGCTTGTGTGGTATTTACCCTTTGCGTTGTGCTGGCTTGCAAATTTGGTGCCGGATCACCTGGGGGAGGACATGCAGAGCATGTGTGATGTAACACAAGGCCGCAAGGCGTTGCTAAAGCTGAAGCATAGGGCTGTCCGACGTTGTATAGCACCCAGTATCACAACCTGACCGCTCTGGACTGGATATCGTCTAGCTTCTACAACAGCAGACCGCCCCGCCTCATCGCCATCGTACATATCGTGCAATGTTACATTGTCAATGCGTGCATCTTCCAGTGGGAGTCAACAGTGTCAACACAGCATCATGCTACTTACACTTGGTTTCAACTTTGAGCCATCCCATGGACTGTCAACATGTAGTATGGTTGATTCCTACTACGTTGTGGTCTTCGAAGCGCGGGTCGTATTCCACTGTGATTTGGGCGTTGGTAGGCAGCACACTGAGACATCTGTTGTGTTGCTCTTTCTTCGCAGGTCCTCCACGAAAGTCCCAAGCAGTCTGGTACAAGTCTACAACATTGGGCAGTGACAGTGACACGGGGACACCTGGTGCATTCGGTAGGCTGGGCCGCTGATGAACGCCAGTGGCTTTTTAGCCCTTTGTTGCACAACACTCGCACATTCTGGGACAGCACCACTACCGTATGTGCTGATTCAGATGTAACCTTGTAGAAGTAGTGGAACTCCGGGCGAACGGATAAAGTGAGCTCCATTCTCTCGCTCTATACATGCTCGCATTGCCGCTTTCGCTCCAGCTCATAAGAGACCAACATCTAAAGATCCAAGCTTCTCAGAGTCGCTATGCCGACCAAACAGATCCTCCTCATGGCGCTCGCTTGTGCCAGCTTCAGTGTCAGCCAGCCTCTGTCCGAATCACCGGGATTTTTTGTTGGAGAAGAAGAATGTTTAGGCCAAGCCGTGGGAGCCGATTGCTTGCGCCTCGGATATGCCGGCAAATGTGAAAAGCTACCGGTAACTAGCAATCTTTGATATCATCATCACGTTGCGATTACAACTGACCAAAGCTTGCCTTTCTGCATACAGATAGGTCGATTGGAGTGTATAGTCCCCGGGGTGGCAGAAGATTGGGTTCATCAGGAAGATTGCGTCGGCAGAGATGTCGGCGACGACTGCGAGTTCGCTGTCAGTGACTCCGATGACTCGGATACGCTGCCCGGCATCTGTGAGAAAGATCCGCGTTGGCTGATAGTATGTTGTGAACTCCACGTTGGACAAGTGAAAGGGCTTCCACTGACCGCACGCCGATTAGGCCCTGCTTTATTGCACAGAACTCCCAATCGACGAATAGTCTGTCTGCTTAGAGCGAGTGTATCTTCACGCTTTGTCGTCTAGGAGGATGGTTGGAGCTCAGTCATCGCCGGTGGCTTTTGATGAGGGGCCAGGTTGTCAAATTTCAAGGCCGATAGCTGCTCGGAATTTTGACCCTGACCGCGACTTGGAATGTATGGAAGTGATGTGAGCAATAGTGTACTGCTAAAGAGATGATCTACCATCCATCAAATTTGCGGAAGTGTGTTCTTGCTACCTCCCGGTTCATCGAAGAAGCCAGACCAGCCATGATTATCATTCACTCCATAATTGATATCCCAGGGATCCGATATACATCCATCCATTGTATGATCGCTAAGCGACGTCTGCTGCGGCACAACATGAGTAAGGCCCTCCCAAGCAGGAGGCTGCGACGATACATCTTGTCCTGCCACGTCCGTTCTGTTGCGAACAGGTGTTGTGGTGGACTTCCGACTCCCATCCGATGCAGATGGGGTCAAGAGAGATTGCGACTGATGGACCAGTGCACCCGGAGCATCTTCCTCGACTCGCCTTAGGAGACTTTGGTGATCGAGAGCATCTAGAAACATACCAGTCCGCAGTGCATCGCTCGGCATAGCAATAATCCGCCTGGTCTGTTTCTGGAGCTGTGAATTCTTGTCTTCTGCGTGCTTTGTGGCTTGATGAGCATCGGCAAGCTCTCCCTCCAATTGCATGATACGGTTTGCGTTCGCTAGGTTCTGCTGTTCTCCGGACTCAAGTCTCTTCTCGAGATCGTTTGCTCGTGCTGTGAGTTCTTCTCGGTTGGGCTTGCGCCGGCACGTTCGGGGTACTGCATCCATGTGCAGGGAATGCTCGGTCGTCAAGACTGACGATGGTGGGTCGACCGTCGGATGCACCAAACCGAAGACGAAGCGATACACAGCCTCACCATCTCCGGGCCTTACTCGAGACGTGTCCGTTCTGCATATGTTTGGGTCAAACAAGTGCCTGTGCCCGATAGTAGGTGTGGTCTTGTGGCATCGTGGTGAGAGACAATGGTCACAGCAGGCTTGATCGTTATTGGGATGGACATAGAGGCCCGAAGACTCGTCTTTAATCTTCAATACCCAGCAGTGGCCACACACATGAGTGTCGTGCTGCTCCGAGAGCTTCTTGAGGACCTCCGAGATCGTCTCATCGGTTCCCGAGCATGTTCGCCCGGGTCCGTTGTGAAAGCAGCAGATAAATTTTAGGCATGAAAGCTTCGTTTTCTTGTAACCCGTACTGGCCTCTGTACGCGCACGGTCTTCGTTCGTGTCGTCGAGTCGCGATCGCTTGTGAACAGGTGAAACATCGGATGTGCTTGTTGCTTCTCCAGTATCCGTTCGCAAGTCATTCGGCTCACCACCGCCCGCATCTGTTTCCTCATTAACGTTGTTGGTGGTATGATCGCTGCATTGACCTGTCGAAACCGGTGTTCCTGGACCACTTCCACTGCTCTCCGGAGAATCGTCTGACCCATCGATGAGGTCCTCAATATCTGCTTGCAAACATTCCAAATGCTCTCGGGCCTCAGCAAAGATAGGTATAACGGTGCGAGGGGCTGGTGGCATGACTGTTGTGCCCAGCGACCTGCGTTCCCGTCGAACAGGGCAACTGCGGCGGCGGTTGATAAACCAGTTGCTGACTTGTATCATGCTAATGCCCGTCACCTGTGCAGCTCTTCCGTTAGTGGGATCATCAATTGTGCTTCACGCTTGCAACTTACATTTGAGAAGACTGCTTTCTGCTCTTCTGATGGATAAGGATTGGCGATGTTCTGCCGATTATGAATTAGCAGGCTATCACAAAAGTGGGACTTTCCTAGTTGTCTTACCTGGTCGTACCAGCTCTTCATGATCTTGGAAGATTGCTTAGGCAGGGTACTTCGCTTTCGTGATATGACTTGCCGGTCCTTCTCGTCGTAGTGACCAGGCATGAAGAATATTGGTTTGGGTCCTTGGTAGCACGCCGTCCCGGACGAAGCATTGGCCTCATTTAGTTCTGTCGAACTAATTGTGTCTGTCGCAAGCTTTCCACGAGGCTGCACTTCAAGCGCACGATCCATAGTAACATCAGAGAGCCTGGCAGAAGTGTCGATGCCGTGCGCAGGAGAGGAATCCTGTCGCTTCCGAAGTGTCACACTTGACATAGCATCTAGAAAGGACAATGATTCAGGTGCGTTTACTACGCTCGATCGTTCCCGATTACTAGGCAAAGTGCTGGAGTCGTCCCGCCATTCGTCCATTGTCGCCTGTGACTCACGTTTGTCGGCTTTCACTATCGTTTCCGTCGACTGGCTGACAGAATCCGAGAGCTTTGGGATCGTTGCAGAGCACTTATTGAGTCTAGACAGCACGTTGAATCCTCTGTAGTTCGGCAGAGGCTCGTGACCGTGCGAGTCACCCCGAGCAGGCGGTTTATAGACAGGGAAATTGCGCAGATGAGCCGGCTTTGCAGGAGGCTGCAATTTCTGAAGATGCCTGAGCCTCGCACGTGGGTTTGCAGAAACCTTGGCGCGATTATTGCGTTGAGGACTAAGGCTATCGGGCGTGTCATCGCTGACGGGATCGACATAAGTACGAAGTCCTGGAAGTGAGACAGCCGGTTTCTTGGACTCGAAAGGAGGGTTAAGAGAAGACATCCGGGCTATCGATGTCGCGTCGGTGGATGCTTATTTGCGTTGACGTCTAGATGGCGAGCTCTGTACCTCAAAGTGTGTCGTTCGATGGAAGTGCTGTAGGCCAAGGGAGGGTGAATTCGGTCATGTGTGAGTCCAAGAGTCCGTTATACGACAGCGGTTGTCGTCCAAGATAAGGTGCTGAGTCCTTGCCAAGATTGCGATCAGCTGTACGCAAGCCAAGCGCTGTGGCTTGTAGTCCAACGAATCGTTAAGGAGTCGTTCGGCTCAGTCCCGAACCTCACTGCGGGCTTGAGAGTTCGTTTCATCAGACCAAGGATCGAATTTTCCTGCCAAATCTTGATACTTCTCAACAAATCCCACAAGACCAAAACGAGTCGTTTGACGAAGCCTCAAACCCTCTATGGGCTTGACGTTTCATTCTATCAGCCCGGGGAGACAATGTGCTTTCCACTTCCCGCGAAAACCGAGATATTCTACATTAGCAACCAGCGACTCGTTGAAAAATGCAAGATGTTGGCTGGGCGGTTCGCTTCATCAACCCAGAGACACGGCGTCATCTCTTCGGCTCGAGAATCTTGACAAGCTCTCACGTGCGCAGTCAACGAATCGTTAACGGCTCAGACAGTCCCCAAGAAGGTCCTTGCGGACATCAAGACGGACAGCTTCAAACCAAAAACATAGAGGATTTGGCTGCAACGACTCTTTCGATGCGTGAACGCTTGGTCAACGAGGATGTATCAACTCGCAGAGAAGGATAAAGCATGAACGTATCCCACTGTCGTCGTCAAAACCAATAGCGATATCCTCCTCTTCAAATCGCCCCGATTCCATTTACCCGCAACCACAGCTAGTCAACAACTGCAACCACCATGGCATGGACCGCAGAAGCCACCGTCCAACTCCTCGGCGTCCTGATCTCAGTGCTCGGCATCGGCATAGCATGCTACAACCACAAATCAATCGTGGCTGCTAGTCGCTGGCTTTGTGGTAAGCTTTGCTAGTCTACCCTGAATTCTACGGAATAAACGCAGACTCACTCTTTGTAGCGAAATCTTGTGGCCGAAGATCACAGAGGACCGCCAGCAAAGTCGATAAGGCTTTTGAACTCCCCAAGCTACACTTATGGGACGACCCAGATGTCGAAGCAGGAGCAGCGACGTTGGCTTGGGCGGACGAAGTAAGGATAGAGGTCGAGAGGTGTTGCATTTAGCAAGGCTTGCCGCCTTCGGTCCTGTGGTAATGATTGGAGTTCCGGTCCATTGACAGAGTCTGCTGAGCATGGATGTGTATGATTGCATATCTGTATCTCATCTAGTCATTTATGATACATTGGCTGTACCTTCTAGTAGTTTGTCCAACCTCTCCTCTTTCTCGTGAATCCGCCAGCAACGACACTTGGCCTTGTCTCTCAATACACCGCCTTCATTGGCCCAGTGGTGGTTCAGATGGTGGGCGGTCGTATCCGCCCAAAGTACGGAAAGAAGTCCAGCATTGTTGGGCTTAGCCAATATATTGCTTGGCACTATGGCGGAAAATCGGCTCCGCATGGACAGGGAATAGATCCATTGGGTCTTGATGTATAATATTGTTCATGCATACATTTCATCTAGTCGTAGCGCATCAGCCGTACATTCTATTCATATTACCTTGTCCAACAACATGTTTTTTTCATTACCAACACGTCACTTCATGAACCTCCCAGCGAACCCCTTAACTTTATCCCTCAACCCACCACCTTCCTTACCAGGCGGCGGCGGAGGCGGCGGGCGATCATATCCTCCATCACCGCCTTGCGGCTGCTCAGGCGGAGGAGGCGGAGCTTCACGCTCAAAATTTCCAGCGCCAGCTTGCTGCAGCGCTTCGTTTCCGCCGCCTTTGCCGGCGCTTTGGCCGCCAGCGCTCACAGTGAAGAGGACGGGATCGCCGGCGTTGACTTTCCCGCTCTGGTCTTCGCCGCCTTCGGGCTGGACGTCGTCGTAGGCGAAAGCGTAGCCTTTGCGGTCGACGTTGTGGACGTGGACCAGTCTTGCGTAGTGGTTGGTAGGGTCTTGGGTGAAGAAAGTGTGCGGTTCGGAAGGGTGGTTCTCGCAGTTTAGCAGCGCGGTGCGGTGGAAAGCAGCGGCGAGACGGGGGATGATGGCGTTGCGAGCTGGGCTTTGGCCGGTCGTGAATGGGCCGGAGTTGCAGCCTAGGATGTCGTTCGTGTTCGGCTTGTCGAATTCCTCGTCTCCGATGCGCAGCTTGCCGGAAGACGTGATCTTGCCTTCTAGCACGCCAGGACCAGCCTGGGTGTCGATTTTGCAGCACGTGCCGGATGAGTATTTCTCCCAGACTTGGTCGACGTAAGGTTCAAAGTATCCCGAGAAGTCTGCGCCGACGGCATTGCCGTGGGTCGCGTTGAGGATGCGCAAGGGTTTGCCTTCTCTTTCCACGATGAGCTTGCTCCAGGGTTTCCCGTCCTGCTCTTCTTGCTTGCGGAGGTCGGCGGCGAGCTTCTCGATACCGTCGGGCGTCATGCCGGCGACGTCTTGCTGCGTGCCGTTGGGCTCTTTAAGGCTGATGGCGATGGGCAGGGCGGGCGCCATGTCGACGTAGCTGATGTTGGCGTATAGCTGGGCATCGTTGAGGGTGAACTCGGCGAAGGCGAAGTCGACGTCTGCGTTTGGGTCGGAGGGATTGAGAACGCTGGGCTCGACGAGGGCAGGGCCGGGGTTGAGCAGGAAGGTGAGTTTCTTGCCGCGAGCGATCCAGATGCGGCCGCCTGCGATCTGTGGGATGGTGACTGTCACGGTGTTGCCAGGCGCGCCCAGAGGGATTGCGCAGTCTTCGGCGAGGGGAGTACCGATTGCTGGCGGTTCCTGGGGGAAGTAAAGCGATTTGCCGTCGGGTTTCAGGATACAGCGCTGGCCATCGTGTTGGATGGCGATGCCGGTGATGTACGCCCAGAGCTGGTCGGTGGTGGAGTCGTTGTGCAGCGCGACTTGGAGGGAGGCCGGCATTGTGAGAGTTGATGTGGAGTGTGAAGAATGAATGAAGAGATGCTTCTCCTACCTGATAGATGATTTGGGCGGCATACTGACGCACGAGGGCAAGAGCCTAGTCTTGTCTGGAGAGTTGGCAGGTTGTGGTGGATTCTTGATGGACGACTTGCTGCACCACAATCTCCGCTGACGTCGTTGAGCATTGGCGGACATCAACCTTTCCATCTTCCACCCACGTGTATTGCAGCATGTCCCGGACACTTCTCGTCAAACCCCTTCTTCAGACAGCAGCAATACCAGACAGTACCAGCACTAGTCCCTCTCACCACAACTACAGCCATACCCGACGCCATCTCTTCGATCCTCTCAACTCCTCCCCAAAGCCCTGTACACCGCGCTCGTGATCGCAGCGAGAATGAGGAAGTTGATCACAACGACTAAAATCTTTACGATTCCACTGGTAATAATCCGGCGTCCCTTTCCTCCCCCCTCCTCTATCTTCTCTTCGTTCGATGCCGTTGTAGCACTTGCGGATGTTGGTGTTGTTGGTTGATGGGTGGCGATTGTCTCTGGAGATTGGGAGGAGCAGGTGGCAAGCGCTTCTCGAAGCTGCTGCCGTAGAGGGACATCCGTTGGGACGATGTCTTCTGTCGTCTTGTTGGTGCTTGTGATGCTGACTTTGTCGCCGATGGTTTGAGGCGGGTGGACATGTTCGGTAGGTGGAGGCACATGCAGTGACCGCGTGGTGTCATGCTTAACAGAACCCTGCGGCGTCATTGTTGCGTGAGGAAAGGAACGGTCGTGGGAAGACTGGTTCATTGAATGTCGCGACGTCTTTTTGGAGCGTTGGGCTGTTCGACTTGTATCTGAGGGCATGGTTCCACGCTTGGGCTCCCATGCAAGGGACTTCCAATACATGGCATCCCTGGAGCATAGCCTACCAACATCGTAGCACAACAACAAGGCGCAGCACGTGGAGCCATAACACTCAGCAGCCCATTCCAAGAGTCGTGGCCTGAGAGCGAGTGCTGTAGCTATGTTATCCTGACATTGCTCTCTCCACTTCGGTATGGCGAGCTTCGTTTCAGGACAGTACCTAAGGGCAACCAAAGCTCACAACCTTCTTTGCAGCAGAGAAATTCAAGGTGTTGTGAAGTAGAAGATTTGACTTCTTATTACATTACATGTACATTGTATACGAAATACACCCCTTCATTATTCCGTCACCATTCCAGATCCAGCCCAAGCAAGCACTAAACCTTAGAAGCGACCGGCGGCCTCGTGACCGAGTTCGCGCGGCTAGCAGCGCGAGAAGCGCTGGGAGTGCCACCGGGAGTGGTCCTGCGCTCGCCGAAGAAGCGCTGGGATTGCGAGTAGGTTCGTGGAGCGCCGGAAGGACGGCGGTTGTTTTGTTCGTCGAGACCTGTGAAGATGTTGTTAGATGGGAATTCTGGATTCGGGACTTTCGATTTTGAGGATGGTTGATGACTTACTCCTTCTCCTGTCGCCTCCGCCGTACGAAACGTACGAGAGTCTGCGCCCGCCGGTGTTCTGCTCCTCTCTGGCGCCCGCGAGTTGCTGGGCGAAAGCCGAGCGCTTGCGGAGAGTTGGGCCCTTCCAATAAACGACGTACACGGCAATGACAAGCACGAAACTGATACACGCCAGGATCGTGCAAGCGTACTCCAAGTTGTAACCGGATTCTCTGCCGATGTTGGTGAAGAAAGGTGTGGCGGGGATGGTGAGCACACCAGCGAGGAAATCTCTTGCCCAGCCGTTGCCACCTGTTGCGGAAGCGGAGTATGGGCCGTAGGCGCAGATCATGTAGTCGATGGTGGCCATGTAGATGGCGTAGTTGGCGATACCGATGATGGCGGCGAACACCATGCTGCCGATCCAGTGGATTGGCGGTCCCTGGATTGTCCATGCGAAGCCGAAGAGACCGATTGGAAGGCAGGGTGCGGTGTAGAGGAGGAACCACAAACGGGACTCGTATTGCGCACGCTCATCTTCTGGTTTGGCTGCACGCTCTTTCTTGTTGCGCCAGATGGCAGGAATGAACAGTGCCCATGCGATGACGTATCCGATACCGATGGAGAGGAAAGCGAGACCGATCTCGAATGCCTGGAAGTCCCATTGATCGTACACGAGAGCGAAGGATTGGATGAACATGAAGATCAGGGCGTCGGAGAAACCAGAGAGAAGAGACAACACCAAAACGATAGGTTCAGTCAAGAACATCTTGAAAGGACGGATCCAGGTGACAAGCACCTCCTTTGCGGAGAAACGATCTTTGAAGGGTACGAGTTCGTCAGGGCCCCAGACGTTGGCGTTGGGGTCGGCCTTGCGGCGTGATTTGGCGATGCGGTTCATCATGATGGTTGAACGGGTCTCAGGGACGGTGAAGAAGTGGACGGCTTGGATGAAGCCGCCGAAGATCAGTTGGATCCAAATGCACCATCTGTTGAATAAGTCAGTATGAGTATGCGGCGACAGCACAAACAACAAATGCTCACCTCCATGCAAGGTATTGCTCGCAGAAGCCACCAACAATGGGTCCGAGGACGGATCCGAAAACTGAACTGAAGACAACGTATGCAACGGCATACTGCTGAGTATCTGCTTCCCACATGTCTGCGATCATACCCAAAGTGACAGAGCCACCAGCGGTGGAGAGACCACCCAAAGCACGGCCGACCATGATGGAAGCGAAGTTGGGCGCGAGGGCCACAGGAAGTTGCCAAACGTTGACCAAGAACATTGATGCCTGCAGGATAGGCCAGCGACCGAACTCCTCAGACCAGGGAGCCCAAAGTTCGCAACCGAAAGCGTAGGTGACGAGGAAGATCATGGCACCGCAACGGGCACCTTGCGCTGAGACGCCAAATTCTTCGGAGATTCCACCGATGGCGTTCGAGTATAGAGATGTGTTGAAGTTCATGGAGACTTGTACCCAGAAGATGATGGTGACGATGTACCACTTCTTCTTGTTTGGAAAGCAGAAGCCCAATTCCTCGTAGCAATCCTCTTCGCTGATTTCATATTTGTCGTAGGTGCCCAGCTTTTCAAGTTTTTCGCCAGGTCCGGCGTTGGCAGGATCGCTTCTCGAAATGCCGTCGTCTGAATGGTCCTTCTCGTCTTCGTGGCCTTCGAGTTTTGTGTTGGCACGGTCGAGGTCGGCCTGGCCCAGGACCTGCGCCGGCTCGTCGTTGAAGCGGGCAGGCATGATAGGCAGTGTATGGCAGGCAAGCGCTGCTATGAGCGTCTATGTGTATTAGTATGCCACGCCAGAGGCCTGTCTTGGAATTGACAGAAAGTCGTGGTCACGCAAGACAGGGTGTAATGGTAAGAGAATGGAGACAAAAAGAAAACAACATGCGAGAACAACCCTCTATAGACAAACAGCTTTCCTACCTGCTTTCAGCTTTTCGCTTGGTCGCACCGTTTGGCAAATGCTCACGGGTTGCAGGCGCCATGACGTGTCTCAGAGCTTGGAGATCGGAAGTTCCGCGAGAGATTTGGAGATTCGAGCTTCTGGTTCACCAGGCGAACAACATGAGTGGCTCGCTAACGGCCCTCCACGAGCGGTGCTCCACATGGGTGAAGTGCGGGTGTACGCTAAGCAGCAAGGTTGCGCCACGAGGGAGAAAAGTAGTCGGGCTTCGCATGACTTGTGCCGGCTTGTCGTGCTTGACCGTTGACGTCTTCGTGGCGTATCGGGGTGCATCTGCTAGTACAGGCGAGCTTCTCTGTGTGCTTCTTTTGCAATATCAGGTATACAATGCATGCAGTCTCGACCAGCACACGTCGTCACGTCCACGCAGGTGGCGGTGTCGCGTAAGGCCTCTTTGAGGTCTCGTGGAGGTCACCGACGCGATGGATCTCGTCGGCCCCGCGCGGCAGTGATCGACAATGCAGAGTTTGGTCTTGGCTTAGCTCAGCAGAAGTCGATGTTGCTCACTGCTGGAACCGGCCGGTGGACCCCAAGATCTCCGTGCGGGAAACACAGT
>Ga0265797_10009694_pt1 | contig 12422 bp, 8 predicted proteins | sample P2T30metagenome_FD_192433 | JGI IMG/M metagenome (GOLD analysis project Ga0265797, IMG submission 192433) | Plant litter microbial communities from East Loma Ridge, Irvine, California - P2 T30 | ecosystem: Environmental > Terrestrial > Plant litter > Unclassified | place: USA: California... | reverse complement strand
CCGCTTCAATGACAGCTGGCGCATGGCAGCGCGCCTGAACTGGTCGGACACCGACGACGAGCTCGATCCCACGCAGGGAGCCCGCTTCATCGAGGGCAACGTCGGCTTCGCCTGGCGCCCTTGGGAGAGCACGCGCTGGGGCGTCTTCGGGCGATATACCTATCTGTATGACCTCTCCACGCTGGGGCAGGTCAACGGCATGAACGTGGACCAGAAAACCCAGGTGGTTTCCCTGGAGGGTGTTTACCGGATCGACCAGCGGTGGGAAATCGCGGCAAAGGTGGCCCAGCGCGAGGGCGAGGTCCGCATGGGCCGGGGCGCCGGCCCGTGGTTCGACTCATCAACGACCTTCATGGCGGGGCAGTTGAGGTATGACCTGTTGCAGTCATGGCATGGGTTGGCCGAGTACCGCACGCTGCAGGTGAAGGACGGCGGTACCCGCCAGGGTTGGCTGGTCGGCCTGGACCGGGACGTCGGCAAGAACTTCCGCGTGGGGGCAGGCTACAACTTCACCGACTTCAGCGATAAGCTCACCGACTTCGACTACGACCACCGCGGCTGGTACCTCAACGTGGTGGGCACTTACTGAGCTGCATGCAGACCACTTCACCCGGGCACGGACCCTCCAACGAACGTCGCGACGGTGCGTGGCGATCCATCGGGCGCGGCACGCTTTCCGTGCTGGCCCAGCCTGTCCGGTGGCTGCGGAACGTGCCCGTGGCCGATCCGGTGGACCTGCGCAACGCGCCGATGCTGCAGTTGGTCCTGCTGCTGCTGGGTGGGCTGCCGCCGCTTGCGTGGGCCTACCGGGCGTTTGCCATGGACGTGCCGTGGCGCGAGGGAGAAGTCGGCAGCATGGCCTTGAGCCTGCTGTTGAGCGTCGTCGCGCTGAGCGGGTTCGTGCTGGTCCGGATGGGGCACTTCCGCTGGGCGGCCTATCAGCTGCTGGCCGTTTTCGCAGTGTCGGTATGCCTGTCCTATGCCGGCAGCGGGTTCGGCGCACAGCGCTTCGAACAGCCGGTGCTGACCGTCTGCATGGTCATTGCAGCCCTGGTCGTCGGCCGTGCTGCGCTGTGGGGGGTCACGGCGGCCATCTGGATCGCGTTCGGTCTGGGGGTCTGGTCTGAATGGTCTGCCGATGGCTCGGCAGCGCTTGTTGTCGATGGGATCATCAGCGGGGCGATCTTCCTGCTGATCGCCGTGGTGCTTGATCGCGCCAGCTCGGCACTGCGACAGAGCCTGGCCGAAGCGAGGGCGAAGGGACGCGAGGCGAACGAGGCCTACGTGCGGCTGCAGGGGGAGGTGGAGCAGCGACGCAAGGTGGAGCAGCAGCTGGTCCATGCCCGGAAAATAGAGGCCGTGGCACGCCTGGCGGCGGGGCTGAACCATGATTTCAACCACCTGTTGTCACTGATCCTGGGCTATGTCCAGCAGGCAAAGCGCGGCCAGACCGCAGAGAAAGTGGCGGGCTCGCTTGCAGGCGCCGAGAGCGCCGTGCGCAAGGCCGATGCGCTGAGCCGACGGCTGCTGACGTTCAGCCGGCAGAATGATCCGGTCATCGAGCGCCACGAACTGCGCGAGGTGGTGGACGAGCTGGCGCCGCTGCTGCGCCAGACGGTGTCACCGGGCGTGCGTGTACATACAGACATCCCGGCAGGGCTGTGGGTGGAGTTCGACCGGGATCAGCTGGGACTGATCCTGCTGAATCTGTTGAGCAACGCGGACGACGCGATGAGCGGGACGGGAGACGTCCAGCTGGTGGCGCATGGCACCGCCAATGAAGCCTGGCTGGTCTGCAGCGATTCGGGCCCGGGAATCGCGGCCGAGCTGCAGGATGCGATCTTCGAACCCTTCGTCACCAGCAAGCCGGCCGGGCAGGGTACCGGCCTTGGACTGGCCATGGCCCGCGACCTCATGTCCAGCCAAGGCGGCAGCATCGCAGTTGAAAGTGAGCCGGGCCGCGGCGCCACCTTCCGCCTGTGCTTCGTCCGGTCTGCAGGCAGCGCCGCGTGAGCGGATCCTGATCCCCGCGCACGAATATAGGAATTGCCAACGGTTATTTAAGCGTGGCGACGTGACGTGAAACAGTGGGCCTTCGTTCACGGTCACCCACGGAGTCCGCCCACCCATGTCCACCGCCCGTTCCGCGTCGCCGTTCAAGGTGTTCGGCGCGACAACCTTGTCCGCCATGCTGCTGCTGGCAGCGCCGCTCGTTTCCTCAGCGGCGGACAACGGATCGCCGCTGCGCAGCTACCTGGCCGCCAAGCGCGAGGCCATCCAGGCGCAGTCCGCGCAGCCTGCCACGCCCATCGCGATCCACGCCAAGGTCACGGCCGAAAGCCGCTCCGGCGTACGTCGCCTGCGCATCGGGCCCACCGGCGAATTCCAGTACATCAGCGATAGCGGCCGCAACTACGCCGGCTACAACCTCGGCGCCGGATCCTGGGACTCGCTGGTCGGCACGCTGGCAAGCTCCGTTGCCGATGAGTACATCGTGCAGGCGGCCGAGCAGAATGTCCCGCTTGATGCGCTGGACGTGGTGTTCACCAGCATTCCCGAACGCAAGAGCGAGAGCCTGGCGTATCCGAACAATCTCTCCTATGTGGCGTACATCGATTCGCCTGCCACCGACGCGCAGCTGCAGGCGCTGAAGCGCGCGGTGCACGAAGAATCCTCGGCCATCGATCTGGTAACGCGGCCGCAACAGGTCAGCCATGCCGTGGTCGAGTACTTCCATAGCGATGCTGTGCGCGACCCCAAGCTGCCGCCCGGTCTGCGCGATTTCATCACCGAGGAGAAGCGTCCGGCGGTGCTGGCCAGGCAGGTCAAGCCGGCCGCTGGCAAGGACAACCCGGCCGAGCCGCAAACCCTGGTGGCGCGCGCCCATGTCGAACCGCGCACCGGCCTGCGTCGGGTCTTCCTGGGCAAGGACGGCTATCACCAGCAGCTGCACGACAGCGCGCCCGGCCTTCTCGGCTATGGACTGGCACCGACCGTGGAAGAGCACCTGCTCGGCGTGACCGGTACCTGCCTGACCCACATCTTCGAGGTGCAGGCCGCTGCGCGGAATGTGCTGTTGGATTCGCTGGAGCTCACCGTTGATGGTCAGCTGAGCCCGCGTTTCGGCAGCAACATCCGCTCGCCGGCACGCTACAGCGACATCCGTTACAAGGTGCGCATTGAATCGCCGGCATCGGAACAGGACATCGACGCGCTGCGCCAGTCGGTCGAGGCCACGTGTCCGCTCTACAACCTGGTCAAGGACGAGCAGAAGCTCGAAGGCAGCATCGTCCGCGGCGCCTACGCCGAAGCGACGAACCAAGCGCGATAACGCACGCCGCGATCCATCCGGCAGTGCCATTCAGCCATCACCTGGGGATATTCGATGAGTCGAACGCTTCGTTCGCAGTTGACCGCGACACGCCCGCACCATGCCCTGCACGGGCCCCGTCCTCGTCGCGGTCGGTTGGCCTTCGCGTTGTGCACCCTGCTTGCGCCGGCAGCGTACGCTGCCGAGGAAACGGGCGCAGTGGCTGGGCAGTCGCAGGGTTCGAATGCCCGCCTGCTGGACAAGGTATCGGTGCTTGGCTCGCAGATCGCCGGGGGCGGCGCGCAGGCCGCGCTGCCGGTGGTCGCGGTGGACCGCGAGCAGATCGACGCCACGGGGGCGACCAACGGCAACGAGCTGTTCCGCAGCCTGCCGCAGTTCGGTGATGTGGCCGTCAGCGAGAAAGGCACCACCAACGCAGGGCGAAACTCCAATGTCGCGCGCGGTGACGTGGGCTCCATCAACCTGCGCAACCTGGGCGCCAAGTACACGTTGCTGCTGATCAACGGTCGGCGCACGGTGCAGCACCCGATCAGCAACAGCGGTGACGACACGACCTACAACGCCAATGCCATTCCGACCTTCGGCCTGGAGCGCGTCAACCTGCTGCTGGACGGTGCGGCGTCCATCTACGGGTCCGATGCCGTGGCGGGCGTGGTCGACCTGGTAACGCCGAGCAACCTGCCCAATGGCGGGGGCATCAAGCTGAACTACGGCAAGGTGGCGGATGGGCATCGCGAAGACATCTCGCTGGATGGCTATTTCGGCAGTGATTTCGCGCAGGGGCGCGGCAATATCTCGGTGCTGTATGGCGTTTCCAAGCGCACGGCGCAGCGCAATTCAGATGCATGGTTCACCGCTACTGATGGCCGCCGTCCCCTCGGCGATGGCACCAGCGTGCCGGATCCAGACGGCACCTCGGGCTTCAGCACACGAACGCCGTGGGGTCATTTCGATACCTATGCCGGCAGCCGGCGTACAGGCAGCTGGCACGTGGATCCAGCCAGCGGCGCGCTGGTGTCAGGCGCGGTACCGACGCGCTATCACTACGATTCGGCGGCCGAGCCGGGCATCACCTCGGCACCGTCCATCAACAAGGGAAATGTCTTCGCCAGTGGACGCTTCGATGCCACCGATACCCTGCAGCTGTTCGGTGAGCTGGGTTACTACCGGGCGACTTCCGAATCCTGGGTGAGCAGCGAGTCGGGCTTCGGTGGTGACGGCTTCCTGCTGCATATCCGGCCGGACGCCTATTGGGTACCGGACGCCCTGCGCGGCGCCGAGGCGATCCGGCTGCTCAACTACCAGTTCGCGGATTCAGGTATTCGCAGGGTCAAGGTGGATAACGATCAGTCGCGTGTACTGCTGGGCGTGCGCGGTTGGACCGACGGCGGCTGGAACTGGGAAAGCGCGCTGCTGTATTCGCGCGCACGCAGTACCGACACGCAGCAGGGCGGACTGACCGATGCCTTCGTTACTGCGGTGAACCGTACCGATGCCGGTGCCTACAACCCCTTCAGTGGCGGCGATCCGGCCAGCATCCGGCTGGGCGATGCCACGCCCTACGACACCTCGGCGTTCATTGGCGAGGCGACCCGCGAAGGCACCACGGAGCTGGCGCTGTGGGATTTCAGGATCAACCGGTCCGATCTGTTTACCTGGTACGCCGGTGACATCGGCCTGGCGGCGGGTGTCGAGTACCGCTACGAAAGCCGTGAGGATGACCGCGACGAGAACATCGATGGCAGTCGTCCCTATACGGACTGGTATACCGGTACGGTCGCGGCCAGCAACTTCTTCACCCATAGTCCCCGGCCGGATGTCCGCGGCAGCCGCAACGTAAAGTCGGCCCTGATCGAACTCGCCGTGCCGCTGGTTTCGCCCGCGCAGGGCATACCGCTGGTGCAGTCACTGGACCTGCAGCTTGCCGGCCGCTGGGAGGACTACAGCGATGCCGGCAAGGTGGCCAAGCCGAAGCTGGCCGCGGCCTGGAAAGTAAATGACAGCCTGTTGCTGCGCGGCTCGGTCAGCGGCGGTTTCCGCGCACCGGGACTGGAACTGGTGAACTCCCCGCCGACCTACGGGTTTGGCTTCAACAACGATGCGATCCGCTGCCACGCGCTGATCACCAAGGGCGCCCAAACCGACTACAGCGCCTGCTTGAATGCCTACAGCAGTGGCTCCTCGGTCAAGCCGTCGGTGAGCGCGGTGACTTCATACGGCGATGACGTGAAGCCGGAAACCACCCGGCAGTCGTCCTGGGGCGCGGTGTTCGAGCCGCAGTTCCTGCCCGACTCGCTGGGCTCGATCAGCCTGAGCGTGGATGCCTGGCGGGTGCAGGTAGAGAATCCGATCAATACCCTGGGTGAGGAGCTGTTGTACGACGCGTATCTGCGCGTGGTGGAAGGCGGCAGCAACCCGAACGTGGTGCGCGCGGCAGTGACGGCGGAAGACACCGCGTTGTTTGCAGGCTCCGGTCTTGCGCCTGCGGGCGTGGTGACGCACGTGTACAACCGCTATCAGAATCGTCGGCCACTCACCGCGTCAGGTGAGGATTACAACTTCACGTGGCGCCTGCGCGAAACGGCCTGGGGCAATTTCGCATTCCTGCTCAGTGTCAGCCAGCTCAAGGAATATACCCAGCAGAAGCCTGCCGAGGTGCAGCAGGTGGCCGCCGCGATTGCCAATGGCCAGTTGAACATCATCGCCCCAGACCTGGGCGCGGCCAACGAGGTCGGCATCAATGGGGCCAAGCCGGAATGGCGGGCCAGTGCGACCTTGATCTGGAACCTGCAGGACTGGACGGTCCGCTTGCGCGACGACTATATCGACAGCGTGACGGCCGGCGCCTATTCCGACCGCACCCCGTTCGTGGTGGGCTCGACCCAGCGCTGGGCGTTGTCGGTCAAGAAGGATTTCAACAGAGGCCGCCTGAAGGGAACGGCCGTGGAAGTGGGGGCGCGAAACCTGTTCAACGAAGAGCCGCCGCTGAACGCCACCGGCAGCTACCTGAGCGCGCTGCACGAAACCTACGGACGTTACATCCACCTCGGTATCTCCAAGAACTGGTGACCTGCATGAAGAAGAACACGCTTGCCTCTGTCCTTGTTGCCAGCCTGCTCGCGGTGGCGTGCAGCCCGCAGGATAAGCCTGCGGCGGAGACCTCCCCTGCGGCGACCACGGCGCTGGATTTCAAGAGCGAACACGCTGAGTGGGTGCATGAACGCGCCGCGGACCTGGGCAAGCCGGATGGGTGGACCAGCCTGATCGGGCTGCATTGGATCGCAGCGGGAACGCAGAGCGTAGGCGGCGCTGAAGGAAACGCCATCCGCCTGGCGATCGCACCGGACCGCCTGGCCGAGCTGGAGCAGCGCGCTGATGGGCTGTACGTCAGGCCGGTCGATGGGGCACTGATCACCGCCGATGGCAAGCCGGTGCAGGGGGAGGTGCGGCTGGAACCAGAAGGGAAGGGCGGTGGCACCAAGCTGTCCTATGACGAGGGCAAGGGGCAGATCACCGCGATCAAGCGCGGGCAGCGTCTGGCCCTGCGCGTGCGCCATGCCGATGCACCGGCGCGCCGGCATTTCGGGGGCCTGGACTTCTTCCCGGCCGAGCAAAGCTGGCGTGTGCAGGCGCGGTTCGTGCCACACCCGGCCGGCAGGACGCTGCCGATCGTGAACGTGCTCGGCGAGGTCGCCGATACTCCGAATCCGGGCTATGTGGTATTCGAGAAACAAGGGCGTGAATGGCGGTTGGAAGCCCTCGGCGATCCGACGAAAAGCTTGAACCTGATGTTCCAGGACCAGACCACCAACCGCCAGACCTACGGCGTGGGGCGCTACCTGCGCACCAATGCGGTCGCGGCAGACGGCACGGTCACGCTGGATTTCAATCGCGCCTACAACCCGCCGTGTGCCTATACGGACTTCGCCACGTGCCCGCTGCCGCCGCCGGAAAACCGTCTGGCCCAGCAGGATGGTGACCGGCAGCGCGTGCGGCTGGCGGTGTTGGCGGGCGAGAAGAAATACGCCCTGGCGCAGCACTGACTTCCTTGATGCCGACGCATGATTGGCTACGGGCGGAAATCACCCACTCATCCGCACCCGATTCCGCCCGTCGGCCTTGGCCTGATACAGCGCCTCGTCCGCACGTGCCACCAGCTGTTCCAGCAACCTCGCGTCGCTGCCCGGCAGGGCCTCGCCCATGGCGCCGCCCACGCTGACCGTTACATCAATGCGCAGGCCGCCCACGTGCACCGGCGCGCCGGAAATCGCGTTGCGCAGGCGCTCGGCGGTGGCGGGCACTTCATCGGCGGTCGGTGCTGCCAGCAGCGCGATGAACTCCTCCCCGCCAAAGCGCGCGAACAGGTCACGCTCACGCAGTGTCTCGCGGCAGCGGCGGGCGACCACTTTCAGCACTTCATCGCCGATCGGGTGACCGTGGATGTCGTTGATCTTCTTGAAATGGTCGACGTCCAGCATCAACACCGCGACCGAGCGGCCGGTTGCCTCGCGCGCGGCGATGATCTGCGCGGAGCGCTCTTCGAAGTGCCGCCGGTTGGGCACGCCGGTCAGTGGGTCCGATGAAGCCAGGCGCCGCAGTTCGGCCGCCATCAGCAGGTCCGCGGTGATGTCGGTGAACAGCCAGATGCGGCCCTGTTCGCCATCGCCGCGCACCGGATGGGTATCCACCTCGAAGGTGCGCTCCCCCATCACCCAGTGCAGCGTCGTCGCAAAATTGAGGTTGCCCACCTGGGCGGCGTAAGCCTGCTCCAGCGCTTCATGGTTGTCGCAGCGCTGCCGCAACGCCCGCATCGGGGCAACGAGGTCAACGGCGCGATGTCTGCCGGGCTTCTGCCCCAGCAGTTCGGCGGCGCGCTGGTTTATCACCGTGCCCAGTCCATCACCGTCGACCAGCACGATGCCCGCAGGAACACTTTCCACCAGATCGATGAACTGGTTGCGCACGACGATGTCATGCACCGCGCCGCGTCGCGCCGAGAGAAGCTGCGCGACACTGGGGCCCAGCAATGCCATCGAGGCAGCGCACTGCTCGGGGCTGGCACCGGTCTTCCAGAGCAGCAGCAGGCCGCTTGATGGGGCGTCGTCCGACGGTGCAGGGATGAACAGCACGCTGCCCGCAGGGCCCCCCAGCGCGGTAAGAATGGACGTTGGCAAGCGGAAGCGCGAGGCGTCCACCGGCTGATCGTTCCAAGCGTGTTCCAGCATGCCACTGCGCGCGAGATTGAAGCCGGAGAACGAGGTCACGGGAGAGCCGGTAGACCATGCGACGCGGCCGTCGGTCTGCACTTCAACCACGATTGCCAGGTCGGCGCCGGACGCGGTACGTGCGAACTGGCTCAGGCTGACCAGGGCGTTGCTGTCGGCCATGTTCAACGGGCCGTCCGATCCAGCCGCTGTTGGAGGATCCGGGTCATTTCATCGGGCGCGGTCATGTGCGGAAGATGGCCCGATGCCTCGATGATGTCGAGGGTTGCCCCCTCGATGGCCTGGGCCAGCCAGTGACTGACGGCCACTGGCACGGCGACGTCGACCGAGGTCTGGACCAGGTGCACCGGGCGCGAAACCTGCGCCGCCAGTGCTCGGACATCCGAGGTGAAAATGGTGCGGGAGGTATTCAGCGCGATATCCGGACGCATCCGGAACAAGGCATTGGAAAAATCGGCGATGACCTCGCTGTCATCCACGCCGACCACCATCGGGGCGAAGCCGGCCACCCACGCCTGGTAATTCGCGCTCATGCTGTCGAACAGGTTTTCCAGGTCGTCCGGCTTGAACCCACCGGTGTAACCGTCGTCATCCAGATAACGCGGCGATGCCCCGATGAGCACCATGCGCTCGAACAGCTCCGGCCGCGCGATGGAGGCAAGCGCGCCAATCATCCCGCTCATGGAGTGCCCGATATAGGTGCAGCTCTGCACGTCCTGCTCGTCCAGGATATCCAGCAGATCGTCGGCATAGCCGGCCAACGAACCGTGCCGTTCGAAGTCGTAGGTTTCCGTGCCACGGGGGCCGGAGCCGGCGAGATCGAATGAAATGACCTCGAACCGCTGTTCGAACCACGGACGCAGGGCGGACCACGCGTTCTGGTCGGTGCCAAAGCCATGCGAAAGGACCGCGATGGGCTTGCCTGCACCGCTGCGGCGGCCGTTGAACCTTTCAAGACTTCCCACGACAAGGCACCCATGGCGTTTCGCAATTGGCGATAGTAGGCCACGGGAGAGCGGGGGTCCATTACGCCGGGGGCTCGACGGGTGCGGCTTTCGCCCGAAGCGCCGAGCGCCGGTGGTTCCGGGTCGATGGGTTGAGCAGAGAAGTGCGGCTGCGCCAACAGGATTGGCATGCCGGTGAACAGTGGTCCGTCGTCGGGCGTCCGGTCTCAGCCCGCGCGTGCCGCGAAGTGGGCAGCGCAGCCCAGTCGCCCGGCCCCGAATACCAGCTGCCGCAGGTAGCCGCCCATCGCGCCCGCCGCGATGCCCAGCAGCGCCCGCCGCGCCACGCCGATGATCGGTCCGGCTTGCCCGCGCAGCCACGGCAGGGTGGCCAGCAACTGCGCCCCCAGCAGCATCGCCAGCACGTCCAGGCCCAGCGCATCCACCACCGGCAGCAGCGGCAGCAGCTCCGGATTGCAGGCCACCAGCAGCGCGAACATCGTGGTCAGCAGGAACAGCATGCGCTTGCCCGCAGGGGAAGTTGTCCAGCGGAGGAAGCGTGACATGAGCGACATGGCGGGGCCTGATTGGCGGTTGACCGACAGTGTAACGTCGGGGTCGGCCCCTTCGCCTGCTACAGTCCGCAGAACCCCACGGGGAAGGAGTCCTGTATGAAGATCGCCGTTTTCAGCGCACGCCCTTACGATCGCCGCTCGTTGGATGAAGCCAACCAGCAGCGAGGGTCGGGCCCAGCTTTCGAATTCCAGTATTACGACGCCACGCTGGACGTCCACACGGTCTCCCTGGCGCAGGATTGCGATGCGGTCTGTGTGTTCGTCAACGACCGTCTGGACGCTGCAGTGCTGCAGGCATTGCATGCAATGGGGGTGCGCGCGGTGCTGCTGCGCTGCGCCGGTTTCAATAATGTCGACCTCGCCAGCGCCGAAGGCCTGGGGTTCTTTGTCGCGCGCGTGCCAGCCTATTCGCCCGAGGCCGTCGCCGAGCACACGCTGGCGTTGATCATGACGCTCAACCGCCAGACCCACCGGGCGTACAACCGGGTGCGGGAGGGCAACTTCATGCTTGAAGGCCTGCTGGGTCGCACCCTGCATGGCAAGACCGCAGGCATCGTCGGCACTGGAAAGATCGGCCTGGCGACCGCGCGCATCCTGCACGGCATGGGCTGCATCGTGCTCGGCCATGACCCTTATCCGTCGCCGGACTTTGCCGGTTTGGGCCAGTTCGTGCCGCTGCAGGAACTGCTGGCACGTTCGGATATCGTCTCGCTGCACTGTCCGCTCACGCCGGATACCCGGCACCTGATCAACGATGATTCGCTGGCGCTGATGAAGCGCGGCGCGATGCTGGTCAATACCTCGCGCGGTGGGCTGGTCGACACCGATGCGGTGATCCGCGCGCTGAAATCGCGGCAGCTCGGTCATCTGGCCATCGATGTGTACGAGCAGGAAAGCGCGCTGTTCTTCCAGGATCGGTCCGGGCAGATCATCGACGACGATGTGTTCCAGCGCCTGATGACCTTCCCCAATGTGCTGGTCACCGGCCATCAGGGGTTTTTCACCGCCGAGGCGCTGCAGGAAATCGCCGAGACCACGCTGGGGAATCTCGCCCATTTTGCTGCCGGCACCGACTGTCCCAACAAGGTAGCCAAGGCGTAACCTCGGTCTTCATGCGCGCACCCGCCGGGGATGCCCGGCCCCACCCTGGGAAGGCGGACCATGTGGCAACAGAATTACGATCCGCTGGGTAACCCCGATCTGTCGGCGCTGCTGGCCGCGTTGCCTGTGCTGGTATTCCTGCTGGCCTTGACCGTGCTGCGGCTGAAAGGGCTGACGGCTGCGCTGCTGGCCGTCGTGGTGTCCGTGCTGGTGTCCGCGCTGGTGTTCGGAATGCCGGTCGGCACCATCGTGGGTGCGGGACTGCTGGGTATCGCCAATGGCGTGTTCCCGATCAGTTTCATCGTGCTGATGGCGGTGTGGCTGTACAAGCTCGCCATCCGCAGCGGCAAGTTCGAGGTGATCCGCGGCAGCATCGCGACGATCTCCGAAGACCAGCGCATCCAGGTGCTGCTGATCGCGTTCTGCTTTGGTGGATTCCTGGAGGGCGCGGCCGGCTTCGGCGTGCCGATCGCCATCTGCGCTGCGTTGCTGGTGGAGCTGGGTTTCCGCCCGCTGAAGGCGGCCATGCTGTGCCTGCTGGCCAATGGCGCAGCAGGTGCGTACGGGGCCATCGGCATTCCGGTGCTGGTAGGTGCACAGCAGGGCGGGGTCAGTCTGGATGCGATGTCGCTGATGCTGATGGCGCTGGTGCAGGTGATCGCGCTGCTCTCGCCGGCCATCCTGGTGCTGATGCTGGACGGCTGGCGCGGCGTGCGCGAGACCTGGCCGGTGCTGCTGGTGGTGGGCGCGGTGTTCAGCGGCGTGCAGACGGCCGTGCTGTACCTGCTGGGGCCGGAGCTGGTGGACATCATCGGGCCGCTGGCGGCGATGGCCGCGCTGGCCGGCTTCATGCAGGTCTGGCGGCCCCGGCGGATTTACCGCGAAGCGGATACACCGCCCGGGCCGGTACAGCGCTACACCTTGAAGGAGGTGCTGCTGGCGTGGTCGCCGTTCTACATTCTTACTGGCGCCATCCTGCTGTGGAGCCTGCCGGCGTTCAAGGCGCTGTTCGCCGCCGGTGGGGCGCTGGCCAGCACCGTCCTGCACCTGCCGATCGGCCTGCTGGATGCCCGCGTGCAGGAACTGCCGCCGCTGGTGGTCAATGTGCATACGCTGCCGGCCGTGTGGAATGTCGGCTGGTTGAATGCTTCAGGTACCGCCATCCTGGTGGCCGCGGTGCTGACTGTCCTGCTGTCGCCCAAGCTCAACCTGCGCATGGCCGGGGAGGAGCTTGCACAGGCCGGCC
>Ga0265797_10009693_pt1 | contig 12425 bp, 13 predicted proteins | sample P2T30metagenome_FD_192433 | JGI IMG/M metagenome (GOLD analysis project Ga0265797, IMG submission 192433) | Plant litter microbial communities from East Loma Ridge, Irvine, California - P2 T30 | ecosystem: Environmental > Terrestrial > Plant litter > Unclassified | place: USA: California... | reverse complement strand
CACCACGATCTCAACAATCACGTTTTGGTTGACATGCTTCATCGCTTCGATACTCCCGGTCATTTCGATCATCGTACTGGTCAACATATCCTCGCTGGTACATCGTCTCGCCGCCATGGCTGTCTTCAACGGCATTGTGTCACTCTGTCTAGGATGGTTTACGGAGGCAAGAAGGACTGACGTCTTCGCGATAACAGCAGTGTAAGTTTCAGTAGCTGTTCGAGCTGTATATCGTCTGACTTTGAGCATGGATTCGCGGCTATACAGGTCATTTTCGTGGGCCAAACACTTGTTCATGGGCTATAGGAAGTCGTATTCGCACCCAACAGTATATTATTGGAATATATTCGCGCAAGATGATGGGCTCACCATGCAGGTTTCCTGACTTAGACACTGTACTTTTGCTTCTTTTATTTCTTACTATAGTAAAGTTTGGAGGTACGCAATAGGTTCTGGAAGCTTCTAGATCATCGGATAGTTGAGCCTGAAGGTGGGCAATAGATCAGCCGCTTTCCGGAAGTTTGTCCATTGTCAAGCTTAGATTGGACATGACCTTCTTGGGTGCTTATGTTATAACGGGGATGGGTCTGTAGTCCTCTACTTTCTTGTACGGCGACACCCTCACCAAACTTCATTCCGATGCTTGCTCTTCTGCAATCCACGCCATGTACGCCTCTTTCAGCTTCAATACAAGCCCCTGCCATTCCTCCACAGTGAAGCAACTGCTACTCTGCCTCGATACCAATTTTGTCTTGGCCACCCCCTGTAGTGCGCTAGTGATGCTGTGCTCCAGTACCTGCTCCAAGGCTTTACACTTGTCTGCTTTAGAATTATAACGGTTTTCTCCATCTACGACGGACCCCGAGACACGAGCCGTGAAAGAATCAGCACTGGTGTGATCGTTCAGACGTATCTCGATCGTGTAGTGTAAAAAGAGCTTCGGTGGAGATCCTGGGTTTCGAACGGTGTCTTTGATTCGGAAATTGACGCGGCGGATATTGTTAGATGTAGGATGAAAGAGTGTGCTTGGCTCTCGGAGCCAACTCCCGTTCGAACGCGTGAGAATCTTCCCAGGTGGGGAGGTTCGTAGAAGGAGATCAGCAGTCCAAGTATATGATCGAAATAGTAGCGAGAGAAGCTCGAGCCAGACTGTTTTGCAGGTATTGAGCAGACCACGAATTGTTTTCGGTAGCTGGGCAAAGACGCCTTTGACGGTTGTTACGCATCGTTCTTTCCCGCTATGATCTATGATTCTTCGCTCGAATTTGCCGACGATGTAGCCGTAGATGTGGTTCCGGATTTCTGCTGGAAGGTCGAGGAATGTGCATTGTTCTAGATTTTCATCGTGTCTGCTTAGGGTGCTTATTGTCAAGACCTGGTGGTCGCCTCGCTGAGAATTGGATAGTAAGTCGGACATTGGAGCGCTTGAGATGCAGGCTTCTGGTACGGGGGAATTCCGCGGTGGGCCCATCTTGCGATGCTTTGACGACGGCCAAGCGCTGTCAATGGAAAAATGTCTGAAGGTAAACAAAAGGTACCGAAATGCTTGCAGACCTACGGTATTTATTTTAGAGCGCGCTGCACGACACTCGGACTGGCTTGCAAGTAGTGGCGACGCTACCCAGGTAAGTAGCCTGCTGCCTAGTAACCCCTTACCATTTTAGGGACTGCGCGTGTCAGGGGTAGATGCAGAGAGCTTCTTCGGCTACAAAAGGCATGGCATCTAGGAATGTTGTCACCCAAGACTATGCGACGTGTGTGTTGTGTGGGAATGATGACTAGGGAGCAAGGTAAAAGGATGTGAAGAAGTCGCGGACCATCCGCCAGGCTAAAGTCCGCCTGTCATTCCCGTGCCGTCAGCTCACGTCATCGTTAATGACAACCATATGTCTTCAATAACCAAATCGTGAGAGGCCTCAAGCATCTCTACAGCGAAGGTACAGAAAATGTCAGAACCGGTAAGCTGAAATGCCTATCCAAATGAGATGGCATCAGCATGGCAATGCCCATAGTCGCACTAGGCTAGCCACATTTGCTAACATTCCCAAGAACGCCACCAACGGTTTCGCTGAGAAAGATGGCCAGTTTCGTCGCAAACCCTCAGCATTCCGCAACTTCATCTCTTCTGACCCTAATTCAGAGTTCCCAGCAGAGAGAGATCGATATGCGCTGTATATCCACATGGGTTGCCCTTGGGCACATCGCACAAATCTAGTGCGCAGCTTGAAAGGGCTGGAAGACATCATCCAACTAATCGTATGGGATCTATCGCTCGTCCATGACAAGAAGGGCTGGGGCATGTCTGGGAAGCCTGGATTCGAACAAGAGCCACTGTATGGTTATACGAACTTGAGGCAACTGTACGAAAGGGCGAACCCGGAATACGAAGGGCGGTATCTCGTTCCGACGCTCTGGGACAAGAAGAAAGGCAGGTCTCGTGACTGCAAGCGCGGAAAGAGTATGCGCTAACTCGGTCACAGAGACGATCGTAAATAACGAGTCCAGCGAGATCATTCGTATGTTCTACACCGAGTTTGATGCGTTCATCCCCGAGCAGCTCCGCGAGTCCAGCAAAGGCGACAAGGCCATCTTGCCGGAGCATTTGCGCAAGGACATCGACGCCATGAACGAGTGGGTTTACGATACCATCAACAACGGTGTGTACAAGACTGGGTTTGCTCAATCCCAGGAGGCATACGAAGAGCACGTATACCCCTTGTTTAAATCTCTCGATCGCCTGGAAGAACACCTTGGACAACCAGGCCATGGTCCATACTTGTTCGGCGACCACATCACCGAAGCAGACATCAGGCTGTATACTACCATTATCAGATTCGACGTTGCGTACTTCACAATCTTCAAATGCAACCTCAAGATGATTCGCTATGAGTACCCGCGGCTGCACAACTGGGTACGCAGGCTATACTGGGACGAGAGCGGAATGACCAACTATGGTGCTTTCAAGAAAACGGTGGACTTTCAGGCAGTAAGTATAAGGATGTGCGAAATGACGAGGTACTCGATGGCTAATGCATTTCAAGTACAAGGATGGCTACTCAAACGCTACAAAGGCGAAGATTGTGCCTGTGGGACCGAAGCCTGATATCATGCCCCTGTAGATCGTTTATTGCAATGGATATTCGTTTACTTAGTCTGTAAGCGTTGAACAAAAGTCCCATGTCATCTAAATCTTTTCGTCCAACCCTAACCTCTCCTCCTCGTACTTGGTCGACCCTGTATCGTCGGTATCTCTGAGATCACCTGCGCCATTAGTAGTTCCCAATCACAATACCCCAGAGGTACAAGCGACCCTTCTGCCCAGTACTTGCACTTCTCGTCCTCGGACATGGAGGCCAAGACAGAGACACACGTCTCTTCAGTAGAAAGAATAGTATCGTCTCGTTCCAGTTCCGGCTCGACTGGTCCGGGTGTATCCGCGATGTCGAGGTGCGATACAGCATCGTAATAGGATACCATATGTCGTACGCCAATAGCACAATGCTGAAGCAAGTCACCAACAGCGCAGACCGTCATAAGGCAAACACCTAGGGCCCACCACCTCGAGCCCTGTGAATTGAGGTAGCCCCACACCGAGAGGTACATTGTCAATATAGTAGCCATGACAAGCGGCAGGTACAGGATTGGTGATGATCTTAAAGGCTTCCGGTGTGCTTCTCGAACACGAATCTGTATTCCCATTAGATATCGACGTTATGGCTGGGAAGAGAACTATCTTACATAATGTTCAGTGAAAGGTAAGATATACTGCAGCGTGTCCCAGGAGAAGATATACGTCATGGCTAATTGCATCCATGGACCGACAAAGGCATAGTCGGCAACATAGCTCGCGATGAATGGTCCGTACACCGCTATCATGGCATCTTTAGCGAGACCAAAGTCGATAGCGAAGCGTGTTTGATACGCCAATATCGTAAGCAGAGCCGTCATGAGAAAGACTGCCCATACCTCATCCTGGGTCGTCGAACGAGCCCAGAGGGGCAGGAGAAGCGCAAGTGCGACGCGTAAGGTTAGTTGAGTAGTCGGGAGCGCCATATCTTTGTGAAGTTGGTGATGGGAGGGTTGGGAGAAGTCCATGTGGTTTCATTAGTTACAGGTTGTGTGATGCAATCACGCGCTGATTGCCTTTCGCTTGCCGTCATTACTATTGCCCTCTGTTCGACCACAGGGTCGTGCCTTACTTTCACTCTCGGTGGAGTGATCTACGGTTTCTACGTGCGTTCATTGTCACTCCAAGAGCTGTAGCCTGCGAGCAAAGGTTATCCGTAGATAATCTTCTCCGGTAGCGGCCCGGCGGGCATGTGCGTCCGCTGCTCCTTCATCGCATCCGCGTCCGCATATCGTGGCACATCTTGATGTGTCTGCCCAAACACCACGGGCTGTGGCTTCGCATAGTGTTCCCTCGTTTCCTGCGCAAACCCTGTGTTCACATCGTCCATACCCTCTATCCTGCTATCATGCCGGCTCGCGACACCATGTAGACCAAATGCCACAGGATCATGGCCTTCCCACCCCTCGCTTACCATCTTCTCTACCTTTTCGATGACCATCCTACACAGGTCTCGATGCCCTTCTTCCATCTTGCCTTTCACAAAGGGCATAAGCCACCATGCGCAGCTGACTTCCACATCTTCTACTAGCACGAACTGCGCGTCTCCGACGCCCATGCCCTCGCCCTCAACCTCGCTGCCCAACTCGCCGTTCGCAACGACCCTGTATTCGGCCCTCAAGATCACGCCCGCCGCCGCATCAGCGCGCGTCTTTATGCCCTGCCTCGTGTTCTGGTAACAAACGGGGAAGGTTATGTACTTCTTGCCGTACTGCCCGATACCAGGGAACCACGTTATGCACTCGCTGACGTGATAGGTCGTGACGGGGTATTGGTCGGGCGGATACCAGTATGTGTCTTTGAGGGTCGCTTCGGCGGTGCTCGGTGCTGTCTCGTAGCCACAGCTAAGGGCTTGAAGTGTGAGGGTCGTGTCGTGGTCATGCAGCGCGGCTACGACCGAGGCGGGGGAGATGTGGCTTGGGAGATGGTGCGCGACGTGGAGGTTGTGTTTCGCGCTCATCGTGAAAGCGCGATATCAAGAACGCGTAGATGATCAGGCTCCTGGTAATGGGATGCTCGATTGTTCGTCTGGCAGGGCTAAAGATAGAAAATTCGTGGTGTTTTCGAGACCGGCTGCGAAGGATGGTGAACGTAACGATTAGCGACTACAATTACTAGGAGCTATACAAAGTTGGGTATCGAAGTCTTGGAAGTCAAAAAAGTAAAGAGAAAATGTGCGAATGACGAGGCTGTAAGGCGACTAACAGTAGCTGATGCATGTTGCGTCGCTGACTGAGGCGTTGCTATCTTGGTCTGAAACAGATGAATGGGCATCACCTGCGACGCGAAGGGGTCCGGCGGTAAACGTCATCACCGTGTCGCGCTATTCCCCATACGGCAAAGATCTATTTCCATCCCACCGTCTTTTCAAGATTGTAGGGCTTGCGAGCAAGGACGAGAACTTGGATCTTGTATTTTCGTGAACGCTCCATCAAGAAATAGCATTGTATTGACATTACTCGGACGGGTCATGGGAGACTTCGACCATAAGACGCGTTGCGCTAAGTATTGTTCCTCCAAGCGTCCATCCTCTCCCATTGCTTATATGGTATACCTGAATCCAGCTTGGCCTTCATTCTCGTCCATCGGCTCTCCGTTAGCCCTCTGCTTGTCTACTACCTTATTCTTCTTCAAGAAATACGTAGTAGTACAGCACAGCACTAGCAGGATGTAGATTTGAAGACCAGTCGTTACCCAGAGACCCGTAATGTATGTTGGAGCTTCTTCTTGAACGAAAGTTGTTGACGCAAGAATACCGCCGATTGCACCAAAGCCGATCTGCAGAGCGCTTCCGACGGAACGCTTACTTTGGCCACGGATGTTGTTGCTTTGGTACGCGAGAATAGCCGGGACGTTACCCTGGCAGCCACATACTCCGAGGAATGAGCCAAAGTACCTTGCCCCGTTGTTCTTAGCATATGCTACGATCATGAGACCAATGATGGCGAGGATCGATTGAGCAGCAATGACAGGAGCGCGAAGGCGGTATTTGTCTCCCAGCCATGCGAAACCAAATGCTGTGAACATCGCAAACAGACTGGGAGGCGCAGATAGGGCGTTCGCCTGACCTGGAGAATAGCCCATGCCGAGAAGGATGACGGGGAGGAAATAACTGAAAGCGTAGGCTGGCATAGTAGTCGACATGAACAATGTGGCGTACGCCCATAGCTTGAGGTCTTTCAAGTGGTAACAGAATTTGGCCCAGGTTAAAGGATCCGCTATCGAGTCGCCTCGGTCGTCTTCGATACGCTGCATGATGACAGCAGCTTCCGCGGAAGTGAGGAAACCTTTCCTCTCGGCTTTATCGGGAAAGTCCAGAATGATGAACCAGGCCGCGATCGCGACAACACAGGTCAAGATGCCCTCTATATTGAATGTTAGTATGACTTGAGTAGACTCAACACATCTGGAGAAACCTTGGATCGATGTGATGCCTGACGTGAAGACGCGATCCAGATACATATGGGTGGTGGTGCTTTCTTACCTATGATAAAGATCCATCTCCAGCCCCGGAGACCGCCGACGCCTTCCATCTGCATGAGACCATACGCGAGAATGTTCGCAAGGCCACCAATGCCGACGGAGAAGAGGTAGAAGCCACCTAGTCTGAACACTTGGTAAGCCATTGCTGGCATGTATTTGATTTGATGAAAGTCACATACCTTTTCTGTGTTTCATAGCGGCGATACCAGCAGGTAATGAGGTATACACATCCGGGGAAGAACCCGGCTTCGAACGCTCCAAGTAAAACGCGGCATATGGCAAGTGAGATCCAGCTTTCGACGAAGCCCTGTCCGATCATGACAGCACCCCATGATACGGCGATGAAAGCGAGCCAATTGGCGCTGCCAATCTTACGAAGAACGATATTGGATGGAAGTTCAAGCAGGAAGTACGTTGGAAAGAACAGAACCAAGACGATAGTGTATCGATCTCCGATCTGTAGATTGAGATCCGGCCCCATTCCAGCAACTCGAGCATTGGAGATCTGTCACTTGTTAGCGTTTCTCCTAGACGCAAACGGGATTTACCTGAACTGACATTTGTGCGATCTATGAGTGCAATGGAGTACAGGGCACCCAAGATAGGTAGCAGCCTCCAATCGACCTTACGGATCAGCCTCTTTTCCTCAACTTGATCGTAAGCATAGTCAGCGACATTGTTGTCCGTAGCTGTTGGACTAATCGCTTCCTTGTGAACGATGTCCTGTTTATACTCATCGTCGCTGTTCATGATGGGCAGAAGATGCAGAGATGTCTGCACTGTAGAAAAGGAACAAGAGGACAGGAGAGGATCGTCGCAGGGACAAGAACAGCTGTGGATTACTTATCTTATCACGCATCCACTTATACAAGAATGACGACGATGGAGACCGAGGCAAGTTCCGGAATCCAGCCAGGGCGTTGCTTCCCAAGAGCTCGGGACGTCGTGGCTGGGCATGCCGTGTGTTCCATCTGATCGATCACATAGCGGAGAGATAGCCTATTGATCCTTTGGCACGTCTAGTATGGACTCAAACGGAGCGGGTAGACGAGGAACAGGGTCTGATGAGATCCAACCAAGTCATCAGAAGACCCGAGCACGAAGTGAAGAAGCCTTGGACAAGGAGAAACATCCACGATGGGATACTGCTCCTTGCGCCATATTACCCCCGAAGTGCCAACGTCGCCGGTTTTGCGACACCGCTGTCATGCCGAGATGCCAAACGTGGGACTGTCCAATGATGCTCGTGATGAAGCATGAGCGCAGATCTGTCATCCAGTAATGACACCGAGAACGTCAGTGCTCAGCTTGTCTGGGCGTGCAACGGCGGGTTGGCCAGATTGCGGGGTTGGTCTTGGGTCAGTCTTGAGGCTCTTAGCTATATAGATGGTTTCCGAAACGCTCATCCGTGGTGCATGTCATCGGCGCGACTATGAAATGAGCTCTAGTGCTTCGCGTCGTGTTGAGTATTTCATGTAGGCGAGATTGTTAGCATTGAGTCAAAAGCGTATGAGGTGTGACAGGTTCTCGATTCGGGCTTATGAAACGACTTTCGGTTGTGTTCAGCTATAAAGATGCTTGCGTGTGTGCCGTGCAACGATCCTGGATGGAGGGGCAAGGGGCGCGGTTGGTGTTCGCGCGAGATGAGATGGAAGACGCGGGGGCTTAGCGTCACTAGCACCTTGGCGTGGAAGGCTCGGATGCGGAGGTCCTTTGCACTGCCATCATCGACATAGCGAACCCATATGCGGTGACGTTCACGGTGAACCCTGTTGCATACAAGTGTCGCGCTGTACTCCCAGCAGTCGTTTCAGTCACTCTTGGAGCCTACAGAGCTTGCTACAGACTGTCCTCACGTCGCCACACACAGCCGCAGCAGGCAAAGATCGCAATGCCAACAACGGAACAGCTTCAGAACAACACTGGATTCTCCAACTCATTCTATCTCATGAGACATCCCGACCGCCTTCAAAACGTGGCATACCGCCTACGTAGAAGGGCTACCACGATCAGTACTCACAAACACGACCAGCACAGCGGCGAACCTGGATACGTCAGCTACACATCAGTTCATTGAACGCATACTACGTACGCAGATGTCACAGCGAAAACCTCAGCTCGCTTGGCGTTGGCGAAGAACGTCAAACAAAAGCTCATGCCCACGTTGAACGCCGCGATTGTCCAAAGCTTCGCCTTCAGGGACTCGAGCTGAATCAGCACGAGAATAGACGCGATGGGTAGCATGGCCGCAATCATTGAGCTGATCCATAGCGTTATCTTCGCCACGGTAGTGTCGTAGTAGACCTTGGGACCGAGGTTGCGGTTCCTTTTGGTGAAGAATCCCAGGCCGCATTTGAAGAGATATACTGCGCGTTCAGAGACTACTCGAGAAAATTTATCTTCTACGTTGCGAGGGTGCACCGCGATGATGTCTGGCGGATGATTATCTGGGTCGGTCGTCGTGCCCCATGTTTGCGCATCAAAACCGGTCAAATGGCCCGGGCCCATCTCTCTACTCTCGAGAAAGGTTTGGATGTCGAACAGATCAAAACGATCTGGTGCCTTAAGCTTTTGCAGCACGGAAAGCTGGATAAGTGCTTTGTCTGCAAGATTGATCAATTTACGGCGCGCCGTCCTACGTTTTCTTCACTTACTGTACTGATTGAGCTTTTCTTGCATCTCTGCTATTAACTTGATCTGGGTCGAATGCTTTCCGTCTGCTTCTTCGAGCATGCATTTGTAGTCTACTGCATACGATGCTCGTTTTCCCTTTGAGCCCGCTTTATCCTGCTTTTCGATCAAGTGTAGGTCTTGCTCCAAGATACATAATTCGGCTTGTAGATATAGTATGCGGCGCGCATTGAGGCCATCAAAACGACGATAGATACCGGTTTCCGGCTTCAGCGAGATGCGCTCGGAAAGTCGAGGATACCCAACAGGATGATGCTTCCATGCCGCTATGAAAGACTCGGCCTTTTCCTGGTTATTCGCAGTTGTGCCGAATGCTTTTTCCAACATTTGAACTTTACTTCTGGCTAAGGTCGAGGTGAGTCGTTGAGTCTCATGAGCCTCCGGGTATGCGCTTACTTATGGGGCGTTCTCGACGCTCGTACGACAGCCTAATGGAATTAAGCATGTAGCACATACTCGCCGATCGTCCAGTTTCAGCGCTACATGCAGTGGCTGTGCCGTCGCACTGCAGATAAAATTGTTTGCCGCCTCGCTACCTAGATATCATATCTACGATCTTATACCACGTGGACGACTCTGTCACATGATATCTGTGGTGAAAGTGGTCATCCACAATTTAGTGATGGCAAGGAAGAATTTGGACAGAGAGTGTCGCGGCTCCATTGCTTTCAAAGCCGCTCATTCTACATCTTTCGTATTGCTATCCGTCTGGAGATCCACCACTTCTCAACAACGCAGCATAATGCGCGCATCGTAACCGTACGTTTGCTCGAACTCTACTCCGGTTGGATCTATGACTGTATACGTGCCAGGTAGGTTGTATGATCGATAAGACAAAGAATCCACGTTGGGGATGAATCATGCCTACGTCTTTTGCAGGCCATGCTTGCCCATGTGTTCATCGTATCTTCAACAGATGACCAGTGAGAGCAAGCAAGAAGGGCTATAAGTTCATACGGCAATGCCTTGTTCTATCATGTATCCAATCCGGTACTTTAATCCACTATGTCGACAGCTCCCAGCCAAAAGATTGCTAAACGTACTAAGCCAGGTTCTAAGGATCATGGAGGCCAGCGGACAGAGTCATCGGCAGGGAATAAAGACGATGAGACCAATCTCCAAAAGAGCACCACGGAGGCTACTGAGAAAAAGAATCAAGGCTTGCTGGACAAACTTGGCTATGGTTGGCTTTGCGATCCCCACTCCGACTCAAACTCCCATTGCAACGATGAAGACGAAGAAGTCATAGACGACCCATGCGACGGACTGGATTGTAGCCGTAAGAGAACATCAGCCTGCCTCCGGGTACTTATCTTCTTCCCAGGTCAGGAAGATCTCCTACCCACCCTTCGTGCGGGCCACCACCCTCACGGAACTAATGATGACACCGGCTGGTACCACATCGATTGTAGAACCTTTCGAGTTGACTACAATTCGACCAAGTTCTGCTTTAAATGCAACAAGACAGTCAATCTTGGAGAGTTCGCATACTTCTGCTGTGCCTACTAACCGCATAGATTGAGCGGGCTGGGGAAAGCGTGGCGACTGAGGTTTCTAGGTAGCATTTCCAAACCCAACTCTACATGACAGCATCTTCTGATCCCCGGTGTTATGTCGTTGTTTCTTTCTATACGTGAAGCAGACTACCAGTTCAAGGACCGTGCCAAGTATTTTAGAATATTATTAGGCCAAGAAGACTATCAACTCGCGCAAACACACGACAGAAACTGACTAGTAGGCGCAAATATCGAGTTTTGGGGCATATCATTGAGTGTCTATTAACTACATCCAGGCTCGACTATCCGCTGATGGTGAAGCGTAGAAAGCCTATTGCCTACCTCTAATATATATTATACTAAGTTATAGAAGAAGCAAAAGTATAGTGTGTACCTCTTAGCAGCATTGTCGCGGAGCCCGGAAAAGCATAAGTACTGGCCTTTTCTACCGCTTCGTACCTATTGCCAGGACCTGAACCGCCGCAAACCTACACCAATATTAGTCAACCGCTTCCGTAGCGATGAGACGACGAAGCTACTTACGCAGCTGTGATGGCGAAAACATCAATCCTCCGCGCCTGAGTGAAGTACCCCAAGCAAACCGCAGTGAGCACATTGGAAGCCGCACTGACCATTAGCTGTTCGTTGAGCGACTCTTTACCCACGATCATGATAACCGGAATGACAAGCAAAGCCGAAGCAACGAGACAGGTAACTCCAAAGGTGAACAAGAGGATAGTCTCGTCATCAATGGCGATAGTTCCCCATCTCGCGTCGACTTTCTTCCAGCGGTCGCCGCCGAACTTCACCATCCAATGCATAGCTCTTGCAGTGATATGGCGCGAGAAGGTATCCATATCCTAGCGCCCGCGCAGTACGACAAGGTCTCTGCTGTAGTCTTCAGGCTTTTCTGTCGAACCCCATGTATTATGATCGGGCCCAATGAAAACGTCGTTCTTCATTTCGTCGGCGGCGATGAACCTCTGGATGTGGTCGAGGTCGAAAGGATCGGGCTCTTTCATGATTCGGAGTATGGTGGCTTGTTGAATAAGTGCATCGTCTGCAATATGTCAGCAAACCACTTCCTTCCTCTATCGGGCTCCCCATACTGTATTCCTTAAGAACGCGTCTAATCTGCAACACAAGCTCTCGTTGCCTCATATCGCCATCTCGGAGCTCACCGTTCACTTCGAAATCCGCAGTGTTGAGCCAGAATGCATTCATACTGTATGTGGCTTTCTTGCCGTCTGGGCTCTTCGCATCTTCGGCTTCTAGTTCTTTCAGCTGCTCCTCGAGATGTGCTAGTTCGTTCTGGTAATAGAGGAGGCTGCGCGCGTTCAGCGCGCCGAATCTTCTGAACATGGCTATCTCGGGCATGATCTCCATGCGTCCTGAGAGCTTGGGTGGCCTGGTATCAGGTCGTGGAGGGGGTTGGTTGGCGATTCAGGCGCTGGTGTGGAGTTTGAAGGGGCGGATGTCGCGTTCATCGTAGAGATATGCGTGATCAGAGTTTTTGACAGTGGAGGTTGCGACTGAGTACAGGGGTACAAGTGCAAGATCTGCTTCGGAAGTCGATGTTGGAGGATGTGCGAGGGTGATGCTGCTTGTCGGTCGATGCAAGAGTTGAC
>Ga0265797_10009692_pt1 | contig 12426 bp, 12 predicted proteins | sample P2T30metagenome_FD_192433 | JGI IMG/M metagenome (GOLD analysis project Ga0265797, IMG submission 192433) | Plant litter microbial communities from East Loma Ridge, Irvine, California - P2 T30 | ecosystem: Environmental > Terrestrial > Plant litter > Unclassified | place: USA: California... | reverse complement strand
CCGCCACATCGACGACTTCAACAAGGCCGTGACGGGCGGCAGCATCGTCCTCCCGGAGGGCAGCGAGCGGACGCTCCGCCCCTACCCCTACCTCCTCGTGGTGGTGGACGAGCTGGCCGACCTCATGATGGTCGCGCCGCGCGACGTCGAGGACTCGATCGTCCGCATCACGCAGCTCGCCCGCGCGGCCGGCATCCACCTCGTGCTCGCGACGCAGCGCCCGTCCGTCGACGTCGTCACGGGCCTCATCAAGGCGAACGTCCCGTCGCGCCTCGCGTTCGCGGTGTCGAGCATGACCGACTCCCGCGTCATCCTCGACCAGCCCGGCGCCGACAAGCTCATCGGCCAGGGTGACGGCCTGTTCCTCCCCATGGGCGCCAACAAGGCCGTCCGCGTGCAGGGCGCGTGGGTGCAGGAGGCGGAGATCGCCAAGGTGGTGGAGCACGTCACCCGCCAGGCCCGGCCCGAGTACCGGCAGGACGTCGCGGTCGCCGCCGAGCGCAAGGAGATCGACGCGGACATCGGCGACGACCTCGAGGTGCTGCTCGCGGCCGCCGAGCTCGTCGTCAGCACGCAGTTCGGCTCTACGTCGATGCTCCAGCGCAAGCTCCGCGTGGGCTTCGCCAAGGCCGGGCGCCTCATGGACCTCCTCGAGGCGCGGGAGATCGTCGGCCCGTCCGAGGGATCGAAGGCGCGCGACGTGCTCGTGTCGGCCGAGCAGCTCCCCGGCGTCCTCGCGACGCTGCGCGGGGAGACGCCGGCACCGGCGCCCGCCGCGGCACCGGCCGCATCCGCATCCGCCACCGGTGCTGCCGACGAGGCGGCCGACGCCGACCGCTACCCGTCGGACCCGCTGCACAAGGACCTGGACGCGTACGAGCAGGTGGAGGCCGAGGGCGACGACGACGCCTGGGGCCTGACGGGCAGGGACTGAACGCCATGGCCGACGGGAACGCAGCACGGGCGGGCGCGACCGGTGCCCCACGCGTATGGCGCGCGGGGGACTCCCCGGCGAGCCCCTGGAACGTCGCGAACGTCCTCACGATCGTCCGGATCCTGCTGGCCCCCGTCTTCGTCGTGCTGCTCGCGGCGGACGGCGGCGCCGACGGCCCGCTCCGCTACGCGGCCGCCGCCCTGTTCGTGATCGCCATCGCGACGGACGGGGTCGACGGCCACATCGCCCGGAGCCGCAACCTCGTCACCGACCTCGGGAAGCTGCTCGACCCCATCGCCGACAAGGTGCTCACGGGCGCCGCGCTCGTGATGCTCTCCGTCCTCGGGGAGCTGCCCTGGTGGGTGACCATCGTGATCCTCGTGCGCGAGCTCGGCATCACGGCCTACCGCTTCGCCGTGCTCCGCGACCGCGTCGTCGCGGCGTCACGGGGCGGCAAGCTGAAGACCGTCGCGCAGGCGGTCGCCATCAGCGTGGCGCTGCTCCCGCTGTGGGACGTGGTGGGCGACGGCATGCACGTCGTCAACACCGTGCTCATGTCGATCGCCCTCGTGCTCACCGTGCTGTCCGGCCTCGACTACATGCGCCAGGCCCTGCGCGCGGAGCGGGCGTCGTGAGCGCGTCCGCGGGCGCGACCGACGAGCAGCTCGCCGGGCGGGTCATCGCCGCACTCGTCACGAGCGGGCGTCGCCTGGCCGTGGCCGAGTCGCTCACGGGCGGCCTCCTCACGGCGGCCCTCGTGGGGGTCCCCGGCGCCTCGCGTGCCCTGTCGGGCGGCATCGTGTCCTACGACACCGAGCTCAAGCGCACGATCCTCGGCGTCGAGTCCTCCATCCTCGCGGTCCACGGGGCCGTGCATCCGGACGTCGCCCGGCAGATGGCGCGGGGCGTCCGGCAGGCGTGCGCCATCGACGGCCGCCCCGCCGACGTGGGCGTCTCCACGACCGGCGCCGCGGGGCCGGACCCCCAGGACGGCCAGCGGCCGGGCACGGCCTTCGTCGGCCTGTCCATCGACGGCGACTCCCGCGCGGTCGCGCTGCACCTCGACGGGGACCGCCAGGCCGTCCGCGCCGGTGTCGTCCGCGCGGCGCTCACGGCGCTCGTCGACGCGCTCGATCCCGATGGGAACATCTGATGCGCGTCCCGCGTTGCCGTAAGCAGGTTCACAAGCAACGCCCAGTGCCCGTGCTTAGCCTTGGTCCTCGGCCAGATGCTCTCGCATCCGCCCCGGACCTCCGGTTCGATCAGGCACCAGGCAGAACGAGGAGGGTCCCGTGGTTCTAGTCCGTCAGGAGATCGGCGACGTCCTTCGGGACGTCCGCCTGCAGAAGGGGCGCACGCTCCGCCAGGTCGCCAGCAAGGCGAGCGTCGCGCTCGGCTACCTCAGCGAGGTCGAGCGGGGTCAGAAGGAGGCGTCGAGCGAGATCCTCGCCTCGGTCGCCGATGCGCTCGACACCCCCATCTCCGTCATCATGCGCGAGGTCGGCGACCGTCTCGCCGTCATCGAGGCGCTCAACCCCATCCCCGACACGATCCCCGACGACCTGGTCGCTGGCTTCGACAGCGGGCTCGTCACCCGCTGAGGCGCCCCGCGCCGCTCGCCCTCCCGCCCCGCCCGTCCTCGTGACGGGCGGGGCGTCGTCGTGCGGGGACGAGCGGGTACCGTTGACGGCATGCGACTGAGCGAGTTCCAGCGGGCCGTCTCCGACGAGTTCGGCGCCGGCTACGGTCCGGTGCTCGTCGCGGACCTCGTGCTCGGCGAGCTCGGGGGCCGCACGTCGGCCCAGGCGCTGCGCGACGGCACGCCCGCCCGCGAGGTCTGGCTGGCGCTCTGCCGTGCGCAGGACGTGCCGCGATCCCGCTGGAACGGCGCCGGCCTCCCCGAGCCCCGCGCCTGACGGCACGGCACCGCCTCCATCCCCACCGGGCCTCACCGCGCAGGGTGGTCGGGGATCCGCTCCCGTCCGGATCCCGACGTCTCGCACGGCGCGTCGTTCGAATATCCCTTCGAACGCGCGTAGTCTCCCCACAGGAGCGATTCGAAGCGGGACCGCACAGGTCCGGCTCCTCCGGCAGGGATGTCGGGGGCGCCGCATAACGTGCACCTCGCGGAGATCACCCGCCGCCTTGTCGGCGCCGGACCCCGCGGCCAGCGGGACCGGAGCGACAGCCTGCAGGCACCCCACCTTCGACACGAGGAGCACCCCATGGCATCATCCGCAGACCGCGAGAAGTCCCTTGAGACCGCGCTCGCCCAGATCGACCGGCAGTTCGGCAAGGGCTCGGTCATGCGCCTGGGCAGCGACGAGCGGGCACCGGTCGCCGTCATCCCCACCGGCTCCGTCGCCCTGGACGTGGCCCTCGGCATCGGCGGGCTCCCGCGCGGCCGCATCGTCGAGATCTACGGCCCCGAGTCGTCGGGCAAGACGACGCTGACGCTGCACGCCATCGCCAACGCGCAGCGCGCCGGCGGCATCGCCGCCTTCATCGACGCCGAGCACGCGCTCGACCCCGAGTACGCGAAGAAGCTCGGCGTCGACATCGACGCGCTCCTCGTCTCCCAGCCCGACACGGGCGAGCAGGCCCTGGAGATCGCCGACATGCTCGTGCGCTCGGGGTCCATCGACCTCGTCGTCATCGACTCGGTCGCGGCGCTCGTGCCCCGCGCCGAGATCGAGGGCGAGATGGGCGACTCGCACGTCGGCCTCCAGGCACGGCTCATGTCGCAGGCTCTCCGCAAGCTCACGGGCGGGCTCAACCAGACCCAGACCACCATGATCTTCATCAACCAGCTGCGCGAGAAGATCGGCGTGTTCTTCGGCAGCCCGGAGACCACCGCGGGTGGCAAGGCGCTCAAGTTCTACGCCTCGGTGCGCCTCGACATCCGCCGCATCGAGACCCTGAAGGACGGCACCGACGCGGTCGGCAACCGCACGCGCGTGAAGGTCGTCAAGAACAAGATGGCGCCGCCCTTCAAGCAGGCCGAGTTCGACATCCTCTACGGCACCGGCATCTCCCGCGAGGGCAGCCTCATCGACTTCGGCGTCGAGCACGAGATCGTCCGCAAGTCCGGCGCCTGGTACACCTACGACGGCGACCAGCTCGGGCAGGGCAAGGAGAACTCGCGCAAGCACCTCCTCAACAACCCGGACATCGCGGCCGAGATCGAGCAGAAGATCAAGGTCAAGCTCGGCCTCGTCAAGGACCCGAACGCGGATGCGGCTGCGGCCGACGCCGCACCGGCTCCCGTCGTCGCGGCCGCGCCCAAGGCGTCCGCGCGCAAGAGCGCCTGAGCCGACGCTCCACGGCGGGGCGCGTCACCATGACGCGCCCCGCCCTCCCGCACCTGCACGACACCGGTCCGACCCGTCGTCGACGGTCGGCCGCCCGAGGACGGACGCACCATGGTCAGATTCCCCTCCGCCGGCGAGCAGGGCACGGGCCCCGGGCCCGATGAGGTCGCCCCCGTCGCCTCCCTCGCGGACCGTCGCTCGCGCAGGGCCGCCGCCCGGCCGCTCGTCGAACCGGCCGACCCTCCGGTCGAGCCGACCGACCCTGTCGACGGGACGGCCGATGCGCGTGACGGGTCGACGCACCCGTCCCGCGGCCGCACGGTGACCGAGGTGGACGGCATCGTCACCATCGGTGCCGCCGTCGACGCATCCGAGGCCGGTCGCGCCCTGGCGGCGCAGGAGCGCATCGCCGCGGCGCGCCGAGTGCTCGCCGAGGCGGAGGCGCAGGCCTCGCGCGGCACGTCGGCCCCCGAGCCGGCCGCGGGGGCGGGCATCGCCTCCGACGCCGTCGACGGCTGGGACGCCCCGGCATCGTCGCCCGCGGAGGCGGCCGCGGAGGAGATCCCCGCCGCCTGGCGAGCCGAGGAGGAGCGTGCGGAGCGCGCACGCGCCCGCGCTGAGCAGGACGAGGCGTACCGCCGGGACATGATCCAGCTCGAGGAGCAGCGGGTCGAGGACGAGCGGCGCGAGGCGGAGGCGGAGGAGGAGCGGGCGGCCGAGCGCACGCCCGAACGGCAGCGTCGTCGCGCCGACAACGTCCTCGCCAACCGGCTGCGAGGGCGAGGCCTCTCGCTCGCGGAGGCTCGGGACGTGCTCGACGGGGCGGAGATCGACCCGGACATCGCCGAGGAGACCCTCGCACGCTACGTGTCGCTGCAGTACATCGACGAGGCCGCGCTGGCGGAGCAGATCCTGCATACGCACCTCGACCGGAAGGGCCTCGGGCGACGATCGGTCGAGATGGAGATGCGCCGCCGCAAGCTCGACCCGCTCGTCATCGAGGAGGCCATGGCCGAGCAGCCGGACGACGAGCTGGCGCGGGCCACCGAGGTCGCCATGAAGCGCGTCGGGCAGCTGTCGTCGTACGACGACGAGACGGCCGAACGGCGCCTGACGTCGTTCCTGATGCGCCGCGGCTACGGCGGCGGCGTGGTGCGCGATGCCGCGAAGGCGGCGCTGGCGACCCGGCGCGGGTCGTCCCGCGTCCGCTTCCGCTGATCCGGCCGGGGGAACGGGCCGCGACCCCGCACGTAGGATTGACGGATCATGAGCACCGTCGCCGAGCATGTCCGTGTCGCCGTCCTTCCCACCGCCGACCGGCCCCGCACGTACGAGGTCCGCACCTACGGCTGCCAGATGAACGTCCACGACTCCGAGCGGCTCAGCGGCTCCCTCGAGGCCGCCGGGTACGTCTCCGCCGAGGGGGCGGAGGCGGACATCGTGGTCATCAATACCTGCGCCGTCCGCGAGAACGCCGACAACAAGCTCTACGGGAACCTCGGCCATCTCGCCGGCGTCAAGCGCCGGCACGAGGGCATGCAGATCGCCGTCGGCGGCTGCCTGGCGCAGAAGGACCGGGCCACCGTCCTGGAGAAGGCGCCGTGGGTCGACGTCGTGTTCGGCACGCACAACATGGGCGCCCTCCCCGCCCTCCTCGAGCGCGCACGCCACAACGGCGAGGCGCAGCTGGAGATCCTGGAGAGCCTCGAGACGTTCCCGTCCACGCTCCCGACGAAGCGCGACGAGATCGCGAGCGGCTGGGTCTCCATCTCGGTCGGCTGCAACAACACCTGCACGTTCTGCATCGTGCCGGCCCTGCGAGGGAAGGAGAAGGACCGCCGACCGGGCGACATCCTCGCCGAGATCCAGGCTCTCGTCGACGACGGCGCCGTCGAGGTCACCCTGCTCGGCCAGAACGTGAACTCGTACGGCGTCGAGTTCGGCGACCGGCAGGCGTTCGGCAAGCTGCTGCGCGCCGCGGGCGCCATCGACGGCCTCGAGCGCATCCGCTTCACCAGTCCGCACCCGGCCGCCTTCACCGACGACGTCATCGACGCGATGGCCGAGACGCCCGCCGTCATGCCGCAGCTGCACATGCCGCTGCAGTCGGGCTCCGATCGCGTCCTCAAGGCCATGCGCCGGTCGTACCGGTCCGAGCGCTTCCTCGGGATCCTCGACCGCGTGCGCACCCGCATCCCGGACGCGGCGATCACCACCGACATCATCGTCGGATTCCCCGGCGAGACCGAGGAGGACTTCCAGGAGACCCTCCGTGTGGTCGAGGCGGCGCGGTTCTCCTCGGCCTTCACGTTCCAGTACTCCATCCGACCGGGCACGCCGGCCGCCACCATGGACGAGCAGGTCCCGGCGCACGTGGTGACCGAGCGCTACGGGCGGCTCACGGCCCTGCAGGAGCGCATCAGCCACGAGGAGAACCAGCGCGTGGTCGGCCGCACCGTCGAGGTCCTGGTCAGCGCCCATGAGGGACGGAAGGACGGCGACACGCGACGCGTGACCGGCCGTGCCGAGGACGGGCGCCTGGTCCACCTCGACGTGCCCCCGGGCAGCGGCGAGCCCCGCCCGGGCGACGCGGTGCAGGTGGAGATCACCCGCGCGGCGCCGTTCCACCTCATCGCCGACTCTCTCGACCAGTCGCCGCTGCGCATCCGCCGCACCCGCGCCGGCGACGCGTACGAGCGCGCGCAGGCCGACTCCTGCGGCGTGCCGACCCCCGTGGTCGGCGGATCGACCGCGGGAGCGCAGCGCGTGTCCCTGGGCCTCCCGACGCTTCGCGTGGGCGACGGCGCCCCGACCGGCCTGCCCCGCCACCCGCACGCGTGATCGAGGTCGTCGCGGTCGTCGGCGCCACGGGGACCGGCAAGTCGGCACTGTCGCTGGACATCGCGGAGCGGTTCCGCGCCGACGGCCGGAGCGCGGAGATCGTCAACGCCGACGCCATGCAGCTCTACCGCGGCATGGACATCGGCACCGCGAAGCTGCCCGAGCCCGAACGGCGCGGGGTGCCCCACCACCTGCTCGACGTCCTCGACGTGACGGCGGAGGCCACCGTCGCCGCGTACCAGGACGACGCCCGGGCGGCGGTCACGGACATCCTCGCCCGCGGTGCCGTCCCGATCCTCGTCGGCGGATCCGGGCTCTACGTGTCGTCCGTCCTCTTCGACTACGCGTTCCCCGGGACCGATCCCGAGATCCGCGAGCGTCTCGAGCGCGAGCTCGCCGAGACGGGGCCCGGCATGCTGCACCGGAGGCTGCGGGAGCTGGATCCCGCAGCCGCCCAGCGCATCGGCGCCCACAACGGCCGTCGGCTCGTGCGCGCCCTCGAGGTCGTCGAGATGACGGGACCGCAGCCGGAGCGCGCGTCCGCCGAACCGAGCGCATGGTGCCCCGCCCGGATCCTGACGCTGACGCTGCCGCGGGAGGACCTCGTGCCGCGCCTCGATGCGCGGGTGGCCGGGATGTGGGAGGAGGGACTCGTCGACGAGGTCGCGGGCCTCCTGCCGGCGGGCCTGGCGGACGGGGTCACCGCCTCCCGCGCCATCGGCTACGCGCAGGCGGCGCGTCAGATCGCCGGCGAGCTGACCGAGGCGGAGGCGGTCGAGGAGACGCGGGCGCTCACGCGGCGGTACGCGCGCCGCCAGGTGTCGTGGTTCGGCCGCTACGCCGACGCGGTGCGCCTGGACGCGGGCGATCCCGAGCTCCTCGCGCACGCCCTCGACGCCCTCCCGGCGGTGCGCCCGTAGGCTGGCGGGATGGCAGACCTGCAGTTCACCAAGGGCCAGGGCACGGGCAACGACTTCGTGCTGTTCGCCGATCCCGCGGGCGAGATCGACCTGACCGACACCCAGGTGCAGGCGCTCTGCGACCGCCACTTCGGCATCGGCGCCGACGGGACGATCCGCGCGGTCCTCTCCAGCCGCATCCCCGAGGGCCGCGCCGCCCTCGACGAGGACCCGGACGCCGAGTGGTTCATGGACTACCGCAACGTCGACGGCAGCCCGGCGGAGATGTGCGGCAACGGGATCCGCGTCTTCACGCTCTTCCTCATCGAGAACGGCCTCATCGAGCTGCCGGCGGGGCGGACCGTCCCCATCGGGACCCGGGCCGGCGTCCGCGACGTGCAGCGCAGCGGGTCGGGCTTCCAGGTCGACCTCGGCCGATGGTCCCTCGACGGCGGCGAACCGCTCGTGCGCGCCAAGGACCTCCAGGTCGCGCGGCCCGGCCTCGGCATCGACGTGGGCAACCCGCACGTGGTCGTCGCGCTGTCGAGCGAGGACGAGCTGGCCGAGGCGGACCTCGCGTTCGTCCCGCAGCTGGATCCCGAGCCCGCGGACGGCGCCAACGTCGAGCTCGTGGTGCCCGCGGACCCGCTCGTGGTGGACGGCGTCGGCCACATCACCATGCGCGTGCACGAGCGCGGCAGCGGCGAGACCCTGAGCTGCGGCACCGGTGCGGCGGCCGCCGCCCTCGCGACCCGGCACTGGGCCGGCGCCGCGGCTCCGCACCAGTGGCGGGTGCAGGTGCCGGGCGGCGTGCTCGGGGTCCGGATGTTCCCCACGGAGGACGGCGAGCACGTCGGGCTCTCGGGTCCCGCGGAGCTCGTGTTCGACGGGGTCGTGGCTCTGGCCTGACCCGGTGCGCGCGACAGCGCGGGCCCGATCCGGCCGCCGCACGTTCGCGGCGCGGTGCGGCTAGACGCCCGCGGCACCCGTGCGGTGCACGCGCAGCACGCGGAAGCCCTTGTCGGACGCGGCGCGCGTCGTCTCGAGCCCCTCCGGCAGGGTCGCGACGAGCCAGCGCTGGAGCGAGTCGGATCCGAGGTTCCGCTGCACGACGAGCCACGCGTCGGCGTCGACCGCGAGCCGCGGGAGCCAGTCGAGCAGGATCCCGTGCAGCGCGTCCTTGCCGACGCGGATCGGGGGGTTCGACCACACGGTGGCGAAGGACAGCCCCGCGGGAACATCCTCGGGCAGCACGGCGTTGACGTTCTCGAGACCGAGGGACCGGGCGTTCGCCCGCGTCAGCTCGAGGGCCCGCTCGTTCACGTCGACCGCCCACACGGTGGCCGACGGCGATCGCATCGCGAGATCGAGCGCCACGGGACCCCAGCCGCATCCCACGTCCAGCAGATGCCCCTCCGCCGGAGGTGCCGGGACGTTCCGGAGCAGCACGAGGGTCCCCTGGTCGACGTGCTCGGGGCTGAACACCCCGCCCGCGGTCTCGACGTCGACCGTCCGTCCGCCCAGCTCGACCGTGATCGTGCGGGTGCGCAGGGGCCCGGCCGGCGACGGGGAGAAGTAATGAGCGTCGGCCATGCACGGGACGATACCGGACGCCGAGGCTACGATGGGAGCACATGATCACGCACGACGAGCACGACCACGAGTCCGCGGACACGACGACGACGTCCACCGAGACCAGCATCGGGGACGACGTCGTCGCGCGCGTCCTCGCCCGGGCGGAGGAGCGGTCCGCCGGCTACGCCCTCTTCCGAGGATCCGGCGCGCAGGCGCTCTCCGCGAGCCCCGACACCGAGCAGGGATCCGATGGCGACCAGAGCGAGCGCGCCGACCGGCAGGCGCTCCGCCGCGTCGCCGGGCTCTCGACCGAGCTCGAGGATGTCACCGAGGTCGAGTACCGCCAGTTGCGCCTGGAGAACGTCGTCCTCATCGGCGTCTACTCCCAGGGGTCGGTCGACGACGCCGAGAACAGCATGCGCGAGCTCGCCGCCCTCGCCGAGACGGCGGGCGCCGTGGTGCTCGACGGGCTCCTGCAGCGCCGTCCCACGCCCGACCCGAGCACCTACTTCGGCCGAGGCAAGGCCGAGGAGCTGCGCGCGCTCGTCGCCGCGGTCGGCGCGGACACCGTCATCGCCGACACGGAGCTGGCGCCCAGCCAGCGGCGTGCGCTCGAGGACGTGGTGAAGGTCAAGGTCATCGACCGCACGGCCGTCATCCTCGACATCTTCAGCCAGCACGCCAAGAGCCGCGAGGGCAAGGCCCAGGTCGAGCTCGCGCAGCTGCAGTACCTCCTGCCGCGCCTCCGCGGCTGGGGCGACTCGATGTCGCGCCAGGCCGGCGGCCAGGTGGGCGGCGCGGGGGCGGGCATGGGATCCCGTGGTCCCGGCGAGACGAAGATCGAGCTCGACCGCCGCCGCATCAACACGCGCATGGCCCGTCTCCGCAAGCAGATCCAGGCGATGAAGCCGGCGCGCGACACCAAGCGCGCCAACCGCGATCGGCACTCCGTGCCGTCGGTCGCCATCGTCGGCTACACGAACGCCGGGAAGTCGTCGCTCCTCAACCGGGTGACGAAGGCGGGCGTGCTCGTCGAGAACGCGCTCTTCGCGACGCTCGACGCGACCGTGCGGAAGACGGAGACGGACCAGGGTCAGCTGTACACGCTCGCCGACACCGTCGGCTTCGTGCGGAACCTGCCCCACCAGCTCGTGGAGGCGTTCCGCTCGACGCTGGAGGAGCTCGCCGACGCCGACGTGCTGGTGCACGTGGTCGACGCGTCGCACCCGGACCCGGCCGCGCAGCTCGCCACCGTGCACGAGGTCATCGCCGAGGTCGACGCGTCCTCGATCCCGGAGATCGTCGTCTTCAACAAGAGCGACCTGGCGTCGGACGACGACCGCGTGGTCCTCCGGGGCCTCGCGCCGCAGGGCGTCTTCGTCTCCGCCCGGACGGGCGAGGGGGTCGACGAGCTGCGTCGGCGCATCGCCGAGCTGCTCCCGCAGCCGACCATCGAGGTCGACCTCCTGGTGCCCTTCGAGCACGGCGAGATCGTGGCGATGCTGCACGACGGCGCGAAGGTGCTCGAGACCTCCTACGTGGAGGAGGGCACGCGCGTGCGCGCGCTGGTCACGGCCGAGCAGGAGGCGCAGGTCCAGGCCTACGCGGTGGTGCCCGCGAGCTGACCGGCACCGCCCGGATGCACGAGAGCGGCCGTCCCCGGAAGGGGACGGCCGCTCTCGTGCACGGTGCGCGGCGCGGGGTCAGACGGAGCGCATCACCGCCACGACCTTGCCGACGACCTCGGCGAAGTCCCCGAGGATTGGCTCGAACGCGCTGTTGCGCGGCAGCAGCCACGTGTGGCCGTCGCGCTGGCGGAAGACCTTGACGGTCGCCTCGTCGTCGAGCATGGCGGCGACGATGTCCCCGTTCTCGGCCGTCCTCTGCTGGCGGACGACCACCCAGTCGCCGTCGCAGATGGCGGCGTCGATCATGGAGTCGCCGACGACCCGCAGCATGAAGAGGTCGCCCTTGCCGACGAGCTGACGGGGGAGCGGGAAGACCTCCTCCACCATCTGCTCCGCGGTGATGGGGATGCCGGCCGCGATCCTCCCGACCATGGGCACCATCGCGGCATCGCCGACGGGCGTAGCGGACTCCCCGCCCTCCGCCGCGCCGGTGCCCGGGAGGTCGATGAGGACCTCGAGCGCGCGCGGGCGGTTCGGGTCGCGCCGCAGGTAGCCCGAGAGCTCGAGCTGGTTCAGCTGGTGCGTGACGCTCGAGAGCGATGCGAGGCCGACGGCGTCGCCGATCTCCCGCATGCTCGGCGGGTATCCCTGGCCGGCGATGGTGCGCTGGATGAACTCCAGGATCGAGATCTGCTTCTCGCTGAGGCTCTTGCGGCGCCTCGTGGCACCACCGCCCGCTGCTCGCTCGTCCGCCATGGCACGGTCCGCCTCTCGTCGCCGACGCCTCCGCGGCACGTCGGCCCGGCGGGCGGACGCCCTCGCGGGGGCGATGTCGGTGGTGCCCGGTCGAATGGACACCAGGCACTCGAAACTGTATCCAGCCGAGGCACCCCGGGCAAACACCTGTTCGAGCGTGTCGCGCGTACGGAGCCCGTCCGAGGTCGATGAGGGCTTGCGGAGGCCGTGATTCGAATGTATGTTCGGAACACAGCTTCGCACCCGGCTCTCCCGGCCGAGAGCCGGGTGCGAGCTGCCCGACCCGCATCGCATGCCGTACCGCACTGCACCGCCGGGCGCGTCGCCTCGACGCCCCACCGTCTCGCACGAGAGGTCACCATGAACAACGCAGCAGCACACCCCGCCGTCACCACAGCCGTCGTCACCGCGGCCGCCGTCGTCGACGCACCCGCCTCGGAGGTCGCCGTCGCACCCCGCACGCGCCTGCGCATCACGCGGCG
>Ga0265797_10009690_pt1 | contig 12427 bp, 12 predicted proteins | sample P2T30metagenome_FD_192433 | JGI IMG/M metagenome (GOLD analysis project Ga0265797, IMG submission 192433) | Plant litter microbial communities from East Loma Ridge, Irvine, California - P2 T30 | ecosystem: Environmental > Terrestrial > Plant litter > Unclassified | place: USA: California... | reverse complement strand
CCGCGAGCTTAGCTTCCTTCCCTCTGATCGTCGCGACTAACAACTCCGCCTCGGGCAAAAGCAGACGACTGATCCGATCGATCTTCTCCGCGACAACCACCTTACCAGGCTGGAGGTCGGCAACCATGCGCAGCAGTTCTGGCCAGTCCGGTCGAGCGCCCGATGCCTTTTCCCGGTAGACTGCTGCCACATAGTATTCAGCTCCTCGCGCCCCGGCGACTATCACTTCCTGGCGAGCGAGATCCTGCTCCTCAGTACTCACGCGAAGATACCCCCGCGCGGCCTTGATAATGTTCCGCTTTTCCTGCTCGCTCATCTCATCCGGCTTTCTTGGGTATCCCCATGATAGCTTGAGCTGATGAGCATGACTACTAAACCCGACCAGCCATACTATGTAGCCTAGGGTCAGGACTCGTTGATCAAAGCCAGAAGATGACGGTGGCGGCGAGGGCAATGGCGGACAAGAAGACCGTCGGACACCTATCATAGCGGGTCGCAACGCGGCGCCAGTCCTTCAGCCGTCCGAACATGATCTCGATACGGCTACGGCGCCTGTATCGGCGCTTGTCGTATCTGATCGGCTCGAGCCGGGACCTCCGACCTGGGATGCACGGCTGGATGCCCTTGGCCTGTAAGGCATCCCTGAACCAGTCGGCATCGTAGCCGCGGTCGCCGAGCAGCCACTGTGCCTTGGGCAGATCGTCCAGCAGCGCGGCTGCACCGGTGTAGTCGCTGACCTGTCCAGCGGTCATGAAGAAGCTGAGCGGGCGGCCGTTTGCGTCGGTCACGGCGTGAAGCTTCGTGTTCATACCGCCTTTGGTGCGACCGATTAATCGCCCGAGATCCCCTTTTTAACTCGCAGGCTCGATGCCGTGCGGTGCGCCTTCAGATACGTCGCGTCGATCATGACGGTCTTCGGGTCGGCATCAGCGGCAGCCAAGCCCTCCATCATGCGGAGGAACACACCCATCTCGCCCCACCGTTTCCAGCGATTGTAGAGCGTCTTGTGCGGACCGTAGTCGCTGGGTGCATCACGCCAGCGCAGCCCATTGCGGTTCACGAAAACGATGCCGCTCAACACCCGCCGGTCGTCAACTCGCGGCTTACCGTGGCTCTTTGGGAAATATGGCCGCAGGCGCGCCATCTGCTCCTCCGTCAGCCAGTACAGGTCGCTCATCCTCAGTCTCCTCACGGAGCCTGAATCAGATCGCGCCTTTAACATCAATGGGTCCTGACCCTACAGGTCCTGACATTGCGAGTGCAGCCCCCGCAAATAGAAACGAGAAGGCGTAAGTCATTGTCGTTCCCCAATTGGTCCTCGACATCGTTTAAGGTCTCAAAACGGCAGTGGCCATAGCGAAAAGAGTGATCCGTACCTGCGGCGCTGCTTCAACATCGTCGGGTTCGAACCCTGCTATTTTCCACCCACTTCCGTTACCAGTACCGGCCGGGCGGCGCTCCGCGCCGTTTTCTTGAGGAGGTTGCCCTTGACGACACCGCGCGGGCGGGGTTTGCGCATTGCAACTGCGAGCGCCTGATCGGCATCGATCGCTAGCTCTTTCCCGTTTCACCATCCTATTTCGAGAACCAAAGCTACACAGGCCGCGTTGCAAAACGAGTTCCTTTTGCGACGCCAAAGCTATGTTGATCAGGCAAAAAAATGGGCCAGCGTGAGCCAGCCCGAGTGATCAAGAGAGGATGCCTGAACGGCGTAGCTATGCTGCACTTGCGAAACAGATCGATGCAAGTCCCCTGACGCAAGCTCTCAAAAAATGGACTGACCAGTGGCCTCTCACTGATACAAGGATTAAAGGTTTTGCATCAGGTTTAAGCCGCAAGCGCTAGTACCGCTTGGGCTGCACGAAGGGCGGTTCCCGGTCCCGTTTCGCCAACCGTTTTTGTAATGTAGCGGCGCTGACCGGGCTCGAAAGATGGCTGTAGAGTGAAAGCGCGATCGAGCGCTGGCAAGATATCGCCGAAGCGCTTAACGACTTGGCCCTGCGTCCAAAAGTCGTGATCGTCGGTTGCGCGCCAATCTATATTTTCGGGATTAAGGAAAACGCACGGCCGGGGACGCAGCAGAAACTCCATTACTTGGCTGGACGTGTCCCCAAGGTAGATGTCGGCCGCAGCCATGTAGCTACCGTCGACCATCGCGAAGCTGTCGAGATCGACATAAATATGGGGCAGATCACTAACGGAGGCTAAGACTTCGCGGACTTGTGGGTCCTTTTCCACTAGGCGCTGGTGCGGCGCTAGAATGACGTTGTAGCGATCCTGTGCAGCGAGCAGCGCCACAAGCTCGCGGCCCCAGCTCCACCAAGACGACCGATGCTGCTGCCAGTGGGGAGCGTACACGACGACTGGCTTTGACGACGCGAAGACGGGGCCGCCACTTTCACGGGCACGAAAGGCGGATTTGATATAGCCAGTAATAATTAGCCTGTCCTCAGGTATGCCGCGAGTTGTGTAGGTTTGTTTCTCGGTTTCGCTAGGAACCAGTAAAAGACGCGCAGCGCGGCGACGACGGTCATCACGTGCGCTCATTGAGCCAACGCCATGAGAGGTTTTGACGAAACGATCTCGAAAAAACGGAATTAAAGTGGGAATCCATAGGCTCGTCTGTTCCGCACATACGATAGCCGAAGCAGTGATCAGGCGGGGCATGAGGCGTAGCAGCGTAAGGGTTTTAGGCGGTAGCTCAGGGACGTTGCCAAGAGGGAGGCCAGGAATCACGCGGAAGCCAGGCACGCGGCGGATCCGGACATTGGCATTATTGATGTTCAGCTCATTCAACCAACCTACGATCAGGCGTTCGTGGGTCGAGGTCGCGGTCCATATGTCGATGCGAACGCCAGGAGCTTCTTGCGCGATCGCTTCGACAATTGGATGAAGGTGCGGGATCAGCAGCGTTTCGCCGAGGAACAGGAAGGCGATGATTTTGCGGCGGTCGCGCGTAATCAACTTATGCATATCGGTAAAATGCTGCACCTTTCGAAAAAGCACATGTTTCCCCAAAGTATTTTGGAAACATACCGTTTCCAGAGGTCAGCAGCATCGTTCCCGGGAATGCTGCCTGTGTTGTCCGGTAAACAACCAAGCCGCTCGCGATGCATAAATAAAAAGTTTGCATCAGGCCGGACAGTAGCGCGACGGGGATACGAGGGTTGGAGGCAATCCGCCTTCGTTCAGTTAATCCTAACTTCTCAAGTGAATGCTTTGAGCATGATACGCCTTCTCACCATCGTCACCGCGTCTGTAGCCCTCGCCAGCTGCGGCAGCGCGTCTGCACAATGCGCTACTCGCGATGCGCAGGGCCTCGTTGCCTCGATAAAGCCGGCCAAGCAGTTCAGGTCGATACTGACCATGGCAGTTGGGCGAACTCAGACTGCCGCCATGGTCAAGGCCCGGGACGGGGCTTCGGGTGACCAGAAGCTTGCGCAGGCAATCGACGCGGCCGTTAAGCGTCATAGCGCAGAGTGGGAGAAGAACTTGGTCAGCAGCTGGCAATCGCTCAGCGCCGCCGAGATTGGCCAAGCATGCACCGCTATGCAGAAAAATGATCGAAGATCATTCATGCCTTTCGCTGAACGCATCGGACCCCGAGTGCAGTCGCTAAACGAACCTCTGCTACGCAGCGCTACCAAAGAAGTTCTTAAAACTGCCTGGTAATACCCGATATGATATCTCGAGCTCCTACCGCATTTAGCATCAGCAACAGGGCGCCTATGCAATATTCGGACACAGATTCACGGTAGCTCGAGATCGAATTTTTTATCGGCCAGAAACCTAATCTCTGACCTCGTGGTGCGCATACGTCGTCCTACAAGCGGTCAGTAACACTCCTACAGCCTTTCACACATGAAGAAGGGGCTGCTTGGCAAAACCAAGCGGCCCCTGGAAAGTCAATTATTTAAAAGTTCGTCTTTACGCCTGCGTACAGGAAACGCCCTGTGTTGGAGAAGATGGCACCGCCATCGCTAGTACCGAGTAGGCCCAGCGGGGGAAGGCGATCAAACGCGTTATCAACACCGACATAGAAATTGAACTTTTCATCGACGTCATATCCAACGCGGAAATCATGATACCAGACATCCGGGTAGAAGCTTGGATCCGAGTAATCCGGATCGTACGCCGGGCCCTGCTTGCTGTCGTGGGTAGCTTCCCAGTCTGTAACGCTTTGCTTACCGATGTAGCGGACCTGATAGCCCAGGGTCAGACCACTCAACTTTACGTTAGCGGACGCGTTGAAGCTATAGATCGGATCACCCAATTCGCCGCGGATCCGCTCTGGAAGATCCGGAGTGTCTAGATAGGGGAAATCGCTGCGGTTCTTCACGTAGTTACCAATAAACCGCAGCGACGCCGAGTTCTTTTCGCTAAACTTGTATTGATAGTTTGCGTCCAAGTCGATGCCCTTGGCACGAAGCGCTGAGAAGTTTACTGACGATACAAGCAATGCAGGACTAGCAAAAAAGCCATTCGACTGACGCGGGTTAATCAAGCTGCAATACTGGTTGTCAAGTGAAGCGGAGTCGAAGCAACTGTCCACTGTCTGCTGGCCAGAAATCGACGAAATAACACTCTTGACTTTGATATCATAGTAGTCGGCGGTAAGGGTGAAGCCCGGAAGGAAACGTGGTTGCAGAACAACACCGTATGTATAGCTGTCAGACTTCTCTTCACTCAGATTGGCGTTGCCTCCTGAGAGGATCGCCAGGTTTGAAGAGCGCGCAGCCGAATTCTCGAACGTAGTAGGGTCAAGACCTAGAGCGCGGCAATTTGCCTGCCGGTTCGCCCCGTTGCCCGGACCGTTGGTGCTATAATTGCGGTCACAGGGATCATTGATAAAGGCAAAGTTCTGTGAAGGCGAAGAATACAGATCGCTAAGTGTTGGAGCACGCACCGCACGCGAGTAACTTGCACGCAATCTGATATCATGGATCGGGGCCCAGACGACGCCTGCATTGTAAGAGTATACGGTTCCCGTAGAACCCTTGAAATCTGAAACTCGCCCGGCACCGCTGAACGTGAGTTCCTCGATTGCAAAAACATCTTTGATCAAGGGGACATTGATTTCCCCAAAAGCCTCCTTCACTTCAAAGGCCGGCGGATTGAATGGGGCAATTGCGTTGAGGAAGGTTTGACCGGATGAAACCAACTCGTCGAACGACGAGCTAGCCGTCTCACGACGGTATTCGCCGCCAAGCGAGAAGCTTACAGGGCCACCGGGAAGCTCGAAAAGCTGGGACGAGTCGCCTTTGATGAAGCCGTTGACGACGTACTCCTCCGCCCTACCCTTATAGTTGGTATTCGTCATGAAGTAGCTGAGAGCTTGTGGCGTCAAAGTTGCATTGTTCGCCCCCAGCAAGCTGATGGGGATACAGTTCGCGTCGTCGTTCGCCGCTGATGTATCAGCATTGATACGGCAGACGGCCTGGCCCGCACCATTGCGCACGGCGTCAGCCGCGTTACGGAAACGCGCCTCGATGCGGTTGTTCTTCGACAGAAGCTTATTATCGAAGCGGCCATAGTTGAACGACACGTCGTAGTGCCAATCACCGTTGAAATCGCCTTCGACCCCGGCGACAATGCGATAAGTCTGCCGCGTGGCGAGCTCACCGCGCGATCCAAAGTCGAGGTTGTTGCGCGACAATCTAAAGAATGACGGATTTGGATTTGCGGCGGACACTAAGGTCGATCGAATAAGTGCTGCATCGGCAGGATTTAGGAACGCATTATCGAAGAAGATCGGAACGCCCGCGGAGTTGCTCGCGTAGGCTGGGTTCGTTGAGCTACCATTTTGAGCGAAGGTCGGCGAACTCTCCTGAACCGACTCCACTCGGACGTACTTCGCCTCGATGTATGGCTTGAATCCATCGGACACGTCGTAATGCGCCAGGACGTTTGCAGAATACCGCTGCAACCCCGGTTGCAACACACCATAGTTGCTCAGGGTGGAGCCGCCAGTTGCGCCTACGGCGTTGCCAGAACCGAACGGTCGGAAGTCGGTCGTACCGTAGTTCGCTTCTTCCAGCCGCCCGCCATCGTTAAACCGGAAGACGCGAGGAAAGCCGTTCGCGCGGCAGGCCAGCGGATTCCGCGTCGCGACGGAACCGTTGGAAACGCATGATGTGGACGTAGCCGCGTTGTAGGGGATGAACGTGCCCCCTTCGCTTAGCCCGAGGCTGTAAACACCTCCGTTGAAGAACGTGCGATCAGGGACGTCGTCGTTGTTAACCGGCGACGAGCCGTTGAATTGTCGACGACCGGTGTACGCGCCTGTGAATCCGGGCCGATCAAGGTAGCTCAAAGTGTTCGTTTTTGCGTATTCAAGCGCGACTGCGACGTTGCCGCGACCGTCGGAGAAGTTTTTCCCGAACGTACCAGCGGCAAAATACGATCCGCGATCGCCGCGGTCAGTCACCCCGCCTTGCGCGCGGAGCGAGATGCCCTCGTAGTTACGCTTCAGAACGAAGTTCACGACGCCAGCAATCGCGTCCGAACCGTAGACTGCGGACGTGCCACCGGTCACGGTATCGACACGCTCCACCAGATCGACCGGAATAGTGTTTGTATCGACAGTAAAGTCGCCTTCCGACGAAGTGATATGGCGCTTGCCATTTACGAGAACGAGAGTTCGGCTGGTCCCTAGGCCGCGCAGATCCAGGACGTTAAGACCGGTGGTGCCGATAAAACGGGTCGAATTTGCCTGGCTGAAGGTGGAGCGCAGCGACGGAAGATCATTGAGTGCGTCGCCGATCGAAAGATTGCCGCGAGAAAGCAGCTGATCAGCGGAAAGCGACGTGATCGGGGAGGCCGATTCAAGCGCGGGTCGAGCGATACGGCTACCCGTGACCACAATGGTTTCGCCGGTACCGACATCATCGGCCGGAGTACCGTTGTTGTTGGTCTGAGTGACCGTTCCGACCTGCGTTGCGTCGCCTGTTGACGGCACATCCTGCGCCATTGACACAGAAGGTATGACAACCCCGGCCGCGAGCGCGCTGGCAGCTAAAAGCCGTATTTTCATCATTGGAAACCCCCTGATCGTAGCTGCGCGACTAACGCGCTAGAGGACGATATCTGAAGCGTTGCGAGTTAATGACACAATCGGTAATCGGCGGTACATAAATCTAATATGTCCCTTTTTGCCGTAATGTTGCAAAAATGCTACATTTTCCTATTGGATAATTGGCTTAGATCTCGGATTGTGAAACTCTCGCACGACCTGAGGGATTGAAAGCAGTTCCATGGAAGACCAAGTTTCTGCACAATCTTCTGATCCGGATGTACGGCGCAGTGGTAATTCCGCAAAGATCATTGTGGCTTCTACGGATAGATCGTTCGTACAGAGCCTCGTGAATGGAGTTTCTCGTACTGGTATTTCATGCCATACCGCACCATCAATTAGTCAACTGATCTCCAGCATAGATGAACATCACTATGAGCTTATAATAGCGGACGCATATCTGACTGATGGTAATGTGAACGCTGCTCTTTCAATATTGGGAAAAGCCAATGGTCTTCCTTGCATTGCGGTAAGGCACGATTGCGGGGATGAAGTTGATCGCATTGTATCTTTGGAGATGGGTGCCGATATCTGCATATCGACAGATTGTAACATACGTGAAATCATAGCTATTATCCGCGCGGCTATTCGACGGAAGGCAAATCTAGAAAATATTATTTCTAATGATGCTCAGCCAAAGTATGAAATATCTCATCGATCTAGATTTAAGTTTTACAATTTTATATTAGACCACGGAAGCCGTGAGTTGGCGCATTCTAATACTGCTATACCGATTACTAATAGTGAATACGTTATTTTATTTGAACTTTTGCGAGAGCCAGAGCAAGTAGTACTTCGTAACGAGCTTAGAGCGGCGCTAAATATAAATGACTCGACAAATGATCGATCGATTGACGTTTTTGTAAGCCGTCTCAGGAAGAAGCTTGGTGATTTCGATCAGCGTAAAGTAATAAATACCGTGCGAGGTTTAGGATATAAAATGGCTGCTAAAGTTTCGTATTCACAAGTGAATTAGTTTATATTACTCTAAAACTGCTTACGGCGGTTCGCCGAGTACGATCTGCAACGGCGCCGCTCATCGTTTTTAACCCCCGTTCCGTTCGGCGTCGCCTACGCCGAATTGGCCTCCATGCTTCGCCGATGGGCGGCCACGATGCGCGAAACGGTGGGTTCGCTAACGCCGTAAAGGCGGGCCATTTCGGCCCCTGATTTACGACCGGAGACAACGGACTCGGCAATCTGGCGACGCTGCTTGTCGGCAAGCTTGCGTCGACGCCCGCCAATCCGTCCCTCTGCACGGGCTTGGGCAAGGCCAGCGCTGGTGCGCTCGCGGATCATCGCGCGCGCGAACTCGGCGAAGCTGCCAACCATCTGCATCATCATGCGCCACGCAGCTGTGGTGGTGTCGATCGCTTCGGTTAACGAACGGAAGCCCGCGCCTGCAATTTCGACCCGCTCCATGATGTGCAACATGTCCTTCAAGCTGCGCGACAATCGGTCCAGTTTCCAGACCACCACCACGTCGCCGTCCCGCAACTGCCCAATCATCTCCAGGAGCTTAGGCCGATCCCATCGACCACCGCTGGCGGTCTCCTCGAATACCCGCTTGCATCCTGCCGCATCGAGAGCGCGACGTTGTGCCGCATTTGATTGGTCATCGCCCTTCGACACGCGGGCATAGCCGATCAGATAGGGTTCGCGTGTCATCCTGCGTCTTTCACAAACGGTCGTATCCGGAGGCAAAACAAGAGTGGCGGGTTGTAGATGTCAGCGCTAATTGGCACCCTCTGTCAGCGGTAGACGTCACGGCGCGACATGGCACAGGCGTTCTCGGAATCGATGGTATTTTGAGAATCGAACGTGCTTCGCGGTCGGGCCTTATCGCCCGATAATCCCTGTTAGCTCCACCTCGGAGCCGTCGTTTATAACGCGGACTTTCACAATGCTGCTTACCAGCACCTTGGACTCCGCCTCGATATGCAGATCGCCGTTGATGATACCCTTCACTTTAACATTTGATCAGCCTCTTACGCGCGCGTCTCCATCGACGATGCCCTTGAAAACACCACTGTTTGGAAGCTCCTGTACATCAGCTTTCATGTATGCCCTCTGCATTAGTTGGAAGTTGAGCCTCGATAGCCACTTTGCCGCAGGATCAACTCGGGATCACTCCACTTTAACATATCACGAATAACGCGATGCTTGTCCGCCGCAGCCACATAATATGCCGTCCAGATACGCATACCTACCCAGTATCCGGCTTCACTTGGCCAACCGGGCGGCGCTGATTTATAGTTATGTAGCCATCTATTGACCGCCTTAACCGCATCGGCGGGCGGGTTGTCTTGTGCAGTCGCAAGGCTCACGGGCATGTCTTTTTGAAAATGATCCCACAGCATACCTTCACGCTGGGATGCCCAACTAACCCGTTCCGGCTCGGGTACTTCCCCCGTCACCAAGGCGGCAATGAAGTCCGCCGCTCCTTCGATAAGAGCCTCACCCAATAGGGGCGATTTCTCAACTCCCGATATATCCTGCTGGAAGGTATGAACGGTTTCGTGCGCGAAGAAGCGGCGAAGCGCCATCTTGAAGCCTGCGACCGAAGGATTCTCAGCGCATAGTACCTCAAGCCCGATTACCTGAGCGCCGGGGCCTGCGGTGCCACCGGAATTACCGGCTCCCATCACGACATAGATTTGTGGAAGCGGCTGATCGGGCAGCAATCCATGCAAAGCGAGGTAGATCGCCCGAAGATCGGCCGTGGCTTCCTTTACACGGGGTAGACACTCTCTAACCGCTCGATCGTACAAAGCTGGGTCGGCACTGACCTTGTTGGCGAGACGGGCCGCATCACCAATCCGGCCGGGCGTAAAGATCGACACGCCATACGAGGCATTATCCAGATACCCCTTCTGAATATCGGATGCCGTTGGCCGTCCGTTGGTGGCAGCCAGCACCCTCGCGAAACGCTCAACGTCTTCGGTGTGTATCGTCACCGTCAGCGGATCGGCTTGCGAGGGCGTACCCGACCCTGCTGCCTGCGGCGTGGCACCGGCTGTCTGCGCGTTTGCCGTTAAAGGCACACAGGTCGCGCCCAGGAGCAATGCTACGGTTAGATACAAAGGCGAGATAGGCATTTCCGCTCCGGCTGATTGCTCGAAGTGATATGCCCGCGTAATACAGTCGTCAACGGATCGTCGTTACCGCGACCGGCATCATCCCGCCTCTAGGCCGTTCCCGATTAGGAACCGCCAGTGAGACGGTGAGGGCGTTCTCGGAATCGATCGAGTTTCGGGAATGTCCGGGATGAAGAGAGAGAAGCGGACGTTCGTTAGCGACCCGGGACGGCGGCGATCTCTATGGCGAATTGTCACCACACCCGTCATGATGAGCAGCGAAATTTAAGGAAAGCGTTATGCGTCATTGGGCTTTGTCGACGGCGATCGGAGCCGCCATCTTGGCCTCTGGCTCCGCGAGCCCGGCGCAAAGTCTGCTTTCAGGCATCTACGTTCTCGACCGCGAACACAGCGACAACGTCTCTAAAGCGATCACGAGCGGTATTGACGACGTTCCTATCGCCACGCGCGCGCTCGCCGGCACTAGGCTGCGCAAGTCCAATACGCCTTCAGACGGATTTAGAGTCTATAGTTCACCAGATCGATTCACGATCAAGGACGATGACAAACCAACGATTGCCGTTTCGACAAGCGGAGAACCGATTAGGTGGAAGCTCTTGGACGGTCAGGTTTTTGATGTATCGGCAAAAGCGAACGGTGAAACTGTTTCGCTAACGTTCCGTGCGTCCAAGAGCGAGCCAACCACAGTGTGGGCCAACAGCGAGCGAACCACGGTGTATCGTAGCGTTGGGCAGGAGTTGGTGGCAGAGACTACCATTATCGGTCCGGAGCTCTCTAAACCAATTCGCTATAAGCTCGTCTACAATAGAGCGAGATGACAGCACATTACTAATCCAAGGGCGACGCTTCGCGCCTCTACCGAACCAATCGTATCGTCAGCGACGCCACATTCCGCGAGGCGATCCCTCACGATCGCACAGTCCAGCGTCACGCTCCAAGTCTGGTCCAGCTTCTTCGCACGGTCAAAACCCTTCTGTGAAGCGGGAAGCTTGAAGCGTAGATTAGGCCCCAAGTGGCGCGGATTTGACTGGCATCCTTCGCCATCGCATGGCCAGCCGATTGCATAAAAGCTACGGTTTTGAACTGTTTCCGACCCGTCTTCAGCGGGGGCGGCCGAGGCGGCCAAGGCCGCGAGTAGTAAAGATGCGATCATTATGTCGATCCTTGAAGCCTTTCCTGTCCTAAGCATCAGCAAGCGACATATGCAAACGACCACCTTGAGGTCGTTGTCATCCTTGTTTCTGGTAGTGGCCTACTCAGACAGTCAGCAGGGCACTTGCGGAATGCAAGTTGCGCGCGGGAAATAGGAATGCAATGCTTCTCTAAGTTGGGCCATGTAGGAGCGCGGCATGCATCTCTTCACCGGCGTTTTAGTAGCCGCTCTTGCAGTTGGCGCGCAGCAGAGCGAGGCGCGGACTGAGCCGGCAATGACCGTCAAGCTACGCTATAATGACGCAGGCCGCTCGGTAAAAGTCGCGCGGGGTCAGCCCGTTCGTATCGCCCTCCCTGCGGCCTTAGGTTCGGGTTTCCGTTGGGTTGCTCGTCCAAGGGATACGTACAAATTAACAGCGCCGATCCGGGTTGAAACTGACCCGGCAACCTCTCGGCTGGACGCCACTATTGTGCGGCTGGTTTTTACTCGCGCTGGACCTGCCACTGTTGAGCTTGCGTGTGTGCCAGATGGAAGTGGTGGTGGCGGGGCGTCAGACGTACTGAAATACCGCTTCGTAGTTAGCTAAGGGCTGGGCTGCTCACGAGAAGAGGGTGCTGCAGTGTCTGCTTTTGGGCGTTCCTGCCGTCGCAAAAGGTACTACATTCGAGACGTCCGAAATCTAGCACTTCCGCGACAAGGCTATGTCGGCCTTCGCCCACTAGCGGACATTTCGTTCCCGAGATAAGTTACCGGCGTGGCGACGAGGAACGAAGGCAATGAAGGCTGTAGATTGGATACGCGACCATAAGGCTCGTAGCGGCCTTGTTGTGCTTGCGCTGGCTAACCTCCTCTATTTGCTCTGGTGCACGACCACCGATGATCCAGCATCATCGATTTCGAAGTTCGTTACCCCGGTTCTGATTTTGTCGGTCGTATTTATGAAAAATGCTGAGAGCCGTAAGGGCAGCTAGCAATCAATTCTGGCCATGCCACTTACGCCGACTAGCGGACATCGGTTGGATCGGTCACTTTCGCAGCAGACTCCGCTACGAGGTTCTTAAGCATGAGCTATCAAACAGACAGTCGAAGCCGGACGCGAGCGAT